>WNFW01002987.1_pt1 | contig 11721 bp, 12 predicted proteins | sample 5400131 | NCBI WGS metagenome assembly WNFW01 (sample SAMN13153362, study PRJNA577476) | soil metagenome | isolation source: 20 cm soil or saprolite under grassland replicate 1 | place: USA:California | collected 2016-06-15
CCTGGCGCAACAAGCTGAAAGCGGACACTGGACAGATTTGCTGTGTCGGCAAGTTCGCCCAGCTCTTGTCGTTGGATTAGGTCTCGCCGTTTTCCAGCAAATCACCGGCATCAACACGGTGATTTATTATGCGCCGAGAATTCTTCAGACCGCCGGATTGAATTCCGCTTCCGGCGCGATCCTGGCGACCGTGGGCGTCGGCGTCGTGAATGTCGGTATGACAATCCTGGCGATGTTTCTGGTTGACCGCGCCGGCCGCCGGCCACTGTTGCTTGTGGGTATCGCGGGCATGATCATCACGCTTGGCGTGCTCGGCTTGAGTTTCCGGTATCCATCGGGACAGCTTGCCTGGATCGCTGTGATCTGCCTGATGGGATACGTCGCCTCATTTGCAATCAGCCTCGGACCGATCTTCTGGCTCTTGATCGCTGAGATTTATCCGCTAAAGATTCGCGGCCTTGCCGAGGGTACGGCCGCTACGTTCAACTGGGCTTCGAACCTGGTCGTCTCGCTCACCTTTCTGACGTTGGTCGAGAAACTCGGTGCGAGCTCAACTTTTTTTCTCTATGCACTCGCATCGGTGGCGTCGTGGATCTTCGCCTATTATTTCGTTCCTGAAACAAAGGGGCGCACTTTGGAACAAATCGAAGCATTCTGGAGAGCAAGGCATCGTGCGCGCCGGACGGTTGCTCGGTTTTCCTAGCCCAATCTCTGTTTTCGCTTGTGGAAACCCGTATGCTTGTTTCAAAGCTAAAACTTGTAGATAATGGCGATGCTGGCGTTGTGTTCCCTCAGGTTGGCTTCGCTATTGCCGATGAAGTTGCTAACGCCACCGAAGCCTGAACCGTGATCAAAATCGATTTCGCCAAGATCGACATATTGGTATTGCGCTCTCATGCTCCAGTGAGCAGTGAGCGCGTACTCCAATCCGCCACCGATCATCCAGCCGACGTTTGTCTCTATTTGTTTTCCACCTTCCTCAAAAAAATAAGTGAGACCACGAATGCGTTGGAAAAGATCGAGATCACCGATGGCAAGTCCACCGGTCACATAAGGCAGCCACCTGCCAAAGGCATAGCCAAATCCGTGGCCCAATCGTTACTAGATAATGTGTTTTGAAAGACGTTTTGATATTGAAGTTCCCCGTGGTCGGAGTGTGAAAAATCCCGCTTTCATCTGAATTACGCAGCCAGAGGTAACCGCCATCTGCTTCCAGACTGACGACCCAATTGTTGGGAAATTGATAATTGTAGCCGAGCAGACCACCGGCTTCTGCACCGCTTGCATCCAGATTCTCCGGAGAATGCGCTTGCACCACATTGCGATCCTCGGGACGAAAATTCCAGTCTCCTCCCAGGCTAAGATCGACACCGCTGCTTCCAAATTTATAACCGCCGAAGGCGCCGACGTAGAAACCAGTCCACGTGGGACACGGCGGTGGCGGAGCAACCTGCTTTATTTCCTTGCCTGAATATCTTTCCGGCCCCGCGTACGCCAGCGAGCAGAACGCGTATAACATCGACGCAATTAAAGATATTTTGTCCATGGACGCGGGTTTTACACGACCCAAAAGATTGGTCAAGTCGCCATCCACTTCTCCACCTGCCACGAAATTTGGAAACTCGAATTTCGATTATCGGATTTTCTCGCGCCCATGCGGCTTGGTGAGATCGAGGAGCGGACCGATTGGAACGATGCGAGTGGGATTGATTTGAGTGTGCGTCATGTAGTAGTGGCGCTTGATGTGGTCGAAATTGACGGTGTCTGTGATGCCTGGCTGCTGATATAAATCCATCAGGTAACCCTGAAGATTCGGGTAGTCGATAATGCGTCGCAGATTGCACTTAAAATGGCCGTGATAAACCACGTCGAACCGGATCAGCGTACAAAAAAGTCGCCAGTCCGCTTCGACAATGCGATTACCGAACAGATATCGACTTTTGGTTAAGCGCTCTTCCAGCTCATCGAGCGCTTCAAATAATTTTCGGCAGGCAATTTCGTATGGCCGCTGACGCGTGGCGAAACCGGCCTTGTAAACGCCGTTGTTCACGTTGTCATGTAGAAAATCAGAAAGCTTCGCGTGCTCGTTTTCGATCTCTCGCGGGAAAAAATCGACTTTTTTGTTACGGGCAAAATCATTGAACCGATCGTTAAACATGCGGCAGATATCGTCCTCGCAATTGTTCACAATCTTCTTTGTTTGTTTGTCCCAAAGCACCGGCACAGTGACGCGCTCGTTGTAATCCGGATCGGTTGCCTTGTACGTCTGGTGTAAGAATTGGAAACCGTTGATCGGATCGGTTGATTCAAACGGCGCGCCTGGTGGAATTTCGGGATCGCGAAACGCCCAGCCCTCCTCGTCGCGAATTGGATCGACAATGGTCATACCGATTGCTTCCTCCAGTCCTTTTAATTTGCGGAAAATGACCGTGCGGCTAGCCCACGGACAAGCCAGAGAAATGTAAAGATGATACCGATCTGCCGCAGCGGGGTAGGACGTAGAACCGTCGTTAGAAAGCCACTCGCGAAACGCGTCGGGTTGCCGCTGGAATTCGCCGGACTTGGTTTGCTCGTCTGGAAATTGAGCTTTCATTTAACCGCGAACGAAGAACCCTAACAGGCGGGTGATAGTTGATGGTTGACCTAATTGCGCGGCCTAAAAAGTGCAGCGTCGAGGATGGACCAAAGATGGATGACCCATCCCAGCAAGAAAAACCAAAGAATCGCCGCCAGGCAAAACTGGACAATCGCCATCAGCAACCGGCCTTGCAGCAATTGACCGAGGCCGGGAATAAAGAAACTGCAGAGCGCCGCAAGAACATTGCCGGCTGAACCTTGGCCTGCCATGCTCTCGACGTTATGAGCAGATGCAAAATCAACAAGCTGATTTTGCGGAAATACATCGCGTCAGCCATCTCGGTCTCAATTTCCCATGAAATCTGCGCTCGAAGATCTCGAGCTTTGGTGGTGTCCCCCACGTTGACAGCGAAAAACCCGAATGTTACCGTCGCGCGAATTTACGTGGAAGTCTGCAAAAAGCGGTGCCCGTAGAGATGTGCATACTGTGTTAAACAGTCAGGTCTTGGTGCTCAACCGCCTCTGGCAGGCGGTGAACATCTGCTCGGCGCGTCGCGCCTTCGCGCTGGTGTACGCGGGGCATGCTCAAATTGTTTCATCGGACGATGCAAACAATTTCATGACGCATGATTTCGAAAGCTGGCGCGGCTTGTCGGCAAATGCGCCGGATCACGAAGTAGTCACGACGATTTCGTTCAAAATTCGTATCCCGCGGGTGATTGTCCTTCTGGTTTTCGATCGGCTTCCAAAGAAGGAGGTGAAATTTACCCGGCACAACGTGTTCGAGCGCGACAAGAACACCTGCCAGTATTGCGGCGAACTTTTCGATCGCAGCGAGCTCAACCTCGATCACGTCGTGCCGCGCGATCGCGGTGGAACAACAACATGGGAAAACGTGGTTTGCTCGTGCATTCCTTGCAACACGCGCAAAGGCAACCGGCTTCCGCGCGAAGCGCACATGAGTCTGATCCGGAAACCGAAGCGGCCAAAATGGCGGCCGTTCGTCCACGTTACATTTTCCGCCCCGCAGCACGATCTCTGGAAGCATTTTGTCGATCTCGCGTACTGGAACGTTGAACTGAGCGACTGAGGATCGCTGTTCGACAGTGATTCGTTGAAGGGTTGAATCGTTAAAGCGGAGCCGCCGCTTCATCGGTTTAACCCTTTATCGCTTCAACGCATCCAAAATCGGTTGCGGGTACACGCCTAACCAGATTGTTGCGAGGATCAACGCGCCAATCGCCAGACGCGATAGCCCGTTGACAGGAATCGTGTCGACATTGGCAGGGGATTGCCAATACATCGCGCGAACGACTTTAAGATAATAGTAAAAGCCACAGCCAACGGTGATCACTCCGACGACGACCAGCGCTGTTTGATGCTGAGCGATGGCTGTATAGAAGATAAAAAATTTTCCCAAAAATCCCGCTGTGAAAGGCACCCCTGCTAGCGAGATCATTCCGATCAGCATTGCGAATGCGAGAAAAGGCGATCGTTTGGCCAAGCCATCGAAATCCGCAATCTGCTCGCCGGTTTGCTGAGCCACGATTATCAAAACCGCGAAGCTAAGCAAGGTCATGAGCAGGTAAGCAACGAGGTAAAAGCCTATGGCTGACGCGTCGAAGCATACTACGCCGATCAGCAGATAGCCGGCATGCGCGATGCTCGAGTACGCAAGGAGTCGCTTCAGGTTCGTCTGGGGCAGCGCTGCTAGATTTCCGTAGATCAAAGTAAGCAGCGCGATCATAACAATCAGACGTTGCGTTTGAGGCAGCGCCAGGAATGGCTGCAATACCCGAAGCAGCACGACGAATCCGGCCGCCTTCGAACCGACGGATAGATATGCAGTCACTGGTGTAGGTGCGCCCTGGTAAACATCCGGCACCCAGATTTGGAATGGCACCGCGGCGATCTTGAAGCCGAGCGCCACCAGGATAAGCACCATGCCTAACAGCGCTGCGTTACGGTCAGTCGCCGGATTCGGTAACACGTCTGCGATTTGCTGGAGATTTGTCTCACCGGTCGCGCCAAAAATCCACGCGATCCCATACACGAGAAAGCCTGTCGAAAGGGCGCTTAACACGAGATATTTTGTTCCCGCCTCGAGAGTGATGGGATTGCGCCGCGTGAAACTGACCAGCACGTAAAAAGAGATCGTTACCAGCTCCAGCGAAACAAAGATGAAAACGAAATCGATTGCTGACACCAGATACATCAGCCCGACGCATGTGAAGATGGGCAGCGCGAAGAATTCGCCAAGACCTGCCTGGGATGTGGCACCAGGAAAGGAACTGCGTACCACCGGCGCGTAGTCGATCATCAGGATCAACACGAGGATTGTGGTGAGCAGTGAGAATTGCTTAAAGAACATCGACAGTCGGTCTGCGGTGTAAAAACTCCAGAAGCCAGTTGCTTGGCTCGTGGGTGCCCTGGGGGCTACGAAAAAGCTCGCCACAAGAACCAGTGCGAGACCGGCAATTGCCACGAATGCCATGACCCGTTTATCAATTTTTGTGGCAAACGCTTCTACTAAAAGGATCGCCATTCCAAGTACCAGCACCGCGATCTCAAGTTCTGGCGCCGTGATGGTCATCGTTTGTTAGCGACTTTGTAGCCACGCCCCTGTGGGGCGTTTTTGTCCGGTGGATCCATAAACCGCAAACGGCGCACAGCGCCGTGGCTACAGCTCTGCTCATCTGCGAGGTGGTTTGTACTTGCCGAAAGATAAGTCTGGAAGGTCGGCGTTACCATTCGCACAAGGGATTGTGGAAAAAATCCATAGCAAAGAAGTCCTCCAACGACTAATGCGACGGGGACTCGCAGCGCGGGACGAAGATCGACAACCTCTTTCCATCGCTCGCTCATTGTGCCCATGAACGTCTTGCGATAGGCCCGCAGCATATAAACCGTGGAGATCACCACTCCCCATAACGCAAGCACCGTCGCGATTTGGAAGATGTGAAAGCGAGCCATCTCCCAGCCGTTCTTGAACGCGCCAAAAAAGATCATGATTTCCCCGGCAAAGTTCGCAAGACCAGGCAGGCCGATCGCAGCAAATGCACCGAAGCCAAAAGCGAGGCTGGCAAAGGGCATCACTTTGCCAAGGCCGCCGAGTTCATCGAAAGCCAACGTGCCTGTTTGCTTGCGCAGTTCTCCTGCCAGGGCAAACAGCAGGGCAATCGAAAGGCCATGAGCAAACATCAGAACAACGGCGCCGGTCGTGGAGAGAATAGTGGCGCTCGCAACGCCGAGGAAAATGTAACCCATGTGCATCACGCTCGAGTAGCCCAGCATCCAGTCGAGCCGCTTCTGCGCGATGGTGACGAGACCAACGTAGATGATGTTACCGAGGAGCAGTACCACGAGCAGATTAGCCCAGTGATGCGCGCCTTCGGGGAGCAGGGGAATCGCCAAACGCAACAGACCGTACAGCCCGAATTTTTTTAATACTCCCGCATGCAACATTGCTGCAGGCGCGGGAGCCGACGCGTACGCTTCCGGTGCCCACGTGTGAAATGGAAAAAGTGAGATAAGAATTCCAAAACCGATTAGCAGCAACAAGTAAACATGGCGTTGTGCGTCCGCTGAGATCTGGCCGAGGCCGGCGGCGGCGTTTAATGCGCGAATGTCAAAACTGCGCGCAGCGACGGGAAAGCTTTGATAAAGGAGAATCAGGCCGAGCAGCAGAATAAAGCTGCCAATTGCCAAGTAGATAGTAATCTTCCACGCTGCCGCGACACGATTTCCGCTGCCCCAGATTCCGATCAACAAAAATGTGGGGATCAGCGCGAGCTCATGAAACGCATAAAAGAAAAATAAATCGATCGAGGCAAAAGCGCCGATAGCGCCACCTGAAATGAACAAGAGGCACGCATAGAACGCATTTTCATACTTCTCGATCGCCCCGGTAAACCGCACGGCGGCCAGCGTCACGATCGTGGCGAGTAAAATCATAACGAGACTCAAGCCATCGATACCCGTCGTGAAGCTCAGGTGCCATTCCGGAGATATCGTAAACGAAGTAACGTGCTGAAAATCGTGTTGCCCCTGGTCGAAAGACACCAGCAGCAACAACGCCGCCGCAAATGCCAAAAGCGATGCGGCTAACGCAGTCTTACGTGCCGGCGCGCCAATCATGATCAAAATGGCGGCGACGATTGGGCAAAAAATAATGAACAAAACCATTAGCGGGATGGGTTAAAGATTTCTTTGCCCACGAAACATACGAAAGACGCGAAAATTTTTAGAGGTGAAGATCGGCAGGCTCATGGATTCTGGAGAGGAGGCGCTCGTATTCTAGTCTCGGATAATGGCCGAAGTTCACGAGCAGACCCAATTTGCAGCCCGTGGCGGCAAGATAATTCAAAACTTGCGCCCGGTGCTCGTCGACTAATGCAGAAAGCGCTTTGATCTCGAGGATAATTTTTTCGTAGCAAAGGAAATCAGGAGCGAACGTTTGAATGAGCGTGCGACCGCGGTATTGCAATGTTTGCGGTGGCTTCGAGAGAAATGGGATTCCCTGAAATTCCAACTCAATTTGCAAGCACTCGTGATAAACAGGTTCGTGAAAGCCGCAGCCCTTGTCCTTGTAGACACCAAAACAGGCGCCGATGATGGCGTAGCTTTCTTCTCTGTAAATCAATTCTCCTTTTTCTTTTAGTGTCATTTCGTGTGTTTCGTGGGTTAAAATTTCAGGAGCGGAAAACGGCGAAGTAGATGACGGCGACAACACCTAGCCCGAACAGAAACACGTAAGCCTGAAGGTTTCCCACCTGAATCAGTCGTAGCAACGCGCCGATTCCCCAGGTTCCGCGACTGCTGCCATCGACTGCGGCTGTATCAATGATCCATCGATCAAAGAAAGCCGCGACGCGCGCGAGCAGTTCCTGTGTCCAGTTGATCAGCCAGGCGTAAAACTCATCGAAATAAAACTTGTGGCGTAGAACCTCAACATCGATTGGCTCGTCCGTTCGGTTGCGGTAAATGGCAACCGCCAGCCCGCTTCCCACGATCAGTGCACCGAACGCCAGGGCAGGAACAAACAAAGCGACTCCCTTCTCTATCGGAAGCGCGAGAAAGTTTCGCGCGAAAAATCCAAACCCACCCAGCGCGGCGAGAATTGCGAGCACGATCAGCGGTCCCGTCATCACGAGCGGCGATTCCTTGCTTTGGCGTGCGACTTCGCTGCGTGTGTCTCCGAAAAAGACGATGACCAGTAAACGCACAACGTAAAAGGCTGTTAGAAACGCTGTGAACAATCCTACGATGAAAATCGGGAGGTTGCGTTCGTAAGCGAGCGCGAGGATTGCGTCCTTGCTGAAAAATCCGCTGAAAGGTGGACAGCCTATCAACGCCAGCGCGCCAATCGTGAAAGTGAAAACTGTCACAGGGAGCTTCTGGGAAAGCCCTCCCATTTTCCAGATGTTCTGCTCGTGATGAAGCATTACGATGATTGAACCGGCGCCGAGAAAGAGAAGTGCTTTGAAAAACGCATGCGTGAACAGATGAAACATCGCAGCGTCGTTCGAGGCGAGACCAACTGCCATCATCATGTAACCAAGTTGCGAGAGCGTTGAGTAAGCCAGGATGCGTTTGATGTCGTTCTGCTGTGTTGCGATCAACGCGGCCATCACCGCGGTGATCGTTCCGATCCACGCAACGACCAAAAGCGCAGTGTGTGACGCTTGAATGACGAACGCGACACGGACCAGCATGTAAACGCCGGCAGCGACCATCGTCGCGGCATGGATCAAAGCGGAAATTGGCGTCGGACCTTCCATCGCGTCTGGCAACCAAACGTGCAGCGGAAACTGGGCCGACTTGCCGATCGCTCCGCAGAAGATCAAAAGCGCAGCGATTGTGACAAATGCCGGGTGACTTGCCAGGGCCGGCATCCGTGGCGCGATCTCCGAAAAAACGATCGAGCCGGTCGCCATCCAAACCATCAGGATTCCGATCATGAATCCAAAATCACCGATGCGAGTCGTGATGAATGCCTTGTTGCCTGCATCGGCGGCTGCGTCGCGATAGAACCAGTGGCCGATCAGAACGTAAGACGTAAAGCCGACTAATTCCCAAAAGATGAAGAGCATGACGAAATTGTTCGCGAGGACGATTCCGAGCATGGCGAACATGAAGAGCGAAAGCGCCGCGAAATAACGGGATTTACCTTCGTCGTCCCGCATGTAACCCAGCGAATAGACATGAATGGTTGCTCCGACCCCGGAAACCAGAACGAGCATCGTCTTGCTTAGTTGATCCAAGGTAAACCCGAGGGGCACCCTCAGGGCGTCGCCAATATCGATCCATCTGAACTCAGCCGCGGCGATGCCGGACTGCGTGAAGATCAAACAACTGCACGTAAAACTGACGAGCACTGCCACAATCGAGATAAAACTGCTCACCGCTTTCCATCGCCGCGTGAAAAGCGTTATAACAGCCGCGCTAAAGAGCGGAGCGAGTAGAACAACCCACGGTAAAATCGAATTCATCGAATTCTAAAATCTCAGGCTGCTGATGTCTTTGACGTCGGTTGTTTGGCGCGCCCGGTACAATGCAACGAGGATTGCCAGGCCCACAGCAACTTCGGCCGCTGCCACAGTGATGATAAAGAATACAAACACTTGTGCGTTGTAATCCGGCAGACCGGTTGGACCGACGCGGAATCGCGAAAACGCAACCAGCGACAGGTTTGCCGCGTTCAACATCACCTCAAGCGACATGAGAATGACGATGAGATTGCGACGCAGCATCACTCCGGCAAATCCGATCACGAAGAGAATGCCGCTCACGGTGAGGTAATCGCCGAGTGTAACCATACTAACGAGGTTCGCGTTTGCTCAAAAGCACCACACCTATCGTCGCCACCAGAACAAGAACGCCGACAATTTGAAATGGCAGATTGTAATTCCCAAACAGAGCCGTACCGATATTTTTGACATCGTCGATTGTGGGGCTCGGCAGCGTTGGAAACGTGGTGCGCGCGATCTTAAAGTGGCCGATTACGGAGAGAATCTGGCCTAACAAGATCAGCGCAACAGCGAGTCCTGCAGCCGACGCCAGCCAATTGATTCGGCGTGCTTCTTCCGCGCGAAGATTCAGGAGCATGATGATGAAAAGAAAAAGCACCATCACGGCACCGGCATAAACCAGCACTTGAATGATCCCGATGAAATAGGCGTTGAGCGACATGAATAGCGCCGCGAGACCCAGAAATGACATCACCAGGCTCAGGGCGCTCGCTACGGGATTGCGGTTGATGACAACGGCTGCACCGAAGATCAACGTCAGCAAAGCAAAGATCCAAAACAGGAACGGCGACATCGTTATTCGAGTAGTGGAGTAATGGAGTAGTGGAGCGATGAATTCCTGTCCCCCACCAGCCCCCCACTACTCCAACACTCCATTAACCCGGTTCCGCTCATTTCTTCTTGTTCCATTTCAGTACCACGCCGTGCATTATTCCACCAATCTCGAGGAGCTTTTCCTTGTGATGCACCATGTCCCCGCGCGTAAAACCGGTGATGGCGTAGTCCTTGCGCAAAAAAATCGCCTGCTCGGGGCAAACCTCTTCGCACATTCCGCAAAAAATGCAGCGGATCATGTCGATATCGAACGCTTCAGGGTACTTCTCGACTTTGGCGAATCGATCGGTTGAGGGGATTTCGCCCGGAATAATTTTAATCGCGCGTGGCGGACAAATGAATTCGCAAAGCTGGCATGCCACGCAACGCACGCGGCCATCTTCATCGCGGACAAGCGCGGGTGCGCCGCGATAATAGTCCGGCAGGTTGCTGTCCCACGTTTGTTCCGGGTACTGCATCGTAACCTTGGTGCGTCCCAGTATCAGGTTTTTGAAATGCTTAAACGTGATAGCCAGCCCAGCGACGATGGCAGGCAAATACAATCGTTCGCGCCAGTTAAGCTTTGGTCGTGGAACTGTGATAGCCATGATTAGAATGACGAATGCCAAATGACGAATTAATGACGAAGCGCAAATGACGATTACATCCGGATCTGCAACTTACGTTTCGTATTTCGTCATTCGGATTTGTTTCGTCATTGGTCATTCGTATTTCGTCATTAACTTGGCAGAAAAGCCATTATCGCCGCCACTATAAAAATGTTAACCAGCGCGATCTCGAAGAAGAAGAGCCAGCCGAGACGCATAAGTTGGTCATAGCGAAATCGGGGCAGGGTCCATCGCACCCACATGAAAAAGAAAATGATGATGGCTACCTTTGCGAAGAAGACGGCGATATTGATGAGGCCGAAGATCCATCCGTGCGACCCATCGGGAATCCCCGGCAGATGCCAGCCGCCAAAAAATAAAGTCACGATCACAGCGGATCCAGTGATCATGGCAGCGTATTCGCCCAGGAAATAAAGAGAAAACTTCATCGAGCTGTATTCGGTGTTATAACCGCCCGCCAGCTCCTGCTCGGCCTCGGGAAGATCAAATGGCAACCGGTTTGTCTCGGCAAAAATTGCAATCGTGAAAACGACAAATGAGATGATCATCGGAATGGTAAGCAACCATTTCCATGGATTCGTCCAGTCGCCGATGAACGGTGCGATGAACCAACCGTGCTCAATCTGGTAACGCACCACACTGGTCAAACGCAAATTGCCCACGAGTAGAAAAACGGGAATGACAGCGAGACCCAGCGAGAGCTCGTAAGAGAGCATTTGTGCACTGGAACGAATTCCTCCTAGAAACGGATACTTGGAATTCGACGCCCAACCGCCAATGACGATTCCGTAAACGCCAAGCGAAGCGATGGCGAATACAAACAGAATTCCGACGTTCACGTCGGCGATCACCATCGGGACTCCGAACAGCGTGCTACCAAAAGGAACAACGGCGATGGTGATGATGGCCGGCATCACCGCCAGACAGGGCGCCAGCCAATAATAAAATGTGTTTGCTGCGCGCGGCGTGAAATCTTCTTTCAGCAACAATTTGAACATATCGGCAATTGGCTGAAGAAGGCCGGCCGGTCCGACGCGATTCGGTCCCAGCCGATCCTGAATTGCCGCGCTGACCTTCCGCTCGGCGTAAACCGCAAAGGAAACCATTGGCAGGATAACGATAAAAAGGATCCCGACGATCTTGAGCAGGGAAGTGATGATGAAAAAGGATTC
>WNFW01009596.1_pt1 | contig 11718 bp, 10 predicted proteins | sample 5400131 | NCBI WGS metagenome assembly WNFW01 (sample SAMN13153362, study PRJNA577476) | soil metagenome | isolation source: 20 cm soil or saprolite under grassland replicate 1 | place: USA:California | collected 2016-06-15
GACCGCGTACTTGGTGGCGGTTGAGGTTAGCTGCTCCGACCGGGCGGTCGTGCCTGATCATCTGATCCGTAGCTAGGAGCCTGCTGAAAAGGCTGCAGTTCCTGGTGTGTTTGCCGGCTTGGTGTTCGGTGACCTGGGATGATTTGCCCATGCAGGGTTTCGAGCGGGCAGACCGGCAGTTCCTGGACGCCGCGGCGCTGGCTGGGCACTTGGTCCCGGCGGGCAGCATGTTCGCGTTCTTGGCCGCGCACCGGGCCGAGGTGTTCCCGGACGCCGATTACGCGGACCTGTTTGCTCCGCCGGGGGTGGGCCGGCCGTCGGTCCCGGCCACGCAGATGGCTGCGGTGATGACCTTGCAGGTGCTGTGTGACTACTCCGACCGGGAGGCCGCCGAGGCGGTCCGGTTCGACGTGCGGTGGAAGGCTGCCATCGGAGTTTCGCTGGATGATGCGGGGTTTGATCCCTCCACGCTGGTGTATTGGCGCAAACGGCTGGCGAAGTCGGATCGCCCGCACCGGGTCAACGATGCGGTCAGGAAGGTGATCGAGCAGACCGGGGTGCTGAAGGGCCGGCGCCGCCGGGCGGTGGACTCGACGATCCTGGCCGATGCGGTGGCGACCCAGGACACCGTGACCCAGCTGGTGGCGGCGATCCGGCGGGTGGGGCGGGAGGTGCCGGGCGCGGCGGAGAAGATCGCCGCCGTGTGCACCGGCCACGACTACTCCGGGCCGGGCAAGCCGAAGATCGACTGGGATGACCCGGCCGCCAGGCAAGAGCTGGTCTCGGCCCTGGTGAACGACGCGGATGCGCTCGTGGCCGCGTTCAAGGACATGAAGCTGGAGGAGCCGGCCTCCTCAGCGGTGGCGCTGCTGGCCCTGGTCGCCGGGCAAGACGTCGAGCCGGCCGAGGGGTCTGATGGCCGGGACGGGCGGTGGCGGATCGCCCGCAAGGTCGCCGAAGACCGGGTGATCTCGACCGTGGACCCCCAGGCCCGGCATACCCGCAAGTCCCCCGAAGCCCGCCGGGACGGCTACCGCGCCCATGTGGCCGCCGAGCCAGGGACCGGGATCATCACCAATGAGAAGCTGACCAAGGCCGCCGGGACCGAGAACTCCGACGCGGCGGCCGCCGCGGAGTTCGTGGCGGCTGAGGCCGCCGCTAGCAGCCGCGATGATGACCGTGACGGTGCCGGCGGCGGCCAGTTCGCCTGGTACGGCGATTCGGCCTACGGCACCGGGGAGCTGCGGGAGGCGATCGGCAGCGCCGGGCACCGGGCGGTGATCAAGCCCAGGCCGCTCACGCCCGCCGTCGAGGGCGGCTTCACCACCGATGACTTCACCGTCGATGCCGCCGCCGGAACCGTGACCTGCCCGGCCGGGGTCCCCCGGGTGATCACCGCCCGCAACGCCGTCATCTTCGGGGCTGCCTGCCGGCGCTGCCCGCTGCGCGAGCGGTGCACCACCTCCAAAGACGGCCGCACCCTGCACCTGCACGAACACGACAGCCTGCTGCGCGCGGCCCGGGCCGCCTGGGCAGGCGCCCGGCTGCGCGAGGAGTACATGAAACACCGGCCTCACGTCGAACGCGTGATCGCCCAGGTCGCCACCGGGCGGGGACGCCGCCTCAAGCTCCGCTACCGCGGCACCGCCAAAAACCACGCCTGGCTCAAGCGCCGCACCGCCGCGCTGAACCTGCGCAACCTGCTCGGCCGCGGCCTGGCCCGCCGGGGCGGCGCCTGGGTGCTGGCTACCTGACCAGGCGGCCAGGCTGACCCCGCGATGCCGGCCAATCCGGCGGGAAGGCCACTGCGAACCGGCGGCCACGACCGCCAGATCCCGCAAGGGCCCAGCATGCCCAGCCGGACCAGGCAGCGTTTCACCCGCTATCGACGCCCTCCGGAACCGGCCCAATTCAGCAGGCTCCTAGAAGTCGATGCGCATCACGAGCCGGCGTGGGGTGGGCGCGCTGACCTGCCTGAAACCAGCCTCCTCAAACATGGGCACCGTGCCGACGTGCAGCTCCTCGTCGATCACGTCGGTTCGCATGATCGGGTAGCCCTCCAAGGCGCGCGCCCCCTGACTGCGAGTGTGCTCGACCGCCGCGAGGAGAAGGGCGGATGCGATGCCGCGCCTGCGGAAGCCCTTCCGGATGTAAAAGCAGGTGACAGCCCAGATTGCGGCATCGTCCGGGTCCTCGTCACGGCCCTTCCAGGGCACGGTGAAGACCCGCTTCAGGCCGTTGAGGTCACTTCTCGGGCCGACCGCGCACCACCCGGCTGGCTCATACTCCAGCCAAGCGACCAGCCCGCACGTCGGCGCGTCCGGGTCCCCAAAGCCCGCCTGCTCACGCAGCCTGTGCTGGCGCTCCTCAGCCGGCTGCTTGCCGAACGACTCCCCCGGCCACAAGCGGTAACGCTGGCACTGACAGCGCGCGGCGGGGCCACGATCGCCGAACACCGACTGAACGTCATCAAACGCCACCTGGTTCGCGGGCACGACCCGCAGCGACGCCTGACGCGTGTTCTGGGTGTCAGGCAACGCAAAACTCGTTTCCCTCGGGATCCTGCATGACTACATGCCCGAGCACCTGCCCGTAGAACTCCTCGCGCAGGATCCTGGCGCCGGCCGCCTGCAGCCCGGGCACCGTAGCGCGGATCAGCCGCTCTCGCTCGGCCATGTCCCAGGGCCCTTCACCGGCCACCCGGATGTCGATGTGCATGCGGTTCTTGGCGGTCTTCCCCTCGGGCACCCGCAGGAACCCGATCGCCGGGCCCCGGCCTTCGGGGTCAATGATCGAGGCGTTTTCCGGCTCATCGAAGCCCGGCTCCTTCACGTAGCCCAACGCGAACGCCCAGAAGGACGCCAGCACCTGCGGATCGGCCGCGCACATCCCAAAGTCCAGTGCATAGCCATGATCCATTGTGGCGCTGGCCACGATGTGCCCGCCGAACCGCCACCAGCGGGTGAGCTCTTCCGCCGCGATCCGCGCTCGGATGCCGCAGATCAGTTGGCGGACGGGCCAGTCGGGCACCCGTCGAGGGAGGACACCGCCGGCCGAGCGGTCACTGCCGGCCGACGCTCGCCCGCGTCAAGGGCTGCCCGGGAGGCTCGACCCGGCGCCACCGCGCCTCACACAGGCCGTAGACGCCGAAGGTAACCAGGCCAAGCGCTGCGAGGATCAGCAGGAACTCGCCGAACGGCTGGTCGCGCAGGGTGAGCAGCGCCTTGTCGATGCCGCCCGCCTTGGACGGCTGGTAGGTGATGGCTGCCTCGAGCACCAGGACGCCGACGAGGGCGAACACCACGCCGCGGGCCGCGGTCCCGATCACGCCAAGCCACTCGACGACGCGGCGCGTCCGCGGGCGCATCTGCGAAACCTGCAGGTACTTCAGGAACTTGCGGCCGAAGCCCTGGGCGACCAGCACCACGCCGACGATCACGATAACCAGGCCGGCGATGCCGACCAGCCACCGCCCGCCGGTGTGATGCATGACCTTGGCGGTCAGATCCTGCTGTTTGCCGGTTTGGCTGCCCGACGCGCCCGCGATCACCTTGAACGTCAGGTAGGCGAAGCCGGCGTACAGCAGCGCCCGTACCAGGGACACCAGCCGGGGACCAGCACTGGTCCCCTCACCGGTGACTCCGAATGCGACCTCAGACAGACGCCACAGCGCATAGCCCGCGAATCCGATGCCGAGCAGCCACAGCGAGACCAGGCCATAAGGCTGGCCGGCGAGCAACTGCAGCGCACCCTGCTGGTCCGCGTGGTGCGACGTCTGGCCGAGCGCGACCAGGATCGCTACCCAGCCGATGAGGATGTAAAGAACCCCGCGCGCGGTAAGGCCCGCTCTCGCCAGCACCCGCGCCGTGGGGCTGCTGGATGCGCGCCGCGCCGCGCCGGACGCCTGTGCCGTTGCCGTCGATCGCATGCCGGTCTCTTCCTCGCGGCCGACCAAACAAACCTCCGTGCAGTTCCGCCGACCCGATCAGCGCTCAAGGAATGACGTCCCCGGCAACAGCGCAGCGAATTGCATGGCCAGCCCGATCCGGGGTACTGCGGCGGGACCGGGTCGGCACCCCCAGCTGGCTCACGAGATGGAGGCTTCGTGACCGCGACCATCGCGCAACTCGTCCAGACGTATGGCTACTGGGCGGTTTTCCTCGCGGTCGGTCTCGAAAGCCTCGGCGTGCCGATGCCCGGCGAGACCACGCTGATCGCTGCCGCCCTCTTCGCGGGCGCCACTCACCGGCTCAGCCTCGTCTACCTGGTGATCGTGGCCAGCGTCGCCGCCATCGCCGGCGACAACCTCGGCTACCTCATCGGGCGCGGTGGAGGCTACCGGCTGCTGCGCCGTTATGGTCACCGCGTGCATGTGGACGAGGCCAAGCTCAAGGTGGGCCGCTACCTCTTCGACCGCCACGGCGGAAGCGTGGTCTTCGTCGGCCGGTTTGTCACGGTGCTGCGCACCTATGCCGCGTTCCTGGCGGGCACCAACATGATGAGCTGGCGCCGTTTCCTCATCTATAACGCCACGGGCGGAATCCTGTGGGCAGCAACGGTCGGGGCCGGCGCATACCTCCTGGGCGCGGCCGCGCATCAGGTCGGCACCGTGGTGGCGATAACCGGCGGCGTGCTGCTTGTCGCGGTGGTCGTGGTGCTGATCTTCTATATGCGCCGGCATATGAAGCGTCTCGAGCGGAAGGCCGAGCAGGCCTATCCCGGGCCGCTGGATGATGCCAAGCCGGGAGCCGGCTCCCGGCAGGAGGCCACCAACCGCTGAGCGAGTGACTGGCCTCCGCTACGCATAACCAGGAGCCCCACTTCAGGCTGGGTTCGGGCAGGGACGGGGGCTCGAGGAAGGCCGGGGGCGCGGTCAGGTCCAGCGCACCGAGCGGCGAAACGGCCGCCGCGTCCCGCGCGGGCAGCGCAGGCAGGTTCCACTTCTCCTCAAGGAGCTTAAGCACGGATGTGTGGTCGAGTACCTCGGAATACACGTAGTCCGGCCGCGCGTACGGTGACACGATCACCGCGGGTACCCGAAACCCGTACCGGTCGTAGCGGTGTGGCCCTTCGGTCTCGTTCTCCGCACTGTGCACCAGGCCGGGCGCGATCACCCGCAGCAGGCGCTGGAGCCGCGACGGGCTCCCGGCCAGGCTGCGGCCCTCCACGTCATCGGGCGGCACCGCGGCGGGCGGCGAAACATGATCGTGGTAGCCGCCGTGCTCGTCGTACACCCAGATCAGCAGGGTGCGGGGCCATCCCTTACCGTGCATGACCCGGTTGATCACCTCGGCGGCGAAGCTCTCACCCTTCTGGATGTCCTGCGGGTTCTCCTCGGAGTAGACGTCGAAATCGGGGTCCACGATGCTGAACGCGGGCAGCGTTCCGGCGTCGGCATCGGCGAAGAACTGGTCGGTGCTGCGGACGTGCAGCATGTACCGGGCGATGCCGAGCGGGAAGACGTTGGCGGTGAACTGCAGGTCCTTCTGGACTCCCTCGGTCACGGCCCGCAGCGACCTGCCTATTCGCTGCAGCCGCCGCCGGGCCATGCGGCGCGTGTGATGGGCGTAACGCCGGGCCATGTGCTTGTCCTCGGGCACCGAGTGGTAGTTGACCCAGGAGATTTCGCTCCTCGTGAGCATGTCGAAGATGGTCCCGGCGGGCGGGTAGTCGAGAAGGTCGAACGGCTGGTCATCGAGGAGGCCGTGCGCGGTTCCCGCGATGAGGAAGCGGCGGTTGGGGAACGTGGGCCCCAGGCATGAGCTGAACCAGTGGTCGGCGAGCGGGAAGGTCCGGGCCAGGCCGTAGTAGAACGGGATGTCGGCTTCGGTCCAGTAGCCCATGCTGACGGCGGGATCGGCGTCGGGCAGCACCTCCTGGTGGCCGGCCACGAACCCCTGGCAGGTTCCGTGCCACCACTGCAGGTGGCTCGCGTGCCAGCTCTGCGAGGGCATCTCCGGGTGCTGGACCGTGGAGGCCAGGTGGTGCGCGTGGATGGTTTCGCCGTCGGCGCCCGGGTTGGACACCGCAGGCTCGCCGTCCGCCCCGAGCGGGAAGCCCTCGCCGCGGCCGCGCAGCATGCCGAGGTAGTTATCGTAGGAGTGGTTCTCCATCATCAGCACGACGATGTGCTCGATCTGCGGCAGCAGATCGGTGCCGATGGGCCGGGACGGAACTGGGGGCTCACCCGGTTTTCCGGTTCCCGCGCGGCGTGTCAGGTACCTCGTCTCGTACCGCTCGAGCCGTTCCCACACCATCGCGCCACCTCCCGCTCCGATGCCGCGCATCGTCTCACGTGCTGCCCGGGCGGCACCCGCGTTTGTAGGAGGTGAGCGTGCCAGGTGTGAAACCTGGAGGGCTGGGCAGCCTGGGGGTTCATGTCGTCTCGCGCTCTCAGCCGCCGGCGGCGGAGTCTCTCGCCGCTGGCTGCGGTCACCGCCGTAGCGCTGGTCTTCGCGGTGCTGCTCGTCCTGGTGCGCCTGCAGTGGCCCCCGCTGGAGTCGGCCGACCACGGTGCCGCAGTCGGCATCAACGGCCTGATCGCGGGAGACGCCCCGCTCGTCACGGCGGTCAAGGCGGTGACCTGGCTGGGCAGCAGCGGCGTGCTCTGGACGGTCATCCTGGCTGCGGCGATCGCCCTCGCGATCCGGCGGCAGTGGCGCCTTGCCGCCTACCTGCTCCTCACCGGCGCAGGCGCCCTCGTGCTTGACCCGGTCCTCAAGTCGCTGGTCGGCCGGCTGCGCCCGGTGGTGGCGCACCCAATCGCCCACGGCGCCGGGAACAGCTTCCCCAGCGGGCACTCACTTGGCTCGATCGTCTGCTACGGGGCGATACTCCTGGTGTTCCTGCCCCTGGCCCGCGGCCGCTGGCGCGTCGCGTTCATCACGGTGTGATCGGGATCAGCCGGGTCCTGCTTGGGGTGCACTACGTGTCCGACGTGCTCGGCGGGTGGGCGATCGGGATCGCTTGGCTCGGCGTCACCGCGTTCGCGTTCGAGCTGACCAGGTACGCCTCCGGCCTCCGGGTGACCGATCCGGCCACCGAGGGGCTGGAGCCCGAGGCCCGCGCCGACCTCAGGCCGGCGCAGCCGGAGCCTGGGAACGAGTCGCTCTTCCGCCGCGGCGGCCGCGCCGCCGCCGGGATCCTGGTTGCCTGGGTGCTGATCCTGGGCGTCCTCGTTGGCCTCGGGGAACTCGCCACCAAGATGGGTAACGGCAACGTGCTGGGTGACAAGACGATCCCGCACTGGTTCGCCGCCCACCGCACGCCCACCGGGAACCAGTGGAGCCTGGTCTTCAGCACCGCCGGCGCGACCCAGGCGATCCTCATCGCGGCCATCGCCACCTGTGTGGTCTTTATCGCGGTCACCCGGCGCTGGCGGCCGGTCGCCTTCATCGCCGTCCTCATGCTGGGGGAGCTCACCGCGTTCGTCACCGCCGCAGCCGTGGTCAAGCGGCACCGGCCGGACGTCACGCACCTCGACCAGGCCCTGCCCACCTCCTCATACCCGTCCGGGCTGCTGTTCTCCGCGCTCTGGCTCACCGCGGCCACGGTCCTGATCAGGCCCAACGCGGACGGCCCCGCCCGGGCGCGTGCAGCGGCCTCCGGCGGCCGGCGCGAACCGGACGGCGCAGCGCTCAGTCTTGAGGATTCGCGGGGACGCAGATCCTGACCGAGGAGGGATGGACCTTGATCCGCAGCTTCTTGACCGCCGGCCGCGCGCCACCGTCGAGCTCGTAGGGGAACCGCCGGTCAAACCGGATCCGGAAGCGCCTGCCGCGGGTGACCTGGACAAACGGGGATTTCTCTGCGTCGCCAAGCGCGACCCGCCCCAGCGTCCGCGCCCACTGAGCCGGGTTCCCGGCGGTGACGACCCCGAGTTCCAGCAGCCCGTCGTCCGGCTGAGCCCCATGGAAGGCCTCGACCCCGCCGAGGACCTTGCCGACGTTCCCGGCGAGGACGCATGCGACCCGGCCCTTGAAAAAGCGTGCGCCATCCACCTCGATGACCGCCTTCGCCCGGTGCGCGGTGAGGCTCCTGGCCCCCGTGTACAGATACGCGGCGCGGCCGATGCGGTCCTTCATCCCCCGGTCGGCCTGCTTGATCATGCTGGCGTCGAACCCGGCGCCGGCCATCACCGCGAAATGCTCGCCGTTCACCGAGCCGGTATCCAGCCGGCGCCGATCCCCGTGCAGCCCCACCCGCACCGCCTCGGTGATGTCGGCGGGAATGTGCAGGTTCGCCGCCAGAAGATTGGCGGTGCCGGCCGGAAGAATGGCGAGGACGGCCCGCGTCCCGGCCACCGCATCAACGCAGCGCTGCACCATCCCATCGCCTCCCCAGACGAAGATGACCTCCGCGCCCTGCGCCAGCGCACGTCGGGCGTGCTTGGGTGCCTTGCGGCTCTTGCTCACCTCGCACCAGAGCGGATCGGCGAACCCCTCCCCCGCCAGCACGTCCCGGAGCTCCGCCAGACCGCCGCCCAGGCTCTTGCCCGAGTGCGCCACCACCGCGATCCTCGCCATGGCATGACCTCCCATGTGCGCTCTTGGCCATCACACTCACCAGCGACATCACCGGCAAACCTGGTCACAGCCGGCAGACGAGCGAGGTGGCCGGCCCCGGCGGGCGCGCTACGTCAGCGACGAGACCGCCGGAGGCGGTCTACCGTTTGGCGCCCTGAGGGGTTGTCACGGCGGGGACCCGGGCCAGGGCGATGCCGAAATGATCACGGTAGGCGGCAAGGACGGCCTCGTCGGTCGGCAGTTGCTCTTCGGTGCGTGACCCGCCGCTGGTTCGGATCAGGGTGCGGCCGCTGATCGAGACCCTGCCGTCTTCGGTGAGCCGCGAGCAGATCGTTCCCTGCGTGAAATGGGATTCCGGTGCGGTCTGCTGCCACCAGCAGGTGGGGATGAAGTCGGCCAGGGAACGCTCCCGCGGCTCGATCCGGTACTGCGGCTCCCCGTTCCTGAGTACCTCCACGTCGCCGTCCCCGGCATCGGCCAGCGAGAACGGGCCGGCCGGGTCGTCCTGCTCGTCCCTGCTGTCATAACGCAGTGGGTAGGTGCTGTGGCTGCCGAACCCGACATCGGCCAGCCAGGGACCGCCACCGCCGGCGAGGCGCACGATGAGCGTGAGGTGGTCGAACGGCGGCCCGAGTTGCCCGTCACCGTAGACCCGCGCGGCGGCCCGCACGACGTGGGCGCCCAGGGCCTGCAGCAGGAGCGCGAAGGCGCCGTTGAGCTCGTAGCAGAAGCCTCCCCGCCGCCTGGTGACGATCTTGTCGATCAGGCCGTCCTCGCCGAGCGAGATGGACTCGGCCAGGTGGATGCTCAGGTTCTCAAACGGCACGGCCATCAGGTGCGCGCGGTGCAGATCGCCCAGCGCCGCCTCGTCGAGGACTGGGGGGCGGTCCACACCGATCCGGTCCAGGTACGCGGCAAGTGTTGTCTCGTCCATCACGGCACCGCGGGCAGGTCGAGCGGGCAGCCCAGCAGGCCGCGCAGCCAGGTCCGGGCGTTGAGGCCGAGCTTCGGGATGAAGTACCCGCCCTCCTGCAGCACGAGCGTCGGCAGGCCGAGACCGGCCACCTGCCGGCCGACCTCGTGGTAGACGTCGGTGGTCAGGGCGAAATCGGCTATCGGGTCCTGGCCGTAGGTATCCAGGCCGAGTGAGACGAGGAGGACGGCGGCGTCGTGCCCGGCGACGCGCTCAAGCGCGGTATCCAGCGCCGCGAGATAACGCTCGTTCGAGCACCCGGCCGGCAGCGGCAGGTTGAGGGTGAAGCCTTCGCCCGGGCCCGCGCCGCGCTCGCCGGCCCAGCCGATGAAGTACGGGAATGCCCGGTCGGGGTCGGCGTGCAGCGACACGTACAGCACGTCCGCCCGGTGATAGAAGATCTGCTGCGTGCCGTTGCCGTGGTGGTAGTCCACGTCGAGCACCGCGACCCTGCCGACCCGGTCGGCCAGGTAGGCGGCCGCGGCGGCGGAGTAGTTCAACAGGCCGTAGCCGCCGAACGCCGACCTGGGGCAGTGGTGCCCGGGCGGCCGGGCCAGGCCGTAGACGGCGGCATCGCCGGCCAGCAGCAGGTCGGCGGCCGTCAGCGCGACGTCGACCGCCGTTCGCGCGGCCCGGTAGCTGCCCGCCACCAGCGGCGTCATCGTCTCCCAGCACCAGTAGCCGATGCGCCCGACCGCCCCCGACGGCTCCGGCGCCTCGCCCATCCCCTCCCGCATCGCCGGATGCAGGACCGTGTCGGGCATGAACTGTGGCGGCATCGCGCCGCCCCCGCCGCCATGCGCCCGCCACAGGCTCCACGCCTCGCCGAGGAAGCGGACCAGGCCCTCGTGGTGGACCGCGGTGACCGGCTCAAGACCGTGGCCGATGGGGTCGGCGAAGCTGAACTCGCCGTCGGCGAGCAGCGCGGCGCGGATGGACTCGGCCCGCGCCGGCACCTCGTACATGGGCATCGCGACGCCGGCCTGGACCTCGGTCACCGGGTCGTGGAGGACGTGGCTGGGGTCGTAGACGACGCGCATTCCGGCACGCAGCTTTCTGCCTGACGGTCAGGCCAGGCGGGATCACGGGCGCAGGCGAGACCACGTTAATGCCACTCCGGACGGCAACCCCTCTTGGGCCTATGTTGGCGTGCCGCGCAGCGCTACGATCGTCCGGGATCTTGCAAACGATTGGCACGGCCTATCTCATTAGGGAGGCTGGGATGGCGGATACGACGGCAGCTCCGACTGGCGGCCGTGCACTGTTCGTCCGGCAGTCGTCCGGGCTGGTCCGCGAGGTCAGCGCCCGGAACGCCCTGTTCTACAACACCGCAGCCTTCATCGGCATCACGGTCGCGTGGGCGCCGCTGTTCTACACCCTCGGCTTCGTTCCGGCGACGGTGATGCCCCGGTCCGGGGGCGACTACGTCTTCACCAGCCGGCTGATCCCCGGGATCGGGCCCTTCCTCGCCTGGGTCGAGTCGTTCACGCTGGTCTTTGCCTCCCTCGCGGTCATTGCCTTCGAGATACCGATCGTGCTGCACAACACCCAGATCAGCGGCAACATCATCGGGATCGGCACCGGGGTGGGCTTTTTCAAGCGGGCGAACGGCTGGTTCACCTCGGGCGGGAGCGTCACCGGCTGGCCCGGGATGATCGCCGCGCTGGTGGTGATCGCCCTGATCCTGCTGGTGGTCATCCAGCCGACCCGCCGCTTCCACCGCATCGTCACCGGCCTCGGGGCGATCGGCCTGCTGTCGTGGATCGTCATGTGGGTCTTCGGGCTGCTGTTCATCCACCGCGACAGCTTCCAGACGAACCTGCCGAAGTACACCGGCATGACCGCGGCAGCGCTGCAGAAGGCCGCGGTCACCGGCGGCGTCGTGGGGCACGGCTTCACCTGGAGCACCGCCGTGCTGCCGTTCATCATGGGCATAGTCCTCTTCCAGTACATCGGCTTCCAGTACTCCGCCTACATCGCGGGCGAGGTCAGGGGGAACATCAAGCGCGGCATCCTGATCGGCGTGCTGGGCGCGCTGTTCTTCGCCGTGGTCATGAACTCGTTCTACGTGGACTCCCTCAGCGACCGCCTGGGCACGACGAACATGCTGGGCTGGGGCATCAACTACTGGTCGGGCCTGAGGACGCCGTTCGGGCAGGCGACCGCGCTGCCGCTGGCCTCCGCCATCTCCAATCCCGGGCTGTGGCCGATCTGGCTGTT
>WNFW01002989.1_pt1 | contig 11717 bp, 12 predicted proteins | sample 5400131 | NCBI WGS metagenome assembly WNFW01 (sample SAMN13153362, study PRJNA577476) | soil metagenome | isolation source: 20 cm soil or saprolite under grassland replicate 1 | place: USA:California | collected 2016-06-15
GCTACAATCACGACGACGAAACGCGCACGAGTATTCTCGGCGCGTGCAGCATCGCCGATGACGCTTCCGCGCCAAAAGACGCGGTGAACTTGAACAATCTTGACGATTGGTACGAGTTCCACCGCGCGGTCCTGGCGTAAATTCGTTTTCGGTCGATTTGCAATGATGCGGTCGCCGCGGTGACCGGCTGTACAATTGCGTTGACGCAGACCTATGCGGAATGCAGTTCGCCCCGTGCCCGCGACACAAACAAAGACAACGCCAGTGTTTTTCGCCTCGGGCTGGGGCCACCCGCAATAACATGTTGTTGTCCTCGCACCTCTACCTTGTCAAAAGATCGGGATGTCCAAAGCCCTATCGATGTATTTGATCGGCGCTTTCTTATGGCGTGCTCTCACCGCGGTCCACGAGTATCCGAGCCCCTGCGAAACATCACGATTGGGCTGGATCTTCTGTGCGTAATAGGCCTAATCGGAACCGGAATCCAGTTTTTCAAAAACAGTCTGCCCGGAGAATCGATGGCATGGAAGGTCCTGTTTTGGATCGCGGTCATGGCGGGCCTGGGTTTATTCGCAATTCGTTTGAACGGAGATGCCAGTTGGTGGACCGGTCACCTTAGGTACTACCTCCTGCCACGTTCCTAACGGGCAGTAACAGCGGCGCGGTGAACTGAACAAATGATAAATCTTTTTGACGCGCGCACACGCGCGTAGAGCATTCCGAAATGCCTCCTCTAGCCAAAACCCAGGGTGCGCCCCCGCTCGAAAAGGCGATGGAACCGTGCGCCGCCGGAGCGAAATCATTGCCACAAAAGTATTTTGTTTCTCCGGACATTTTTACGAAAGAGCAGGCTGAGATTTTTTCGAAAGAATGGTTGCTCGTCGGACATCAAAGTCAGATTCCCGACGCCGGCGACTACATCGTCCAGCGAGTTAATCACGAATCGTTATTCGTTATTCGAGACAGAGGCGCAAAGATTCACGGGTTCTTCAACGTCTGCCGACATCGTGGCAGTCGCCTGATTGAAGACAATTGCGGAAACCGTGCCGCGATTCAGTGCCCGTACCACGCGTGGATTTACGGGCTCGATGGCCGTTTGATCGGCGCTCCGCACATGGATGAAGTGCCGGGATTCGAGAAGGCCGACTATCCGCTGCACGAAGTGAATCTCGGGATTTGGGAGGGGTTTATTTTCGTAAATCTAAGAGACGCCTCGGCAGAGCGAAGCGACTACAGCTTGGAGCATTGGTTCGCGCCGTTGAGCGGAAAGTTTTCCCACTGGAACATGTCGATCTTGCAACCGGCGAAGCGGATTGAATATGACGTGCGCGCCAACTGGAAGTTGATGTTCGAAAATTATTCAGAGTGCTATCACTGCCCCGGCGTTCACCCACAGTTGCAAAAGGTTTCGCCGTACGATTCGGCCAAGAATGATCTGCGCGAGGGACCGTTTCTCGGCGGATTCATGAAGATCAATCCCGGCAAGAGCCTGACCATGAGCGGGAACGCGTGCGCGGCGTTCGTCGGCAAGATCGAGAACCTCCAGCAGGTTTTTTATTACTCCATCTTCCCGAACATGCTCCTGAGCCTGCACCCCGAATACGTGATGGTGCATCAACTCTGGCCGCAATCGCCGGAGCGAACGTTGATCGTGTGCGATTGGTTTTTCCACCCAGAGGCGTTCAAGCGCAGCAATTTTAATCCGGAAGATGCTGTTGAGTTTTGGGACATGGTAAACAGACAGGACTGGCACGTGTGCGAATTGAGCCAGCAAGGAATTTCTTCGCGCGCGTACGACCCAGGCCCATACTCGGAGCGCGAGAGCATTCCGGCGGCCTGGGATGAGTACTACTTGCGGCAGATGGGCTGAGTTCTATCCACGGTTTTGGGAATTCCGAATCTCTGACGCGTCTTCAGAGCCTAATTCAAACAATCTGCCGACTCCTCTGCGGCCGAGCCAGCCGCTCTACAAGTTGGCAAGAATTTTTGTGGCCATCGATTTTTCCGAATCGAGAACCGCATCCGCGGGAAGACCGTGAATTCCAATCGTGATCAGGATATCGCCCTTGAGAACGTGCAACATTGCCATGCCGGTCTCGTTAGGGCAGAAGATCGCTTTGTCACCAAGACCGTCGATACGAGTCGATTTGCTGCCATCGGCGGGCAGCACGGAAAACATTGTCTGAGTAAGATGCGCCGGGGCGTCTTGCCCCGCATAGAGAACGTCGAAATAGAGTCCCTTGCCGCCTTCGATCGCATGATAACTCCACTCCGAATCGTAGTAGCCACCTTTGCCGCTTTGGTTGCGGCCTTTGGCGTCTTTGACCGGCACGCCCAGAATTTTCTCGGCATCGGACTTGGTGATGACCTTTGGGATGTCGATTTTGTCGCCAGCCATTGCGGAGCGCACGCCGGCGCAAATGATGATCAAAATAGTGAAGCCAACGATTGTTCTTCTCATAAAATCGTGAAGTTCGATGCGAAGCATGACGGAGTCGCAGCGTCACATCAATCTTCAATTATACGTGACCGAAGAATCGCGCTTTGTGATCAGGAATCTAACATCTAGTATCCAGCACCAGGAGCTATGCCGCCGCCGCTGACGTATGCTAGTTATCTCGATCTGGAGAAGCTGCTTTCGCTTCAGAAACCGCGCTCCAGTCCGCCGGAACACGATGAGACACTCTTCATCATCATTCACCAGACGTACGAACTGTGGTTCAAGGAGATGCTGCACGAGTTTGAAAAAATTAAACGCGACTTTTCCGCGGGCGATCTTTTTGGAGCGATTCACACCTTCAAGCGCGCCCGCACGATCATGAAAGTGCTAGTGGCGCAGGTGGACATTCTTGAAACAATGACGCCATCGTCTTTCTCAAGTTTTCGTGACCGACTTGAAACCGCTTCGGGATTTCAGTCCGTGCAGTTTCGGGAAATCGAATTTGCGCTTGGATACAAGCGGGCATCGACAGTCGCGTATCTAAAGCCGGATTTCCCCGGATACGATCGGCTGCAAAAGCTATTGCACGAGCGCAGTGTGGTTGATCATTTCTATGATTTTCTCGCCTCGCGCGGAGTAGAGATTCCTGGCGATTTGGTAAATCGCGACGTCACACAATCAAATGGACCAGATGAGCGCGTGCAGAGGGAAATTCTTCGCCTCTACAAGCAGTCGCCGGAATGCTCGATCTTGTTTGAGTTAATGACCGATTTTGACGAGGGATTACAAGAGTGGCGTTATCGTCACATCAAGCTGGTCGAGCGAACGATCGGCGCCAAAAAGGGCACCGGCGGTTCGCCGGGCGTTCCGTTTCTCAAAGAATCGCTGTTCAAACCTGTCTTTCATGATTTGTGGGCGATTCGGCACGAGCTTTGATTAGCCACAGATGAACACGGATTTTCACGGATTAAGACAAACAAATCTGGAACCTAAGAGGCCTTCCGAATCTGTGTTTCATCTGTGTTAATCCGTGGCCAAAATCAATCAGCGATCCAGACATCACGGCTTTAAACCGAGGAACTCGCGCGCAGTGCCGGAAAGTACCTGCGCTTTCTCCTTATCGGAAAGGTTCATCGATTCGATGAGTTCACCCGGTTTTGTTTCACCTAACGGAAAAGGATAATCGGAACCGAGCGCAACACGTTGCGCACCGAAAAGCCTGAGCAACAATCCCAGAACGTCGGCGTCGTGCACGAGTGAATCGACATAGAACCGCGCTGGCGCGTTGCTGCGAGCAAGATACGCGCGTGGATTCGTGTTGTTTTCCGCCGCGACCAAGTCCGGTCGCACGTGGAATGCGCGCTCGACGCGGCCAACGGTAAACGGAAATGCACCGCCGCCGTGAGCGAATGCAACGCGAAGCCTTGGAAAGCGGTCGAACACGCCGCCAAAAATCATCGAGCAGATGGCCAGCGAAGTCTCGGCTGGCATACCGACTAGCCAGGGCAACCAATATTTCGGCATCCGCTCTTTGCCGAGCATATCCCAGGGATGAACAAAGATAGCGGCGTTGAGTTGTTCTGCCGCGCTCCAAACAGGCTGAAGCGAGGCATTATCAAGATTCAAAGGGTCGATGCGTCCGGAATGCGGATTTGCATCCACATGCGTGCCGATCTCAGCCCCGCGCAACCCCAGTTCACGCACGCATCGTTCGAGTTCGCCTGCTGCGAAGTCCGGATCTTGCATTGGAATCGTCGCCAAACCCGCGAATCGTTTCGGATGAGCACGAACGGCTTCCGCGATGTGGTCATTGAGTCGACGGGAGAGATCCAAACCGTCCGTTGGTTTTGCCCAATAGCTAAACATCACCGGAACGGTCGAGAGCACCTGCATGGAAACGCCGTCACGATCGCATTCCTCGATCCGCTGGACGGGATCCCAAACATTGTCGGTAATCTCGCGAAACACGCGATCGCCAATCATCATTCGTGCGCAGCAGGGCTTGTAATGATCCAATCTGACGAACCCGCTGTAACCGTATCTCGCGTCGAGGTCGGGCCAATCTTGCGGCAAAATATGAGTGTGGAGGTCAATCTTCATGCGATGTTGTAGCGTCCGCTTTCTCAGCGGACTTTATGCGCTGAGGACAGCGCACACTACAGCGATTTCATCGGCTGTGGCTTCTCGACTTTCTTGCCGCATTTCTTGCAGGTGCGGCGTGCGTCGTCGTTCCAGAAATCGAGCATCGCCTGGCTGAAATGCTCAACGATGTCCGCGCAATCAAAATGGATGTCTTCCACCAGTGCACCGCAATTTTCGCAGTAGAAAATCACGTGTTCCTTTTCTCCGGGCGGGCGGCGTCGCTCAACCACGACACCGATCGTGTCCGGCGGCCGCTGCGGAGAATGCGGAACATTTGGCGGGATAAAGAAGGTTTCGCCTTCTCTGACAATATGATCCACGATCCGATCGCCTTCGCGAGTGCGCACCTTGATGTTGCCTTTGAGCTGGTAGAAGTACTCCTCCGAGTCGACTAGATGAAAATCGTTCCGCGCATTCGGTCCCTTGATGACCATCACAAAAAAGTCCCGGCCGTCGTACAGATAACGATTGCTCACGGGCGGTTTAAACTTGTCGGCGTTTTCTTCAATCCATCTTCCGAGGTCAATCGGCGGTTGCACAGTGGTCATGGTAAGAGCGTATTTGGCGGCTGCGCAGCGTCAAACCGGGGTGTTGACTCGCAATGCCCTCGTTCGGAGGAGTTCAGATGACCCTTTGATTCGCGACAGAAGCTGCCGCGACCGCCTCCGGGATGGGGGCCCCGAAACGGCCATGAGCCCGGTGAAAATCGACATTTAGGGTTGAATGCCTCGACGAACCCCGCATAAATATCCGCTTCCAATGAACCCGCGCCGTTTTTTGCAAGCCGTAGCTGCAAGCCTTGTCGCTCTGCTCCTCTTCAGTTGCGAGGAGTATCCACCTTATGCGCCGGGCATGTATCCCCGCGCCGCTCCAGCAGGCTGGTGGAATGATGAAGGCGCGTCCGGTTCGGCCAAGATCGTTGTGCATGTCGGCGAACAAAAGGGCTACTTTTATAAGGGGAAACGCTTGGTCGGCGAAACGACCGTTTCCACTGGTAAACCTGGTTTTTCCACTCCGCCAGGCCATTACACCGTGCTTTCGAAAGACGCCGGTCATGTCTCGACCGTGTTTGGCGATTACGTGGACGATTATGGCAACGTTGTCAGATCAAATGTTGACTCACGGAAGGATGCCCGTCCGAAGGGGAGCCATTTCGATGGCGCGCGAATGCCGTATGCGATGTTCTTTAGAGGCGGATACGCTATGCACCAGGGCTACGTTCCGCCCTTCGCCGCGTCGCATGGTTGCATTCGTTTGCCAGGACAAATGGCCGTCAAGTTTTTTGAAAATGCCTCGGTTGGCACTCCGGTCACAGTAACAGAGTAAGGCAGGCGCCGGGGTCAGCCAGTGTATGCCCGCCAAGCGAATCCCGCTGAAATATAAGATCACTGCTTACGTCGCGGCCTGGTTGGTCGCGCTGTTCGCGACCAATCCCAACGGCAAGTATTGGCCCTTGGTTTACATGTTCCCTATGGGTCTCGCTGCTTTCGCTAATCAGCATTCAGGCGGGTGGGGCCTGTTGGCGACCTGCGTAGGAATTTATCTTGCTCAAGCGTACTTTTATTTCCGCTCGCGCAGAGCTTGGTCGACGCTCCTTCTTTTCGGCATCCTGTTCGTCTTGCTTATCTGCAATGTGTCAGGATGCCGGGCCATGCTCAATACGCATTAGAAACGCGCGACCAGGAAAAGAAAGCTGCTATTTATCCAGCAACAATGTGGGCGCTTCGCACATTTGAGAAAATGCTCCGAGCTAAGAGGCGTGCTAAAATATCGAGGCATGCACAAAAGCGTTATCCCGAACGAAAGAGTCTCCGGTGTGAGCTTAACCAGAGAGGAGACGGCCCGCTATTCGCGGCATCTCATAATGCCCGAAGTCACAACCGATGGACAACGACGGCTGAAAGCAGCGCGCGTTTTGTGCATCGGCGCGGGTGGACTTGGGTCCCCGGCCGCGCTCTATCTTGCGGCAGCCGGTGTCGGCACGATCGGAATTGTCGATTTCGATGAGGTCGATCTTTCCAACTTACAGCGGCAAATTCTTCATGGAACAAAGGATGTTGGCCGCAGCAAACTGGAATCGGCGCAAGATCGGCTGCGCGATATCAATCCCGAGATCGAGATCGAATTGCATCAGTGCCGGTTCTCCAGCGAAAATGCATCGAAAATTGTCTCGGAATACGACGTTGTCGTCGATGGATCGGATAATTTCGCCACGCGTTATCTGTCGAACGACGTCTGTGTTTTCGCGAGCAAACCAAATGTGTACGGATCCGTATTCCGTTTCGAGGGGCAGACCACCGTATTCGCACCCTATCTGGGCGGACCATGTTATCGTTGTCTTTTTCCCGAACCGCCTCCGCCGGATTCAGTCCCGAACTGCGCGCAAGCAGGCGTGCTTGGCGTTTTGCCGGGGATAATCGGTACGCTACAGGCGGTCGAAGCGATCAAGCTCATCGTGGGCATCGGCGAGCCGCTGATCGGACGTCTGCTGCACTTCGACGCGCTGAAGGTCAAGTTCCGAGAGCTCAACCTCCGGCGCGACCCGCAATGTCCAGTTTGCGGTGAGAATCCGACAATCTTTTCGCCGATTGACTATGACCAATTTTGCGGCGTCCGAGATGAGGAGACGGTCCCTATAATCTCCGTCAATGAACTAAAACGAAAGATGGATGCGCGCGAAGCATTCAAGTTGGTCGATGTGCGGGAACCATTTGAATACGAAATCGCGCGAATCGATGGCGCGCAGTTGATTCCGCTCGGAGAAATTGCTGAGCGGGCGGGCGAACTACAACGCGAACAACAGATCGTTGTCCATTGCCACAGTGGCACGCGCAGCGCGCAGGCGGTGCGACTTCTGCAGCACCGCGGTTTTAACAACGTCTACAATCTCGAAGGCGGAATCGATGCCTGGTCGGATCAGATCGATCCCAGCGTGCCGAAGTATTGAACCGAATTCTGGATTTAGCGCCGTGGCTTTGGCGCGGTGACTAAGCGCGCCAGCCAAACGAACCGTATTAACGGACTGAAGCCAAGGTGTTAATGCGATTGCGTTAGTACCTCAGTGAGTTGTTCGGCGCTTGGAACATCATTCCACTGAGCTAACAGCTTCCCGTCTTGTGCAAACACGAGAACCCGAAAGCTCGCCGACTGGGCGGGCTCCTTGAGTTGCGATGACGCGCTTCCATCAAAGTCAATTACGGTGAAGATATCTGTGCGTGCGTCTCGCGTGATTTTTTTCGCGTCATACCGGGCCTGGAGCCGTTTCGCCTCTTCGTTGACGCGCCGTTTCACGAGCGGAGTTATCAGCTTGCGACCGATTGCAGTAAGCCTTCTGGTGAAATGAATAATCGTGATCATTCTGTAATCCGGATTGCCCAGGCAATAATCGGGCACATGGTCACCCACAGTGCGCGCCTTTTCCCGATCGGCCGGCGTGGTCAGCACCAACACAGTCACGTGTCCATCAGCGGTGGAAACTTTGTTGCCATCCATATCGACAAAACTCAGCGAATAGCTCGTTCCACTTGAGAGTTCCCCGCGCAGATGTGCAGCTGGAAGAAACAACGCTATTTCTGCAAACAAAAAGAATTGAAGTGCACTCAGGTTCACGACTAAGCAAATTGACGGCGATGTCATGCACTGACAACTTCCAGTCTGTCCCGCGTCAATCAGTGTCTTCATTTTGCGGACTGGCGAGTCTCAGCTGTGTGTCGTTGTCGATCCTTTTTGTCTGCAATTTCACAGGGTGCGATCGAATGGGGTCTTCGCGATACGCGCAGTTGATGCAGGATGCGGACAACAAATCAGCCCAGGGAGATTTTGAGCGTGCGATCAACTTGTACGAAGCCGCGCTCGAGGATTCCGAAAGCACTCGGAACGCTGAAGTTCACTACAAACTGGCGGTTCTTTACGACGACAAACTAAACGATCCCGTCAGTGCACTGCACCATTTCAAACGCTGTCTGGCGTTAAGCCCAAACGGCACCCACGTGAATGAGGTGAAAAATTCCATAAAACATGACGAAGTCGCTGCACTGACTGCCTTGTCTGGCGATTCCGTCATCGCGCGGTCGGAAGTAGCCAGGCTGCAGAACGAAAATCTGAATCTGCGCAAAGAGATTGAACCGCGTGCAGCCTCTTCACGGATCGCCCCGGAGAAATCGAAGGCAAATGACGCCAGCTCAAAGAAAAATGCGTCGAAGAAGGCAGACCGGACGTATGTTGTGAAGCCGGGTGATACTCTCTTCTCGATCTCTCGAAAATTTTATAAATCATCGAAACACTGGAAACAGATTCTCGAGGCCAACAGAAAAAATATCCGCGACCCGAAGAAGCTTACAGTTGGTGAGACTTTGAATATTCCCTAGATGGCGGCCGAACGTTGTAGCAGGAATCGGTGATCTCGGGGAAACGAACTGCACAAGGGCACTGCATCAACGATGGCCGCTACAATGTCACGCTGTTATTCCCAGCAATTCGCGTTGCCAGGGAACCAGCAAAGATGTTGCTCGCCTGTCATCCGCGGCGATGGCCTCAAGCGTGCCACGCGGCGCGATGAATGATGGATCCAACCCAAGCTCTTCAGCTGATTTATCGCGTCGCCGCCGAAGCTCCTCCGTGCACCGCACCGTCTCAGCAGTTGGTCGGGTTCCAAACCGCCGACGCAGTACCGGCGCATCCGATTCCGGTGTCGCCAGTCCGGTTCGGGCCGCCTCCCGAAACGCCTCCCGACGGCGTGGTGAAAAGTGTTTGTAATCAGGTGAGTTACCTGAAGCGAAACTGATTGCAGCATGCAAAAGCTTTTCGTTTTGCAAAATGTGAAATGGCGGGCGATCTGCCATTTCCGCTTCTCTTTCACGCCATTGCCAAAGCGCGCGGAGCACTGCGGCAGCAGGCCCTTTGAGCGAGCCTGATCCGCGCACGCGCCAAGATTCATCATTTTTTCGGACACGCGCCGTAGCCGCCTGCTCAATGGCGCGTTGGCACGATTGCCGCAGCCAATCGCGACGGTGATAACTCTCCAGCTCGGCTTCCAGCTTTTCTGCAAGTGGCAATAGATAACGCGTATCATTGATTGCGTATTCCGCCATTCGCGCCGGCAAAGGCCGTTTTGCCCAATTAGCTTTCTGCGAACCCTTTGGTAGTTCCAGGCCAAAGTACCGCTTGACCAGCGCAGCCAGACTGAATTCACGAATTCCGAGGAGACGAGCCGCGATCAACGTGTCGAAGATTTTATGCGCGATGAAATTCAAGCCGCGCCGTAGCATCCGCAGATCGTAATCAGACCCGTGCAAGACAATCTCCCGGGATTCAAGCGCCTGGCGCAGTGGCTCCAGATCGAGATCAGCCAGCGGATCGACAATGACGTCGTACTGTAGCCGGGATTGGCTTGTCCCGCCGTAGCTGCGCGAAGGCGGATGATCCCGGCTGTGAGACGCAGGTCCCAAATCCGAACCGGCATCAACGATGCCGGCAACAGTCGGCACACTGATCTGAAGCAGACAAAGTTTCTCCCGATAGGAATGGAGACTGTCTGCCTCGATGTCGATCCCGACACGATCTGCTGCCTCAATCTTCTTGAGCAGCTCAGACAAGCCTGCGTCGGTCGCAATGAGATCAGATCGAAATGACGAATGACGAACGCCCAATGACGAAAGACTGACGAAATCCGAATGACGATGAGCTCGCTTCGAGAGCTGTTTCGACACTAGGGCATTAGGACTTCGGTCGTCACTCGTCATTCGTGCTTCGTCATCCTTTAAACATTTGTCATTTATTATTTTTGCCAGGCGGAATTATCTCAAGCCGCTGAGCAACAGTTCCGCGTTGGTCTTTGTCGCCTGCAGATTATCAATCAGTTTTTCCATTGCCTCCAGAGGCGGAAGCGCTGCCATGGTTTTGCGCAACATCAGCACGCGTTCCCATTCATCGGGATGATAAAGCAACTCCTCGCGCCTCGTGGCTGAAAGCAGCGGATGGATCGCGGGATAAAGTCGCTTCTCCTGCAGTCCGCGATCCAGATGCAGCTCCATGTTGCCTGTGCCCTTGAATTCTTCGAAGATCAGTTCGTCCATTCGGCTGCCGGTTTCAGTCAAAGCAGTCGCCAGCACCGTCAGGCTGCCGCCTTCCTCCGCATTTCGCGCCGAGCCGAAAAATTTCTTTGGCTTAATGAGCGCCTTCGCTTCGACGCCCCCGGACATAATCCGTCCCCTGCCCGGCTCCAGATTATTGTATCCGCGCGAAAGACGCGTGAGGCTGTCAAGCAGGATCACCACATCGTGTTTCATCTCGACAAGACGTTTGGCGCGCTCCAATACCATTTCAGCCACCTGCACATGTCGCTGCACGCTTTCGTCAAAATTCGAATGGTAAATCTGGCAATCGACTTCTCGCTCTAAGTCCGTCACTTCTTCCGGGCGCTCGTCGACCAAGAGCAGGATGAGCACAACCTCGGGGTGATTCACTCGAATCGCTTTTGCGATTTCCTTTAGCAGGATCGTCTTGCCCACTCGTGGCGGCGCGACGATGAGACCGCGTTGCCCGCGCCCAAGCGGGGCCAGCAAATCCACTGCGCGCGCACAGATGGAGTCGGTCTTGGGATTTTCCAGAATAATCCTGCCCTGTGGAAACTGCGGGGTTAACTTGTCAAAGTGCGTTGGTTGCGTCCATTCCTGGACCGGTTGGCCCTCAATGCTCGTCACCTCATCGAGGCAAAGGAACTTCTCACGCTGGCCTGGCAATCGAACAGTCCCAGCAATCTTTTGCCCGGGTCGCAACTGATATTGTTCAACGAGGGCGCGCGGAACGGATACGTCCTCAGGAAGAGGCAAAAAATTCAACCTTGGCCAGCGCAACATCGCAAAGGAATCGCTGACCTGATCCAGAAAACCCTCCGCAGTGACAGTTGCGCGGCCGCCTAATGAAGCGCGAGCAATATCGAGGATGTGTTGATGGCGAGAGCGCGCGGGATGCAAATACAAATCCAAACCACGCGCTAATGCTTTCAGTTTTTTTTCCGGAAAGGCTTGCAGCTCATTTATATCAAGTGAGCGCGCTGTAACCGGGGTCGTCGACCCCGGTGCGGGAGCAATGTCCTCTGAAGATGCCAATGCCTCTATTTTTTCGTCCATGTTTG
>WNFW01002991.1_pt1 | contig 11716 bp, 9 predicted proteins | sample 5400131 | NCBI WGS metagenome assembly WNFW01 (sample SAMN13153362, study PRJNA577476) | soil metagenome | isolation source: 20 cm soil or saprolite under grassland replicate 1 | place: USA:California | collected 2016-06-15
CGCCGTTGAAGGCCTGGAGCATCACCATGCCATACGCGTAGGCGATGTTGCCGTAACTCAAAATGCGCAGGCAGGTGGCCGCCAAGGGCACGACCGCGGGATCGTTCGTGAAGAGACGAACGACCGGAGTGGCGAAAACAAGAAAGATCACGCCAATGATACCGAGAAACAGCATGTTGTAGAAGCCCGTGCGCCAAACCGATATTTGCGCGCGCTCGGGCTGCTTCGCACCAAGATTCTGCCCAACGAGTGTGGCGGCGGCGTTGCTCAAACCCCAACTCGGCAAGAGGATGAAAATAAGTATGCGGATGGCAATGGTATAGCCGGCCAAAGCATCCGAGCCGAAAACGCTAACGATGCGTACGAGGCCGATCCAGCTGGTGTGCGCGATGAGGAATTGCAGAATGCCAGTCAGCGAAACGCGCAACAAGCGCAAGAGAACTCCCAGGTTGACGCGGAGTTGACTGCGCAAAATGCGGATGCGCTCCGAACCGCGGAGCAGGCGGTAGAACTGATAGAGCACGCCGATGCTGCGGCCCGTGAAAGTAGCGAGGGCCGCGCCGGTGACGCCGAGCTTAGGAAATGGCCCCCAGCCGAAAATGAGGCAAGGATCGAGGATGAGATTGATGATGTTCGAGACCCACAACAGGCGCATGGCGATGGCCGCGTCGCCGGCCCCGCGAAAGATAGCGTTGTTGAGAAAGAGCATCATGATAACGCCACCGCCGCCGAGCGCGATGCGCGCATAACCGGAGCCTGTAGCGACGATCTGCGGCGACGCACCCATCAAGCGGAGCAGATTGGGTGCATAAAAAAGGCAAGGCAGGCCAACCATGGCCGAAAACACCACGCCTATGACGATGGCCTGAACGCCGGCGACCGCCGCACCCGCAGGATCTTTTTCGCCGATGCGGCGCGCGACCATGGCGGTGGTGGAAAGACTCAGGCCGAACCCTATGGCCATCACCAAACTGAGCATCGACTCCGTAAGGCCCACAGTGGCAATAGCGTCCGCGCCGAGGCGGCCGACCCAGAAAACATCAACGACGGCGAACAGGGACTCGAGCACCATCTCAAGAATCATCGGGATGGCAAGCAGTAGAATCGCGCGGTTCAGGCTCCCCTTGGTGAAGTCCTGATGCGAGCCGCGAAGTGCTTCCCGAATGGAACTCCAAATAGGCGGTGGCGGCACGGTAACGGTGACTTGCTCGGCTGGCATAGAAACCCTTAGCTCTCTGCGTAAGCGCGCATCAAAGATCCACGGCGCAAACGCGGTTGCAGAATGAATTGGAAGAGAACCGGGAAAATCAAATCCGCGGGAGCGGATTACTGAATTTGGGCAATTCGCGGGACAAACATCTTCACTTCCTTGGCGCTGCCCCGGCGCAACCAGCGCGTCGCGATTGTGGCATCGCGTGGGCGATTCCTGAGATGACGGATTCTATCCTGAATCCGTGCTCCGCGGCTAGCGAAATCGCAACCTCAAAATACACAACGTCCAGGTGTGATGATTATGGAAGATCTAATTAGGCGGCAGCGATGCGGCGAATCAAGTCTTCCTGCTCGAATTTCGACTCCGCCCCAATCGTGAAGGCGTCCAGCAGGTCCAGCGAAAGTGCATACCGCAGCGCCTCGTCCTGGCGGTTGCGCAATTCCCCCTGCCCAAGAACCTTCATCCCAATGATGGCTTTCTTGGCCGCGCGCATCTCGCGCAAAACGCTCACCACGGTTTCCGGTGCGGCATCCATATAAGCCCCCACGGGATTGATGCGCACCAAATCGACTTCGACCCACGGTGACTTGGCCGCGGCTCGCAGCGCTTCAATACTGTGGCACGAGCAGCCGTGCGCCCGGATGATGCCTTTCTGCTTGGCCTCGGAGAGCACATCCATCACCGGCTGGAAGCGCTCCGTCCAGTCGCCCTCGGTGAGGCAATGCATCAGGCAGATATCAATGTAGTCGGTTCCCAGCTCCTGGCGAAAACGATCGAGATCGGCCCGGGCCGTGGCTGCGTCGCGCGCCCAGCTCTTGGTGAGGATGGTGACTTTGTGGCGCGGCACGTGCTTCAGCGCCTCGGCCACGTGGGGATGGCTGCCGTAGGAATCCGCCGTGTCAAAGAATCTCAAGCCGTGCTCGTAGCCGTTGAGAAGCAGGTCGGAGAGCCCCTTGATGCCGAGCGCGGTCTGGTGCGAGTGATGCCCGCTGCCGACCGTTCCCGTTCCCATCGCCAGTCGGCTTGTTTGGATACCGGTGCTCCCAAGCGTCACGCCGTCGGAAGCGCTGAACTTTCTTGAGAGTGGGGGCATCGTCAGTGGCCCGTGCCCAAATCCCTTGGGCCCAAATCCCTTGGGATGGATCCAGGCAGCACCCGCCGCGCAAGCCGCCCGATGCAAGAATTCGCGCCGTTTCATAAAGACCTCCACTCCAGCCACGAATCGAAGATTCCTCTTTTCCTTGGACGCGAGAAAGGACCCTTCGGTATCATGCGCCAAGGAATCACGGACGGAAACAAAAGGCGAAAACGGAAAAGCACTCGAAAATCCGGAGGCCCTTTGTCTCACCTTCCGCTCAAACCCTCGGAGGTGATATCCTCCCCCCGCTGTTCGAGGTACACCATGCAAACAACACGAGCCAAGAGCACTAAACCCGCCAGCAAAGTCGGCCGCCGCAGATTCTTGGAGCAAAGTGCAGGCGCGGCCATGGCTTTCTCCCTCGTGCCTCGCCACGTCTTGGGCGGGCCCGGCTTCGTGCCGCCCAGCGACAAGGTCAATATTGCTTTTATCGGCGTAGGAGCGCAAGGCCTGCGCGTCATGCTTCACTTCTTGAAAGAACCCGACGTACAAGGCGTGGCCGTGTGCGACGCTAACAAGGCCAGCGCGGATTATCCGCAATGGGACATTCACGAATTCTGCAAATCGGTAAGGAACCTTCTTGGCGTGGACACCGGCTGGGACTGGCTGAGCCCCGATCAGCCCATTCAATTGACGCATTCCATGAAAGTCACAAGCGGCGTTGCCGGCCGCGAGCCGTGTCAGCAGATCGTAAACGCCTATTACGCTTCTCGGCAAACTTCCGGCAAATACAACGGCTGCTCCGCGTACAGCGATTACCGCGAATTGCTTGAGAAGCAGAAGGACGTGGACGCGGTCGTTGTCTGCACGACCGACCATCTCCACGCCGTGGTCTCCGCGGCAGCCATGAAAAGAAGGAAACACGTCTTCTGCCAGAAGCCCCTCACGCACACAATCGATGAGGCACGAAAGATCGCCGAGATTGCGCGCCAAACCGGCGTGGCCACGCAAATTGCCGTCGGCAATCAAGCTTCAGAAGCCACCCGTTTGCTCTGCGAATGGATCTGGGACGGAGCCATCGGGCCTGTGCGCGAAGTGCACAACTGGTCGAGCCGCCCCTTCTGGCCCCAGGCTGTTGAACGTCCCAAGGAAACACAACCTCTGCCCGAGGGTTTGGACTGGGAGCTCTGGTTGGGGCCCTCTCCCGAGCGCCCATTCCACCACGCGTATTTACCCTTCGTTTGGCGGGGCTGGTCCGATTTTGGCTGCGGCGCGCTGGGGGACATGGGCTGCTACAGCTACGACACAATTTTCCGCGTCTTGAAGCTGGAAGCACCCGTCAGTGTCGAAGCCAGCTCCACCGACCGTTACGATGAAACCTACCCTCTCGCCTCGATCATCCGCTATCAATTCGGCCCACGGAGCGACATGCCCGCGGTGAATTTCACCTGGTACGACGGAGGGTTGCGGCCGCCAACTCCCGAGGAATTGCAAGAAAGCCAGCCCCGGAAAGCAAGTGGGGAAGAAGACAACGAAGGACTCTTGTTCGTCGGAGATCGCGGCAAGATTTTGTGTGGTTTCAATGGCGCAAATCCGAGACTGATCCCGCAAGCAAAAATGGACGCCTACAAGCAGCCGCCGAAAACTCTTCCTCGTTCACCCGGCAACGAACGCGAATGGCTTGACGCCTGCAAAGGAAGCAAAGTCAAGCCAGGCGGAAACTTCGAATTCTCGGCAAATGTCACCGAGACGCTCCTTCTCGGCAACCTCGCTGTCCGTGCGGGACAAAAACTATCTTGGGATCGGGCAAATCTGAAGGTCACAAACTCGGAGGCCGTCCAGAAACTTGTTGCTCCCGAACGCCGCAAAGGCTGGGAATTGTAACTGGCTTATTTCAGCGAAGGACGCGGAACCTCATAGAACAGGAACTGTACGCCGACTCCGGACTTGCCATTCTGCCGGCTCAACGGTTCCACGTGCGCGACGCGGCCCGTAAAACTCCATTCCCCCACGTCGTCCCCGACAATCTCTTTCGGCATCTTCAAATGCAATTGTACCAGGACGCCCTCGTCTATTTTCTGATCCGTGGCGAAATAAACCCCGTGCGTCGAAATATTCATAGAGGAAACTGATTCTTCCCGAAGAGCGGCTTCCTTCGTCGCATGAAACCGTAGTGGAACTCTCATGATGAAGCGGTGTCCATGACGACGCTCGTGTCCCTGCATACCCATCCTTTTGCATGATTTTTTCTTGAACAGGCTGGCTCGGCAGGGCTTGAACAGTTTTACGAGAGAGGCGCTCCACGGTCAACTATTTTTTGTTCCTACAGGATGAACCTGGGGGAATCCACCTACGCAGAAGTTATGCCCGGGAGGTTTTATGCCAGGGAAAGCCCAGGATGCCGGCGAGTGGGATGCTTTTCGCGAGTGTCGTGGTGCGCCCACCAATCGCGCCAGGCGCTGGCGTTCTTGCCGAAGGACGCCCCGGTGATGGCTTCCAGTGTCGCGTAAACCAAGTTCTGTGTCGCCGCGTCGAGCGCATCGTCATCAAGCAGGTTCAGCAACTCGGGAACGGCGGTCAGCCGCTGCTCTCCTGTGAGCAGACCCGATCGCGACAGGCCGTTCGCTGCCCGCTGGCGGATTTTGGCGGCCGGATCGCACGCCAACAGGTCCAGCAACTCGCCAATGGATTCCTGGTTGCCCAGCATCGCCAGTCCTTCCACAGCCCAGAAGCGCACTTCTTGGTTTCGATCGTGCGCGTAGCGCTTCAGCGTGCGAAACGCTTCCGTCGGCTCAACGCCGCGATTCCCCAGCGCTCCAAGCCTCCAAAGCGCCATATACCGCTCTTCGGAGCTGTTTTGAATCTGACGTTGCAGTTTGTCTACGCTCTCCGGCGCCTTCATCAGGTTGTTGGCCGCCAAATCGATCTCCACCGCAGCCACGCGCACTCGCGGATCATTGGAGTTGAGCGCCTGGAGCACCAGGTGGAAAAGTCGGTCCGAATCCTCGAGATGGCCGCGCCAGGAGGTCAGGTTCCGGTGAATCAAGCCGAGCGACAAATCGGGCTGATCAATGGCCAGTTCCAGCAAACGCTCCGCTTGCTGCTGTGGCGCCAGGCGCGAGATTTCTTCAACATCGGCACTCTTCGCGCGCAGCTGGGGCGTCGAAACCAGTGCCGTCGTTCCCGGTTGCGAATCCGCTGCTACCACCGGATGAATCCTCAGCCAATTCTTGAAATTGCCTTGGAGCCGCCCAGCCAAAAACCCCACAACCGTCGAAAGCAACGCCGTTGCCACTGCGGCCAGCAGGTAGGAATACCTGCGCCGCCGAGCCCCTGCCGGGGGCCGCGGGTCTTTTGTGGGTTGAGGAACAGCGTTAGATGGGCCGGTGGAATTTGCCAAGGTTTCGTCCTTACGATCGGTTCCATGCGCAAACTCCCGCACGGTCTAAGGGCGAAAATAAGGGGTAGGCTGAAAGCCAACAATGGTACGCTGGGCCAAGGTCCCGAGAATTTGCAAACAAACCCTGTCACTTCAACACATTTCGGGGGTTACTGGTTCGCACGGCTCCCTGCAAACCCGTCCAGTGGAACAGGGTGCTGCCGAGCCAAGACGGGGCAGAAAGGGACGCTTTGTTACCGGTGGACCCTCTGTTAGAATGAAGAGCTTGGTTTTGCGACTCCGAAAAGCAAGAATTCAGGTTTAAATCAAACCGGGCAGGATAATCGAATGGCACTGAAGTGTGAATTCTGCGGCAAAGCGCCGCACTATGGCAACGTCATCAGCCACGCGAACAACACGCGGCGGCGCCGCTGGAACCCGAATTTGAAGCGCACGCGTGCGATTGTGGCGGGCGTCAAGAAGCATGTTTGGGTGTGTACGGCGTGCATCCGCAATGGCCGCGTGAAAAAAGCCGCCTGAGATTCCAACCTTGAACCTACCCTTTGTGGACCGGCGATTGGTGGGGCGTCCCATGGACCGCTCAAAAGGAATACGCCGCGGCGCAGCCTGGCTCCCGTTAACGGCGCTGGCCCTTTCTGTCGTGACCGGGTGTAACAAGCAGACGCAGCATGCGCCCGACGTGTGGGCGGTCGTCAATGGAAAAGAGGTCAAGCGCGATGAAGTGGACAAATATTACCGCACGCGCGTGAACCCCGAGGGTCAGGAGCCCTCTCAGGAAGAATCCCTCTCCCTCAAGCTGAATGTTCTCGACGAACTCATCATCAATGAAGTTTTGCTCGAACGCGCCAAGAAGCTTGGTCTCGAGGCCAGTGACGGCGAAGTCGAAGATAAATTCACAGAGCTCAAGAGCCCTTACACCGAGGACGAGTTCCAGCGCCGGCTGAAGGACCAGGGAATGTCCGTCGACGATCTGAAGCTCGACCTGCGTCGCCAACTCTCCATTCAGAAATTGCTGAACCGTGAAGTGCTGGCCAAGATCTCCATCACCGACCAGGAAGTGAGCGAGTTCTACAACAACAACAAGACGCAGTTCAACGTGGCCGAGCCGACTTACCATCTCGCGCAGATCAAGGTTACACCGCGCAAGGATCCGCAAATCCGCAATCGCAAGAACGATGACGCCACCAACGAAGCCGAGGCTATTCGCAAGACCAAAATGCTCATGGATCGCCTCAACAGCGGCGCGGACTTCGCCCAGCTTGCCATGGATTATTCCGAGGACATGAACACGGCTTCGACCGGTGGAGACCTCGGCTACGTGCCGGAGTCCGGCCTCAACAGCCCTCAAGTGGATCCCGCGCTCAAGAAAGCGGTTCTCGGGCTTAAGCCCGGGCAAGTGAGCCAGCCCATCGAAGCGCGCGATCAGACCGGCATCAGCTTCCACATCCTGAAACTGATTTCACGCGAAGCCGCCGGCCAGCGCAGCATTTCCGAGCCGCAGGTGCAACAAAATATCCGCGATACTTTGCGCAGCCGCAAGGAACAACTACTGCGCTCCGCGTATCTGGCCATTGCGCGCGATGACGCTCAGGTGCAAAATTACCTGGCTCAACAGGTGATCGAAGCCGCCGGCAAACTGCCGGAAGCTGCCAAGACTTCCATGCCTCAACGCTCCATCGGGCATTAATTATCAGGCAAAAGGGTTTCTTTCCATGGTGTCATCCTGAGGGCCGTGATTCTTGCGGCCCGCAGGATCTCAACTGAAGAAACCGGCTCAAGTTAGCCGACGATACAAAGCACCTCGCCCGCGTCTCCAACGACGACTCGCTCAACCGTTCCGCTCTTTGGCGAACGAATCTCGCTTTGCATTTGCAGCTACGGTCGCCGAAAAAACATTTCGTCCAGTGACCCTTTCTCCATTAATGTTGGTTCCGTGAATCGGCGCAAATTCCTCCGTCAGACGGGTCTTGCAGGTGCATCGCTCGCAGCTACGGCGCCGTTTTCCCTTCTTGCTGGTTGTGCAGCAAGACGCGGCACATCCTCCTCCGTGAATCGCGCCTATGCGGCTCCAGATACTTCATTCCTTGGCGGAGCGTGCGGATTGCCCCCTGTGCATGTTTCCGCGGACCGCGAGATAAGAACCGTCGTCGGGCTGCGTCCCTTCCGCCCCTCAGGCTTTGTGGTGCGGGCGGAAAAGCTGGACGACACGCTCGTAGTCCACAACTACGGCCATGGCGGAGGAGGAATCACACTTTCCTGGGGAACCGGGAAGCTTGCCGTGGACCTGGGCGCTCCGGGCCACACTGGACCAGTCGCTGTTCTGGGAAGCGGTGCCGTAGGTTTGGCAACGGCCATGCTGCTGCAGGAAGCAGGATTTGCGGTAACGATTTACACAAAAGACTTGCCGCCAAACACAACCTCGAATATCGCAGGAGGCCAATGGTTTCCCTTCCTGGTGTCTGAACCTGATAAACGTACGTCTCTGTTCGATCAACAGTTTCTTGCCGCGGCGGAGTTTGCCTATCGCTGCTACCAGATTATGGTGGGGCCGCGCTACGGAATTCGCTGGATGCGCAACTACTTTCTCAACGACCAGCCATGGGATGAACAAGGCTATCTCGGAAAGGACGGCGTGCTGCGCTCCATGGTGCCGGAGCTGCGCGATCTGTCTGCGCACGAGCATCCATTCCAGGATGCCCCGTTTGTGCGGCAGTTCGACACGATGATCATCGAGCCGCCGGTTTATTTGGCGGCTTTGCTGAAGGACATCCGGATAGCGGGCGCGACAATAAAAGTAATGGAAATCCGCGATCGAGGCGAAATCCAGAACTTGCCGGAAAAGCTGGTATTCAATTGCACCGGTCTTGGCGCAAAAGCGCTCTTTGCCGATGAAGAATTAACTCCTCTGAAGGGGCAACTCACCATCCTGTTGCCCCAACCCGAAGTGCAATACGCCATCGGCAAGGGCGACCTCTACATGTTTCCGCGGACGGATGGCATTCTTCTGGGAGGCACTCACGAACGGGGAATTTGGACGCTCGATCCCAATCTGGAAAAGAAACAAGAAATCATGGCCAGGCACAAGGCTTTCTTCGACAGCTTCAAGAAATGCTAGTCTTCTGCAGCTTTCGTTATCCTCCGGATGAATCAACCACTTTTCCTTAGACTCAATTGACCCAGGCGAGCACTTCGCCCGCGTTTACGGCTTGGCCTTCCGCAACGGCCACTCGCTCAACCGTTCCGCTCTTTGGCGAACGAATCTCGTTTTGCATTTTCATGGCTTCCACCACCAATAGGCCCTGGCCTGCCTCAACGGCATCTCCAGCTTTGACCAGTAGGCGCACTACTTTGCCGGGCATGGGCGCAACAATCTGCTGGCGGCCCTCCGCTTCCGCGCTGCCGTGCCGCCGGCCTCGCCACGAACGCGGATCAATAACCTCAGCGTTGAATTCTAGGCCGTCGGTTTGCAGTTGCAGTTGGCCGCCGCCAGATGGCGTTACGCAAACCTCATAGGACCTGCCCGAGAGCAACACAGAGAGAGTGTCCGGCGCAATTTCTACGACATCAGCAATGCCTGATTCGCTGTCGAGCCGCGCTTGCCAGCCGTCAAGATGGCGCGCGAACTCGACGATGTGTGTTTTGCCGAAAATGCGGACCTCGTACTTCATGGCATGCGGTCCAGAAGCTGGCGGCGGCCTGCCATTTTCCAGCGTGAGGAATTTTCGTCGGCGGAAGATGCCTCAGCCCCCTGCGCGGCGCTCTGTTTCGCTTGCCAAATGGCAGCCGCGATGGCGGCCGCCTCGTGCGCCCGGCCCGGATTGCCTTCCCTATTCGAATCCGAAGAGGACGATGCAGCAGCCGCACGAGGCCGCCGCAGCAGTTCATCAAGCCATCGTGTGTGGATTTCGCCGCGCAGAAACTCCGGCTCCGTCAGAATGCGTCGAAATAATCCGGCATTCGTTCGAATCCCCGTGATCGTGTATTCGTCGAGCGCGCGTCGCAGCCGCGCAATCGTCTCTTCCCTGCTGTTGCCCCAGGCGATGAGTTTGCCCAGCAGCGGGTCGTATTCATTGGGCACCGTCCACCCTTCGTAGACTCCTTCGTCCATGCGGATTCCCGGGCCGCCGGGCGTGCGGCACGAAAGAATTTTTCCCGGCGAAGGAAAGAAATTGTTCTCAGGATCTTCAGCGTAAAGGCGGACCTCCATCGCATGCCCGCGTGGCGTGATGGCTTCCCACGCAAACGGTAAGCGGTGCCCCGCGGCGATAGCGATTTGCAGTTTGACGAGATCCAGCCCAGTCACTTGTTCCGTGACGGGATGCTCTACCTGCAACCGCGTGTTCACTTCCAGGAAATAAAAATTCAGCTTTTGGTCCACCAGAAATTCCATCGTGCCTGCGTTCACATAGCCGCCCGCGCGCGCCAGCCGCACCGCCGCTGCGCTCATTTTCTTCCGCAATTCCGGCGTGACAGCCGGCGAGGGCGCTTCCTCAATTACTTTCTGGTGGCGCCGCTGAATGGAACATTCGCGTTCCCCCAGAGAAACCACGCGCCCGTGTGCGTCGGCAAGAATCTGGATTTCAATGTGCCGCGGCCGCTCGAGATATTTCTCAAGATATAGGCGCTCATCCCCAAAGGCATTCATCGCTTCCGAAGCCGCGTCGCGAAACGCCGATTCGAATTCCGCGTCGCTGTAAACCAGCCGCATGCCCTTGCCGCCGCCGCCGGCCACCGCTTTCAGCAACACGGGATAGCCCATGCTTTGCGCCAGGGCCCGCGCTTCGGATTTCTCGGTCGGATCGTTCGTGCCGGGGACTGTAGGCACTTCCACGCGGCGCGCAAGCTGGCGCCCGGCGGTTTTTGAACCGAGAGCTTCCATTGCCTCCGCAGGCGGACCAATGAAGGTGATCCCGGCTTCGCTGCACGCGCGCGGCAGCGCGGCATTTTCCGCCAGAAAACCATAACCCGGATGGAGGGCATCGCAGCCCGCGCGGCGTGCCACGTCCATCAGCTTGTCAATGCGGAGGTAGCTTTCACGCGAAGGGGCGGGGCCGATGGTATAAGCCTCGTCGGCAAGCCGGACGTGCAGCGATTTGCGGTCAGCTTCGCTGAATACGCTGACGGATTGCATGCCCAGTTCGCGGCACGCGCGGAGAATGCGCACGGCGATTTCGCCGCGATTGGCAATCAGGATTTTCTTGAACATAGAAACGTGGAGCGAGGGAAGAGTTTAGCAGGAGAGAAAGGCGCCCTGCTAAGCATCTGTATCTTCGTGCCTCGTTCCGGTTACTTGAGCAGTTTCTGGAGGTCTCTCCATTTGACGAGCACGATGTGGCTCTCCTCAAGCACCTTCTTGAATTCGGGGCTTGTCACGACATTGTAGTCCCGCTGGCGCCAGGCTGAACCGAAATCGGGATGGTCCAACGTCACTGCTTGCAGCTCCGCATCGTCGTGACCAAGGTGCACAATCATTTCCGAAAACCCCGGCTTGAGATCCTTGATCGCATTGCCATAGAACTCTTTCCATGCTCCAGCGGAAACGGACGGATTGGCCATCACTCCTGAATCAAGGAGGACGTCTTTTTCGGAGAGCAATGGAATCAGTTTGTTCGGATCACCGGGGAACCGCGGCGCCAGGAATGGCAGATGGTATTCATGAGCCACTTTGATGAGAACTGCAAAAAGCTCAGGCTTTGCAAAAAGGACACCCATGTGACTGTCCAGATGCGTCGGATGAATTCCCGCGGCGATGGCCCGTTCAATTTGTGCGCGGATCTCCCGCTCCGCCTCTTCCGGTTTGATATTTTGCGCGGCCGGTCCAGTCTCTGGCCACAGATAACCGGCAGGATCAAGCAGGCTGGAAACTTTGTCTTTCGCTTCGACAGGACCCCAGCGATAGATTTTCCATTCGCTCGTCAGCGTAAGATGCAGCCCCAAATCCGCGTTGGGATGTTCTTTCGCGTAGGCAGCGACTTCGTTCAGCCACGGACACGGCACCATCACGCTTGCCGATGTCACTGCATTC
>WNFW01002996.1_pt1 | contig 11712 bp, 10 predicted proteins | sample 5400131 | NCBI WGS metagenome assembly WNFW01 (sample SAMN13153362, study PRJNA577476) | soil metagenome | isolation source: 20 cm soil or saprolite under grassland replicate 1 | place: USA:California | collected 2016-06-15
CGGATGTTCTGCTGCGCCTGTGCAAAGGCAGTGCGCGCCGGCGTTGCCCCGGCACCCTTCGTCGCCTTGACCCAGGCACCGCCGAGCTCGGCCCACACGCTGCCCATCTGCGGGATGTTCGGCATCGGCACGCCGCCGAGGCCGGCCGTCCCGAACTGCTTCAGGATCGGGTCGTTGACCCGCTTACCGGCTGTCGTGTTGGCCGGGAAGCGCAGGTTCGCCTGCTCGAGGTCGAGCTGGAAGCTCGCCTTCATCATCTCGCCGGCGACCAGGTCCTTGGCCAGGCTCTGCACGCCGTGGGTCTGCGCGAACTTCGTCACCATCGTGCCCTGCACGCCGAGGAACGGCACCGAGCGGTACTTGATCTTCGGCAGCTGCACGACCCGGAACGGGTTGCCGCTCGCCTTCAGACCGTCGATCTCCCACGGACCGGTGATCCAGAACGCCGCGTTGCCCTTCAGCCAGGCGTTCTTGGCCGTGCCGTAGTCGACCTTCGAGTTGATCAGGCCCTCACGGTTCCACTTGTCGATCAGCGCCGCGTTCTTGAGGAACGTCTTGTTCGCAACGCCGAGCTTGTTCGACTGCAGTGCGCCGTTCTTCGCGTGGCCGAAGACAAAGCCGCCCAGGCCCGAGAAGAAGGGATACATGTGGTACGCGTCGCCGCCGGAGCCCTGCGGCACCGCGATGCCGAGGTTGTCCGCCGACTTCCGCTTGAACGCGAGCGCTTCCTTCTCCAGCTGCGCCCAGGTCTTCGGCACCTTCACGAGGCGCGTGTTGACGACGAGCCCAACGTTCTCGAGCGCGTACGGAGCGCCGTACAGCCGGCCGCCGTACGAGAACGCGTCGAGCGCGTACTTCGGGAACTGCTTCTTGATCGCCTTCGTCGGGAACAGCGGCAACACGAGACCGTTGGCCGCCAGGTCCCCGGTCCAGTCGTGCGCGGCGACGATGACGTCAGGCGCATTCTCGGCCTTGACCGTCTTCAGGTCGTCGCGGATGGTCCCGAACGAGTGGAAGACGACGTTGACGTCGACTCCCCGGCGCGTCCCCCACGCGGACGCGACCTTGTCGATCGCCGGCTTCTGGACGTTGTCCACCCAGATCGTCAGCTTCGACACCTTTGCCCCAGCATGTGCCGCCGGCGTAGCTCGTGCCCCGAGCAGCGTCAGCGCTGCTGCGAGCACGACGGCGAGCAGGACGGCGAAACGCCTCCCTACCTTCATTGTTCCTCCTCCTCCAGTCCGCGACCCCACGGGGTTACGCCGACCGCCCGATGTAACATGTCCAAGTCCCATGAAACAGGCGGGAGCCTAACAGCGTCTCGAAAAATGTCAAGCAGCCGGTTTGCTTGGCAAACACAGTGAAAATCTGTTACATAGCACTGGAACGATGGCAAGCCTCAGAGACGTAGCCGAACAAGCCGGGGTGAGCCTCGCGACCGCGTCCCGCGTCGTCAGCGGACTCGACAACGTCCGCTCGGAGACGCGCGAGCGCGTCGAGCGGGCGATGCGCGAGCTCCTCTACGTGCCCCCCGGGCGGCGGCCGGCCACCGGGATGATCGGCCTGCTCGTGCCCTCGCTCGAGAACCCGATCTTCCCTGCGCTCGCGCAGGCGATGGAGGAGCGGGCGACGGAAGCCGGGTTCGCGTCGATCCTCTGCAACACGACGGCCGCGGCCTTCCGCGAGGTCGACTACGTGCACATGCTGCTCGACCGCGGCGCCGACGGGATGATCTTCATCTCCTGTGAGATGACGAACCTGAGCGGCGACCACGAGCACTACGCGCGCCTGGTCGACGAGGGCGCGAGGATCGTGTTCGTGAACGGTGCACTGAACTCGTTGAACGTTCCGTCGGTCGCGGTCGACGAGCGCAGCGCCGGTGAGCTCGCGACGCAGCACCTGCTCGATCTCGGACACGAACGCATCGGCTACGTCGGCGGTCCCGACTACTACCTGCCGACACGTCAGAAAGCCGCCGGCCGCGAGGCTGCGCTGCGCGCTGCCGGCTTCGAGCCGGACGGGCTCGCGGTCTACACGGAAGACTTCAGCGTCGAGCACGGCCGGCTCGGGCTGCGCCGGCTGCTCGAGTCGCCCTCGGCGCCGACAGGGCTGATCTGCTCGAACGACCTGATGGCGATCGGCGTGTTGCAGGAAGCTGCATCGCGCGGATTGCGCGTACCCGAGGACCTTTCGGTCGTCGGCTTCGACGGGATCGAGGCGGCTGCGTGGACCTCACCGCCGCTGACGACGGTCGAGCAGCCGATCGACGAGATCGCAGAAACCGCGGTCAACGCCCTGAGCTCCCTGATCGCCGATCCGCAGAAGCCGCTGCCGGACTATTCGTTCCGGCCGCAGCTCAACGTGCGGGCGTCGACCGCTCGACCTAGCTCAACGCCACGAGGATGACGCCCACCGCGAGAGCGGCTCCGCCACCCAGGGCGACGACGGAACGCTCACGTGCGAGGAGCTCGGCCATGCGTCCTCTCGGAGTTGCGGCCTGAGGGATCGCCGCGACGCCGAGCAGGAGCACGGCGAGGCCGAGGGCCACCAGCGCGAACGGGTTCTTTCCGATTTCCTCGACGATTTTTCGCGGCCCGGTGACGCCGAGAGAGGGGTGTGGGGGGTTCGATCGGGACGAGGTGACCGCCGCAGTCGCAAACCGTCCCTGGACGGGCGGTTGAAGCGTGAATCCGGGAAAGGTCGAGAAGGCAGCGGCGGACCCGCAGGCGTTGCGCTTCCTTGCCGTGGCCACCGCTGAAGGCGAGATCCCTCGGCCGTTGAAGATCGCGATGGTCACCCGAAGCAGTCGGCCGCGTGTGGTGCGCAGTCCGATCTGATACGTCCCGGGGTCCAGCCGCTTGCCGTCAATCCGGCCCTTGAAGCGAAAACGGTTGAGTCCCGCGTGTCCGCGCACGGTGAAAAAGCCGACGACTCGACAGAGTGGAAAGACCTGGAGGATCGTGAAACGAACTCGCGCCGCATGGCGTAGCCGGAACACGATAATCGCGGCGCGGCGCGCCTTTGGACCGTTGAACGACAGGAACGGGCGGGGTGTGCGAAGACGCGTAACCGCACTGGACCCTGCGGTCGTGCCGCGCGACGCAGTGAAGAGACCCGCGGATGCAGCACCGGGTTGGGCCGAGCTGCTCCCGGGCTGCAGCGATTGAAAGAGCCCCCCGCCGCCCGTTGAAGACGCGGAGCTCGCTCCGGCACCAGTGGGAGCCGTCGCGGGCGGCGGGAACACACTCGTCGTCGTCTTGGGGATCGCGGTCGTGACAGGAAGAGCGGTTGTGACCTTCGGCAGCGTCGTCGTCACCGGCAGCGTCGTCGTGACTTTCGGGAGCGTCGTCGTCACCTTCGGGACCGTGGTCGTCACCTTCGGGAGCGTCGTGGTCACCGGGAGTGTGGTCGTCACCCTCGGGAGCGTCGTCGTCACCGGGAGCGTCGTTGTGATCTTCGGCAACGTCGTAGACACCGGCAGCGTGGTCGAAATTGGCGGCAGCGCAGTCGTAATCGTCAGTTGCGGTACCGCAGAACGACCAGGGATGGCGGTACTCGCCACAAAGCCGAGGACAAGGACGACTACGAGAGCGGCCGCGCGCCTCATGGCTTGGCGATACCCCGATTCGCCCCGTTGCAACCTTGGGCCTCAGGGCCCCTTTCAGCCAGGCGCCGTCCCTAGGCGACGCTCGACGATACGCCGGCCGACCTCCGCGGAAACGACGACGATCAGGCTCACGATCATCACGACCACAGCAACCGCGATCACCTGGGGCAGGCGACTCGGGAAACGCAGCGCTCCGTACAGATAGATCGGGAACGTCGCGCGGGTCCCGACGACGAACGACGCGACGGCGTATTCGTCGAACGAGGTCGTGAAGGCGATCAGCCAAGCCGACACGACGGCCGGGAGGATCAGCGGCAGGACGACCCAGCGGAAGGTCTGGAACGGGCCTGCTCCGAGGTCGGCGGCCGCCTCTTCGAGGTTCACGTCTATCTGAGTCAGCCGCGGCACGAGCACCAGGATCGTGTACGGCAGGCTGATGACGATGTGTCCGATCACGATGGTGAGAATCGAGCGCGGAATGCCGACCGCGTGAAAGAAGAGCAGCAATGAGATTCCGAACACCACGTACGGAATGACGAGCGGACTCAGGACGAGGGCGGAGAAGGCCGTCTTCCCCGCAAAGCGCCTCCGCACGAGTGCGACCGACGCCAGCACGCCGAGGAGCACCGCGCCCACGCTCGAAAGTGCCGCTACGACTGCACTCGTTTCGAGTGCAGCCCTCAGGTCGGGGTTGGTCGCGAATTCGTGGTACCAGCGGAGCGTGAAACCGCTGAGCGGGAACGACGGCAGCTCCGAGTCGTTGAACGAGAAGATCAGCAGGATCGCGATCGGCGCGTAGAGGAAGACGACCAGGGAGCCGAAGAAGACGCGAAGCACCCTGCGGGCGTTCCTCGAGAGCGCGACGTCCATCAGCTCGAGGCCACCTCCCCGAGCCGCATGAAGCGCGAGAAAGCGGCGGTGAGCACGGTCACCACACCGAGCAGGAACAACGCGAGCACCGACCCCGTCTCCCAATCGGGAAAGCCGGTCGAGAACAGATCCGAGATCTGGTTGCCGTACATGTAGCCGGAGGGGCCGCCGACGAGCGACGGCGTCACGAACTCACCGACGGTCGGGATGAAGACGAAGAGAAAGGCGGCGGCGACGCCCGGCAGGCTGAGCGGAAGCGTAACGCGGAGAAACGCCTGCAGCCGGCTCGCTCCAAGATCCGCAGCTGCCTCGAGCAACCGCCGGTCGAGCGTCTCGAGCGAGACGAAGACCGGCAGCGCCACGAACGGGATCCAGACGTACGCGAGCACCAGCATCACGGCGAACCGGCTGTACAGGAGCTGCGACAACGGATGGTCGGCCGACCTGATCCCGGTCCACGCGAGGAACGAGTTCAGAACGCCGTTGTTGCCGAGGATCACCTTCCACGCGAGCACCCGGAGGAGATAGCTCGTCAGGAACGGCGCGATCAGGATCAGCAGGAGCACGTACTTCCGCTTCGTCCCTGACAGGGCGAGGTAGTACGCGACCGGGTAGGCGAGGGCGACGACGACCAGCGAGACGATCAGCGACATCTTCACGGACTTCCAGAACAGACCGAGATAGACGGAACTGTGGAAGAAGTGCGTCCAAGCGTCGACCGAGACCTTGTGTGCCTGCGCAAAGATCTCCGGCCCGTGGAGCGCGTCGACGCTGTACGCGCCGACGATCCCGATCGGGACGATGAAGAAGACGAGCAACCAGACGAGCGGCAGCCCGAGCAGCCCAGGCGTTGCGAGCCTCGACCTCATGACCGTCGCCGTCAGCGACCGACCCTTAGGAGGCCTTCACCTCTTCCCACATTCGTGCGTAGAGCGCCCGGCGCGGGATGTCCCGGTCGATATGCGCGTGAGGCTCCGTGATCGCGCTGGGGGTGTTGAGCTTGAGCGCGCTGATCAGGTCTTTCGAGGTCGGACGCGCGTGTGCGTTCGAGTGGCCGTAGCCGTAGTTGTTCTCGAGCCACGTGCCGGTCTGCACCGAGCTCCAGGCATTCGCGAATGCATGCGCGTGCTGACGACGCGGGGAGTTCTTACCGAGCATGAGCATCCCGATCCAGGAGATCGCTCCTTCCTTCGGGTACATGTAGGCGACCTTCAGCTTCTTCGCCTTCATCGCGACCCAGTCGGCCGGCCAGGCGTACGCGATCCAGAGGTCGCCCGAGGCAAAGGCGCTCTGCATGTCGGTCTCGGAAGACCAGAACATGCGGACGTTCTTCTTCTTCGACTTGAGCAGGTTCTGTGAGCGCTTGAGCTCGGCGTCGCTCTGGTCGTACGGCTTCTTGAACCCGAGGTAGTAGCCGGCCCAGACAAGTGCGTTGAGATCGTCGAACCACGCGATCTTGCCCTTGTACCGGTCGTCGAAGAGCAGGCCCCACGACTTCGCCTTGGGCTTGACCTTGTCGGTGCGGTAGAGGATCGCATCGAAGCCCCAGTCCTGCGGGATCCCCCACTGCTTGCCCTTGTACTGGCCCGCCTTGACCATCGACGGATTGAGCTGCTTGAGGTTCGGAATCAGCTTCGGATCCCAGGGCTGGAAGAAGCCGCTGTCCGCAAAGTCTGGGACGTACCCGACGTAGGGACGCACGACATCGGGCTTGAGGCCGGCAGACAGCTTCGCAAGCGCGTTCGCCTCGTTCGTCATGAACGTGAACTTCGGCTTCTGCCCGGGATACTTCTTCAGGTACGGCGCGTACAACTGCTTGACCTCATAGCCGACCCAGTCGAGGACCTGCAGCCGCCCGCTCTCCTGTTCGAGCTGCTTTCGTGCGGCTTCGGCCACTGCGGCCGGCCCACCGATGAGCGCGGCGCCTCCTCCCGCCGCAACGAGCTTCAACAAGCCCTCACGGCTGATGCGGCGCTCCGTCAATTCCGAACCTTCCATCGTCTCGTCTCCTTCTCTCCCCTAGTAGCTGGGCGGACTGATGATCCACATGACTTCGGCGCGTTCCTCGCCGACGTTCGTGACGCGGTGCGGAGTCGAACTGCGGTAATCGATGCTGTCCCCGCTCTCGAGCTCGTGCACGTCGCCGCCGAGCTCGAGCTGGACGCTCCCCGTGAGCACGACGAAGAGTTCCTCCGAGTCCCCGTGCGCGTAGGGCTCCGTACCCGTCGAGCCGGCTCGGTCGAGCTCGCCGACGAACACCTCGAGGTGCTGCAGCGGTCGCTGCGTGAGCAGCAGCTTGCGGCCGAGGATGCCGAAGGCGAGCGACGGCCGCTCGTCGCGGCGAAGCACGCGGGGCCGCGGCGGCCCGCCGGGTTCGAACAGGTCGGCGACGGTGACGCCGAGGGCACCTGCGATCCGCCGCAGCGAGGCGATGCTCGCGCTGGCGCGCCCGCGTTCGACCTGGCTCAGGAAGCTCTCGCTGACACCCGCCCGCTCGGCGATCGTCCGCAGCGTCGCGCGCCGCAGCCGCCGGATGTCGCGGAGGCGCTCGCCGACATCGACTTCTGAGACAGCCTCCGGCGCGCTCGACGGCATCCAGATCTCCTTAGACCCCGTCGAAGGAAAACTGAAGCGACCCTACGACTTCGGTGAAGCAGTGTCAACGCGTTCGACAGCAGTGCGAGCCGCCTACGGCGGCCCGTCCCGCGCCCGGCCGAAAGAGAGCCAGTGGAACTTGCCAGCCGCTGGGCGAGCGCGCCGACGCCGCGTCGCGAATGACGGCGGTGCACGACTCGAACGACCTACCACCTCCGCGCAGAACGACTCCCCCGAGATCCCCGCGAGCATTGGGCGCTATCGCCGGGTACTGGTAGGCATACCTCGGACTCCAGATCAACGTTTCGTCCGCTAGACGAAGAGTGCCCTGATCGAGCTCGACGGCGGCCGCGGCCGAAGACGACGGCGTACGCACCCACCAAGACCCGCACCGAGAACGATCCAGGACCACGCCCGCCACCAAGAGCGTCCCACCGACAGCGACGGTCGTTGCCTGTGCACGATTGCAGGATCGTGTCAGCCGCGGGGCGCCGTCGCATCGGAAGACCGGGGAACCAAGCCCCCTAGCCGAGCCGGTAGATGTCGAGGACCCCACTCGAAGCATGCTGGTTTGCGTCTCCTTCGGGGACCGCAATGCGGCCGTCGGCGACGATGGCGCTGTTCCAGTGTCCGCCACCGGCAGCGAGCGTCCTGAGTTCCCTGCCGGTGCCCGGCACGTAGATGCCGAGGCCACCGTTCGGGTTGTAGACGTACAGCAGGCCGCCGGCGACAACCGGGCTCGTTCCGGGCGTCTTCGTCGACCAGGCGGGCCGAAGGCGGCCACGTCCGAGCGTCCAAGCCGCCAGACCGGCGTTGTCCGCGACGAAGAGCCACGTCCGGCCGTCGGCGTGCCAGACGGCCGGGGCGGTGAACAGATCGGTCGCCCCGGGTGTCGAGATCGTCTGCAGCTCGCCTCCTTTACGCCCGGCCGGTGAGAGCTTGCTCAGAGTGAGCAGCCGGATCTTGCCGTCCTTGCCGCCTTGCGCGATGTAGCCGCCGCCAAGGAGCACGGGAGAGGTCGAACCGAGGTCGAGGTCGCTCGACTGGAGCGCTGCCTCGCCTGTCGGCGTCCAACTGCCACGAAGGTGCGAAGCATCCGCAGAGAGGAGCAGGGCCGAATCGCCCCAGTTGGTTCTGCCGTTCCAGTCTCCGTTACCGGTCGCGACCAGAAGCCTCCCCGTAGCCGTGTCGACGACGGCGCCGGCCCGCCCCCAGATCGCCGAGTCGCTGAAGGCGCAGCTGCTCGGCGAGATCAACTGATGCCGGTTCGAGCAGAGCGAATTCCAGACGCTCAACAGCCTTCCGTTGCTCGCGGCGAGCAGCGCCACATGACCCTGGTAGGGCGGCGCGTCGCCGATGTAGCCACCGGTGGTTGCGATCACGCGCCCGCGCCAGTAGTTGAGCGCAGAGGCGATCTTTTCCCGCGACGGGAGCAGAGTGATTCGAGTCCGCCAGGCGAGGTGCCCGTCAGCTACCGAAAGCTTCTGGATCCGCCCGTCGGGCGACGCCGCGTAGATCCACTTCCGGCCGGGGTCAGCGGCCGGTGTCGCGGTCGTGATCCGGGCTGTCCCCGCCCAAGAGGAATAGGCCGCCGGCGTGTAGCGCCAAAGCAGGCGGCCGGTGGACGCGTCGATCGCTTCCGTACGGCCATACGTCGTCGTGACGAAGAAGACATCGTGGACGGCGCCGCGAACCCGAACGTCGTGCAAGTAGATCGGCGACGAATCCACCGTTCCGTCAAGCAGCACGCGCTGTCGCCGTAAGCGGACGACGTTGGCCGCCGTTATCCCCGTCGCGGCGGGCCCGCTGTTCGCGCGTGCCGCCGTGTAGCCGAACAACGGCCAGTCAGTTGCGGAACCGGCAGAGCTCGCGACGGGCGTCGTTGACGCCGTCGTCGTCGTTGTTGGTTGAGCTGACATGGCCGACTTGCCGCCGCTGCAGGCGGTGGCCGCGAGCCCGACAAAGCCGATCAGCACCGTGCGTCTCAGCAGCCCAATCGCGCGCCGCGCTGGCATCAGGCTCAGGCCACGCCGGCGAGTGGTTGCCAGCGCCGCCGGAGGGCGCGTTCCCAACGCGCGTGTTCGACACGAAGGGGCGTGTTCAACTCCCTGCAATCATGGCATCGAAGCGAAGCCGTCCGGCGCAGGGGTTCGGGCAGCTCGCCTCCGCAGGCGAGACAGATAAACGGACTGTGGCTGGCTCTGGTCAAGACGAGCTGAAGATGACTGACACAGGTCTTGCCGGCATCGAGGGGAGCCGCAGTCTCAGGCGCCCGTTAGCCGACCTTCGCTCTTCCGGCTAGCCACAAGGCACCCCGGCAGCCGGGCCCGGACGTGTGCCGTGGGGAATGTCCGAAGGTGGAGAGACGTAATTGACACCAAGAAAACAAGAAGGGAGACCACACGATGACCGGCCACAAGATCGGAACACAGGAAGAGTGGGCAGCTGCCCGCGAGGAGCTGCTCGCCCGCGAGAAGGAGCACACAAGGCTGGGCGACGAGCTGGCGCGGCAGCGCCGGGAGCTGCCGTGGGTGCGGGTCGAGAAGGAGCACCGCTTCGACACCGACGACGGCACACGCACGCTGGCGGAACTGTTCGACGGCCGCTCGCAGCTGGTGGTCTACCACTTCATGTTCGGCCCGAGCTACCAGGCTGGCTGCACGACCTGCTCGTCGATAGCGGACGCAGTCAACGGCGTCGTCCCACACCTGAACGCGCGCGACGTGACCGTGCTCTTCGTGTCGCAGGCCCCGCTCGAGAAGTTGCAGGCGTACAAGCGGCGCATGGGCTGGAGTTTCCCCTGGGTGTCGTCAGCCAACAGTGAGTTCAACCTCGACCTCGGTTACTCGAGCAGCGAGGAGCAGACGCGCGAGTGGGTCGCGCCGATACTCGAGTCCCTGCCGCCGATCGCCGATCGCAATGCCACCGACAGCGGCACCGACGTCGTTGGGTACCTGACCCAGAGACAAGGCTTCAGCTCCTTCGTCCTGGATGACGGCGCCGTCTTCCACATGTATTCGACCGGGGCTCGCGGGGTCGAGTTCCTGATGGGCTACTACGGGATCCTCGACCGCGCGGCGAAAGGCCGCGACGAAGGCGATGGGTTCCAGCTCTGGATCCGCCCCCACGACGAGTACTAGGCACGATCTCGTGCGAAAATCGTCTGGCATGGACATTACGCTCGCAGTCGCTCTTGTCCTGATCGTCCTCCTACCCGCCGTCCTCGTCGGGGTCTTGTTCGTCTGGGCGGCCGTGAAGGATGGGCAGGAGGACAGAGCTTTGCAGGCCCGGCTCGGCATCCGTCGCCGGACGAGGCTCGGGCGCTAGCCGGAACCGGCCAACGCCTGGGCCCTGAGCCCGACGCGCGCTGCCGGCACGCGTATCTACCCTCTCGACATGGACCGCGATCAGCTCGATTCGGGAGGACGCTTCGAGGAGTACGCGCAAGCTGCGCTCGACTCGTTGCCGGCTGATCTGCGCGCTCGCATGTCAAACGTGGAAATCGTGGTGGAGGACGAACCCCCTCCGGGCCAACAGCTGCTCGGCCTCTATCAGGGCGTTCCGCTCACCAGACGCGGCAGCCAGTACGGCGGGGTGCTGCCGGACAAGATCACCATCTACCGCGGCCCGCTCGTACGACTCTACGCACGCGATCCGGAGCGGCTTCGCCAGGAGGTGAATCGAGTTGTCCTCCACGAGGTCGCCCATCACTTCGGGATCAGCGACGAACGCCTGATCGAAATCGACCGTTACTGAGACTGAATCTGGCGATCGCCGGGACTCGGCGGCGCCCGGCCGCAGTTGCGACCGGGCGCGTAATCGTTGGGCTAGCTCGGGTCGATCGAGCCGAAGAGCCCGTCCACCTCGTCGTTCGGGCCCGCGGTGAAGAAGAGCGTCTTGCTCGGGCCCGCGCTGCCGTCGTTCCCGAACTCGAGCGCCCAGAGGCCGTCGATTGCGATCGGCTTGCCGTCGGTTCCGCGCAGCTCGCCACGGTGCTCGAAGTTGCCGTTCGGCTGCAGCGCGTAGGCGTTGATCTCGCCGTCGCCGAAGTTGCCGACGAGCAGGTCGTTGGCGAACCGACCGAAGCTCGCGGGAGCCATTGCGAGACCCCACGGAGCGTTCAGCTGGCCGTGCTGCGCGACTCGGCTCTGCAGGTTGCCGGCCGTGTCGTACGCGTCGACGAAACCGAGCCCTTGACCGTGCACGTCGTCCTCTGCGTCGTCGTCCTGCTTCGCGTAGGTGACGAAGATCGTGTCGCCGATCCGCTGGATGCCGAACGGCGCATAGCCCGCGGGAATCGATGGATCGACGAAGCTCGACGACGGGTTGACGAGATTCCACGAGCCGTCCCACACGTCCACCCGGCCGTTGTGGAAGTCGGTCGCGTACAGGCGCGGCCCTGCGGACGTGCTCGCAATCGCGAGGCCCTTGTAGATCGCTCCGGGGGCAAAGCTCTGCGCAGCACTCACCTGTGCAGCCCCAGACCCTGGCCAACCGAGGATTTGCCCGCGCTCGGTCGCGAACAAGAATCGTGACGTCCCGCCGGTGACCGGGAATGCCGCGCTCGCACTGGCGATGTTGAACACCGTTCCAGTCGGAGCGGTCGGGACCGAGACGGTCAGCGCGACCTTTGCCGGCGG
>WNFW01002999.1_pt1 | contig 11707 bp, 15 predicted proteins | sample 5400131 | NCBI WGS metagenome assembly WNFW01 (sample SAMN13153362, study PRJNA577476) | soil metagenome | isolation source: 20 cm soil or saprolite under grassland replicate 1 | place: USA:California | collected 2016-06-15
GAGCCGGCCCCTTCAATTGCTGGTTGCGAACGTAGAGCGTCCGAACAATGAAAAATTGCCGCTCTGCGCTCGCGATTTGGTTCGAAACTTTGCGCATCGCTGATGGCGAAGCCGTGAATGTAAGATCGACAATCGCGCGCTCGAACACTGCCGGTGCGGCATTGGCCGCGCCGGCAGGTTTGCGCGCTGCCGGCGTCGTAGCTGCCGCCGTCGCCGGCGGCAGAATTCGTTTCACCGTCGTGATTGAATCCACTCGTGCGTCGATCAAAACACCGAGAAGCAATTCAACCTGCGCCAGTTCCTGTCCGAGCAATGGCGCGGCGGCCGTCGTTGGCAACGTCGTTCTGAATTCGTCGAAGCCGAGATGAAAATTTTCCGGAAGTTTCACCCGGTTCGCCCGCGCTTTTTCGGTGGTGCTGACAATTGCCCGACGCAAGCGCGATTGAAATTCATTCGGTGCAATCGGCTCAACCGGCAACACCCGCGCTCTTAGCTCCTCTTTTAACTTGGTAAGAGTCGCGCCGTAATCATTGAGCCCGGCCTGCGTTTTCCGGAAATTCTCCTCGTTCGGGAAAGGATTGAGATGCTCGAGACGATTGCGCTCGGTCGCGGCTTCATTGAACTGGGCGGACGCTTCGGTAAAGCCGCTTCTGGCGCGGAAGAGAAACCAAAGCGCGAGCAGCGCGGTGACCGCGAACGCGATCAGGAAATTCCCAAGCCAGCGATTTTCGCGATACCAGTTCATGGCAGCTTCACCGGCTTTTTAAGATCGAGGCGCAATTCATAGGGAAACGCCCACTCCGTGTCATTCGGGATGGTTGATTTGATCACGCGCGCCTGATTCTTTGGATCGACGTTGAAAAACGGTGAACGGGCGAGGTTCCGAAAGTAATCGACCACGACTTCCTGCTGTTTCGGGTTGAACAAATAGAGTCCGCGCAGGAGAAGACCGTCAATCGCTGCGCTTCCCGCTTGCCCCTTCGTTGTCGATCTTGCAACGACAGATGGCGGCACGATTTCGGCCGCGCGTTTCTCGTCAACACCCACCGGCTTTCCGCCCGACATTGGCACAAGCTCGGTGATCCAAATATCTTCCTTGGGCAGACGCGCGTTCAGGTCTTCCAGAATTTCTGTCCAAAAAAACCGATCGTTAATGGCGACGGCAAGCGGCGCGGCCACGGTGTCGAGCGATCCCGCTTGTTTGCGCAACTTGTCAATCTTCGCTTCCGCCGCCTGCATCGGCACATTGATGTTTGTAATCTTTGCGGCGCCGAACCGAGCCACCTGGGCGGCGCGGGCGTAGTAGAATCCCCAGCCCAGTAACGCAAGGATAACGCCGGCGGCGGCCATCACGAAAAACGGGCGCCGCTTTTCCAGTTCCTGCCGGCGCACGACAACGGCCGGGGGCAAATTCAGCTCCATCGGGCAGGCGCTCGCTGAACGAAGCGCCAATCCGACCAGCTCGCCGAGCAAATGCGCCGAGTGCATCAATTCGTTGACGGGCGCCGCGTGCGCCACTGCAACATTGCGGAGAGGATTAAAAAATTCGATTGGTACGTGCAGTTTCTCGCGGAAAAATTCGCGCATGTAGGGAGTGCTTGCGCTTCCGCCACAAAGAAAAACACGCTCCGGCGCGTTGCCCTGTTGCTGCGCGCGATAATGGCTGATGGACCGCATCACCTCTGCATGAAGTCGCGTCATAGTGCTGCGCATGAGTTTGGAAACGCGCGCGATCTCGGGGTCCGCCGGCTCCGCATAGGCGCCACCAAGACTGACAAAGCCGTCACGCTTCTTGCGAAGTTCTGCCGCCGCAACCGACTCATTGAATTCTTTCGCAATGGCTGCTGTGATTGAACTCCCTCCAACCGGAACGCTGCGCGAGAAAATTTTCTGTGGCTCGATGAAAACCAGATTGGTAGTGCGCGCCCCGATATCGACGAGCAGCGTGCAACCGCGGAGGTCCGCGTAGTTATAACGAAAGGCGTTGTAAAGGGCCATGCTGGCAACACCCACAATCTTCGTGCGCAACCCTGTTTCTTCGACCGCGGCGTTGATCTCATCTACCAGATCCGCCTTGATCGCGACCAACACGACCTGGACTTGCTCGTCACCGCCTCCGCCGATCAGTTGATAGTCCCAAACGACTTCGTCGATCGGGAACGGCACATTTTGTTGCGCCTCAAAGGCGATGATCCGTTCGATTTTTTCCTCTTCTACCGCAGGCAGTTTCACAAAACGGGCGAACACTGATTGGGCGGGCACCGCGTAATTGACCGCTTCGTGCCGGATTTGAAGTTCGGCCATCATTTCGCGCAACGTCGCGGAAATTTGGGTGTGCCGAATCCCCTCGCCCGCCGGATCGATCAAAACTTCGCGCAACCGGTAGTTTTGCAGAACGAGGCCGCCCTCCGCTTTTGCCTGAAATTCCGCGAGCCCGATCGTCTGCGACCCGAGATTGAGGCTGATGATGCGCGCCGGCTTGGCCATGAACTAAAAATTCCAAATCCCAAAATCCAAATTCCAAATAAATCTCAAGCTCCAACTTTCAAAGCCGATCTTGGTGATTTGAAACTCCCGTCCTGCCGGCGCGCGCACCTGCGCTTGCCTCATCAGCGGCATAATTGATGAAAGATACAATAACAGCCGAAAGGTTGCTCTCATCTCAATGTCGATCTTGCAGTAAAGTGCAATCCTATCGCGAGCCGAAAAAATCCACAGATAATCGATTGAATTCGAGCCAAAACCGGAAGGATTTCTGATAGCCTATTCCGGTCGGAGCTGTCATGACTGGTTCGGCTAATGTATTAACAAGAGCGCGCTTTAAGCTAATTGTTTTCTTCCTGCTGGCCGGGCTGCTGGTTGCCGCTCTGCGGCCTGCGTTTCAATCACCTGGTCAGCCTGAGGACGAGGGTATTGCTCTCGTTTATCCCGCAAGGCCACAACACTTCTCGCTACGACAGATCAGTTTGCATTTTTCCTGGACGACGGCCGCGCCGCAGACCGGGCACACGATCCGCTTTTCGTAGCTTCGCGCGACAGACTCGAGCGAAGGTTGGCCGCGGTTGTCGGAAGCGCTAATTCGTTCCGGCTTCAAGGACGCCAGTGTGGAATCCGACCGTTAAATTCCTGATACGATGCGCCGACGTTGATTTGCATGTGCTCGTTGCCGACGCCGCCAGTGATGTAACTGCCAAACTCGTCGCCGCCGAATTTACCGCTGGAGTGCCCGTAATAGAAGCCGATCTCGCCCCCGGTCCAAACCAGCGACGCTCTTTCTGCGGCCAGCGCCTCAGGCGACGAATAATCTTTCCCATCTTTCGGATCTTTCACTGGCCCCGAGCCTGAGTTTCCTTTTTTCCGCGGCTGAGCGCTAGCCAATGCCATCGAAAAATTCGCGACCGGCGCCGTTCCCATTCGACCGAGTGCGGTCGAGCCGGGTAAACGCCCGTCCAACAATTCCGTCATCGGCAGTTCGCGAACCAAAGCTGAACTATCGACGCTGGTGAAGATATCCGGCCGATAGAACACGAATGTAGAATTCGAATCGAAGGGTTGCTGCGCCGCCAGCGGAAAGCAAAGCGCGACAAAGGCGGCCACCCCAGGAGCGCATTTGAACATGGCAGAATTGAGAGCCGAAAACCTACAAACGCCAGCAGAATTTTGCATCTTAACCATTCAACATCTAAACGCCTCAACGGTTGCGCTATTCTCTCATTTTCCTTCGATGTGAAAACGGTGCAGGAGTCGGTGGGCAAACGGCCCAATCATCAGTCCTGCGATCCCGACAAAAGCCAGCCCGGAAAATAAAGCGTAGCAGGAGGCGAAGATTTTGGCCGCATCCGAACGGAGCGGATCGACCGGACCCATCCCACCCAAGATCATGGAAGCGTTCAGGATCGAGTCGATCCAGCCCAAGCCTCCAATATAATGGTATCCGAGCACGCCTATGCCGAGAGCGATGCCCACCAGAAAAAGCGCGAGCAGCAAACGGCGAGCGACGCGCCGGGCGAATTTCGCGCGACTTAGCAGCGGATAATTTCGCCGTTCATACATCGGAAGTTCACCCTCTCGCGTCTTTCAATGAGTCTCGAAAATCGGTTTTATCTCAATTTCGATTCTGGGTCGAGGCTAGCGCGGTCCACCTTCGAGTTGCCGGATCTTATCCGCAGTAATTGGATTTGGGTATATCCGATAAATCTCCTGATATTCGCGGAGTGCTTCGCTTTTTTTTCCGGCCGAGTCGAGCGATTTGGCTCGCTCCAAATGCGTCTCGGCCTCGTCCTTTGATCGATTGCACAACGACAACATTGAAGTCAGATAGCGCGATAATAATTTCTGACTATCAGCAGCCGGTTCATGATAGCGCTTGAGAAAGGCCGATAATTTCCTACGAGCCGCCGGCATGTCTTTGGCGGCTATGTCGCGCGTGGTTTCATCGACCAGAACAAGCATTTCGACTGCTTCGATTTCGGCAAGGAATTCGTAAACCGCTACTTCGTCTCCCACCTTCATGCGAAAATCGCGTGCTCGAGCGGCCAGGACAGTGACGCTGGCTGAGGCTGGCCCTGGTAAATTTTGCACGGCTTCGAGCCGATCGATCTCGCGGAAATTTCCAGTCGCGTCGCGCACCTGAGCAAGAACGGATTCTGTCTGTTTTTTGAGCTCTTCAATCATCCGATGCTTTTGGGTCGGATCGACTCGCGGTGGACTGGCGGCTGGCGATGCGCTCTGCACAATTGGTGACGCGGGTGATGGCCCAGGCCGCGGCGCTGTTTCAGCGGGCGACGGCATCAAGGATCGTAATGGCGTCGGCGTCGGTGTTGATATCGGTCTGGATGTCGGTGTAGCCGTTGGCGTGGGTCTTGGTGTTGACGTTGATCCGGGAGTCGGAGCCGGCGACCGCGTTGCCGATGGCGATAGTGCTGTTAATGGCGTTGACGTCGGTCGTGGTGTTGACGTCGGAGTCGGTGTCAGCGTCGGCCTTGGTGTCGGCGACGAGGTTGGCGTTGGTGAAGGCCGCTCGACTATCGGTTCCTCAGTCGGCTGCGCCTCGACGGCCGGCGGCAATTGTTCCTTGGGTTTAGGAGCTGGCGGACGCGTTGATCCCGGCTCCGACCAGTCGCCGGCTTTATCTCCATTGACGAAAGTGGTCTGCAACCTCGTTTGACCCTGTTCCCTAATTACCGGCCCATCAAACTTTCCGTGGACCATTCTACCGGTATAACTGTTGACGAACTTTCCAAGTCGGTACCATGTCAGCGTACCTTCTCCCGTCGCGTATCCATTCACGTCCCGAAGTCCCGACCACGTTACGTCCTGGGCCACTCCCCGCAGATTATTCCAAACAAGGGTTTTTCCGTCTTGCGCGCGCTGGTACCTCGCGCCACTCGCACCGTTCGCAAGCAACAGAAGGAGCGTAGCGCAAACAAAAAAGGATCGGGCGCTCACGGCAGCTTCGTTTCAGTTCGAGCCAGCACCCTTTAACGCATTCCGGAAATATTCAATCGTCTTCTTGATTCCTTCTTCGAACTGAACTTTTGGTTCCCAACCCAGAACTTTTTCCGCCCGCGAAATGTCCGGCTGCCGCACTTTCGGATCGTCCGCTGGCAGCGGTTTATAGTCGATTCTCGATCTTGCGCCGGTGATGCGAATGATTTCTTCGGCGAATTGCTTGATCGTCATCTCCCGCGGATTGCCGATGTTGACCGGCTCGTGAAAATCGCTCATCGCAAGCTTGAAAATTCCGTCGATCAAATCCGAGACGTAACAAAAAGAACGCGTTTGCGAGCCGTCGCCGAAAACAGTGAGCGGTTTGCCATTTAGTGCCTGGCCGATGAACGCCGGCACCACCCGCCCATCGCGCAACCGCATCCGCGGACCATAGGTGTTGAAGATCCGCACGATCCTGGTGTCGACCTTGTGGTAGCGGTGATACGCCATCGTCATCGCTTCGGCGAAACGCTTGGCTTCGTCATAAACTCCGCGCGGCCCGATCGGGTTAACGTTGCCCCAGTAATCTTCTTTTTGCGGATGCACCAGCGGATCGCCGTAGCATTCCGATGTCGATGCCAGGATGAACGACGCTTTTTTGTCCTTGGCCAGTCCGAGGGTGTTGTGCGTCCCGAGCGCTCCCACTTTCAACGTCGGGATCGGCAACTCGAGATAATCGATCGGACTGGCCGGCGAAGCGAAATGAAAAACGTAATCGAGTTTTTCGTCCGGCAAAAAAATGAAATTGGAAACGTTGTGTTTGATGAAATGAAAATTCTCGTTGCCGGCGAGATGCCCGATGTTGGCCGGATTGCCCGTAATCAGATTGTCGATCGCGATTACACGGTGACCTTCGGCGAGAAGTCGATCGATCAGATGCGATCCCAAAAAACCCGCGCCACCGGTGACAACCGAAACAGGTTTAGAGCGGGCGGCCATTCGACGGGTTATCTAATTCCTAAGCCATAAGTTGGCCAGAGCGATTTTGAACTTCAACGTTGAACGTTGGATATGAACGTTCAACCTTGGGTCATCACATGCGAATCTTGTCCGGCATTCAACCCAGCGGCGTCCTTCACATCGGAAATTACTTCGGAATGATGCGGCCGGCGATCAAGCTCCAGAAGGAGGGCGAGACATTTTATTTCATCGCCGATTATCATGCCCTCACCAGCGTGCGCAATCCGGAAGCGCTCCGCGAAAATTCACGGCGAGTCGCGCTCGACTTTTTGGCATGCGGTCTCGATCCCGAGCGCGCCGCCCTTTTTCGACAATCGGATGTGCCGCAAGTCACCGAACTTGCCTGGATTTTGTCGACCGTGGCGCCGATGGGACTCCTCGAGCGGGCGCATTCCTACAAAGACAAACTCGCCCGCGGTCTGGCATCGACAGTGGGCCTGTTCAGTTATCCAGTGCTGATGGCGGCCGACATTTTGATTTACGACAGCGACGCCGTGCCAGTCGGCAAAGATCAAAAGCAGCATGTCGAAATCACGCGCGATCTGGCGGTGAAGATCAACGAAACTTACGGGCAAGTTTTTAAACTGCCGGAGCCGCGCATCAATCCCGACACACAAGTTGTGCCGGGTCTCGACGGCCAAAAAATGAGCAAGAGCTACGGCAACAACATCGACATCTTCGGCGACCAAAAAGAAACTCGGAAACGGGTAATGAGCATCGTAACCGATTCCGTTCCGGTGGAAGCGCCGAAGGATCCGGAGAGATCGACCATCGTCCAGCTCTACTCACTCTTCGCAACGAAAGATGAGATCGCGAACATGAAAGACCGGTTCAAAAAAGGCGGGACCGGCTACGGCGATTTCAAAAAGGAACTCTTCGAAAAACTTTGGGAATATTTTGCACCGATGCGAAAGCGCCGCGACGAAATTCTGCGGGACAAATCGTATATCGACAACGTGCTTGCCCGTGGCGCCAAACGCGCGAACGAAATCGCGGATCAAGTCATGTCGCGCGTGCGCGGTGCGGTCGGCCTGCGCTGATCACTGAGCAGCAACGCGATCGAGTTGGCGTTGCCTCAAATATAGAAACAACGGGAACCCAAGCGACACGCCCACGAAAAATGTGGCAAGAATTGGCAACCAAAGAAGGCGTATTCCCAAACGCGTTCCCTCGATTCGAACAAACGAAATCAAGACGATTGCCGAGACGATAACATCCAGTGCGAAAAAGGCGCTGATCCGATTCGCGAAAAGATCGCGAATGAAAATCGACATGTTGAGCGCGTGATGCTCCATGATCCACGGAATGAATTGGGAATAAGGCAGAACCAGCCCAATCACAGCGAACGCGAGATAAAGATGGCGTAGTCTCATGCGTCTGATTTTCGTGAGTAACCGCGACTGCCGTCGAGCTTATTCCCCGCGCGATTCTAACGACGAGCGGCGCACTCGAAAATACGACACGATCAAAACAGCAGCGAAAAACAATGTAAGCCAGCTCAGAAAGTGCGCGACGCTCGCGCGAGCAATGAAATAGCGCGCCCATCGGCCAGTCACATCAGTTGGAAAATGTGTCCTTATCAAGCAAATCGCCGGTAGCGCGAGATAGAAAGCGATCATTAACAGTTCCCAGGGATTTCGGTATGCCTTTTCAATCGTGGCGGCAGCAGCTGGCAAAGCCTGATCGTTTTCCTTAGCCGTCTCGAGTTCAGCGGCCTTCTCGAAATCGCCGTCTAGGATGTAGATCGCCCGCGTTGCTTCGTCATCACCAATGACCAAACGGATCGGCACTGCAAACTGGGCGCCGGTATTGTAACGGCTCGCGTTTTCGCCCAATAGCGTACAATCGATTTCGTAGTTTCGAGCATGACTTTGCCAGCGCAGCCGCGGCCAGGCTCCAGTAAGTACGCACAGTTACCATTGCAAAAGATTTAATCGAATCTTGAGAGAAATAACGCGTATCGTTGCCAATGGCGACGCTGCGCATTCACGTTGTTCCAAACGCGAAGATTAACAAGGTGGTGGGCGAGCATGGCGGCGCCATCAAAATCAAGCTCCGCGCGCCGGCGGTCGAAGGAAAAGCCAATGCAGCGCTGATCAGTTTTCTGGCCGGGCGATTGAACGTGCCCGCGCGAACGATTGTTTTGCTGCACGGTCACAAATCACGCGACAAACTGATTCGCTTCGACGGACTCAGCGAAGAAGAACTACGACGTGGATTGTTATGACTGTGCGTCGTCGTGCGCTGTTACGAGAAAGATAAATTGCAGCATCGCCAGAACCAGGAGTGTTGCGATCGCGGCGAAAAATGGCCAGAACGTCTGCAGCGTGATGACATTATAGAGCTGCAGCAAAGTCACACCGATGCCGATAATGCTGCTGGTGTAAAAAATAACGATTCTGCCGCCGGACGTTTTAAATTCTCCTGAAGAGAAACGTCGATAGCTCGCGCGATAACCGCTGGCCATCGAGACAATCATTACGAACGTGAAAATGCTGCAGAGCCGCCAGATTGTGGCCAGATCGAGACTTGTCGATGAGAGAACCATCCCGAGAATCGACAAGACGAATGGTATCGCTGAGTTTGTCAGAAGAATCCGCAGCCGAAACTTGTCGATCTTCGACCACTCGTGAACCGAGCGGTTGCGAAACGCAACAACGACGCCTGCGAATCCAGCCAGGGCCACGGCCACTTGCGCGCTCGCACTTAAAGCTTCACTCGGTTGCATGCTTAAACAAAATCAGGTTTCACCCATTCGCGAACGAGATTGGGATTAACATAAAGACCGTCGCACATGGAAGCGCGGCCGTTCAGGACTTGCGCTTGGGAAGTGTTACCGAGGAAGAAACCGAAGTCGCGGGTGAGGATTTCGTGAACATCGCCGAACCAGGAGCCTCCATCGTATTGCGGCATATCTGAATTTTTTCTGCAAAGCAGCAAACGCGTCCGGAAGCGGCTCAATGAGGACCAATTTCTCCGGCGTAACGCAATTGAGCAACCCGCTCGACCATTGACCGGTGTTGGCGCCGACATCGACCAAGTTGCGGAGTTTCCCGACATGGCCCGGAGCAAAAAGCGATAGGCCGCTTTGTTCGGCATCGAGCACGAGCCGGTCGCTCTTGAATAGTTCTGCCGGCGAAAGTCGCCGGCCGATGTCGCGCAGCTTTCGCCGATTCTTCGCAATGCCGACAATGGCGCAGGGCAAAATGAACCTGAGAAAGCGCTTCAAACCGATTCGCGCGAAGCCGACGCTTGCGCGGCGCCGTTCTTAAGCTCGGCGAAGATGAGGCGACCGGCGGCGGTTTGGAGCGCGCTCGCCACTACCACGGTCCGCGTTTTGCCGACATGCGCGCGAGCATGATTGACCACGATCATCGTTCCGTCCGGCAAATAGCCAACGGCCTGATGCGGCTCGCGACCTTCCTTGATCAGATGCAAATCAATTTCGTCGCCCGCGACAACGCTCGGCCGAAGCGCGCGGGCGAGATCGGCAAGATTCAGCACCGCCACTCGCTGCAACCGCGCGACCTGTGAAAGCGCGTGGTCGTTCGTGAGCAGGCGCGCTTTCAATACCTTGGCGATCCCCACCAGACGCGTGTCCGTTCCAAGATCGGCATCTTCGCCAGTGCTCTCGTGAACCGTGACTTCGATTTCGCGCGAACGCTGGAGTTGATTCAAAATTTCCAAACCGCGCCGGCCGCGTTCGCGTTTGGTCGGGTCATGCGAATCCGCCAGCAACTGCAATTCATCCAAAATAAATCTCGGTACGATGAGCGAGCGGCTAAGGAATCCGGTCCCGCAAAGATCGGCGATGCGACCGTCGATGATGACGTTGGTATCGACCACGAGCGGCTCATGTTGCGTCATTTCGCGAGCGAAGCGAACATAAGGAATGATGAGCGAGAATTCGTCGCGACTGCTCCGGATCGCCAGCATCATTCCGAGATAGCCAAAAAGCGCATAAACAATCAGACGGGCGGCCCACTGCATGGTCTCGGATTGATAGCGCAAAACGTCAGACGCCATCAGCAAGTTCGCGAAAATCAAGCCAAGTAAGAGTCCGAATGTCGCCGAGGAAAATAACCGAAGCGAAACGCCCTTGAGCAAGCGATCGATCAGCACGACTACCAAACCGAAAACGATTCCGAACACCAAACCGGGCCCGGAATTTCCAACCAGCGCGGAGGAAATATTTGAGCCAATCAACGCACAAAACGTGACGAACAGAACACGCAACAAATTGATCGTCAGTAACGGCGTCATCAGCGTCCTCGAGCTTGTGCCCGCGGTTTAGGCGGCGGCGTGGCGTTGCTGCCAATCTTCGCGACCGTGTCGCGATAAAACAGGATGCCGTGCTCGCGCAAGTTACTCACGAGTGCGCGCAAATCGTTGGCCAGTTCCTGATTCGTGAGCAGTGCCGCGAGCAATCCTTTTCCTTGAGTGGCGGAGCTCATCACTTTCTGCAAATCGTCGGCCGCTTTCCTGGTCGAGTCCATCGCCGAATCGGCTTTATCGACCACGCCGCCAAGTTTCTTCGAGGATTCCGCAAACGCGGTCGTCGCTTCGTTTAAATGCGCAACGCTCGACCTGAGATTCGCGGCAGTCTCTTTGGAAAGCATCTCTTCGTTCAGCCGGGTCACGGTGGTGTCGATCTTTTGGACAACACCGCGAAGATCGCCAACTAGCGCGCCGCCTTCGCGGGTGAGATCGTCGATACCGGTCTCACGCGTGCCATTGAGATAGGCGTCTGGTTGCAGGAATTTTGTCGGCACACCGGGTGGCATGGTGACACTGACAAAGCGATCGCCAAGCAAACCGGAACTGCCAACGGTGAATTTGCTTCCCTCTGGAATTTTCACGTAATCATAAATCTTCAGCGGGACGGCGACCCCGTTTCCTTCGCGGACCAGACGCGGCCCGCCCGAAACTTTCCCGATGCGCGCGCCCGCGAGCAAAACGTCAGATCCTTTCAACAAGCCGCTGGCGTCGCTAAAGCGGATCGTAAGCGCATAGTAAGTTTTGAAACCTTCCCCCAGCCTGCCAAACTGCACCACCAGCGCACCCAACATCGCCAATCCGGCAAAAACAAAGATGCCGACCTTAAATTCCAAACCTCGCTCGTGCCGGTTCATTTCGCTTTCAACTCTCGACCCCGAACGCTTTCGGGGTCAACTGTTCGTCCGATCGACCAAGCAGAAAATCCTGGAGAATTTGATCCGGTGATTGCCGCAATTCTTCCGGCGCTCCTTGAAAGTAA
>WNFW01004411.1_pt1 | contig 11707 bp, 7 predicted proteins | sample 5400131 | NCBI WGS metagenome assembly WNFW01 (sample SAMN13153362, study PRJNA577476) | soil metagenome | isolation source: 20 cm soil or saprolite under grassland replicate 1 | place: USA:California | collected 2016-06-15
GACATACGAAGGCGCATGCTCGGCGTGACTCCTGAGCAGGTCGCGGAACACCGTGACAGCCAGTTCGTCCTGGCCACGGGCATCATAGGTAAGGCCCAAGTAGTAGGAAGCCGCAACCTGTTCGGGTTGCGCTCGCAGGCTTTGTTTGAGCAAGGACTCGGCCTCGGGGTACTTGCCCTGAAGGTAGTTCACCGCCCCGATCGAGTACTTCACGACGGCATCATGCGGATGCTTTTGCAGTAGCCGTGCGAAAAGTGACGCAGCTTTGGAGAGGTTGCCTCGAGCGACGTTGGCGGAAGCCAAAACATAGACGTACGGGTCCCGGTCGGGTTTCAGCGCGACTGCCTTTTCGAGCGCAAGCAAAGCATCCTCCAGCAGATTTCGCTGCAGGCACAGTTTTCCGAACTCGAATAGGATTTCAGGATCTTCAGGATCCAGTTGTTTCGCCGTGACCAGGTACGCCAAAGCCTTCTCAGTATTCCCTTGGCGCTCGGCAATCTCGGCAAGGCCCTGGTCGCAAGCCGCGCACGCGGGATTCAAGTCGAGCGCGTGTTGAAAGTTCTGCTCTGCACGGTCCAGAACTCCTAGGGACAAGTAGCTTTTTCCGAGCTGCAAGGCCAGCGTGGGGGAAGGATGCTCAGCGATCTTTGCTTCTTCGGCTTCGAAAACCTGTTTCGCCTCGAGGGCCATTCCGAACATCGTCAAGACGTTGCCGAACTCCAGGGACGATTCGTCGGACGGCGCAGGCAATTGCTGCCAGGTACGAACCAGACTGCTTAGCTCTTCTTTTTCCCCAAGCGATCCATAATCTGTCGCCAGCAACAGGATACCGTCCTCGGACCCGTTTAATTGAGCTACGATCGGGCCTGCCACGTCCAAGGATTGCCGATAGTTATGGAGAGATGCTTCCACCTTGGCCAGCTCAAACCGAGCGTTGAAGTTCCCGGGATCAAGTCTCACGGCTTCCTGAAAGCTTTTCCGCGCCAAATCGAGTCTACCCTGCAACAAGTAGGCGTTTCCCAAACTCGTTCGAGCGCCCACCAAGTGAGGATTGAGCGCTAAGGCCTGGGTCAGAAAGCGGGTGCTCTCTCGATATTTGGCCTCCTGCAGCCGAATCGTCCCCAGCATCGCCAAAGCCAGCGCTCGCGTGACCGGATTCTCGAGGGCCTGGCGGGCTTCGGTTTCCGCCTGGTCCATCTGTCCCTGGCTCAGCAGGCGCGCCGCCACCTCAATATGGTTGAGCTGTGCCAAGCCGACGCTGGGGAAGATCAGAAGTGCAAGACACGGTATGTACCACCGGAGTGTAGGCCAAACCCGGCAAGCGCCCGACGAGGCGGGCGGCATTCTGCGGAAGTCGTGCGGCCATCTGGGGAGCTCCACAGCTTCATGTTCAAGAAATCAGGGCTGCACCACCGCTCGCGCCGTGGCTTCCTGAAGGGTCTGCTCGCTGCGCTCGTCTCGGGCTATCTGCCACGCTCCCCAGGGACATACTGCCTCGCAACGCCTCAAAGCGGTGGCAAGTTTCCGTTTGAGCTCGTCCCGCCTGCGGTGAGCGGGATTACCTGGGTACACCACAACGGGCGCTCTCCGGAGATGTACCTGCCGGAAACCGTGGGCGCGGGATGCGCATTCATCGATTATGACAACGACGGCTGGATGGACATTTACCTGGTCAACAGCGGCAAGTGTGATTTCTTCGATCCCCGGTCACCGCTCCGCAACGCGCTTTACCGGAACAACCGCGACGGAACATTCACTGACGTGACCGAAAAGGCGGGGGTCGGCGGCGGCGGGTATGGAATGGGTGTGGCGGCCGGCGATTACGACGGCGACGGCTTGCCCGACCTCCTTGTGACGCAGTACAACGGTGTCATTCTCTACCACAACAACGGTGACGGCACGTTTACCGATGTGACCCGGAAAGCTGGCTTGCCCACCAAGGGCTGGGCATCGAGTGCGGTTTGGTTTGACTACGACAACGACGGAAAACTCGACCTCTTCATTTGCCGGTTTGTGGATTTCGACAAGTCCAAGAACAGGTTTTGCGGCAACCGTGAGACTGGCGAACGCTACTACTGTATCCCGCGCGTTTACGACCCTATGCCGAGCTGGTTGTTCCACAACAATGGCGACGGTACTTTTACCGACGTCAGCAACGAGTCGGGGATCTCGAAGTCCTTGGGCAAAGCATGGGGCGTCGTCGCCTGCGACATCAATAACGATGGGAGAATGGACTTATTCGTCGCCAATGACACGGTGGCGAATTTCCTGTTTGTCAATCATGGCAATGGAAAGTTCGAGGAGATGGGCCTCCAGACCAACGTGGGCTTCAGCGCCGAAGGGCGGGCGCGGTCCGGGATGGGCGTGGACTCCGCCGACTACGACCAGGACGGCTGGATGGACCTGTTCGTCACCAACGTAGACCAGGAGATGTATTCGCTCTACCACAACAACCGCGACGAGACCTTCGACGATATGGCTGTCCCTTACGGCATCGGCAAGGTCACGCGGCTGATGAGCGGTTGGGGGGTGAAATTCTTCGATTACGACAATGACGGCACGCTGGACCTCTTCCTTGCCAACGGCCATCCTGACGATAAAATCCAGGAGCATTCCAGCGAAGTGAAATACCGCGAGCCCATGTTGCTCTTTCACGGCACGGGCCGAGGATTCGAGAACGTGACGGCCGGCAGCGGCCCCGTTTTCTCAAAGCCCTATGCCGCACGCGGCATGGCGATTGGCGATTTCAATAACGATGGCGCCCTCGATGTGCTGGTCGCAGTCAACAACGGCCCGCCTCTGCTGCTCAAGAATCAGGTTGGCCGGCTAAGTCATTGGTTGGGTGTGAAGTTGGTCGCGAAGCGAACCAATCCCGACGCGGTGGGCGCGCTGATTACCTGGCAGGCCGGAGACCTGAAGCGGTCGCACTTCAAAGCGGGAGCGGGAAGTTATCTGGCCTCTCACGACCCGCGCGTGGTGCTGGGCATCGGCAAGCGCACGCAGATCGACTGGATCGAGGTCAAGTGGCCGCAGCCAAGCGGCCGCGTGGAACGCTTCAGCAATCTCCCGCGCGATCAATACATTACACTCGTGGAAGGGCAAGGGGACCCGCTGCAAAAACGTTGATCAGTTTTTTGCTGCGGAGAGCTTCCAGAGTTCGTATGTGGCCCGGCGGCCGTCGCCGAACACAACGAGGCGGTTCGTCAAAGCTCCCCAAAATGGTTTTGCGCCGCGACGCGGTCCCGGCTGAGGAATCCCTTCAGTCGCGCTGGCTCTTCGGTTGAGGCGGGTTGGCGGAGCGATTGGTGAGATTTCGCCGCATTTCTTCCAGGTCGCTTGTCTCTTTCTCCAGGCGCGTGAACGAATCCAGAGCCTTGCGGCTATCTTCCACCTTCCCAAGCCGCCGGTAGACGTGGGCCAGAACGTAATAATACGAAGACGCTCGAGGATTTAAGGAAATGGCCCGGTTCAGGGCATCGACAGCATCCATCAGCCCTCCCTGTGCTTCCCTCGCTTTTGCCTGCTGGAACCAAGCGCCATCAGACTTGGGATCGAGTTCCCAGGCAGCGCGGGCGTACGCGAGAGCCTTTTCGGAATCACCCTTCCGATTGTAATACGCGCTGAGGTTCACATGTGCCGACACGAACTTTCCCTTGCTGGCTTCGTTGATCGCAATGGCTTTCTCATAACTCGCGACAGCTCCAGCGTCATCGCCCAGAGCCTCCTGAGCAAAACCCAGACCATCCAAACTTTCCATGTACGAAGGGTCGATACGGAGTGCCGCTTCAAATTCCTTTCGTGCAACTCTCCAATTGTCCTGGATGGAGAATAATTTGCCCAAGTTGAAATGCATCTCAGCGGATTGCGGGTTGTACCGGATTCCCTGCTCGAACTCCGCCTGGGCGGCGTCGTACCTTCCAATGATCATCAGGTTGCGGCCGAGAATCTTGTGCGCCTCAGCATTTTGGATGTCGAGTTGGAGCGATTTCGTGAGCGCCTGAATGGATTCGCCGATTTTCCGCTGGGCGAACTGGCTGTAGCCCAAGGCATACCAACCCCAAGAGGTTTTCGGGTGCTCTTTGACATAAGCAGCCAGGAGCGGCTCAACCTCCTGGAATCGCCCCGCTCGGATGTAGCCTTCAAATTCGGCGATACCTTGGGAGTCGTCCGCAGCTGTCTGGTCCTTCGAAAGCAACGGGACTTTTTCTCTGGCGAAGATGTCGCCGGGATTGAACTCCACTGCCTTTCGATACGCCGCGGAAGCACCCTGAGCATCGCCTTCCTTTTCAAGAGCCACTCCCAAGAAATGCTGGGCGTCTGAAGATTCGGGCTGGAGCTCAACCGCGTGCCTAAATTTGGCGGCGGCTTGATCCAACTCACCCTTGTCGAGCGCCACGCGGCCTTCGGCGATATCCAAATCAGCGTTCTGCCTCCGGTCGTCGGAAGAACCCAATTCGCGGCTCTTCTGCAACTCAGCAGTGGCCGCATCCTTTTGTCCTGCCCGCGCCAGAGCCAGCCCCAGCTGGTAATGAGCCTTGGTATTCTGTGGCTCAAGCCGCACCGCTTCCCGAAGTTCTCCGATGGATTCCTCCACTTTCCCGTCGCTGAGAAGTGCCTTACCCAAGGCGAGGCGCGCACCCGCAAAGTTTGGTTCGGTCGCGACTACCTTACGCAACTGTTCGATTTCTTTAGCCAGCCCGGAGCTCGGGTCTGAGCCGTAGGCCACCGCGAGATTGAACTGCGCTTTCAACAGTCCCGGGGCGAGCGCTACGGCTCGCTGGAGTTCCCGCACGGCCTCTCGACTGTCACTGGAAATGAGGACGGTGCCTAGATTCGCGTGCGCGTCCGCAAAGTCGGGTCGGATGCGCAGGGCCTCACGAAACTCGCCGATAGCCGCTTTGTCCTCGTTGCCCTGCGCTAGCACCAGCCCGATGTTATTGTGTGCATCGGCGAAATCCGGGCGCAGGCGCACGGCCTCACGAAACTCCGCCAGAACCTCCTTGCTATCTGCACCCTTGCGCCCAAGTAAGAGTCCGAGCATGTTGTGCGCTTCGGCGCGGTCCGGCTTCGCAGCCAACGCTCCGCGAATGCCTGCAATCGCCGTATCCCAGTCGGGCGCGGGACCGGACGAAGCGGAGATATTGATCCCGGCCTCGAATTGCGCCAGCGCTTTATCGAGATCGCCCGCGCGAAGATAAACGGTTCCGAGGTCGATGTATGTGGCGGGGAAGGACGGCAGGAGCGCCATCGCGCGTTGCAGGTTTCGTCGTGCGTTCTCTATCTGGCCCGTTTCGCCCAGAGCGGTTCCGAGAAAGGCATAACTAGCGCCTGCAGCCGGATCAAGTCGAACAGCCTCTTGCAGCTCGGAAATGCCTTTGGTTTTCGAACCGCTGTACCACAGCGCAACGCCAAAATTGTAGTGTGAGTCAGAAAGGTCCGGGCGGAGCGCGACGGCGCGCTCCAAGTGGACCAGCGCAGCAGGCAAATCTCCTCCTTGGCCTAGTATGAAACCGAGCAGATTCTGCGCGCCGGCGTGACGATCATCTTTACTTAGGGCTTCGCTGAGTAGTCGTTCGGCTTCTTTCAGGTCGCCTTGTGCGGCAGCCTGCTCTCCACGCTTGTAGAGGTCGTCTGCCGGACTCGCCAGAGGCTGGCGTGGCTTGCGCAGCGATGCAGCCTGCTTCTTCAAGGCCAAGCCGAGCGCATAATAACCTTCGTGGAATTCCGGATTGATGCGCACCGAGCTCTCAAACGCTTCGATTGCGCCCTGAAGATCTGCGCTCTGTTGTAGCGTCTGGCCGAACACGTACTGAACATCGGCGCTGTCTGGTTCGCGCTCGGCGACCAGCCGTACATGCACAAGAGCGCCCTGGGCATCACCTTTTTCCCGAAGAGCGACGCCCAGATTCAGGTGCGCCACTAGATTGTCAGGCTCCAGCGCGAGCGCTCTTTGAAAGGCCCCAACCGCTTCGGACAATTCGCCATTCTTGGCTAACGCCGATCCCAGGTTCGTGTACGCCCGCGCGTATTTCGCGTCAAGCGAGACGGCCTTCCTGAATTCAGCGACGGCGCCGGGCAAATCACCTCTCTCGAGTGTAGCGACACCTAACCAGTTGTGGGCCTCGGCAGAGGTGGGGCCCAACTGCACCGCGTGCTGAAAGGCTTCGAGGGCATGCGAGAAATCGTTCCGGTCCCAATATGCCAGGCCAAGCGCGACGTAGAGCTTGGGGCTGTCAGGATGTTGTTTTATTTCATCTTGAATCTGGCTGACCGATGCCGGCGCATTCTTACTTAGCTGTGCCCGGCCGGGCAGAATCGAACCCACCAGGAGAACGACCAAGGCTAGAGTTCGATTCACTTTCGCGCGACTGTCCATCGATCCGGGTCCGTCAAAGCTGCAAATGAGAGCTGGATGCGCCCTCCGTTTGGAGAGATTTCGCTATCTCCACTCGGTCTTCCGCTTTGTCTTTCTTTCCCATTGGCGCCAACAGCAGTCCCAGTTTGTAGTTCGCTTTGACCGACTTTGGATTCAAGCGGACAGCTTTCTAGAGGCTGTTTTTCGCCTCGGAACACCGGTGCGCACTAGATGGCCAAGCTGCCCAAGGCCTCATATGATAACGCATGATCGGATAGCGCCGAAGCAAATCCTCCAAGGTTCGAATCGACACGTCACCCGACTTAGAACCGGCAGCAGATTGCGTCGCAGATTCTGTCTCGGCACCTTTCATGTTGTTTGACCACGGGAACGATGGGGGTAAGCCTGTCGGCGTCAAACGTGAGCTATAATGGCCTTCTCAAGATGAACTACTTATTGCGTGCACGGATTCTACTTGACAAGAATCTCGCGACGAGGCTTGCCATCACCAGCTGATGCGCACCAGCGACAAGCCTTGCCTGGGCAAAGTGAATTGCAAATGGGCTTCGCCGCGCTCCATCAGGATCCACGCCGGCGAGGTGAGGAGCTGCAATTGTCCGGCGCTCTGCAACTGATCGTATTGCTCAGAGGAAGGAGACTGCGGGAATCCCATTTGCTTCCAAGCCGTGAAGGCATTGCTGTGATGCGCGTCAATGCGGAAATGTTCGACATGCGCGAGGTGCATGGATTCGGGCAGCCCGGTGATCACCAAGTCGTTCAGCGCAGCGGGGGCATCCACGTCCGCGTCGTGATAATTCCAGATCATGACTTCGATTTCGTGATTCGTGCGCGTGGCAATGGCGCTGATATCCGACTGCTGCCGCACTCCTGCGCTGACGACCTGCTCGGTGGGAAGCGCACCCGTGCTCGAAACCTTTACGCGTTCGCTGCCTAACAACCCGAACATCCGGAAGGCATTGAGCACCGGTTTGTCTATTCCATTGGTGGCCAGCTCGCGAAATCCTTCGAAGTAGGGCTGGTCTTCGAACTCGAAGGACCAGCTTACCGAGCCTGCAAGACGAACTTGCTCGCGGGCCGCCAGTGCGTAGGTGGCGTTCATCGCCTCGGCCGTGTAGGCGGCATACAAGGCACCATTGCGGTATCCATTCTGGGGATTGGTGCGTGCTGAACAGGCCGCGCAACCTTCCGGGTCGGACTCCCCCAGAATGATCGGGGTGTCACGCCACTCGGGAAAAGATTTGACGATTTTGAAACCCTGTTCTATGGATGCGAGCTGGCGCGCGATCCCCATTACTACATGATTGTCTTGCCACGTTGGTGAGCCCTTGGGATGAAAAGAGATGAAGTCCAGTCGCGAGCCGGTCTTTCCAGTCGCGTAGTTTCGCTGGTGCGCGCAATGATCGAGAAAAATGCGCAAGAATTCGGCAGCCTTCGGAGAAGCAGGGCCGGTGGAATCCGGGCCGCCCACGCGAGCTTTGGGAAGCGCTCGCAGAATGGCATCGGCCGAGTAGTCGTAGAGTTTGAGGAATTCCTCGGGAGTGCCTTGCCAGTAAGCGATATCCGGTTCATTCCAGACTTCCCACAACCAGGTTTTTACTTCCGCGTCGCCGTAGCGCTCGCGAAGATGCTGAACAAATTGAAAAACGACTTCCGACCACTTCTGATAGTCCTTCGGCGGGTAGGTCCAGCCGGTAAAAACTGAGCCTTGCGGAAAATTGTGTCGGTAAGGCTGTGGATGAGTGGAAAGCGCTTCCGGCATGAATCCGACTTCGACCAGTGGTTTGATTCCAGCGGCGCGAAAGGTATCGAAAATGCGATCCAAAATTGTCCAGCTATAGACCGGCTTTCCCGCTGCGTCTTCCGTGTAGATATTTGTGGAGCCCCATTTTAAGGATGCCGAGCCGTCACCGGTCGTTAAGAGATTGTGAACACGAACATACACCGGCTTGGGGCTGAGAGTCGCGAGCTCGCCGAGTAATTTCTTCCCGTTGGAAGAGTAAGTGTAATTGGGCTCGTCATAGCCGAAATAATTCCAGATGGGGATCATCGGACCATCCGGCTGATCGGCGTGTACCTCGACTTTTATGCTTTGCGCCGTTTCTTGCGAGCGGCACGAAGGAACTGCGGAGAACAGAAGCACGAGCGCACCAAGGAGTCGATACAAAGTTCACCTTTTGGGAAGAAGGCTAACGAGACCCTCAGGTCGCAGATTATAGGGTTGGTGTCGACGATTAGACAATACGTCGCCGGAATTCCAGGTTGACATCGGATCTTTCCGAATGCGCTAGACTCAGTAATAGTCATCGCCGCCGTGCGGCCAAAGCCAATGAACAGTGTCTTTACTCGATCGGCTGACGAATCTTCATGAAATCTGCTAGAACTAAAAGGGCGAACCCCGCGATGAGTTTGGCTCTGTGGTCATCGTTCAGTTTTGTTCTCTGCGGTTTGTAGGCTCGCCCTGCTAAAGCTGGTGTATGGCGATGCATTCATCGGACCTCAGGTTAAGGCCGAGACGGTTGACGCCGGCAAGAGAATCTTGGCTCCCGGCGTGGAGCGTATTGAAAGGGCACTGGATGATGGTTGGCTTCAAGTTGCGCGACTCTCATCGAAGGAAAAGGACACGGCGCATAGCGTCGTTTCATAGGGCGGTCTAGGCGCAGGCGAGGCCGAGTCCATCGCCTTGGCGAGCCCCCCGTAAACTGATGGTCATCATAGACGACAGGGCGGCGCGATCGTTTGCAGAAGTTATGGGAGTCGCATTCGTTGGGACGGCGGGAATGTTGTTCCACGGATTTGTCCGAAAGTACCTGACTTTGGCTGAACTCGAGGACGCAGTTGAGGAGTTGAGTAAGACAATCTGGCTTGCTCCGGCCGTTGTTGCTGAAGTGTTGAAGAAGGCTCGGGAGGCTGAGCGATGAAAAAGGAACAGATGGTGGGTACGAGGCTGCCTGACACAGTTGTTCGGGATCTTGCAGCAATAGAGGAAGTCGAGCAATCCGATCGCTCTACGACTGTAAGAAAACTTCTGTCTCGGGCGATACAGGACTGGAAGCTGGACCACTATTCGCGGCTGTATGGCAACGGCAAGCTCACACTGGCACGTGCTGCCCGTGAGGCTGGAGTCTCACTCTGGGAAATGATGGATTACGTGAAAACCAAGAAGATCACTGCACAGTACGATCTCGAGGATGTTCAGCGAGACCTGAAAACTGTCGCCTCACGTGAAAGGCGGTAGTTGACCTAGTCTTGTGGCCCGAGATGCGCATGGCAATGTAGTCGACAGTCGCGAAGTACCTGCGAAGCGCGTATGAAATCTTCAGTGACTGATCGAGTAGCCGTAGGCGCGAATGGTTTCTACAGCCTCGCTCCGGCTCCCGGCGTCCACCTGTTTCAAGATTCGATGGATGTGATTCCTCACCGTAAACTCAGAAAGATTCAAGTGAGAAGCGATTTCCTTATTTGTGAGCCCTTTGGCGACGAGAGTGACCAATTGCTGCTGCCGCAAAGTAAGATCAGGTTTTGAGGCCGTGCGCTTGACAGGGGTCTCTTCGACCACATGAGCAACGAAGCGGAAGAGCGTCGCACAGAGCTGAGGCGGGCAGACGGCCTCCCCCCGGTAGACAGCGCGCACAGCGGCAACGAGCTCGGAAGCAGAAGCATCTTTCAACAAATAGCCCATCACGCCGGAACGGACGGCAGCCATGAATAGTTCTTCGTCAGGTTCCATGCCGATCAGGACGGCCTTATAGGCAGCTTTACCTCCAGTTTCGCGAACAATCTTTGCCCCAGGGCAGGTGGTTTGAAACGAGTCGATGAGGAGCACGTCGAATGGACTCTCCAGTACCTGATAAGAGGTTGCATCGGATGGCTCGTCGTAACCGACGACGACAAGATCGGAACGCTTGCGGAGCAGTCGAATAAGCGCTTCGCGTAGCAGACGATTCTTCATCATCAAAAATACGCGGATAGACAACGAGGGTACGATTTCGCTCACGGGATCCATTGTTTGCTCGGCTGCTGGGTGTTCCGACCGAGAGCGACGGCCCGGTCACGAATAAGCGAATGACCAAGGCATGGTCGGTGAGGCAATAAACTAAGCTTGGAGCGTAGCTCTGTCAAGTGAAATTTATTGAATTGCCATAGCTAGTTTTTAGACGTGTTGCCGACTCTACTCAGCTAAATGTCAGCTAAATGTGGTCATTTCGCAAGGGCTTCCTGCACTTCAGTTATGCCAGATTTCCAGGCAGTTTTGCGTAGTCGGTGTAGTGCCGCAGGCCCGAGCGTACTGTAACCTTTGGCCGACGGTTTGACAACGAGAACCCGGTACATTTGATTGGGTCATTGTTGGTACTCATTGCATTCTGCTTGGTACATGACCCAAGGCGTACTGATCACTTTGAATAGGCACTTTTTGAATCTTCCCCTAACTAGCTGAAAAAAGGGACACTTACCGACTTGGTGGACCGACACTAACCTCGCGCGGAGTAAGCAATGGAAAAAGCTATCCGGGTCCTCGTGGCAAATCGTCCTCGGCTCATGCGGGAGCTGCTCGACCACCCTGGCAGACGGCCGGCCATATGTGACGAGCTGCTCCGTGAACATCCGGAGGTGCGTGTGATTGCCGTGGCGCCGGAGAAGAACTACATCGTTTACTACTGGGCCTCGCTCAATATTCATTCCAACGATATTGAGGCGTCTGAAGAAGGGATTTTGACCGCGATGCGAAGCAGGATGGTCGCGAACGGAGCAAATTGAAGAGTGATTGCCCGGCGCTGGGGTGAAATTATGTTTGAATACAAAAAAATGAAGAAACTTGTCGGCCTGCTGGCCTTGGCTCTTTTGTTTTGCGTGCAGGGCTACCCACAGCGGCCATCCCAGGGGAGTGCGGCGCAAGCTGCCGGAACGGAAACTCCTTCGCGTGTACCTTTGCACTCACCGGATATCATCTCGGACAACCTTGACCGCGTAGCCGCCTCAGCCGACCAGATTCTCGAAGTCTTGAATAAAGAAGCAGGTCTGATGGTCGAGCTTAAGCGGCTTCTTGCGCAGGACGCGGGAGTGAGCGGGCAGATCCTGGAAGAGTCCGATCTAACGGATGTCGCGGTAGCTGAACGGCTGCGGTCGGAGCTGCGTGCCCGCGTGCTCGCAACGCGCCTCCTGCAAAGGTATGGCTACCTCGTGCCGCGGTTGAATCCCGATTCCGACCTCGAAGCAGAACAAAAACTCGTGCGCCAGGAGCGGGCTCAGGTTCTCGCGCGTGCCGCCGAGCGCCGCGACAGCTTAGGTGAAACCGCAACTGCGAGCCGTAATGGCGGATGTGATCCGCGGAGT
>WNFW01003000.1_pt1 | contig 11704 bp, 10 predicted proteins | sample 5400131 | NCBI WGS metagenome assembly WNFW01 (sample SAMN13153362, study PRJNA577476) | soil metagenome | isolation source: 20 cm soil or saprolite under grassland replicate 1 | place: USA:California | collected 2016-06-15
ACATCTTGCAGGCCGTACACCCACCTCTGCCGACCTGGCACGTTTGCCCTACTGCCTCCAGGTCTTCAAGGAGGCGATGCGGCTCTACCCTCCTGCGTATATCATGTCCAGGCAGGCTTTACGCGAGGTTGAGATTGATGGCTATCGCGTCCCGAAAGGTTGGGTCGTCCTGCTTGCTCCCCACACGCTCCATCGTCGAGAGGACTCCTTCCCAGAACCGGAGAAGTTTGATCCTGAGCGCTTCACTCCTGAACGGGAGAAACAGCTTCCCCGTTACGTGTACCTACCTTTCGGCGCCGGTCCGCGCATCTGCCTTGGCCTGTACTTTGCCATGATGGAGGGTCATCTGTTGCTTGCCGCTCTTGCCCAGCGCATCAGTTTTTCCTTAGTTCCTGGCCAAACGATCGTACCGGATCCCGTTCATCACCTCACTTTGCGGCCCGCAGGGTCGGTCAATGTCATGGTAAAGAGGAGGTAATCGGTGATCAGCCATATTCGCGCGATCATGAAGCTGGAGGCTTCCCTTGTACCGGAAATTTCTTCCACCACTCAATATCAATATTATGCTGCCACCAGCCGTATCGAACGCCCCTGCAGCACTGTCTTCCCTGTCGCGAGAGGTATGCCAATCAAGCAAGGAGAGAGCGAAGTTCTGCAAGCAAAGGTCCCAGGGCAATGGCTGAAAGGGGAGCTATTGAATAGATAGATGTTAAAAGTTGGGTGGGCTGGTCACCACGGTACATCCCTGACTGCCTGCTGCGAGAGGCAGCCACGCGCTTACAAGATCGGTTCTTGTTTGGCTCGGATTATCCGTTTATTACGCCTCAGCGCTGGATGAAGGATTTTGAGGCGGTGAAGATTGAGTTTAAGCCGGAGGTGAGGGAGAAGTTGTTCTGGAAGAATGCACAGAAGTTGCTGAAACACACCACTATTGGGCAGATGCACTTCTCCTTGTAAAAAGTGTAGGATTACCTTTCTTCGTTGACACTCCTGCTCCCATGGTAAAAGTATAGCCTGTAAGTGTGAAATTGGCCAAAGGTTTTGTTTTGCAATGTGACTGAGGTTGAGTTTATGTGTGAAGCCGCTTGAGAGGCTCTTGTTTTAAAGAATGAGGAAGGCCGACTACACGAGGCAATCGGCCTTCAATAGTGATGAATGTGAGCGCTACGGGGTCAGCTTACTGATGCGAGTGTCCCAGTTTCCCAGGCTGCTACGTGTGCCACCGCAACTGCCAAATGGAGCAGATCTATATTGGGCAAGGGTACAGGTTTGTCCGATGTACGCGGAGGCAGTCCAGATGGAGTTGCCGTCTGCCACTGCTGCACCATAGTCGCCCCAGCGGGTGCGAGGTGGAATACCGACGAAGGCTTTGTAACTCGTGAAGCCATCATCCGGGCCCAAACCAGCGGCTGCCGTGTGAATATCGCCAACACCAACATTCGCATCAATGGCGGCATAGCCCGCGTTGGGGTAATTATCTGCGTCAACCAGGGTAAAGGCCATAACACCTCTACCGCTCGTAGTAACACCAATGGCGGGGTATGTCAAGTTATTGTTGGCCAATCCAAGATAGCCCTGCTTCGCAATGGTACCAGTCACACCTGAGGACGAAACGCTCGGTTTCACGATGAACCACTCGATACCCGCTTTATTCACGCTATTAAGCGTGAGAGCGGTGTCGAGAGCACCCCAGAGCTTCCCGTTCGCAAAAACGACTTGCTGCATGCGGGAGTCATTACTATCGAGATGGGACTCGACTTCAGGCGCGAATGGATCAGGCCCACCTAGAACAATCGGTGAGCAAGTAGGATCATTTGCAAGAAGTGAACTTCAGCTAAACCCGACGCCTCTTTGGCTTCGCAAGACACAATCGATCCCTATACATCAGTTTACTGGTGAATGTGTGGATGCAGGCAATCTTGGACGCACTACGACTATGTATTTCACGCTTGGCTGCACTTTGATGGTGGCTTCTTCGCCAGTCAAGTATCAAATACACACGAAAGTGGGTGGAATGGTTTTGATGAGTTGACGAAGAAGATACCCCTTACTCCTTCCTAGGCGACTTTCATTCACGTTTGCTTGTTATGCGAAACGATAAATGCTGCACGAACTTACCTGATAAAGAAGAAAGCCAGGTAGGTGCGGATACACTCATCAGTTAGATTGATAACATAAAATCAAGACAATTGCAATAAGCAAGCAGTGAATCTGGATTATGCATAGAGTTGTGATTAGTAGCTCGATGTGGATTAGTACATGCACTTCTGATGCTAAATTTATACATGATTATGTGTAAATCTGCTAGTGCTCTTGAATATTGATGTTATAGCCAACTTGTATAGGGATTTGTCGAAGAATTGACTTGCTTTATACTTGACTTTATACTGATTGGCATATGGTAGTTACGAGTGAGAGAGCAAGGAGATTTTCCAATGTCATTCACTGAAGATGAACTTCAATCTTTCAATACCATTCTCGACCGAAGGCTTCAAGCTTGTCAGCGAGATATGGAACGTGTTTTGGACAGACGTATGAATGAGTATCGGCGCGAGCTTGATCAGCGGCTTGGAACCGTGCATGTAGATGTACAACGCGGTGTTTCTCAGAAACTTTCCGATTTCCAAGTCCGACTTGAAACCATGTTGAGTGAAAAGCTGAACACGCAACCAGCGCGATTAATCCAAGCTTTGAACCGTGAAATTGAACAAAGACAAAAACAAATCGAAGGCAATATTGACCGCATGCTCGCCGCTCAGTTACTTAGTATTGAACAACTCGTATCGCACTTTTCATCGCGGAATGGTTTAGAAGATGCCGTTTTTTCAGAGGATGTTCCAGAGCAATTAGACACGATTGAGGTTCAAACGGAACTATCTTGGGAGGATTTGATGGACATCATTGGAAAGGCGCTTGATGATCGTCTATCAGTGTTAAATGACTCTATCCAGAAATCTTTGAAAAATCTTGAACACTATCTATCTATACGTCTGCACAGCCTTCGTGACGAGTTTTTGCGCAATAAAACTCAGGGACATCAGGCTTTCTCTGAAGAGGATCCAACAAACATTCAGGAAATTCTGCATGGCATTGAACATCTTGAGCAAATTGTAGAATCAATGCAAGTAGTAATGACATCAAATCATGCATTGCTCTCTAATCGCCTATACCATCATCAGCAACTACCACTTGAGCGTGCGCATAATACGAATGACCATGCCAGACAACTTTCTAATGGTGTAGATAAGCCTCTGAGTATAACTGAAGAACGGGTTACAAATGGTGTGGAACCAGGAGGTGTTACGGGACAAGCTCACATGGAGGAAGAGTAGTAAGGTCAATTATTACCCGCAAAATATGAGAAAGTGGAAGGAAGCTTCAAATAAAGCTTCCTTGCATTCATCTATTGGTAATCGTAGAAGCCTCGGCCGCTTTTCTTACCATACATACCTGATTGAACCATGCGACGAAGAAGTGGTGGAGGAGCGTATTGACTCTCACTCCTTCTCGATGAAATTACGTATTTCCGTGGCTGGATCACTATCAATTCCAAATGCAATTGTATAATGGTTCAGTTTGGGGAAATTAACATAACGACAGTTTTGTATACCATGTTGGATAGCTTCAGCTGCTTTCTCCGAAAGTAGCTGGTCATTGTCAGTAAACAATGCTTGACCTGCTCTAAGTAAGAGTGTTGGTACAGTTACATCCTTCCATAGTTCTTGTGGTTTATACACATAACAATTGTATGCATTATCCTCGAGTATTCCCTCCCGATAGGCTTTTGCGATGACTGATCCATCACTCAGATGGCGTACATCGTGCTCAAAATAAAGGTCGATATAGTTGTTCCAGTAAGGCCCCAGGAATGGAGTTGCTTTCAGACGCTGTTTATATTCTTCAAACGAGGGGGTTGGAGTTCCTAAGCGGTTTATAGCAGTAGTGAGCCATGCAGGTTGTTCCTCGGGTGTTTTCCATTCAAATGGAGCTCCTGCATCGATAAGTATCAGCTTCCTAAGTTTTTGTGGAAAATGTACAGCAAAATACAGCGCGATGAGCGCTCCTAAAGAGTGCCCTGCAACGATGGGTCTATCCAGCTCTAATTGATCGATCAATGCTGCCAAATCAGCAGCATGTAAAGGAATACTGTAGCCTCTTTCAGGTTTATCACTATCACCTCGTCCTCGTAGATCATAAGCAAAGACGCGATAATTGCTAGCGAGATCGTCAGCAAAGGCCTGGAAATAAAAGGCATTAGCAGTAATGCCATGGATAAAAATTATTGGTGAACCCAGTGTTCCCCATTGGACATAATGAAATGTGAGATCCCCTGCGATACTATATTCATCACGGACTGGTTTGATTGGCATAGTCAGCTCCTTGTTCTTGAAATGAGTGCCACTTATCGATCATCGACTTGATTAGAGGTACACCTTCTACATAACGTTGTTGTGGAGAGCGCCACTCTACTCTTCCTCCGCGGGATACTATACCTCGCCAAAAGACATTCTTAATTATGCCCAGGTAGCGATCCATCTCAGGGGCAAAAAGAAGTGCAGTGTTACTATCTTCCATATAGAAATAGTGACCTTGGAGAGCATACCATTGTCGCACGTCGTCTTGTGTGGAAACGATGACATTATGCAGATTCTCCTCCAGGTCGTATCCGCTTATTCCCCATGGGAAACAGTGTAAGTGAGCATGGAAAATGGTTTGCTTGAATATCCCATGTTCCCAAAATACCGTAGGAGCATAATAACGTGTGAAAAATTGCTGAACTTCGAGTTTCATAGAAAACAATTCTTCATCAAGTTTGGCTGGAACTTCCCCGTAGCAAGTAAAGTGGTGTTTAGGAATAATTAAGATGTGACCCTCGACCAGAGGAGCATGATCTGCAGCGAGGAGAAAATTTGGTGTTTCTTTCAGGATATATGATATTTCGCTACGTTTACAAAATGTGCAGTCGTTTTTAAATGATCCAGTACCTGAGGAGACATTGCTCCCGTTTAGCATGCAGATTGCTCCTTTTAGCAAGTCATGTAAGAGACACTTTGAGTATATCTCAGAGTTAATGACCTTAGCAAGAGCTTTGCTATTTCGTTACCCAGCATGGCGAAATCCAGATTCAGCCATGGTTAGTGGTTGACCTTCGCCCAGCATACCAACATCAATAACTTCAGCGATAATCAACGTTGAATCGCCTGCCTCAACAGTGTTGCGTACCTCGCATGCCACCCATGCGAGAGCATCATCGAGAATAGGACAGCCATTTAAGCCTAAATGAAATGTGATATTGACCAGTTTATCTGGATGTTGCAGAGCCGATTTGCCAAGTTTGCCTGCCAGTTCTCGATCACCTGAGCGTAAGACGTTAATAGTGTATTTACGGCTGCGGAGAATCATTGGCAACGATTTCGAGATATTCTCTACTGATACTGCGACCATCGGCGGATCGAATGATACCTGTGTGAGCCAGTTTGCTGTGAATATATTTACTTCACCTTCATTCGCACACGAAACAGCATAGAGACCGTAAGTGAAAGTGCGTAGGACTTGTTTTTTTAGATTCGGATCCATTTTCAACTCCCAGTATATTCGACAATACACATATTGCGTGCGCTTTTCATCGTAACTGTAGAAAAACGCTTCGTTCCATTGTAATCATAGAAAAAGTGTGGAGGAAAGGGTAACAGAGAGGACTTATATTCTGCGACAAACTATCTTGTTTGAGCGAGAGTATGAAGTTCACCCGAGACACCGTCAAATAACAACTGGAGTCCCAGGAGAAGAACCGAAGGCCGGATCAGCAGTGAAGAAACCAGCACAGATCAGTCCTACAGCGTAAATGCCGAGAAGTATCGGCACCCAGGTGCGACCTCGACCAGCCTGTAAGGCTTGCCGTATCCCGACCGCGCCTGCGATGAGCAGGTATGAAGAGGCAGAGCTACTGTATCAACGATCATTGCACATTTGGGGACTAAGCTGTTGCTCACTCATTTCCAGGCGCAACAAAGCGATACCCAACACCCGGCTCCGTCAGCAAGTAGCGTGGATGTGCGGGGTCGTGCTCCAGCTTCTGGCGCAACCGATTGATATACACACGCAAATACTCAGCCTCACCGCCATATTCAGGACCCCAGATACGCTGTAGCAACATGCGATGAGAGAGAACCTTGCCCGCATGTGTGACCAGTTGCTCTAGCAGGGAGAACTCGATTGGAGAGAGCCGCACCTCCACCCCTTGCAATCGCACAATGTGTCCAGAAAGGTCGATCTCAAGGTCACCAAAGCGTTTGACGCCAGTTGCTGGCGGTACCACCTCCCATTGTGTACGGCGCAGCACGGCGCGCACACGTGCCAATAGCTCTTCCACTCCAAATGGCTTGGTCAGGTAATCGTCTGCACCGAGATCAAGTGCTGCGACCTTGTCGCTTTCAGCATCCAAGGCGGTCAACACAATAATGGGTACTGCCGAGTGCTCACGCACACGCCGACAAACCTCGAGGCCATCCATGCGAGGCATCATAATGTCCAGAATCAGCAAGTGTGGATTTTCTCTCTCCCACAGGGCCATGGCTTCCAGCCCATTGCTTGCTTCTAGCACCTCGAAGCCGCGTACACGCAGGTTTCGACTCACGAAGTCCCGTAGAGCCAATTCATCTTCGGCCAGCAGAATGCGCTTTGCTCTCGTCGTCATATTGACCTCCTCTCCTGCATCGAGAACTCCATCGCATCAGCATCAAAAGGTTGTGAAACAAGCGGCAGCGAGAAGGAAATCGTAGTGCCCTGCGTACTGCGCTCCGCCCAGATAGTACCGCCATGAGCCTCGATGAAGGCCTTACAGATAGCCAGTCCAAGACCCGTACCACCAGAATGCTGCTGCTGACCATATCGCGCTCGATAGAACCGCTCGAACACGTGTGGCAGTTCATCAGGATCAATGCCAGGTCCACTGTCCGAAACTGCTACGATAACCGTTTCGTCTCGTCTCTCGGCAGTGATATACACTTCTCCCTCACCGTATAAGATAGAATTGGTGACCAGGTTGTGGAGCACAACCTCAATGCGCCCTGCATCTACATTGACCAAAGGCAAGGCTTCTGGGATCTGTACAGAGATTATGACGCCAGGGGAACGGAGTTGCTCTATGATCTTCGCCACAAGGCTCTGCACACTGGTGGGAGTACGTTTGAGCAGGAGGAGACCAGCTTCCTGGCGTGAGAGGTCGAGCAGGTTATTGACGAGTTGGGTTAGCTTATCGGCCTCGCTGTTGATCGTCTGTAGAAAATGGCGCTGGTCTGCAAGTGACCAAGTCACATCTTCCTGGAGCAGTGTCGAAGCAATGCCTTTGATAGCTGCCAATGGGGTACGCACTTCGTGGCCGACGGCTGCCAGTAATGTCGTCTTAAACTCATCAAGTTCGCGCTCGCGCGTCACATCACGCAGGAGCAGACCACGCCCAATCGCCCGCGCTGACTCGTCTATCACATCATATAGCCGCAAGTGGACGGCACACCGCTGGCCATTTCGTCGAATCTCCACAACCAACTCCGTGGCTTGTTCGGACTCGGCCTGTGCCAGAGCCAGCTCGCAATCAATGGGATCCACAGCAGCCGCGCGCAGGGTATCGTAGAGCACACTAATGGGATGACCCTCCAAATCCTTGCTGGATAAGCCCAGGATCATACTTGCTCCCAGATTGGCATATAACACCATCCCATCAATGTCCGCCAGCACCAGTCCATCACTCATACTACTTATGGTTGCCTCCAACTTCCGCTTTTCCTCCGAGGCTTGTTGATATAGCCACTCGTTCTCTTGTGCCACCTCGCGCAGTCGTTCATCGCTGCGCTCGTAGAGTACCGCATGTTCCCAGGCAAGAGTGGCATAGTTGGCGAACATCAGCAGCAAGTCGATCTCGTTCTGGTCGAAAGGACGAGCCTCAATACGATGTACCAGCAGAACGACGACACCCGCATGGCGACTGATAATCGGGATCGCCAACACCGAGCGGAACCCTTCCTCATAGGAGAGCGATGACGTGTTTGGGCCCATGAGTTTCTGCACTGGTTTGCCCTCACGTAGCGCCAGGACCGGAGTTGAATGCACTTGCTCAGGAGATAGGGAGAGTGAGTGGTCATAGTGTTCGCTGTGGCCAGAGCTTTCCAGTACATGCAGCACACCCTGCTCATCTGGCAGGAGCACTGCAGCGGCCTGCACATCCACCAGCCGTTGCACTTCATGTGTGATCATACTGACGACCGCATGCGGTTCTAACGACATGACAACAGCATTCGAAGTTTCCAGCAGTGTGTGCAACTCACCAAGTTTTTTCAGCCCATCGCGCTCCAGGCGAACGAGCGACTGTGCCAGGTGGCCAACCTCGTCGTCACGCTTGGCAAGCATGGTTGCTTGTACTGGAATGGATTGCTCAGAAGTTGGCAGCGCCTGGTGCTGGATAGCGAGCGTATGGAGGGGTCGGATAACCCGGACCAGCAGCATGAACCAGAACAGCAGTCCACCCATGGCGAAAAGCAGCGCTGCGATCAGCAACCAGAGATGGAACTGCGCGACAACAGCCAGTGCCTCACTTGCAGGTCTCTGCACGACAACGGCCCATCCAGCATATTGAACTGGAACGGCACTAAAAAGCCAGTCCTGGCCATCAGGCCCTGGTCCCAGGCTTGAGGCTATGTGGCCTTGCAACGCCAGGTTGGCGCCCGGCAATTGATCCGCTACCGTCAACAAAATCCGATTGGCATCCGGTGTCGCTATCAGTTCGCCTCGCGAGTCAAGGATGCTGATCAGCAATCTTCGACCCTGCTGGTGTTGGGCGTCGACAACATTACGTAGGGGCTCGCTGAGTCCAGCAAGCGAGAGGCTGGCAACGATAAGGCCAACCAACTTATCGCTGGGAGCATGCACTGGTTCCGCGATGATAACGTCTGGGGCGAAGGTCGTTTCTTCTGCAATCCCCACCTCGAAAACTGGGCTGGTGCTATTCGTGTTGCGTGCTCGCTGGACGACACTGGGGGGTGAGAATTCTGCTCCTATCCTGACCTTACCCGGTGGCCAGGAAACTTGAATCGTTCCCACTGGATCAAGCCAGGAGATTTGATCGACGTCGTTGCGAGCATCATGGAAGGTTTGGAAGATGCTCTTCATCGCCTCAGGTGTTCCCGCTTGTAATGCAATCTTGCCGAGCGAAACGAGTGATTGTTGTGCGTCCTGGAGATGCAGGCTCGTTTCGAGCGCGATATCCTGAGCCAGAGCCTGGTCTGACACCTGAACGTCATTGCGCAGCTTCTGCTCGACCACCGCGTTGACTCCCAGGCCCGCAAGGAGCACGATCACTACAAAGAGCAGATAGATGCTCAGCAATTGGAACATGAGCGATCGACGCATGAACTGCACCATAGGCAGTACTCCTGGATGAGTTTTATCGGTTTTGGACTATAGACTCATGCAATGATGGATGACGTATCAAGAATTCATATGAATGCATTATACTACGTTGTGCTACTGCGACTTGAGACAACCTACATCTGGCGCTCCTGGCGTATGTCCTGTTGCAGTTGTGCAAGTCTGGCATTGTCCTCTTGGCGCTTGGCATCGACTTTGCCCAACAAGGTATCAATGTGCTCCTTCGGCCAGATCACAACCCCATCTTCATCAGCGATGACCAGGTCGCCGTCTTGGACGACAACGCCGCCAATAGAGATCGAGCCTCCTAACACTACGGGACCATATTTGTTTGATGCGACCGGAGTACCACCTCGGCACCACACGCTGAACTGCTTCAACTGCCGAATTTCCACGGCATCCCGCAACAGGCCATCTGTGACAAGTGCAACGATTCCAGCAAGCTGCATCTCCAAGGCCATTAACCCACAGATGGTCGCAGTACGTGAGGTACTGCCACCCGCGACGACCAGAATTGATCCCGGTCGAGGCGAAGCTCGTATCGCTTCGCGTACCGATAGGTTGTCATCCCGGCTCATGAGAACAACGAAGGCAGGGCCGACAGCTCGAGCATCTGGTTTGAGAGAACCGATCCATGAGGTGAGGACGCCCTGTCCTTCGTTTGCGTCTGATGCGAGCGTAGAGGAAAGCCAATCGGGAAACTCATTCATCGCGATGTTCCTTTCAACGTGTCTTCCTTACTGTATCTCTGAAAGTGTTGGCCGCGCTCACGCGTGATGGCGGTTCGGGTGCCAGTTGTGAGGCCAGCACCCGAACCGTCAGGGCTGACAGATTAGCTAGCTTTGCTCGCAAACTCATTAGTGTACGTCAAACTGAGATTGATCTGCTTGCCCTGGGGGACCAGATTGCTCTGATACTCGATGTTGAGCACCGACTGAGGTGCATCGGTTGGCATTAACCCATCTGGACTGTAGATAGCCATCTGGTTTTGCAACGCAGTCACGTAGAGGGCTTTATTGCCCGCATAGTAGTCAGCAGGCATCTTGTCCGCGATCTGCGTCGCCGTATGCGTCTGTATCCACTTCAGGGTCTTGACGTAGGCGTTCACCAGCTTCTGAACGACATCTTTGTGGCTATTGACGTAACTGTTTTGCATAAACAGGCAGATGAACGGGTAGGAGCCGCCTAGAGCTGCCTGAGTCGACTGTGGCGTGCGCAAGTCGACCAGGACTTTGCCGGCACCGCTCGATAAGATTCGTGAGATTGTTGGTTCGGTGGTCATACCTGCATCGATTTTCCCCTGCTGTAAAGCTGCGATAAAGGTATCGCCAGCGCCTACGGGCACGAAATGCACCTGGTCTTTTGAAATCCCAGCATTGTGCAGCAGGGCGGTTGTCAGGGTTTGGGTGCCTGAGCCGAGTTCAGTCACGCCCAGATTCTTGCCTTTGAGGTCTTTGACCGAGTGAATCTGGCTGGCCGCTTTGGCGGAAACGATTTCGGCTTCTCCCGGCGCAACGTTCAACAGCACCACAGCTTCCATTTGCTTGCCAGCCGCTTGCAGCTCGATGGTGTGGTTGTACGAGCCTGAACCTGCATCAACCTGGCCTGCCAACACTTCATTCTCCGATGACTGTCCCGAGGCCTCGTCGATCAGAGTCACATCAAGTCCCTCTTGTTTAAAGTATCCAAGCTGCTTCGTAAGCATGTTCGGCAAATAGATCTGCTTGCTCAGCCCACCTACCATGATCTTCAGTTGCGTGATGGTGGTCGTAGTTCCATTGACGGTCGTGGTGCTCGTCGTTGGACCACTACTGCCGCATGCACTCAATAATAGAATCAAAATGATACCGCCTACCAGGCCAAATCGTCGACCCAGCCGACTCGACGTATTCATAGATTGTCTCCTCTCTGTTTACATTGGTCACGAAGGTGACCAGTAGAACTGTTGCCGCTAAAAAATCCCATTCATTGGGCGGTTTGCTTGCTACAATGACACATGTCTTAGGGGTTCTTCCCTTTTTTGCCAGTCTCTCCTTCTCCTCACAACGCTACGACATCCCTGACAACAGGCACCAGTGGTGGAGCAGCGCTGTGAGGAGCCGACTCGTTCTGATCCTCCTTGCTCTAGATGGTCACTTCGCCCGCAGGAGTGGGCCGCCAGCGGATCAGGCGGTTTTCTAGCGCGGTGACCAGCACTTCTGTCGTCAGCGCGACTGCCGCCAGGATCACCATCGCCGCGAAGATACCATTGGCATTGAAGGTGGCCCCCGCATTCTGGATC
>WNFW01010672.1_pt1 | contig 11698 bp, 12 predicted proteins | sample 5400131 | NCBI WGS metagenome assembly WNFW01 (sample SAMN13153362, study PRJNA577476) | soil metagenome | isolation source: 20 cm soil or saprolite under grassland replicate 1 | place: USA:California | collected 2016-06-15
GTGAGCACGTAGGCCTTGAACGAGGAGCCGGGCTGGCGGTGCGCCTGGGCGGCGAAGTTGAACTGGCTTTGCGGGGAGTAGCGCTGGGTGGACGCGAGCGCGACGATCTGGCCGTTCTGCGGGTTGACCGAGGCGAGCGCCGAGGCGGGGCCGCCCGGATAGCAGACGCCGCAGGAGTCGACCGCCCGCTGCGCGGCGTCCTGGAGCCGCGGCTGGATCGTCGTGTAGACCTTGAGGCCGCCGTTCTCGACCGTGTTCGCCCCGTAGCGGTCGATCAGCTCCTGCTTTACGAGGTCGAACACGTAGGGCTGGTGGATCGTGTTGTACTTGTGCCCCGGGTTGAGCCCGAGCCCCTGCGAGATCGCGCTGTGGTACTCGCGTCGGCTGATGTCGCCCTGCTGCTCCATCGTCTGGAGGACCTCGTTGCGGCGCGCGAGCGCCGCCCGCGGGTTGAGGAACGGGTTGTACTCGGAGGGTGCCTGCGGAAGGCCCGCGACCAGCGCCGTCTCCGGCAGCGTCAGGTCGCGCGCGTTCTTCGAGAAGTACTCCTCGGCGGCGGCCTCGACCCCGATCGCGGTCGCCCCCTCGTTGGTCCCGTACGGCGCGGTGTTCAGGTACTTGTCGAGGATCCAGTTCTTCGAGTGCTCGCCCTCGAGATCGCTCGCCAGGTGGGCCTCGATGATCTTGCGGCGCAGGGTGTCCTGCGGGTGGGCGATGTAGAGGTTGCGGACGAGCTGCTGGGTGATCGTCGAGCCGCCCTGCACGGGCTTGCCGCCGGCGCCGATGTCGGCGACCGCGGCACGCACGATCGCCGCCGGGTCGATCGCGCCGTGCTCGTAGAAGTTCTTGTCCTCGATTGCGACGGTCGCGGCCTTGAGCTCGCGCGGGATCTGATCGCCGGGGACGGGCTGCCGGATGTTGTCGGAGTGGATGACGCCGAGCAGCGAGCCATCGGCCGCGTAGACGCGCGAGATGGTCCCCTTCGTGATCGGCTTGAGATCGGCGAGCGATGGCGCCGAATCCCACACGTTGAGCACCCAGGCGGCCGCGGCGGCGACGCCGATCGCCACGACGGCGCCGATCACGCCGAACGCCAGCAGGATCTTCCTGCCCGGCGAGCCGCGAGCGCGGCGCCGCAGCCGTCTACGTGCGCGCTGCGTCATGCTGCCTCATGGGAGCCTGCCGAAGGGTACCCAGCGCCCCGTTCGGCCACGACGGCTCTCGCCGCGTTGCGATTGAGCTCGGATAGCGAGTCGAACAGCAACCACGTGGCTCACGCTGCCGCCGGGGCGCTCCGGTCGCCCGTCGATCGATTGAAGACGACGCTGGTCACCACCTTCTCGTTCGGGACGACCATCAAGCGGCCATCGCCGGTGTCGAGGAACGTGTAGGAGAGCGTCAGGTCGTCGACGCGACCGGTCTCCTCCTCGATCGTGACGGAGTCCCCGATGCGGATCGGCTGCGTGATCGCCAGGAGCAGCCCCGCCATCGGGTTCGCGATCACCTGGCGGGCGGCGAGCCCGATGATCAGGGTGAGCACGGCCGACGAGGCGAGGATGCCGGTGGCGAGCCGCTCGAAGTTGGAGAAGCGCGACAGCGCGAGCGCGCCGCCGATCACCAGGATCGCGACGAAGACGAGTCGCCGGATCACGCGCAGGCGCGTCTGCGCCCCGCGCGAGACGCCGCCCTCGCCGAGCCGCGCGGCGACGCGCGTCCCACGGCCGATCACGAGCCGGTCGACGACCAGGGCGATCAGGACCGCGACGGCCATCGTGACGATGGCGGCGAGCGTGTCGCCCTGAAGCGATATCGAGGCAAGGAGCACCGGCTGTAGCTTCGCCTCGGCGCGGCCTCGTTCCTGCGGGCCGTGGGTCGAGAATGAGCGCGTGCAGCAGCGCCGCACAGCCTCCATCAAGGCCGTGCTGCTCGACGCCCTCGGGACGCTAGTCGAGCTGGAGCCGCCGTGGGTACATCTCGCCGCCGCACTCGGGATCGAGGAGGACGAGCAGATGGTCTCGGCGTTCCGCGGGGAGATGGGCTACTACCGCGAGCACGCCCACGAGGGGCGCGACGAGGCGTCGCTGGCCGATCTCCGCCGGCGCTGCGCCGCCATCGTCTCCAAGGGGCTGGGTAAGGAGGTGTCGGTCGCGGAGCTGATGGCGGCCATCCGGTTCCGCGCGTTCGACGATGCCGGCCCGGCGCTTAGGCAGCTTCGCGCGCACGGGCTGCGGCTGGTATGTGTCTCGAACTGGGACTACGCGCTGCCCGATGTGCTGGGACGGGTCGGGCTGCTGGGCCTCCTGGACGGGGTCGTCACGTCGGCCTCGGTCGGAGCGCGGAAGCCCGACGCGCGGATCTTCCGCGAGGGGCTTCGCGTCGCCGGCCGCGCCGCTTCGGAGGCGCTGCACGTGGGGGACTCGGCGTCCGAAGATGTCGCCGGCGCCCGGGCGGTGGGGATCCGGGCGCTGCTGCTCGACCGCAAGGGCGCCGGCGACATCGCGACGCTGGCCGAGCTACGGGGCGCCTTATCCCTCCCTTAGGGTGGATAGCGCGCCCCGGCGAGTGCGATTCGCCACCATGGGGCCGTCGTGACCTCCTACCCAGCCCCTCCCCCGCCCGCGCCGCCTCCGCCGACCGGCTCCGCCGCGACCGGCGCTGCCGCCCCTCCGCCCGCGCCGGCCCGGAGCGCGTTCGGTCCCCGGCGGGCCCTCGTCGGCATCCCGCTGCTCCTCCTCGTCGTGTCGATCGAGGTCGCGGTCGTATCGATCTTCGACCCCAACCTGAAGGGGCTCGGCGCGAAGCTCGCGCTCCAGGCGCTCCTCGCCATGACGCTCGCCGCCGTCGCGTTCCTCCTCGCCGGCAATGACGGACGCCCGGCGCAGCCGGCGACGCTCGGGCTGCGGCGCCCTCCCGCCTCTGCGTTCTGGATCGCGTTCCTGGGGCTCGTCGTCTATTTCACGTTCGCGATCCTCTACGGCAGCTTCGTCGGGCCGCACCAGAAGGACATCACCCGCTCGCTCGGCTACGGCCGAGGGGCCGGCGTGTCGATCGCCGTCGGGACCTTGATCGTCCTGGCCGCCCCGATCTCGGAGGAGATCTTCTTCCGCGGGTTCCTGTTCGGCGGCCTGCGAAGGCGGCTGCCGTTCGTCGCGGCCGCGGTGATCTCGGCGGCGATCTTCGGCGTCTTCCACTACACGGGCTCTGGCAGCGTCACGCTCCTCCCGCAGCTCGCTGCGCTCGGGCTCGTGCAAGCCTGGATCTACGAGCGCTCCGGGTCGATCGTGCCGACGATCGGCGTCCACATGCTGAACAACGCGCTCGCGTTCGCGCTGATCGCGTCGTGAGCGCACCCGCGGTGCTCGCCCGCGGCCTGCGCAAGGCCTACAACGGCCGCGTGGCTGTCGATGGCATCGACTTCGAGGTCGAGCCCGGCATCTGCTTCGGCTTCCTGGGGCCGAACGGCGCCGGCAAGACGACGACCATGAAGATGATCTACGGGCTCGCCGAGATCGAGGCGGGCGAGCTTCGGGTGCTCGGGCTCGACGCCCGCCGCCAACGCCGCGAGGTGAAGTCCCGGCTCGGAGTCGTGCCCCAGGAGACCAACCTCGACAACGACCTGACGATCCGCGAGAACCTGCTCGTGCACGCGCGGTACTTCGGGCTGGGCGCGGAGGCAGCGGCCGCGAGGGTCGAGGAGCTGCTCTCGTTCGCGCTCTTGCGCGAGCGCGCCCACGGGCGCGTACAGGAGCTTTCGGGCGGGATGAAGCGCCGCCTGTTGATCGCCCGGGCGCTGGTCAACGACCCCGAGCTGGTCGTCCTCGATGAGCCGACGACGGGGCTCGACCCGCAGGCCCGCCTCGCGGTGTGGGGAGCGCTCGGGCGGCTCCGCGAGCGTGGCGTGACCGTGCTGCTCACCACCCACTACATGGAGGAGGCGGCGCGGCTCTGCGACCACCTGCTGATCATGGACGAGGGACGCATCGTCGCCGAAGGCGGGCCCGCCGAGCTCGTGCGCGAGTATGTCGGCGCCGGCACGCTCGAGGACGTGTTCCTGAAGCTCACGGGCCACGCGCTGCGGGAGTAGGCGGTCAGGGCTGATGGCGCTGCCGTTCGAACCGGGATTCCGAGGCCTCGGCCCCCGCATGGCCCTACGCGAGCTCCTGCCGTCCCCCCGCTACACGCTCGCCGTCTGGCGGCGCGACGCCCTCGTGTTCTCGAAGCTGTGGCGCGGCGCGCTCCTGCCGACCTTCCTTGACCCGCTCTTCTATCTCGTCGCGATCGGCTTCGGGCTCGGAACGTACGTCGCCCACGTCAACGGCGTGGCCTACAAGGACTTCATCGCGCCGGGCCTGATCGCCTCGGCGGCGATGTGGTCGGCCGCCTTCGAGACGACCTACAACGTCTACTTCCGGATGAACGAGCTGCGCCTCTACGACGCGGTGCTCTCGACCCCGGTCGAGGTGCCGGATCTCGTCGCCGGCGACCTCCTGTGGAGCTCGACGCGGGCGACCATCTACGGGTCGGTCTTCCTCGCCATCGTCGCGGCGTTCGGCCTCATCTCCTCGCCGTGGGCGATCGCCCTCCCCCCGCTGGTCTTCGTCGGCGGGATGTGCTTCTCGGTGATCGGCTACACGTTCACCGCGCTGACCCCGAAGATCGACCTCTACAGCTACTTCTTCACGCTCGGGATCACGCCGATGTTCCTGTTCTCCGGGATCTTCTTCCCGTTCGACCGGCTGCCGGGCTGGGTCGAGGCCGTCGCGTGGCTCACGCCGCTCTACCACCTCGTGGAGATCACCCGCGGGATGGCGATCGGTCCCGACGCCGCGCAGATCGCGATCAACGTCGCCTGGCTCATCGCGGTCACCGCGGCGCTCTTCACCGTGCCGGTCCGCGCGGTGAGGAATCGGCTCGTCGCCTGAGCAGCCTCTGCGCCTGCGAGAATGCCGCGCGATGAAGATCCGGCTATCCGTCCTCGTGGCGGCAGCTGTCGGGGGGATCGCGGCGACCTGTGGCGTCGCGTCCGCCCAGGCCGGCGCCGAGAACACGCTGACCGCGCCGGCGAGCTCGCCCGCGAGCGCGACCACTCCGACGAGCCCCACGCCGACGAGCGCGGCCGCTACTTCCACCGCGCAGCCCGCCCAGCACGTCGCGAAGGCCGACCTCTTCCTCAACGTCGCGGGCGACGGCAAGCTCGCCGTCGGGAACCGGCTCAAGGCGAAGGGCCGGATCCGGCCGTACGTCCGCGGCCAGCGCGTCGAACTGCGGATCGGCCGGCGTGGGCACGTCCTCCGCAAGCGCATCGTCACGGTGCAGCCGGTCGCCCACACGAACCTCGGCCGGTTTCGCATCCGCTCCAGGAATCTGGTCGCGCCCGGGCCGTACCGGGTCACGGCCGTGCACCGCGCCACCGCGCAGCAGGCCGGGAGGCGGGTGGTCTCCAAGCCGGTCTCGATCCACTACCCCGACCTCGATCCCGGCCAGAGCTCCGACGCGGTGAAGATCTTCACCCGCCTGCTCGCTCGCCGCGGCTACTACACGCCGCGGTCGCGCAGCTACGGCTCGGCGGTCGGTCGCGCGGTCCTCGCGTACCGCAAGGTGAACCGGATGGCGCGCACGGAGAACGCGACGCCCGGGATCTTCAAGACGCTCGCGGCCGGCGGCGGCGGCTTCAAGCTCCGCTACCCAGGCGCCGGCTATCACGTCGAGGTCGACATCTCGCGCCAGGTGATGGTGATGGCCGACCATCGCCGGGCGCGGTACACCTTCCACGCCTCGACAGGAGCGCCGGCTACGCCCACCATCACCGGTCACTACCAGGTCTACCGCAAGACGCCGGGATACAACTCCGAGGGGATGTACTACTCGAGCTACTGGCACACCGGCTACGCCATCCACGGCTACAAGTCCGTCCCCACCTACAACGCCAGCCACGGCTGCGTGCGGATCCCGATCCCCGACGCCAGGTTCGTATACGACCGGCTCCCGATCGGGACCGACGTCTACGTCTACCCCTGAGCGACTGAACGCCGCGCTCGAAGCGGCTCGCCGCGCGCTCCTCGCGGAGCTTCGGCAGCACGCGCTCGTGATCGGCGAGGTGACGCTCTCGTCGGGACAGAAGGCCTCGTACTACGTCGACGCGCGGCGCGCGCTCCTTCGCCCGCCCGGCTTTCGCGCCGCGGGCGAGCTGATCGCGTCCGCCGCCGGCGAGCTTGGCGCCGCCGCCGTCGGCGGCCCGGCCACGGCGGCGATCCCTCCCACGTGCGCCGCGCTTGCGGTTCCGGCCGGCGAGGGGCTGGTCGGCTTCTTCGTGCGCTCGGAGCGAAAGGCTCACGGTCTCCAGCGCTGGGTGGAGGGCCCGGTGGAGCCCGGGGCGCGCTGCCTCGTCGTCGAGGACACGGTGACGACGGGCGGATCGACGGTGCGGGCGATCGAGCGGATGCGCGAGGAGGGGCTGGAGATCGCGGGCGCGGTCGCCGTCGTCGACCGGCTCGCCGGGGGCGGGGAGACGATCGCCGCGGCGGCGGGGGCGCCCTTCCGCGCCCTCGGCCGGTCGAGATCCCGCCGACGTCGCCACCGGCTGCCCAGACGCCATGAGCCACCCGGGCGCCTCCGTCGATCCGCAAACCGCCGAGCGTCGACGTGATGCCGGCGACGGTCTCGACCGCGACGCTTCGCCGCCCGCGGCGCACCGGCGCCCCCGCAGCCTCGGCGGCGGCGATCATCTCGCCGACGGTTCGCCCGCGAACGCGCTCGTCGAGCCGCTCGTGTGGCACCTCGAACCAGGCGCGCGCGCCGGGCTGGCGCGCGGTCCACTGCACGACGTCGACCTCCGACCACGTCGACGCGACGTAGACCTCGTCCCTGCGGTTCGTGACGACGGCGTGGCGGGCGTAGAGCTGCGCGAGATCGACGAAGTCCCGCTCGCCGACCCGAGCCGGCGGCGCCGGCATGTTGCGCCCGTAGACTTCGTCGAGCCCGGGGCTGCGCGATCCGCCGGCGGCGAGGCCTAGGCGCAGCCCGTCGCCGGCCGAGCCCGGAGCGGCGCGCAGCATCACGTGGTCGGCCTGCTCGGTCACGTGGGCGCGCACGAGCTCGCGGCTCGCGGCGAAGCCGCCGGTCGCCAGCACCACGGGCACCGAGCGCGGCGGCTCGCGAAGCGGCTGCCGCAGGCGGATTTCGCTGCCCGCGGCGCGCACGAGGGCCGCGGTAAGGCCGGAGGGATCGAAGCGCAGGCCGGTGGTCAGCGGATTCCCCGTCTCCTCGGCGACGACCGGGGCGCCGACGGCGCGCAGCCACTCGAGGTCCTCGTCGAGGCGGTCGTAGACGAGCCGCTGGAGCACCGGGTCGCCGCCCGGGCACTCCCGCCGGAAGCGGTCGAAGTCGCGATAGCGCCAGATCACGCCGCTCGAGAGGAGCATCGAGCCGCCAGGGCGATCTAGCCGCTCGAAGATGGCGACGGCCGCGCCACGGGACCGTGCCTCCGCCGCGGCGACCAGTCCGGCCATGCCTGCGCCGGCGATGACGAGGTCGACTCGGTCCGGGCTCGACGGGCCGCCCGATCGGCGGCTCAAGCGAGCGAGAAGCCGGGCTTGTGCTCCACGTACTCGACGAGGATGTCGGCCGGGCCGCGGACGAAGACCGCCAGTGTGTTTTCGGCGTCGACCTCGCGGTCGATCTCGAGACCGCGCGCCTCCGCTGCCGCGCGGACCTCGGCGACCGAGTCGACGAGCAGGGCGACGTGGTTCAGCAGCGGCCGATCCGTCTGCGCCGGGTTGCCGGTCGCGAGGCTCACCTGCCGACCCGCGACCTCGAGCCGCCCGTCCCGCCGTTCGAAGCCGAGATCGCCGAGCCACGATGCCACCGAGCCCGGGTCGGGCACCCGGAGGACGACGTGGTCGAGGTCGTAGTCGGCTCCCGGGGCCTGCTTGAGTCCGACATGAAGGCCGTCGGGAAACGTCAGCTCGATCGAATCGCCGTTCGCCTGCGTCCACAGGCCGGGCGGCAGGTGACGGATCGCGGCGTTGAGGTCGCCCACCCTCAGGACCACGCGCTCGAGCACCCCCCGCTCGCGCGGAGGGTCGGCGTCGAACAGCGTCAGCTTTCCCTCCTTCGCGTCGATCCCCACGAGCGTGAAGTCCTCACCCGAGGTGATCACGTGCATCCCGAGGTGCCGACACAGGAGGTCCGCGATCAGCTCCCGCTCCGACACCCAGAGCGCCACGTGATCGAGGCTCCTGGCTCTCACGCGGTCGCTCATCGCGGCTCCACTACCCGCCGATATCGGATTCGCACCCGCCGAAATTCGCAGCCTGAGGCTTTCGGTAGGCGATGGACTACCAAAGGCCTCAACCCACCGTCTGGGCACTGGCGGCGAAGCAGCATGTCAGCGGGTAGTTCCGCGCCATGGGGTTCGCCGCTCCGGCGCAGCAGGCGTTCGACCGCTTGGTCGCGGCGCTCGACTACCCGCTGCTGATCGCGACCACGGCAGCCGCTGGCGAGCGGGCGGGCTGCCTCGTCGGCTTCGCGAGCCAATCCAGCATCGACCCGCGGGCCTTCCTCGTCTGCCTGTCGCGGCGAAACCGGACCTACCGGGTCGCCGCCGAGGCCGCCGCGCTCGCGATTCACTGCGTCTCCAACGAGGAGGCAGGCTTGGCCGAGCTCTTCGGCGCCCAGACCGGCGACGACATCGACAAGTTCGATCGATGCGAATGGTCGCCCGGGCCCGCCGGGATGCCGATCCTCGACCGGGCGCCGGGCTGGTTCGTGGGATCGATCGTCGCCACAGCCGACGTCGGCGATCACGTCGCCTTCGTCGTCGCGCCGATCGCCGCCGAGCTCCGGCGCGACTTCGACCCGCTCCCGACGAGCTTCGGCGTCCGGCTCGAGCCCGGCCACGAGGCCTGAGCGCGGCGTTATTCGAGCCACTCGGTTTCCATCCGCGCGACGGGATGGATGTTCACCGAGCGATAGCCCTCGGACTTGACGACGAACTTGTGCGGCATCCCCGCCCGAACTACGAGGATGTCGCCGTCCCTCGCCTCGATCGTCTCCTCGCCGAGCGTGAACGTCGCCTCGCCGCCCTGGACGATGAAGATCTCCTCGTAGGGGTGGCGGTGCAGGCTCGGTCCGTCACCCGGGTCGCCGTGGCTGAGGAAGAACGAGACGCTCGCGCCCTGCTCGTGACCGTGAAAGACCTCAGACTTGCGACCCCCAGGCAGGTCCTCGACCCGGATCGCGCCTTCGGGAGACATCGGAAGTGATGCTACGGCCCGCGAGTCAGCGCCTCGTCGAGCCAGTCGTAGCAGTGCTGGTGAAAGAGGCGGCGGGCGCCGCCCTCGAGTGCCCGCGCCCTCGGCGAGCACTCAACTCGGTCGCCTCCGCCGGCAGAGGACCTGAAAGACCGAGGTGAAGCCGCTTTCGAACCCGCTGCGTGCAGCCCGCAGATAAAGGCGCCAGACGCGAACTCGCTCGGGCCCAGCAAGCCTGACAGCATCGTCGAGCCGTGAATCGAGGCGCGCCGCCCATTGGCGCAGCGTCTCGACGTAATCATCGGGAAACCCCTCGACGTGCTCGATCACTAGCCCGGCGCGCTCGAGCGCGAGGGCGATCCGTGAGAGGTGGAGGGGCTCGGCGTCGGGGAACACGTAGCGCTCCGAGAACGGGCCGGCGGCCGGATCGCTGTGCCGGAGGCGGGCGATCCCGTGGTTGAGCAGGCGCCCACCAGGACGCAGGAGCCCCGCGAGGCCCCCGCTGTAGGCATCGATCTGCGCCTCGCCGACGTGCTCGACCATGCCGATGCTGGCGATTGCGTCAAAGTCCCCGCCAGGCGGATCGCGGTAGTCGGCGACGCGGATCTCAACCAGGTCGTCCAGTCCGGCCTCGCCAACGCGCTCCCGGGCGAGCCGGGCCTGGGACGCCGACAGCGTGACCCCCAGGACCTCGACCCGATGCCGGGCGGCGGCGTGGATCGCAAAGCTCCCCCAGCCGCAGCCGACGTCGAGGATCCGCTGGCCGGCGCGGAGGTCGAGCTTGCGACAGACCAGCTCGAGCTTCTTCTCCTGGGCGGCCTCGAGCGATGTCGCGCCACCGGAGAAGATCCCGCAGCTGTAGGTCATCGAGCGATCGAGGAAGAGCGCGAAGAACGCGTTCGATACGTCGTAGTGGTGACGGACGGCGGCTAGGTCGCGAGCGCGGCTGTGGGCTCGCCCCCTGAGTGCTAGCTCGGCCGCCGGGGCGCGGGGAGGCCGCTCGAGGCCGCAGGCGCGAAGCGCCGCCAAGGCGAGGCGGACCAGCGCCGAGCGTTCCAGCGGTGGCGGCTTCCAGGTCGCGAGCAGCTCGATCAGGGAATCCAGGTCATCGACCTCGAGCGCCCCGGACACGTATGCCCGCCCGAGGCCGAGTTGGCCCGGGGCGCGCACTGCGTGGGCGATCGCGGCCGGGGAGCGGACCAGGAACGTCGGGCCGGGGCCATCGCTCGACGGCACACGGGTGCCGTCCCAGAATTCGATCCTGAACGGCCGCTCGGGAAGCGCCCGCTGAAGCTCCGCAGCGAGGAACCGGGGCCGGGCGAAGGCCATCGGATTTAGGTTACGCACGAGGCGGACGCGGTAGGTTCGCGGCTGTGAGACGATGGCGAGCTTGCGCGAGGCGGAGATGAGCGAGCCCGAAACCGCGAAGCCGACACGGCGCTCGGCACTGGCCGACGCCGTTCAGCCCGTCGCGCAGGAGAGGCTTCACCGGTTCATCACCGGGCTGGTTACGGTGGTGCCGTTCGCGTTGCTCGGACTCGCCGCCTGGGAGGCCTGGAACGACGCGCTTCGCTGGAGCGATCTCGTGGTCTTCGCGCTGATCTACATCTTCACCGGCTTCGGCGTCACGATCGGCTTTCACCGACTGCTGACGCATCGCAGCTTCTCGACGAGTCGCCTCCTTCGAGGCGTGTTCGCGGCGCTCGGCTCAGCTGCCATCGAAGGACCCGTGATCGCCTGGGCCGCAGACCACCGAAAGCACCACGCCTGCTCCGATCGCCCCGGGGACCCGCACAGCCCGCACGTCGATCACGGGTGCGGCTGGCACGGCACGTTGCGCGGCCTCTACCACGCCCACGTCGGGTGGCTCTTCGTCCATACCCAACGCGGCTCGAAGGAGAGCTTCGCCCCCGACCTGCTTCGCGACCCGGTGGTCCGGTTCGTCGATCGAACGTTCCTGGTCTGGGCGGCGCTCGGCCTCGTGGTCGCGTTCGGCCTCGGTGTCGCGATCGGGGGCTCGGTGACGGCCGGTCTGACCGCGATGCTGTGGGGAGGCGCGGTTCGGATCTTCGTCCTTCACCACGTCACCTACAGCATCAACTCGCTGTGCCACGTGTTCGGCGAACAGCGCTTTCAGACGCGCGATGAGTCGCGAAACCTAGCCTGGCTCGCACTGCCGACCCTCGGCGAAGCCTGGCACAACAACCATCACGCTTTTCCGAACTCCGCGGTCCACGGGCTCGGCCGCCGGCAAGCGGATCCCTCGGCGCTCGTCATCCGGGCGCTCGAGCGACTGGGGCTGGTCTGGGATGTGGTGCGGATCGGGCCCGAGCGCCAGCTGTCCAGAGCACTCGCTTAGAACCTGCCGATGCCCCAGCCGCCTCGCTTGGTTCCCGAGCTCCCCGACCAGGATTCGAACCTGGGACCTACTCCTTAGGAGGGATTCG
>WNFW01003290.1_pt1 | contig 11696 bp, 9 predicted proteins | sample 5400131 | NCBI WGS metagenome assembly WNFW01 (sample SAMN13153362, study PRJNA577476) | soil metagenome | isolation source: 20 cm soil or saprolite under grassland replicate 1 | place: USA:California | collected 2016-06-15
TCTGAAGCGGTCTTTGAAAATACGTCCGTGAAGGCTGCATACTCCTCGGGGAGCCTTTCCTGGATTAGTCGTAGGTTTTCTTCGTCATCCCGTGGGTGCTCTTCTAAGCGCTTCTTCAGAAGCATCGCGTCCAGGGCTGTAAGGGAGAGGTACCTAAATTCACTTCCGGGTCGCTTCAGGTTCATGTGGAATGCTGGTCCGCTGATGAGGGCAATGTTGGTGTCGTTCTGTGGGGGATCCCCCTGTGCTTCCTCCTGAGAGGGTTTATTATGTCGGGTCAAGATCTGTCGTCGCGGGGCCTGTTCCTGTACTTGGAAGCGCCTGTCCCGTCTCTCCATATCTTCTTGATAACCCCTTTATGTTCGTGGGTCATCTGCCTTTGGAGGGTGTACCGTTATCGTTCGGCTGAAGGAAGGGGGATCGCGCACTTCTTGGATCAGCTTCCTGTTGGCTGGGTCAAGTGTCACAAACGGTGCTTCGGCACAGATCAAATCCAACAACACTCTATTGACGAGAAGAACAAGCTGAGGAGGGAAGCCCCTCAGCGTTGCAGAGATTTACAAGTGCGCTTCTGGACCACCATGGTACGGCACATGCCAGCGTACCATAGAACAGCACACAAGCATATCACGGGCTATGGCCGCAGAACGGGCCATACCGTGACATTAAGGAGGATCCGGTGCTGTGCAAAGAAGTGGAATCCGACCAAGAGGTCGTGCTTGCCACAGTCGGTGATGAGCATGAAGGTGTTCGGGTATATTACTCCATCGAGATCGAGGTTCAGGGTTATCCCATGGGTAATTTCTTTGCCGGGTCTGCCGGCGTAGTCGGTGACGGGTATAGTGTTGTGGAGACGTGTGGTTTTCGCTCCGTAATGTTTGATGGCTTCAAGGGCTTTCTTCATATCACAAAAGACATGTCCATTTGCTCCGGTGTCAGCTAAGGCGGTGGTCTGTAAGGCAATTTGATTCTTCAAAACTCTACCTGGTACTCTGAAACCTGTGCCGCCTACAAACTGACTGAGATTGATCTCATGTTCCTTCCCTAGGGTGGAGACTTTCCCTAGGGATCCTCTTTTTCCGACTCCTCGTTCACTTCAAGAGCCTTGATATCTTTCTTTGGACAGTCTTTCACCATGTGTCCCGTTTGTTCACAGTTGAAACAGGCACCCTTCACACTCAAGTCCGCCTTGCGCTTGTCCGAGTATGTCGGCTTCTGTCACGTAGCTCACAGCATCAGGTAGCGGTGTGAATTGTACGTAAATAATGGGTAAAGAGATGTTTGATTGTGTGTATGTGTATGTGTGTGTGTGGAGTCCGCGTCGGTCTACTGCGAGTTGATGTATGCAGAGATTTCCCCTGTGTACGTAAGAGATCCCGCTTTCGGCGGTGGTGACATGCCACCCCCTTAGCTATCCGACAGCTTCTCTTTCCCATCCTTTGTGGTATTGTTCGGAGCGGCGCGGGAGGGCGCGGGACGAGCGGAGGGGGAGGAAGAGGTGGGTTTGTTCGCGGGGGTCTGGGTCGTGCGAGAGGTGCGCTTCTTCTCAGCTTCAAGCTCCCAATAGAGCAGGCTGAGTTGTTCGTGAAGGTCAGTGAAGGTCGGGTAGAGGGGGAGGCAAGGACGAATGCCATCTTGGAGCGGCTTCGTAGCCTTGTCGAAAAGGTCTTCGCGCTTCATGGTGTTGTCCGTAATTCCCGCTTGTGCGGCGTAGGCTGTGAACTTCGACATGAAGGTGTCAAAGCGCTCTTGGTCTTGCATTCGGAGGTTTCGGTACATGGCACGGGCCTTTATCTTCTTATGGGGGTCGTTGTAAGCGTTCTGAAGGGCTTGCAGCATGTCCTGCATAGTGGGGTACTCATCTTCGAGGTAGCCTGTCTGAATTAAGGCTCGGACATTCTTGCCTGTTCTTGAAAGGACGTAACCCTTCTTGTCATCCTTATCCCAGGTTGCTTCACTTCTCAGCTTGACCTTCATATCAACGTACCAGTCCTCCCATGTCGGGTTACCGTCGTTCTGGAAGATTGGGGGGTCTGGCATCTTGGCCTTCTTCTTCTTGCCCTACTCTCCCTGTGTGCTCGTTCCTGGTGTTGTGTCTCTGGTTGAGGGTTCGGATTCATCCGTGGTGCTGGGGGTGGCTTGGGGTTGTTTCTGGAGATTCGTGAGGTCTTTCTTGAGGCTGAGGTGCTTCGTCTTTAACGTACGATGTTCGGCCACCAATTACTGATGGGCTTCATGAACGTCCTTCAACACGCTCAGGAACTCGTTCATCGAGCGGTTGCCCATTATTGTCTTCAGTGTTTTCAGGTTCTCAGGGTCTTTGATGTCTTGAAGGAGCGCCAGCACTTGCTGGCCTCGGTCAGAGTCTGGGGTTTGTTCGCGGCTCTCCTGGGCGGGGGAGCCTTCGGGGGAGGCCATGGTTCTTGTTCGTTCGGTGTTCTTGGGTGTCTGGGTTGATTCTGATGACGGCTGCTACTGATGGCGATGAGGCCCTAATGAAAGGACGCGTTGCCGCTGCGTAGGGCGCGTCGGGGTTGATGGAATTGATGATGAAAGGCGTTTATTGACGCAAGGGTGCAACGAGGGAAAGAAGGAGCTTAATCTATTGTCACGGCTGCGAAGGAAAGAGGCAATGCTACGATTGACGCAAAATTGACTTGAGATTAAGCTGGGGAGGAAGCTACGAATCTACGAAAACACGGCGGATATATCTACAAGCAAAGTGTTGCGGCGGAGATGTTCCGAATGCGTTGCCACGCGCCGCAGGCCTAAGTGCTTCCCTTCATTCCCCAGGCTCCCAGGCATCTGTCCTTGCTTCGGTGATGTAAGATTCCAGCTAGGCCGTGACACAAGGCTGAGTATGTGGTACGTACGGGCACAACAAGTTTTGATAATATAGTTTCATACTCCATCTATAATTATAATACTGACGCCCAATCCCACCCTTCCCCACCAATTCTATCAGACACCACATGTGTCCAATCTTCGATCTGAACCTGCATCAATTCCTCAAATGATGTTGTCTTACTAGCCCACAGCCTGTCCTTCACTCCCACCCCAGGAGCCTTCCAATACCCCGTCAAATTCCGCAAGAACTTTTGTGCAGGCATGGCCGGTAGTTGCAGCCTCTTCCATATGCGCACTCTCTCATCCCCAAATTTACTTATCAACTCCTTAACGATCTTACATATCTCCTTTATCTTCATCTGCGTTCCAAGATCACTTCCATCTGCAGCTCCTCCACCTCGGATCTCAATCATAATGAGTTCCACCTCATCAGCACACTTCAGGAGCTGTTCTAAGTCTTGCACCGCCTCCGACTTCCTCTCCCCTTTACTCTTACTAACATGACCCTGCCCCTGCCATGGATGCCGTATATCCACAATCACCGTGATCATTCGCACTAGTTCCTCCACCTTCCTTGCCTTTCCGTCCACTAGTGTATCCGCCAGAAATTCCCTAAGCCAGTGTGATCGCACCTCAAATGAATTCTCCATGTAATATATCTCCCTTGCTTCTTGCATAATTTGACGTCCAGCTTCATCACTGCCCACACACCATTCCTGCATTAAGATAACACCCTGTGTAATCTCTGGATTCAGATCATTATCATCATCCGCCTCATCAACCCTAACGTTACCCTCCTGCTTTACTAAGTGCCGTTTGTAGACATTGTTGCGCTGATCACGCGGTAACTGCACAAACTCTGCTGGCCCTAACCCACCAAGCATCTCTTTGACCTGAGGTGCCATTTTGGCTGTCATTTGGATATCTGACCTATTGGCCATAATCAATTTCCTTAAACCGTAGTGGAACTGTAATGTAATGATATTATTGCATGAAGGGGGAACTTTGTGTGAGTTGCTAAGAACAGAAGAAATAGAGTGGCTGGGGTGCGGGGCATGGTCCGCATGGAGGCTTGGCAGCCACTCCTTTACCTCTGAGTATCGGCCTGCACCCTTTGTGTTAAAGCGCGTACCGAAAACCTTCCCCCTTTTAAGTCTACATGAAGGCTACACTCAAGCCATGTTTTATCTGCCTGCGATACTCTGTATTCTGCCTAGATAGGCAACTCTGTGACATGTGTATAAATATGCCCTTTCAAGGCATACTTCCGTAGTAATCAGATGCGTGTTCAAACCCTAATGTTTCCCTTGATTCACGTGACCGGAGCCTCGTAACTTTGTATGAATTGAACAAACTTCAACTTTATCCACTATTTAAGAAGTCCCATTTCCCAGCTGTAGAAGAAATAACACAACCCACTTATTTCTCGCCCCCCTAGCTTCATCTTCAACCCAAGCCACTTTGCCAGCCTTTCTTCTCTACTACCATGAATTAACGCCCTCTTTTGCTGCTGCACCTCTAGCCATTCTCCACAGTATTGCCCTTGGAAAGCTAGGATTGCTGCAATCGCATATTTTAATACGTCCACGTATTGACACCTTCCATTCCTTCTTCGTTGGAACGCCCCCTGTACGTGCATTTTTTCCTCCCATAAATTGCATATTGCCTGTGGCGCCCAGCAAAAATTACACCGTGAATACGCCTGGAATGACACTCCTTCTAGCCACTGAACCTTGTCCTGCATCTGCTGGACCTGTTCCGGGCTGGCCCCTGGACAATCCTTCCACCCATGCGCTTCCACTCTTCCCTCACGCATAATACACATCACGCATCCTTTGCTCCAGCGCTCGAAGAAACCCTGCAGCCTCTCCAACTCATAACCCCTCTGCTCCACCTTACGCCGCTGCCCAATTTCAATTCGACGCTGTTCCATGGTAATTGCTACCATTCGCTCCCTCACTTTCTGTTCTTCTTCTTGCCTCTTCACCTTTGCACGCTCTACTGCCTCCTCTTCCCTCTCCTCCTGCACTTCATCTATGGCAGCACGCTTAATTCCACCAGGACTTTCTTGACATACATCACACTTTTCTTCACCTGGTTCACATCGCTGCCTATCCTTCCTACCATCCATCTCCTCATCTATATAGGTTCGTCGACAGCGGTCACCTTCAAGGAATTTCCTTGCTGATAGCTCCAGCTCATGACCAACTTCCCTATATACACTTCCGTCCTTCCTCTTCCACCACGCCCGCAACACAATTGCTTCACTCTTCAGCCCTGACCGCCCTCCTCGCCCACTCTCCTGCACGTACTGCCGCATCAGCTTACACATGCCCGTGTGAATCACCACCCGAACCCCGGGAGCGTCCAGCCCCAGGCCTAATGCGTTGGTAGCCGTGACAAGCTTCTCTTATCCTGAAGTAAACCGTCGCACCAGCCTCGCCTTCTCTTCATTTGTACCCACTTCCATATAATAGGCAGTGCATCCAAGAAGCGCTCCCATGTGTTTGGTCTCCTTGATTGACTGACAGTAGATGATTATCTGTGTAGCTGATGGATACTGCTTTCTCTTAACCTCCACCAGGTGTGCAACCGTCTCATCAAGCTTTTCGCGTGCATACTCCTGCACCTGGTACTCAATATTGACCCGAGTCATGCGGTCCCGGAAGATCGCCACATCTCGAACGTCTAGTCCGGCAGCCTCAAAGAACGCTGGCTATTGTGTAGGGGGCAGCGTGGCTGTCAGGTAGACTACCTGAGTGCCTTTCTCCGTCATCTCTGTGAGCTTAAGGAAATGCGGTCGCCAAGTCACTGTTGACTCTGATAGCACGTGGCACTCATCAAGCACGATACGGTCAAGCTGACGCATTGTACGCTTCTCATCAATGAATCGACCAAACGCCTTGGTGACGGCTGACTCAGGTGTAACAAGCACGATACTTGCCCAGTACGGCGGCTTTCTTCCATCCCATTCTGCGCACCGGATCCCCAGACGGTCACAGCGATCCTTAAGATCTGCTCGCAAGGACGTTAACGGGACGATGACAATCGTTACACCTCCTTCTGGTGACACGGCAGCGGGCAGCATGAACAGCATGCTCTTTCCACTACCCGTCGCCATGATTACAAGCACACGCAACCGCCGCTCCATCACGATCGCCTTAAGCCCCTCTTCTTGTACACTCTGAAATGTAGCCTCAGGCCGTCCAACAAGCCGCTTCAGCTGTGCGATGAGATCGATATTTGCTAGCACCGCCCACCGCCGTAACTCTTCTTCCTCCTGTTGCGCGACCATCTGTGACCGTGTTGCAGGATGCACCCGCCCCTCCTCCCATGCAGATGAAAAACCTAGCACGCGGTGCCAGTCCATGCTCACACGTCGGAATTCCTCACGCTCAGCCATGGTCTGGAATGGAGACTCCATCAACGCCCTGCCGTAGACCTTTTCTTCTGTCTCATGGCTGTGTCCGGCCTGCTTCGCACGCGCATCACTCCGGCCAACGGGTAGACGGTCATAATAGACCATGTCTAGAGTCTCTGCCACCTTCCAGTCTCTCGCCAACTCTCGATGAATGGCTGGATAGGCATGCCGCCATGTGCTCGTTGAGAGCGCTGCGTCCAGATATATGGATGTCTGCTCCCTCATCACACGCCGAGTGCGATCAGTTCCCCAAAATCCATCTGGATTCGCCGCCTTCTTTCTATCATCCTCATCACTTTCATCCTCACTCTCCTCCTCACTCTCTTCTTCCTCATGCTCGCCCCCATCTTCATGTCTATCTCCATCTCCATCACTATCCCACTCCTCCTCCGGCTCCGGTTCCCACAAGAAGGCTGTGTGACGGGTAACTCCTCCATGCAGCATCTGCAAGTCATTAATGAATGAATGACCGAGCCCAAGGTAATAGACCATGATCTCTCCAACCTCTGGTGGAACGTACCGATGGATGGTCTTAATCCTTTTGCTGAAGCTGTAGCCTTTGTGATATGTCGTCGTGAATGATATCATGCCTCCTTCCGCGAAGATGCCCCGATACCCGATTCCGTCTTCACCATTCTCATGCTGGATCGAGATGATTTCTGAGCCGCGAGCTGGTGCGCCTCCAGATGTATGCACAAGTACAAAAAGCCTCTCTTTAAACTTGCGCACCTCCCTCATGTACTCAGCCACGGCTCGATCTCGCCATTGGATCCGTGGTGGCTGCTTGCCATGGTCGATACCGAGTATGAACCTCTGCCGTAGCCGTGGCTCAGTCAGGACCCGGTTGAACAGCCAGTCCACCCAACCACTGAGCTTGTTATCAGGGTGCTTCAGGAAGCTCCAACCCTTTGCCATCTCCGCCGGTTGATCCACGAGCTTATCCAATGAGAGCTCCGGTAGCGGTGTTGTCCCCGGGCGAACGTCACCCGTCTCATCAACATCTAGGAGCAGGATATCCCTCAGTAACTGTAGTCGGGCTGTCTCATAAAGACCCTTGGCCATGGACTGGAGATCGGCTAATGTAAAGCTCTACTTATTAATGAGAAGGCGGTCTCTATCCCAGGACACTCGACCGGCAGTCATGACTTCCTTTGCCTTTACATAAGCATACGTCCGCATATGCAGCATGCGGTTGACGGGACTGGGCATTCCGTCAAACTCAGTCAGCGTCATGAATCGGCGAACCATGTCCTTAATCAGCTCGAACATTGTCAGCGCATTCTCTTCCTCGCGCCGGAGGGCATCTTGACGCAGTAAGTGTGCATGGTGCACCACCAGCGCTCTGGATGTGGTGATCACGGCCGACAGCGTCTGTGAATAGTAATGCGCTGGCACCCACCCGCCGCCCTCTTTCTCCGATCTGATGCCCAGCACGGCCATCCCGCTCAGAAGCGCGCTCTCATGATCGTCTGCTGCCAGCGGATGATCTAAAAGTGCAATCCAGAGGCGTAGGCAGTATCCCTCCACCTTCTGTCTTTCCTCAAGGATGTCTGAACGGGCGGCCTGTTGAAGTATCCACATACATGTCTGCTGCTTGCCTGTAAGCTTGTATGGCGGCCGCTTGGCCCTGGTATGGGTGCGCCATAGGTACCGGAGGATTATGATGAACTGCCGGCTGTATTTCCGCAGAGTTGGAACCTTCTGCTTTGAATAGAACGGAACTTCGTTGTTCTTTGCGCCGGTTTCACGTCGGTTGATGAATTCCAGTGCCGATCGCCCAACTACTTCCGGTCGACTGGTCCGAAAGGCCGTTCGTATGAGCCGCCTCGTTGCGTTACACGCCTCTCCCAGACCCTTCTCTTCCTCCGTCTCTTCTTCTTCCTCCTGTTTCTCCTTCTCACCGTTGGCAGGCCGCGTGGAGCGTAATAGTTCCTCTGGATCAAACCCTCGTAGATGTATCGGCCATCCGGTGAACTTAATCCATGCGTCGGCCAGGCAGCGCCTCCCTTCCTGAATGCCCTTTTTCTGTGCTGCCTCATCCACTTCCTTCCGTCTCTGCTGAAGCTCCGCCATCCTAATCTGAAGAGCGGCGCCCGCTTCCACTTCATTCATGTCTTCCTCTGCTTGGATTGGAAAGTACGCGGGCCAGCCAGCCGCCTTAAAAAGACGCTGGCAGGCCTGTCCATTCTTCCACATTTTGTTGTCTGGCTGCTTACTCTTTCTCCTTGCGTCTCCGCCTCGCTTCTGGCAATTGACCCAATCATGCTCTTGTGTGCAATGGCCCTTGATACCTTGAAGCGTCTTGCATGTGTACCAGCATCCCTCTGACAGACACGTTATCCCGTCCCTATGCACTGGTAGGCCCTCGATCGGTTTATCCGTTGGCTTCGGGGTAAGGACGTCATTTGGCTTCCACGCAAGGTCTGCCAGCGACTTCGCCGCTGAGTCGATTTCTCTCCGCACCGACACAGAGACACTTGGATGCTGCTCTTTTAAGTGCGTGAAAAACTGTGGTAGTGGAACTGCGATCGTGCAATTCCTGCAGATAGCCACTTGATACTCTGGGAGGTGTCGGAAGTACTGGTTGAACGACTCCATTGGACTTTGTTGACGCGTGAATGTTGAAATGTAAACACGTTTGTTCCCCCATCTTAAATGTCGCACGCACGCGTTCACCTTTTCCCCTTTCTCTTTCCATTGCTTTTTAAGACATGTTTAATTACTCGGTTTCATTTAATTTACTTACTAATGTGATATATGGTCCGGTCACTCGGGTGGCGCGGGTCGTGAGTGCAGACCCTGCCAGACCTGGAAGTCCATGACGCGAGGCGCGACGCGACACTCAACACTCAACACATTAGAAGACACCCACCCGACACGTTTTCTCCATCACTTCTCACTTCAAAATGTCGCCGTCACTGCTGTCTGCAGACCTCATACGCAAATATGCTTATTTTCCGCCTAATGAGCAGTACCGAAATCTCTTTCGAAAAGTAGGGGAGGAAGCCATTCAATCTAATCGATCTGATGCCCATAGCGCTGGATGGCTAGTTCCTGATGACCCGACCTGCAATCCAGTCTTTGTTGCCCATTCAACTCAGTCGGCCGTCTGGCTGCTACGCGAAATACTTCCCGAATCCACGCTTTCAAATGCAAGCTGGGACGCCCTGGCTCACGCCGCGTGTTTGCCCACTCAGACTCCTGAAGACACCGACGAACCTCCCTCTGCGCAACGGTGGAGCGAGTCTCCTCTTACCCTGACTCGATCAGCAAAACGTGCCAGGACGGCTGAGACGGAGGAGTTGAGCGAGCCGAGTCCTGCAAGCGCTTCAAGCCAGCCTGATGAACCCGCCAACGAACCTGATGATGAACCTGATGATACAGTGGACGTGGTATTGTTGGAAAACCGAGGACTGAGACACACTATTACAAGTAATAATCGCCATGCTGTTCAGAGGCGTGAGAAGAGGCGGAAGACGGAGGCTTTACAGAAGAAGCGAGCCATCGGCCTGATCAAGCCTCACAAAGAGGCTCCTCTTGTCGAGCATACCGCTTATGCTTCTATCATTCCCAAAGATGAGACTATAGTCGCCTGGATCATCAAGCAACGTGTTGCAGACTCAATTGACTCCATCTTCTACAACACCGCTCAAACTCCATATACCACGGCCACTACCATGCTTCAAAATGCCTATGCTCTTGGCAATCAAGCAGCGCAGCACAACGCTGCTTCTTTCTTGAAAAGTTGGCGGTCTCTTGGAACTCCTTTCCCAACACGCGCCGCACCTTCCTCCACCCCTACTCCCTCCAGCACTCCATGGGGCATTGTCAGAAGAAGAACCATACCATGGCACACTCTATCCCAGCGAACTGCAATTGACGGTACCTTTCTCCACGCCTGGGATGCCGTCAACTATTTTGAAAGCCAGCTTGCTGCAGTTCATATCCAGTATCACTGGGCTATGGCCTTCCTAGCTCGTGCATACGCTGAAAAGATTACCATGCTCGAGCGACAAGATGATATAGCTGGTAGAGGTCAGAATCATGGTCGCAGTGGAAAAGGCAACTTACGAACTGAGGCGAAAAAAGCCCTTGTGTCAGTAGTTCTCCCGAACGCTACTTCTAAGGACTATAGCATCTTTAACAAGCGTTTACACCGAGCCACACGTTGGTATGAGGCCGCCAACAATCTTGGCTGGGGTAGTCTCTGCCTAATGCCTCATGACCGGATTACCAATACGTGGGTGGAGCAGACTCTCCGCGTCGGTGAATGGCGTGTCTGGCTTGAGCTTGTGAAAAAGGTTAATCCTGATGTGTACGCCGCTGGTAAGGCTTTTGATTCTTGGCTGGGATCAGAAAGTATCGCAAGCGGCTTGATAGATGGAAAGGAACCGCTCCGCATTGAAGCTGAGCTAAGAACATCACCCCATGAGGTGGAGGAAATTCGCGACAGTGAGGATGATGATGAGGATGACCTTGCACTGACAGAGTCTCAAGCCGTATCAAGTGTTGAGCCTGCCCCAGCATTGCGTCAACTTACCTTGTCTGAACTATTCCAACCGCATCAGCGCTTATCACAAGTCAATTAAATTCCTTTCATCCGTGGCGTTGTGGCCGTGCTAGCTTTTTGCGTACCCTATTGGCTTACCTACTAAATTTTCGTGCATGGACCCGCTAAATTCTTGCGTGCCCACCTGCTAAATTTTCGTACATGAACCCGCTAAATTCTTGCGTGCTTACCTGCTAAATTTTCGTGCATGAACCCGCTAAATTTTCGCATCCTTACCTGCTGAATTTTCGCATACTCACCTGCTGAATTTTCGCCTGCTTATCTGCTAAATTTTCGCATGCTTACCTGCTTAATTTTCAAGTGCGTACCTGCTAAATTTTCGCGTGCTTACCCTGCTAAATTTTCGCGCACGAACCCACTAAATTTTCGCATACTACCTGCAAAATTCCATTCATCTGTGGCGTTGTGGCCGCGCGGGCTCTTTTGGTTCGTGCGTACCCCATCAAAACATAATTTTTGTCCATGTTCCAGTGAGTGCATTTCATGGGATTTTTTTACCATTTAAAAATCTTTTATTACCACTATCATGCTTTGCAACTTGCCCGACTTTTACGGTAAAATATTAAAGGGAAGGGTAAAGGAATTCACTCCAAACTTTCAAAGGAATCCACTCGACCGTCCGTGCGTCTTGGCAATTTTTGAGTGGGCAATTCAAAGGAATCCACTCAATTCCTTCGTATAATATTCTCAGTCTGCAACTGACCATTCTGTGATGACTGCAGACCTCGCAATAATTAATAAATATAATATTCTGCTCATATTATATTATTTCAATAATACTGGCGGAATATTATATTTATTAATAATTATTAATAATATTAATAGGCAAAACCATGAAACGACTCCATTACACCTAAA
>WNFW01010292.1_pt1 | contig 11696 bp, 9 predicted proteins | sample 5400131 | NCBI WGS metagenome assembly WNFW01 (sample SAMN13153362, study PRJNA577476) | soil metagenome | isolation source: 20 cm soil or saprolite under grassland replicate 1 | place: USA:California | collected 2016-06-15
TGGTTCATGTTTCTGACCTAGTTCCTCCAAAAGTTGAGTGCGGACCGGGGTGTCGTTCCGCCGCGTCTGCCTATTCTTTGTCTAAGTAGGCCGGCAAATGCTGACCGCTCGCCTTGCGTGCAGAGGACGCTTCCTTCGCCTCTTGAATGGCTAGGCCGTGTGTCCATTTGATGCTGCAAACTGACGTCGTCAACTCGACCGACTTTTTGTTTGCTTGCGTCATCGAATTCCATTTTCACTGTGTCCCCTTCGGCTGCCCCGGCGGATTTTCGTCTTGTTGTGGCACTCGTCCAGAATATTCTAATCGCGGAGGTTGACCGTTTGCGGCAACGTTCTGCGAAAATCGCCATAACGGAAGCAAATCGGATTGTATCGCCGTCCTTCAACTCACCGTAAGTGAAAAGACGGCCATTGATGTGTGTCCCGTTTGTTGAATTCAAAATCCTTCAATCGTCTGCCGTCCGGCTATCAAAAACGATTCTAGCACGATCCCTGACCGCGCTGGAAACCTATTTATATTGCAACTTGATGCCGAAAAAACCGGAGAAGAAGTTAACAGGCATCCCCCAAAATTACCCATTCCCATAGGAGTGCCTTGGTTAGTGAGCCAAGTGATTTTTGAGCAGTCGCTTGGCTCCTTTTTTGCGTTTTACTTACTCGTCAGCCAATTGGGCGACCCCGCAAGGTCGAACGTTAACCGAGCCCGAGTCCGCGATTTTCGCTTAAGAACGCCCTTGACCACCAAATCCCGCTGGATATGTTCAATAGAACATGGGACGCCTGACGCAAAGCTTTCTACTGAAACTTCGACGACCTCGGATACGTCTGCCGCGACGAAAACCTCGCAACCACGCGCAACAACTCGAGCTCAATCTATGGACGAAACGTCGTCAAAACCTCTCAAGGCGATCTTAGAGAGACAATCCGGGAACAGGTGGATTTCGTGCTACAGGATTCATTGATGACGTTGGCTTATGATTGACGCCCTTGTTAATCAATTCGGCATTCTAGCGCGATACTGGGACCACAAAGGGAACACCAGGAGAAGTAGCGCTGCTTGCTTTGCCGCGTTTGGCAGCAGCAAAAATTGCCTCTTGTAGTCTAAGGAAATAGAAGCGTATTTCCGTGCCGGACTTGTCATAGCTAATGGCGTTTGCCCCATGATCCGACGCTAGTTTGCTCAACTTGATCATAAGATTTCCAAGTTCTGTGCTGCTGGTGACATTGCCCTTTTTACACCAACAGAGCACAACAAATCCGTAGGTAGGATCCACTTGGCCAAGTCGGTTAACTGGACGGGCCCCGGGGCCGTAGCCAAGCGATATCTTTGGGAGCAACTTTCCTCGTGGAATACCCGTGCTGAGAGTCGTGCTCTTTCTCCTTCTTAAAATGCTCATTCCAATAGCGAATGGTGCAATCAAGTTTAACCGCAGGCTCCGCCAGCGCCGAAAGCGCAGATGCGACGGATAATGCCATGATCAGGAGGAATCGCGTTTGCATGCGTTGACAAAATCATGCGCTGGTCATTCGCCGTCCGACAATCAAAAAGCGACTAAACTGTGGCTTAAATTCGATCTGAAACGCTCGCGTCATTCGCAAAAGCTATGCGGATTGAATCGGACGCCCGCCTAGCGAGGCATGGGAAAGTTGGTTTTTCCGAAGTCCTCCGTTCTAGCGATTTTGCTTGACCCGCGGGTAAAGTTTCTTCCAAACTCGCGGTCGCTACGCGGATCTGAATCAGGCGGAGGATCTTTTCCCGGCTGGGTTCTTTGCCTCTTCCGGACCCTCGCAACTTCGGAATCGAATCCAGCGGGGACAGAGAGGAAGAACCATGAAATTACTGATTCAGCTAAAACAGATAACGCTACTGTTTCTCATCGCGCTAGGATTCGTCTGCCTTTTTGGATCCGCAGCAGCTTTCGGCGGTACTAACGTGATCTATAGCTTCGCCGGGGACGAAGATGGCGAATATGCCGATACAGACTTGGCGATTGATAAAGCTGGCAATTTGTACGGGACGACTGTACTCGGAGGCCATTTCGGCGGTGGCACCGTATTCCAGCTGTCTCCTTCAGGGAACGGCTGGGTTCATACCGTCCTCTATAGCTTTACTGGTGGCCTGGACGGAGGCGAACCATACAAAGGTGTTACTCTGGATGCTGAAGGCAATCTGTATGGCACGGCGGTTACAGGTGGCTCTGGGAGTTGCGAGGGTGGGTGCGGCGTAGCTTACAAGCTGACATATGGGACCTGGACGCAGACTGTGATTCATGCTTTCACCGGAGGGAATGATGGCTCCGGTCCTGGTGCTCGGCTGACGATTGATGACCAGGGCAATCTCTATGGTATGGCTCCTACTGGCGGAGCAAACGGGCTAGGCACAATCTATCAGATCCATCCAGATGGAAACAGCTGGACACTCAATGTCATTCATACTTTCACTGGCGGTGCCGATGGGGCGACCGGTTCGGCCGGCCAAATGATTTTTCGCGGTGGCCTGCTTTACGGCGCGGCGACGGCTGGCGGCATTTATAGTAAAGGCACGGTTTTCGAGCTGAAGCCAACTCAGAGTGGGGAATGGATCTTCAGAACCATTTATTCTTTCAGAGGTCAACCGGACGCAGGCTTTCCTTATGGCGGTCTGCTTTTTGACACTTCGGGTCACCTTTTCGGGACAACATACTATGATGGCGCTTATAATCTTGGTGCTGTCTACGAGCTTTTTCCACGGCCGGCTGGCGAGTGGAACGAACGGGTGCTCTATAGCTTCCAAGGGGGAAGTGACGGGCAAAATTCCATTAGTAACCTGGTGCTCGACGCGGTTGGTAATCTCTACGGCACGACGAGTGAAGGCGGTTTAGGTTCTGGTGTTATCTTCGGACTAACTCCCACGGCTAACGCGCGATGGAGGGAGAGTGTGCCTCATCAGTTTCAGGGGCCTCCAGACGCAGCCTTCGCCTACAATGGGATGGTAGCTGATGGCTTCGGGAACTTTTACGGTGCAACGGTCCATGGTGGTACTGATGGAGAAGGGGCGATCTATAAGTTCGCCCCGAATCAAAAAATGCCGCGACCTATTGTTACCGTTTATTCTGGTCCTCAGTGATGATGCCAAAGAGACCATGTTCTTCGTCGGCGATTCCGGCGGTGAAAAAGACACCGTCGCCCAGAGGCAGAAGATCCCACAGACCGTCAAATTGAAGTGGCGTTCCATCGGCGCGCATCAGCGTCTCGATGAAAGCGCCCGTGACCGGATCGTAATTGTTGATGAGACCATCACCGAAATTGCCGACCCAGAGTCCGTCTTCCACGAGCGCAAGTCCCCATGGGGCATTGAGGTTGCCGTTTGAAATCAGCCGCCTGACGAAATTGCCGCTGGTGTCGAATACATTAACAAAGCCAAACCCGGGACCCGGAACGTCGTCCTCTCTCGCGTGATCCTGCTTGGCATAAGTCACGAAGATTTCACCATTGAATTGCCGGATGCCGAACGGTCCGTAACCAGCCGGAAGATTTGGATCGACGAAGCCGTTGGGATTAACCTGATGAAAATTCTCATCGTAGGTTTCCACCTTGCCGGTATGGAAATCTGTCACGTACAAAAAATTGTGACCGTTGGCCACGCCGAGGGTTGCGCCTTTATAAATGGCGCTGTTGCGGCCACGGTTCGTGCCGTTGTCGACGGCGATGATGGCGTTGGTCAGGTCGAGGTCCGGGTTCCAACCTGAAATAGAGCCGTCTTCGCTTACAAAAATGAAAATGGCAGGCGCCGAATTACCGTTTTTTGTCACTTGGAAGAACTCGGTGTCGTTGAAGACAATTCCAGTGGGATTCCCTCCTTCTCGGTTTCGAGCCGCCGTCGGAATCGTCACGACCAGCGAACGTGCGGTACCGTCTTGCCCGTAAAGGGTGGAAACACCCGTGCCGTTGTCGCTGACCCAAATCGTTCCGCCTGACGAGGCTGCCATGCCCCACGGATTCACAAGGTTTTCATCGACGTGCTGCGCGACGCCGGGAATGTCGGATTGGAAGTTTGTCCACGAATACGTGTCCGCGCGCGCAGACGTGGCAGTGAGAATTGCTACTGCAAAGGTGAGCAGAGCAACTTTTAGGTAAGAAGAAGTTGTTTTCATAGGTGTGATGGTTGTTTTTGTAGGGAGAATCGCACCGATCGCCACTTTGCAGCGTATCGAAAAAGTAACGCCGTTGTTACTTTTCCTCGGAGCATTGTTGCCTCCCTTGCGCCGCGAACTGTGCGCCTTCATTTTGCAGACTTTAAAAACTCCACAATGGCGCGCTGTTCCTGACCGGTAATGTTGGCGCGGAGACGCATGTGATGGACGATGACGTCCCATTGCGCGTCGCTATACATAGTGGGCGGCCGAATATTGTGGCAGCGCAGACAATTATTAGACCAAAGCTCTTCGCCGCTAAGGCCCATGTAGGAATCGCTTGAGATCGCGCTGGCCGACTGGTTGGCTGTTGTTTGATCTGCCTTTGGCCCGGCAAGCAGATCCCAGCTGGCGCTGGCGCAAAGGAGCAGGACCAAAGCTGCGACGAAGCTGCAATTTCTTGTCATATCGATTCTTCGGTCAGAAACCCATGGCCGTTTGAAGGAGGAGCGCATTTTTGTTAGGCTGGCCATCGGGGTTATCCCATTCATAAGCGGCTTTCACTACGGTGCTGGGGCTAAGCCAAAAATCGAGACCAAGAGTCCACCGAGTTTCCTCGGGATCGCCAAGTCCACTCGGATCGCGACTCAGGTGATCCCAGCGGAAGATCAATTCTAGGTTCCTTAGAAAATCGACGTCGAGTTTGGTAGGCCTATACGCGAGCTCTGCGTAACCGCCATCGCGCTTAGCGGTCAGCGGAAGGGGGCCAAACCCCAGCGAGCCATCCGGATCATACACTGCATGATCCACATGGCTCCATGCGTACTGCGCGAATAGATTGACGCGGCCCTTCAGCAGGTCGGAATCGCGAGTAACCTCCAGGTCGACGGATTGAACTAACGCCTGAATGTCATGAAAAGTCGTTCCCTGAAAACCCGGCTTCGAGGTTTCGAAGCCATAGCCGACTTCGACTCCGGGAATGGGTAGAAACCCAACCCTGCCGCCAACTGCCTTGTTATCGTTGTTATCCGTGTAACTATTGAAATCGAGCGTTCCAGCGGTGCGAGCATCGAAGGTATTGAGAACCGGACCGTTGGAAACATAGAAAGCATAGTTCGCACGGGTCGGGCCGATTGGAAATCCACCCCGTACCTGGGCGCCGACGGATATGTTCGGCAGGATGCCATGGTAAACTCCTATCGGGCGGTCGGGTAGTTTGTTAATCCACTGCGGCTCGAAACGTTCGACGAAAACATTGCTAGGACTGAAGAATTCCCCGACACCCAGAGCCATGTAGTCGTTGAGAAGATACGACAGCTGGGCGTTCACAAGGTTCACATTGGTGCCGCCGCCACTGGGCTCGATCTCCAGGCGACTGTCGAACAAGAGTTTCGGAGTCAATTCCCAAAGGAAGATTGGATTGAAAGAGGCCGAAAACGTGGAGACCTGGCCGTTGCGTGCCTCGAACATGCCCTCGGCCCAACCGGCCAGGAGGAATTTGGTTGTCCCAAGCAATGACCCCACTGATTCGGAGACTGGGCTGGTACCGGCAGAAGAGATCTCCTTATGTAAGTCGGTGACACCTTGACCTTCAGGGTTTTCTTGCGTTGAAGCCGTGCTGGCAACCGCCCGACTTTCGGAGCTCTCTCGCTTTGGAGCCACGGTTTTTTCTTTTTTAACAGCGTCCAATTCCTTCTTTATTGCCAGCAGTTGAGCTTTAAGCTCATCATATTCTTTTCTGGTAACATATTGGTCTGTTGTCGTGCTTTCGGCGCGAGCAACCGGAGACGCGATTGTTAGGAGAGCTGCTTGGATAATCGCTATCGAATAATAACGATGAATCTTCATTGTGTCTTATCTCCTGGCCAGCGATCGAAGGTAGTTGATTACATTCCAGCGGTCGGTGGGCGATAGCCGCGTGCCGTAATTCGGCATTGGCTTTTTACCGACAGTGATTTTCCAGAACAGCTCGCCGTCTGTTTCTTCTCTAATCACCGAATCGGATAGTTTAGCCGGGTGAATCCCAAGGTCGGCTGCGTCGGGCCCATCACCGTTTCCCGTCTTTCCGTGACAAGCCACACAACGCTTCACGTAGATTTTCTGTCCCGTTGCGAGTGAAAATTCGCTAACTGCAACGGGGTTTTTCTTTCGCGCTTCTACCGCTGGGGCTATCCACTTTTCTGCTGATTGTGGTTGTCCTCCACTCACCGTAATAAGCGCTAAGCCAAGCAAGGGTATGAGAATTCCCAGCAGCTTCACAAAGAGCAGTGATCGACCGCGACATTGCGAGAAGGTGCGGCCGAGCTCGGACGGTGAAGGTAGCGAATTTCGCTCACGGCCCGACCAGGCTCCAGCCTGCTGGAAGAGAGGGTCCGAACGCACCACTAACGAAGACGTTGTTGTTCAGATACCAGATCGCCGTCTGACGTGTCGCGGCATTGTAGAGGAGATAGTCTGGCTTCCCGTTCCCGTTAAAGTCGGCTGCCGCTACCAACTCCCAGCCACTGGGAGAAGTCGGTCCAAAAACTCCCCGGATAAACGTCGAGGCTGTTTGGCGAGTAGCGGAATTGAACAAGCCATAATCCGGATGGCCGTCGCCGTCGAAATCCGCTGCACCTCTCAGTCCCCAACCTGCTGGAAGAGTGGGTCCGAACGCGGCACTAACAAAGACGTTGTTGTTCAGATACCAGATCGCTGTCTGACGCGTCGTGGCATTGTAAAGAACATAGTCTGGCTTCCCGTTGCCGTTAAAGTCAGCGGTAGCTACCAAGGCCCACCCACTGGGCGGAGTCGGCCCAAGCGCGCTCCCGATGAACGTCGGTCCTGACAAGTACCAGACGGCTGTTTGGCGAGTAGCGGAATTGAACAAACCATAATCCGGATGGCTGTCACTATTGAAATCCGCCGCACCTCTCAATCCCCAACCGCTCGGAAGTGTCGGGCCGAACACGCCGCTAATAAAAACGTTATTGTTCAGATACCAGATCGCTGATTGACGCGTCGCAGGATTGCGGACCACAAAGTCCTGGTGACCGTCGCCGTTAAAGTCAGCTACTATAGCTGTACCTGGGCCAGGCGGCGGGGCAGGGGGAGTTGGTGTTGGCGTGGCATTCGACACAGTCACTGTGCCTACCATGTTGCAGCAGGCTCCATGGGGAGTGCAGTAATACGGAAACGAGCCCACCGTGTTGAAGGTGTGAGTGAACATAGCTCCCTGAGCGAGAACTCCCGAATCCCATAGCCCACTGGGATGGCCGGGAGTACCCGAGGTGCTACTATGACCGGTCGAGCTCCAAGTCCATTTCACCGTGTCACCTGGGTGAATCGTAACCGATGAAGGCGTGAAGAAGAACCCGCCGTTGCCAACCGTCACCGACTGTGGTGCCACTGGCAACGCCCGAACACAAAATCAGAAACGAAGTGATAGTCACCGCTGCTGCCATAACGCGTGATGAAGAGTTTTTCATTGCATCAATATTTCAGCGTGAAAATTCTACCGATTTGCCGCCGCATGCGATGCTGAAAAAGTAACGCGCCCGTTACTTTGCCGATTTTCGGAGGCCGTGGTTAAAGCGCGTCCTCTGAACGCTCGAACGTGCTACCTCCTACTTCCTACCTGATCAGTTTTGGAAGCTAGAGGCAGAAGTTATGATGATTCGCGAATCGTATAGCCTACGTGGCGGACCGTATGTATGAGCGGAGGATCGCCGATTTTTCTTCTCAGGCGTCCGATGAAAACCTCAACCAACTTGGTGTCATATTCGTGCGGGTGTTCCCATACTCGTTCGCATAGCTCAGTACGTGTGAACACGCGGCCCGGTTCGCGCATCAGTACCTTTAGCAGCATCAGTTCCCGCACAGACAAATGAATGTTGCGTATGTCGCGATGTACCTCATGGCTTGCCAGATCGAGCGTCAAATCACCAACACGAAGCTTGAGAACAGGTTCTTCCGGATACCGTCGCCCCAGCGCAGTTACGCGTGCCACCAATTCCCGCATTGCAAATGGCTTGGGCAAGTAATCATCGGCGCCGAGTTGTAACCCGGTAACACGGTCCTTCACTTCGCCGCGTGCGGTCAACATCAACACACGACTGGCAAGGTGCTGCGCACGCAGATTGCGGAGGACTTCGAAGCCGTCCATTCCAGGCAGAATAATATCCAGCACAATCAAATCGAACGGCGTTGCCTTTGTTTTGTTCAGAGCTTTTTCACCGTCGTGGACGACGATTGGATCGTGCCCGGCTTCCGTCAGTGCCGATGCAATTTGCCGCGCTAATGCAGTGTCATCTTCAACAACCAGTATATGCATATCTTTTCAAAGCAGGGATGGACTTTAAAACCGCGTTGTAAGTTGAGCAGCGACCAGGTGATTGTCGTTCCCCTGGCCGGTGGTTTCGTGTTGATAACTATACTGAAGCTTCAATTGGGTATGTGATGTAAAGCGATAACCTGCCGCCAAGTCAATCCGCGCAATGTCTTGGCCCCATCGAACGCTTTCGCCGTAGGGATTACCGACGTCGCCGAAGAGTTGCTGGTTCCAGCGGATCGCGCCGTATAATTGCGGTGTAAACTTGTATTTCGCTTCTACATAGTAAGCAAAGGTGTCTGCGTTTCCCACTCGGGGCACTTCGAAACGCGCTTCATAAAACTCGACCCACACTTGTAAGTGGCGCCAGGCAAAGCCGGCGTCTTGTCCGAGGACAAATTCCCGGTAATCGCCGATGTCGCGCCCGGGCGGAAGCGTAGGTTCGGCCTCACGGCGAAAATACGGGCCTTCGCTCGCTGAGAAACCAAGATTCCATGCCTCGTTAGGCCGGAAACCGACACGCCCACTGAACGTCGGAGGCTCGAAACCACTCTCGGTAACGGTCCATGATTCCGGACGCGAGGATAACGATGCATTCTTCATTTCCACAGCGTAATCAAATCGATCCAGGCGGCCGGATACAGAAATGCCACTCGCATAACTAGGACCCCAGATTACCGGATTGAACGCGTACTTTTGGTAGTAGTAGGGCCCGTAGACGAAGTCGAACAGCGAATAAGGCGCGGACTTGTCCCGAATGGGGGTGACGTTTTCATAAACTATCGGCGCGCTGATGAACGGATTCTCCCAGGAGAGATGCCGCGGAATCCAATTGCCGACGACCGTGGCGAACTTGCCGATCTGCAGCGTCAAGCGACCATCATCCCAAGGCGTCACTCGCAGTGCATATTCGTCGAGCCGAATTTGAGCGCCGTTATCGCTTGGGTCAAAGCCGCGATCGAGCCGCGATTGTGAAAAGAAATAAATGTGTGAGCCGACCTGCGCGTCGAGAAAGAGCGTCAAACGCGGATTAAAAAGAGTGTCGATGTTGCTGTCGATCAGACCGGGCGCTGGCTGCTCGAAGTTATAGATTTCCAAATCGAGAGTGCCGCTCAATCGCGCCCGCAGATTATCGTGAAATGCTGAAATCGTAAGCGCGGTGTCGAGCCGATCGAAAAAATCATCGGTGTCGAATGCGCTCGCCGTGCAGGCAAAGAAGCACAGGCTCAGGACGCGCAGCTTCATGCAACTGCATTAACCCCGTCCGCAGCAGGAAAGCGCACTTCAAATTCAGTCCAATCGTTTTCCGAGCGAACCAGGCATAAATCGCCACCGTGCAGTCTGGCGAGTTCGCGCGCCAAATTTAAACCGATCCCGTGACCCGAAACGGCGGAGGGAGTCGAGCGATGATGAAAGCGTTCGAAGATGTTTTCGCCGGGCGGAATTGTGCGGCCCGTGTTCCCAATATTCAAAACAACATTCCTGGTCCCACAGGCGCGGGATGCGCTGACTCGAATCAGCCCACCGGGCCGATTGTACTTTCGTGCGTTCTCAAGAAGATTCTGCACAATGAGGGAGGTGTACGGTTCTTCTCCGGCCACAAATAAACCAGGGGTAAATTCCTTCTCGATTTTCACATCAGGCGAGTCGGGAAGCGCGCTAAGATCGTCAAGCCACTCATCGACCAGCTGGCTAAGATTTACCGGTGCAGACGCAATTTGAAGATGTCCCGCATCCATGCGCGACAAGAGAAGCAAATCGTCGATCACGCCAGTCAAACGATGCGTCTGATGGAGAAGGGCGGATAATTCCTCGTAAACCTCCGGCTTGAAACCTTCGCGCGTCAGCAATGTTTCCAGGCCGACGCGAAGAACTGTGACCGGGCTTTTTAACTGATGTGAGGCATCGGCAGAATACCGGGCCGACCTTTCCAATTCCTGTGTGGTCGAAGCAAGCGCGTCTTCGGCACGTTTTCGTTGCGCGCGATTTTCCTCCGAATCCAGCGCAAGTTTCTTCACTGGCGCCGAGAACCTGAGCGCAACCACATGGCTGGCGACGAAACCGCCTAACAAGAGCAACGCGCCTGCGCCGCCAATCTGCCAGCGGAGGCGATGCAATTGAGCCATCGGATAGGCCATCGGATAAACGCAAATCTCGTAAGCGGCTGGAAAAAGCGAACCAGGATTAAGCCGTTTGTAAAATAAGAGCTGAAGCGCGCCATCGACATTGACGCGAAAGTTGTCTTGCTCGCGATCAGAACTTGCGACCGCAATGGCTATCTTTTCGTTGAGCGATGCTTGTGCAGATTTCGGAAGCGAGGGCAAATACAATTGCCCATTAGCCCAGACGCCGCTTCTCATTCCCACCTCAGCGTTTTTCTCTTCAAGCTCCAGCGGTTTGAATCCGATGACGAGCGCGGAGATCACGTCGCCGGTGTAGCTCGAAAAGATCGGCACAGCGATCACTTCGTCGATAGTTCCTCCGCCGGTTTCAGTATTTCTCCGGATGTAACCGATTTGTTGCGTGTCGGGCAATCTGCTCAAAGCGAGTTGCGTTTCGGTTTTCGTATCCAGTTCACCCACGTCGTACGGATTTGGCGGCTTAATGACCGCGCCTGTGCTGTCGAGAAACCGATAAAATTTCGCATGCAGCGATTGCGCCGCCTGTTCGGGCGGCGGTTCGTCGCCTTCCATTAGATCGCGCAGTTCGTCCTTTGCACTGGGATACAACAAGTCGATTGCATTGTCTTCCATGGCCGCATGGATCCTTGGCTTCGCCGCAAGCACGTCGCAGCGCTCCGCCAGGGCTGCGTGGCGTAATTCTTCGAGCTTATGCAGGGAGGAAAGCTCCGCTTGGAAATTCTCCTGTAGATTTCGTTCTGCGTCGGCTGTGACTTTGCGCTGTGCCAGGTAGAAACCAAGGGCAGTCAGCGTTGCGACGATTACCATTATGGCGGTGAACAGCCGGGTTCGAAAGCTTGCTACACCTTCGTCTCTGGCTTGAACCGCCGATCTCATGGGAAATCGACGTGGAGTGTCTGGCCGTTTTTCAGTTCCACTGGTTTCTCGCGCGTGGTCCTGCTGTCGATCCAAGCCTTAAGCGTGTAACGACCCGCAGGAAGTCCGCTTAATCGAAAGTGTCCGTCCGTATCTGTCATCACAAAATACGGAGTATTCAAAACCAGGATCAGCCCGCGCATATGTTCGTGAATATCGCAGCGTAATGTGACCAGACCCGGTTTATCGAAAATTTGTGTCGGAATAGGACGTTCCTCG
>WNFW01006909.1_pt1 | contig 11688 bp, 14 predicted proteins | sample 5400131 | NCBI WGS metagenome assembly WNFW01 (sample SAMN13153362, study PRJNA577476) | soil metagenome | isolation source: 20 cm soil or saprolite under grassland replicate 1 | place: USA:California | collected 2016-06-15
ACCTGGAGCGCCCGTCCAGCGTACTCGCGGAAGTGCTCCCGGGCGGGACGCCGGTCGCGGTCCTCTCGGGTCCGTCGTTCGCCCTGGAGGTATTCCAGCGCCAGCCGACCGCGGTCGTCGCGGCCGCAGCCGATCATGCGATCGCGCAACGCGCGCAGCGCGTCTTCTCGACGAGCTACTTCCGCGTGTACTCGCACACCGACGTCGTCGGCGTGGAGCTGGCGGGTGCGCTCAAGAACGTGATCGCCCTCGCCGCCGGCATCCTGGAGGGATTAGGCCTCGGCTTCAACACACGCGCCGCGCTGATTACGCGCGGGTTGGCCGAGATCACGCGGCTCGGCGTGACCCTCGGCGCGCAGCCGATGACGTTTGCCGGTCTCGCCGGCATGGGCGACCTGATCCTCACCGCGACCGGCGCGTTGTCGCGCAATCGCACGCTGGGGGTCGCGCTGGGACAGGGGCAAACGCTCGATCAGGCACTGGCGGGAAAGGCGGCCGTCGTCGAGGGCGTGAACACGACGCGCACCGCCGTGGCGCTGGGGGAACGGCACGGTGTCGACATGCCGATCGCGCGGGAAGTCGCGAATGTCCTGTTCCAGCGCAAGCCGCCGCGGCAGGCCATCAGCGACCTGATGGAGCGCGAACTGAAGGCGGAAGGTCGATGAGCAGCGGAACGCCGTCGCAGCCGGTGCAGGAGTTCTTCTCGATCGGGGAGGTGTGCCAGCTCACCGACCTCAAGCCGCACGTGCTGCGGTACTGGGAAAGCCAGTTTCGCTTCCTGAATCCGGCCAAGAACCGCTCGGGGAATCGCGTCTACCAGCGCCGCGAGATCGAGCTGATTATGCTGGTGAAGCACCTGTTGTACACTGAGAAGTACACGATCGAAGGCGCGCGGCAGAAGATCGAGCAGTACCGGCGGTCGGGCGAGCTGAAACCGGAAGCGCGCCGCGCCCTCGCCACCGAAACGGTCCGCGAGCTCCGCGCCGAGCTGAAATCGGTTCTGGGAATTCTCGAAGGGAGTTGACGTGCAGGTCGCCGTTGTCATTCCTGCCTATCAGGCTGTGCTCACGCTGGGCCACGTCGTCGCCCGCACGCGCGCGGCGGTGCCCGAGGCCCGGATCATCGTCGTCGACGATGGCTCGATCGACGGTACCGCCTCCGCCACCCCCGAGTTCGTCATCGGCCACGACAAGAACCGGGGGAAGGGGGCGGCGCTGCGCGACGGCATTCGCGAGGCGGTCTCCCAGGGCGCCGTGATCGTGGTGACGATCGATGCCGACGGGCAGCACCCGCCGGAACAGATCCCGCGCCTGGTGAAGCCGATTACGGATGGCACCGCCGATCTGGTCCTCGGGGCGCGCAAGCGCGATACCGCGATGCCGGTGTCACGGCGTTTCACCAACTGTCTGTCGGCGAGTCTGGCGTCGCGGATCGGCGGCCAGGACGTGAGTGACGCCCAAACCGGGTTCCGGGCCTTCACGCGCGAAGTCGCGGCGCGCGTCCAGCCGCTGGGCGATCGCTACGAGTACGAGGCGAATTTCCTCCTTGAAGCGCTCCGCGCGGGCTACCGGGTCACATCGGTGGAAGTCCCCACGATGTACGGCCCGCAGAGCCACTTCCGCGCCTGGGGCGACACCTGGCGCATGGCCGGCGCGTTCGCGCGTCATGCCGACCGGATCGTTGGCGGTCGGGGTTCCGGAGGCCGTGGCCGTTGATGCGCATTCTGGTCTCGAACGACGACGGCGTGCTGGCCCCGGGCATCGCGCTGCTCGCCGACGTCTGCGCCACCGTCGGGCAGGTGACGGTCGTCGCGCCCGACCGCGAGCAGAGCGGCACCTCGCATTCGCTGACGCTGCATCGGCCGCTCCGCGCGCATCGCCGCTCGGACGGCGCTTTCCAGGTCGACGGCACGCCCACCGACTGCGTGCTGCTGGCCCTCGGGGCGCTCATGCCGGACGGCCCGAACTGGGTGTTCTCCGGCGTGAATCACGGACCGAACATGGGCGAAGACGTGCTGTACTCGGGGACGGTCTCCGCGGCCATGGAGGGTCTCGCGGCCGGCGTTCCCAGCGTCGCGATCTCGTATGGGAGCTTCGACCTCGAGCACCTCGAGAGTCATCGCCCCGGACTCGAACGATTGATTCGGAGCATCGTGCAGGTCGAGAACTTCCCGGGCGAAACGTTGCTCAACATCAACCTGCCACCGATCCCCGGTGATCAAGTCAAGGGCCTGAAGGTGACGAACCTGGGGAGCCGCGTCTTTCACGAAGAGATCGCGACGATGAAGGACCCCTGGGGGCGCGAAGTCCATTGGATCGGCGGCGGGCGCGTGACATGGTCGGGCGGCGCGGACTCCGACTTTCAGGCCCTGAAGGACGGCTACATCTCGGTGACCCCACTCCATGTCGATTTGACGAATTACAAGCTGCTCGAAGTCGTGCGGAAATGGGAACTCGGTAAGTGACGGGTAGCCGCGACACGTATGGCGGCTACCGTTCGCGTCTGGTCGAGCAGCTGCGCGCCCAGGGGATCCGCGACCTCGCCGTGCTGCGGGCGTTTGCGGCGACGCCACGCCATCTGTTCGTGCCCGAGGCCGTGCGCCATCGCGCCTACGAGGATGCAGCGCTCCCGATCGGCAACGGCCAAACCATCTCGCAGCCCTTCACCCAAGCACGCTATCTCGAGACCCTGGCCCTCAAGGGCAACGAGCGCGTGCTGGAGATCGGCACGGGGTCGGGATATCAGACCGCGCTCCTCGCCGCGCTCGTCGACCAGGTGTTCACGATCGAGCGCGTGCGTCCGCTCGCTGAGAGCGCGCAGGCGGCCCTGCGGGCGGCCGGCGTGACGAATGTGTCGGTGCTGGTCGGCGACGGCACGCTGGGTTGGAGCGCCTACGCGCCCTACCATGCGATTCTGGTTGCGGCGGGGGGCCCAGAGGTGCCTCCACCGCTTGTAGAACAGCTGGCGCCGACCGGGTGCATCATCATTCCGTTGGGAAAACGCGGCGGTGCCCAGACCCTCACGCTGGTCCGCCGCACGGCCGATGGGGGGGGCATTCGATCGACGCCGATCGGCGAAGCTCGCTTTGTCCCGCTGGTCGGCGAGCACGGCTTCGATGGTTGAACGGTTCATCGATTGGCTGCTGCACACGCTGCTCGATCTCGGCTACCCGGGGATCGTGGCGCTCATGGCCATGGAATCGTCGATTCTGCCGGTGCCGAGCGAGCTGGTGATGCCGCCGGCGGGCTACTGGGCCGCCAAGGGCCAGATGAGCTTCGCCGTGGCGCTCATCTGCGGCATCGTGGGGAGCATCGTCGGGGCACTCGCCAACTACTATGGCGCCCACCTGATTGGCCGGCCGCTCATCCAGCGCTATGGCAAGTACGTCCTGCTGAGCGAAAAGAACCTCCAGCGCTCCGAGCAGTTTTTCGCGCAACACGGCGAGATCAGCACCCTCGTCGGCCGGCTGTTTCCGGTGATCCGGCACCTCATCTCGATTCCGGCGGGGCTGCATCGCATGCCGCTGCCGAAGTTCATCCTGTACACGGCCGTCGGCGCTGGGATCTGGTGCGCGATTCTCACCTGGATCGGGTACTTCCTCGGCCAGCACGAGGGGGTGCTGCGCAACGAGGAGATTCATCGCTACGTCACCCGGGCACTGCTCGTGCTCATTCCGGCGACCCTCATCCTGATTCTCATTTACGTCCTGCGGCGCCGCAGGAAGCCGATTTGAGCCGCCGTCGCTGGATTATCCGGGGTCGCGTTCAAGGGGTCGGGTTCAGGTGGTTTGTCATGCGTGAAGCCGAGCGACTCAAGCTCGACGGGTTCGCTCAGAACCTTCCGGATGGATCGGTTGAAGTAGTTTCTGAAGGGCCGGACGCCGCACTCGAGACGTTAGAGCAGCACCTGCGGCGCGGCCCCTCACACGCGCGCGTGGACGATGTCGAGCGACTTCAAGTTCCTCTAGAACTTGAGATCCCGAGGCCCTTTGACGTCCGCTAGCACGAAGCTCATCGACCGCCTGAGGCGCGCGATCCGCGATATCAAGGATTTTCCGAAGCCGGGGATCGTGTTCAAGGATGTCACGCCGGTCCTGCTCGACGTCGATCTCCTCCGCGGCGCGGTCAAGTTGATGGCGTCCCCATACCGCGCGGCGCGGATCACGCGCGTCGTGTCGATCGAGTCGCGGGGGTTCTTGTTCGGAGCGCCCATTGCGCTCGAACTCGGGGCAGGGCTGGTGCCGATCCGGAAGCCGGGAAAGCTCCCCGCCGCCACGCAGCGGGTCGAGTACGCCCTCGAGTACGGGACCGACGCGTTGGAAATGCATCATGACGCCGTGCAGCAGGGCGATCGAGTGCTGATCGTGGATGATGTCCTGGCAACGGGAGGGACCGCGAACGCCGCCGCCCAGCTCGTGGGGCGCACGGGGGCAGCGGTCTCAGGCTTCACCTTTCTGATCGAGCTCGACTTCCTGAAGGGCCGGCAGCGGCTGCAAGGACGGCGGGTCGAGGCCTTGCTGCATTACGCCTAACTCGCGTAAATTTGGCCGTTTACGCCCCAGGAACACGCCCCTGTAGCTCAGGTGGATAGAGCAGCGGTTTCCTAAACCGTTGGCCGGGTGTTCGAGTCACCCCAGGGGCACTGACAACTGAACGCTCAATGATCAATGTCCATTGATCATTGAACATTGATCATTCGGACGGAGTCTGCACTTGGCAACCGCAACGCGCAGCGGCACCACGGGAAAACCGACGACCACAGCCGGTACAGCACCGTCACGAGCCCCAGGGGAGATACGGCCGCCGCTTTCGGAGCGCGCGGGCGCGTGGATCCAGGCGCACAAGCAGCTCACGTCGTGGGCAGGGACGATTCTGGCGCTCGCGGCCGTGCTGGTTGTCTGGCAGCTATCCACCAAGCGCCGCTCGGAAGACATCGCGATGGGTGAGCTCCAGGGCGCGCGCTATGCCTTCGAGAACCAGAACCTGCCGCTGGCGGCGAGCGAGCTGTCGAAGGTCATCGAGAACTACGCCGGAACGAACGCTGCCGAAGAAGGTCGGTTGCTGCTCGCCAACGTACGGCTGCTTCAGGGGCAGCCGCAGCAGGCGGTCCAGGCCCTCAAAGACTACGCCCCAGGTGCCGGGAAGCCGTACCGGGCACAGGCCTACGAGCTTCTGGGGGCCGCCTACGAGAACATGGGACGCTTCCGCGAGGCCGGGGAAGCGTACGAGAACGGGTCGGCAGCGGCCCGCCTGGACTTCATGAAGGCCCAGCTGCTCTCAGATGCCGGCCGGGCCTGGACGAACGCTCCAGACACGACGCGCGCGATTGCCGCGTACCAAAAGATCGTGAAGGATTTCCCGAAACAGGCGACAGTAACCGAGGCAAAAGTGCGTCTGGCTGAGCTCACAAAGGGCACAGTTTCGTAGCAGCCTAGTTCGTATAATAGATATTATGTTAAGTTGAGAAGTACATGAATGTGGACAAGCCGTTTTACGTGATCACACCCCTGAATACCATTCTCCCCTCCCCAGACAGCCAGACGTCGTCGTAGCGGCCGTCTTTGGTCTTTGTAGCCTGTACTCCTAGCATCCGTCCGCTGCGGCTCTGAATGCTCACTGGGAGCCCGCCCAGGCCCCATTCCTGGATGGCGCAGCCAGCCCCCACCGCGCCGGTCCCACAGGCCAGCGTTTCGCCCTCGACGCCGCGCTCATAGGTCCGCATGCGCCACACGCCCTTCTTGTCGGTCGAAATGAAGTTGACGTTGGCTCCCTCGGCGCCGAGGGCTGGATCGAACCGGAGCGCGCGACCGCGCTCCATCAGATCGATGTCGTCCACATCTTCCACGACGACTTCGAGGTGCGGTACGCCGACTCGCGCCAGGGCCGCCTGCCGTTCGCCAGGCGCGAGCTGGAGGCCTGGAACCGCCGCCGGTGCGTCCACCGCCGCCAGGTGCAGCTCGGCGCGCCCGGGTTCGACGACGCGACTGCGGTAGATCCCTGCATCCGTTTGGAGGTCCATGCCATCGGCCGCGCCGATGCCGAGGTGCACGGCGAGCGCGGTGCTGCACAGCGCGGCATTACCGCACATGTCGGCGTGAGAGCCGTCGGAGTTGTAGTAGATCATGCGGGCGGCACCGGGTGTCGAGCCGGCGCCGACGAAGACGATGCCGTCCGCCCCGATTCCCGTGCCGCGGGCGCAGACCGCCTGCATGTCGGCCGGGCTCCACTGGTCCGGCGTGGACACCCGCGCGTCGAGCATGACGAAATCGTTGCCCGATCCCGTCATCTTGTAGACCGGGAGGCCGACTAGATGCGGCCGAACCAGGCCATGAGCCGCAGGCGCGGCACCTTCCACACCGCCTCGCGGACGATGGCCTTGTTCATCTTGCTTTGCCCCTCGGCCCGGTCGACGAACACGATCGGAATCTCGCGGAGCTTGAACCCTTTTCGCCATGCGCGAACACTCATCTCGATTTGAAAGGCGTAGCCGTTGGATCCGACCTGCGAGAGATCGATCGCCTCGAGCACTCGCCTGCGAAAGCACTTGAACCCACCCGTCAGGTCCCAGATCCGAAGGCCCGTAAACAACCGGGCATACACATTGGCGAAGTACGATAGCATCAGGCGGCTCATCGGCCAATTGACGATGGTCACCTTTCCGTCCAGGTAGCGCGAGCCCAATACGACGTCCGCATCCTGAATCGCCGTGAGAAACTCCTTGAGGTGTGCGGGATCGTGCTGGAAGTCGGCGTCCATCTCGAACACGTAATCGTAGCCCCGCTCCAGCGCCCACTTGAACCCGGTGATGTAGGCTGTCCCCAGCCCCAGCTTCCCCTCGCGATGTAACACATGCAGGCGCGGATTGGCGCGCGCTATCTCGTCGGCGATCTGCCCCGTGCCGTCGGGCGACGCGTCGTCGACGATGAGTACCTCGAGCCGCGGATCCTGGGCCAGCACCTGCGGCAGGATGTGCGGGAGATTCACCGCCTCGTTGTACGTGGGAATGACAACGAGAGCTCGTTCAGCCACTGCGTCGCCTCCGCTCGTACACCGGCGGCACGATGAACCCGGCCAGCACGACGAGGAGTGCGACCAGGCCGATCGCTTTCCCGCGCGCGAACGAGCGCGAGTAATAACTCAGCTCGACACGCTTCGCGCCGGGAGCGACCGGGACCGTGAGCAGCGCGTGGTCGCCGCGCAACACCGCAGCCGGATGCCCATCGACGGTGGCGCGCCAGTCGAGATACCAGTTCTCCGCGATCAGCACGTAGCTCGAGTCTGTGGGTGGCGGCTCCAGGTCGATCGTCATCCGCCCCGGCATCCAGGCGGTCACACTCGCCTTCGAGGGCGACGGCGCCGGCAGGCTCGTCATCGGCGCCGGGTTCACCGGCGCGCTCAGCGGAAAGAGCACGACTCGTCCATACCCGGGCATCCGCGGGTCGGCGAGCGTGGGAGGAATCGCCTGCTCGTCGACTTTCGCGGCGCCCGAGACCACGCGCGCGTACGGTGGCTGGCTGTCGGCCTCATAGAGGAAGCCTGCTGTGCCCGCCGCCGTCTGGACCGGTCCGAGGACCAGTCTATAGCCTGGAAGGTGAGCCGTATCGGGCAGCAGGACGTAGCGCACCGCGAGGAGGTCCCAGAGGCGTGTCGACGTCAGCAGAAAGCGCGCGCCGTTTGGGGTGCCGGGGCGGCCGCCGATCAGCTCATCGAAATAGCGAAGCTCGTTCCCCTGGTAGCCGAGGACCTGTGCGATGCCATGCCCCATCAACACGTTTTCGGGATAGACGTCGAAATTCAGGACGCGGAGCGGTTTGGGATCGGCGCGGAGCCGCGTCACGATCGCATCGGGTCGATAGAGGCTTAGGCTCGGCGGGTCGGAGTAGACCCAGAAGCGCCTGCCATCGCGCCACAGATCGACGCCGACCAGCAGTGGCAGACCCAGCGCGAACATGAGCGCCGACACCGCGCCCCGCTTGTACGCAAACGCCAGGAGTCCGAGGAGGGCCAGGACGATCGCCCCGATCAAGCCGCGCCGCACCAAAGCCGGCGAAGGTGGCTGCAATGAAGGAGACGACGAAGAAGACCATGCCCGGCGCGCGCGTCTTCTTCACGTACGGCATGACAGTCCACCACAGATGATAGAAGGGGGTGGCGGCGCCCATCGCGATCAGCAAGAACAACACGCCCATGCCGCCGATCCACCACACGAACCGGCGCCGGGTGTCGCCCAGGCCGAGAATCGCCAGCACGATGACGGGGAGCCCGAGATACTCCGAGTGCAGCTTGATCGGATTCGATCCCCAATACGTCCCCACTTCGCCTGTGAAGCCGGCGATGAAGAACCCCGGTACGTGATCCCACGGGATGCCGTACGTCGCGGTGCTTTCGAACGTGGCGGCATACGCCACGGCGCGCGGTGAGTGCGGGATGTATTCGAGGAACGGCAGGATTTGCGGCATCGCCACGCCAAAGCCGACGATGATCGCGCCCAGCGTGAGCGCCAGGCGGCCAAGCCGTGGACCGATCGGTTCAGTGGTTTGCTCGCCTAACGTGAGATAGAGCGCGAAGAGTCCACTCGCGACCAGGAGATAGTAGGTCGTCTGGACGTGCGGGCTGAGGAGGCACAACGCGACGGCCACCGCGAGTAGCGGATAGCCCCAGATCCGGCGATCGCGGAGCGCGACGAGCAGCGCGAAGAACGCCAGCGGCAGCATGGCCGAGACGAACAGCTTGCCGTCGTGTCCCGGTCGCGCGTACGAGATCAAGAGGCCGGTCAGCTGATACGCGAGGCCGCCCGTCGTCGCACCTACCCACGAGACGCGAAGGCGCCGCAGGAACAGGAACGTGAACAGGCCGGCCAGGATGTAGTGGATGACGAAGCCGATGTTGGTGACTTTGTCCGCCGAGAGCTTCCAGCGCAGGAGCGACGTCGGATACAGCACGTCGCCGTGTGTCACTGGTGCGATGTACGGCAGGCCGCCCATGATCATCGGGTTCCACAGCGGCAGCGAGCCGGTGGCGCGCCACTGCTCTGCCTGCCATTCGTGGACTGCGTAGGCGCTCGCGTACTGATCACCGCCCGGCGCCGCGAGCCATTTGCCGCGCAGCATCGGGAACGCGAGCACCGCGACGAACAGCACGAGGAGCCCAGTCGCGTACAGCACCGGACGCTTCGGCTCGTATACGCTTGCCGTCATGCCTACCTGCGGCGCCTGCTGCGTCTGTTTATTCAGCTGCGTCTGTTTATTCAGCGGAGTTCTCCTTGCTTATCGGAGCCGGGCCCTTCAGGAGGAGCGCGATGCCCGCCGCACCCACTTCCGTGAGCGTGAGCTGCACGCGTGAGGCGAGACTGATCGCCAAAGCGCCCCCGCTGCCCACTAACGGCGTCAAGAACCCGACGAGAGCCAAGTCGCGCACGCCGATTCCCCCAGGCACGAACACGGCGACGATGCCCATGACGTAACCCAGCGCGAACATACCCATGGCCGCCGAGATCGGCACGGTCGTGGTTGAAACCAGGCCCCGAATCAGCATCCAGAACGAGACGCCGAACGTCACCCAACTCACCAGCATCAGGCCGCTCGAGAGCAGAATCGCCGTAACCGGCAGCGGTGGCAGCGGCGATTTGGAGTCGGCGAGTTTGCCGAGCCATTCGGCGGACCGCCGCCAGGCCAACACGCCGATCAGCGCGAGCGCCGCGACCACTGCCCCGCCCAACAGCATGGGCGACGCCGCGTGGGGCGTCGCGAGCGCGACGAGCACGACGCCGGTGCCGAGCACCACCGCCTGCATCGCGAACGCCGACACCGCGGCCGCGCTCCGGCGGACGCCCGCGCGCTCGGCCAGCACGAGGAGTCCCGCGACACTCCACACCTTGCCGGGGATGTAGCGGCCGAGGATGGCGAGGCACCACGCGCGCGTGGCGTCGCCATAGCGCAGCCGCTGATCCCAGCCGTGGAGCATCTGACGCCACGATTCGATCTGAATGGCATATGTAAGGAACACGACGACCACCGACAGGGCGAGCCACGCGATGTGCACATCGAGCGTGACGTGGACCGATTGAAACGCAGCCCAGTTGCGCGCCAGCGAGCGCGCGATCAGGGCCAGGACGACGAGCATGGCGGCGACCTTGGCCGCCCGCAACCATCCTGCTTTCAATCCTTCACGAACTTGTAAGCGATGGACCGTCCCAGGAGCCACCAGGGCGCGGGAATCGGCGGCCAGATGTAGGTGCCGGCGTAATCGGCCCGCCTGAAGCCATTCATTTCACCGAGCCGCGTCATCGTCTGTTTCGTCCAGCTGTAGACGTGTCCCCACTTATCGGGCACGCCCAGCAGGTTCCAGATGATTTCCTTGAAGTGATAGGGATTGGGCACCGACACGACCCACACGCCACCCGGCCTGAGGACGCGATAGACCTCGCCCGCCGTCTGAAAGGCCGTCGGCGTGTGCTCGAGCACTTCGATCATGAAGACGCGGTCGAACGAGGCGTCCGGGAACGGCAGGCCCTTTGTGATGTCGTGGATCAGGACGTCGGGGGCGGCATACTCGGGCGCGATATCGAGTCCCTGATACCTGATGCCCTGCGGCAGGAATTTGCGGATCTCCCCTTCCCTGCCGCCGATGTCGAGCACGGCGTGCCCCGGCTCGGTCCGCGCAAGCTTCTGCGCGAGCCGATAGCGGATGCTTTCCTCACCCCAGTTCCGCCATCCGGTCCGGTCGCTGTAGAACGCGGCCAGCTCGGGCGAGCCGGGGGCTATGCGTTTCGCCATGCTTCTAGACTCCTGGATCGGTGGTGCGCGCAAAGGAACGCGAAAGTTACTTATCTTCGTGGCCATGCGCATCTTGCATCTGGTCACGGCATTTCCGCGCAGCGAGCGCGACATCATCGCGCCCTGGCTCGTCGAGCTGATCAAACGGCAACGCGCCGCGGGACACGATGCGCAGGTCTTCACCGCCGCCTATCACGGCTCGCCCGATCACCTGTTTCAGGGCATCCCGGTCCATCGCTTCCGATATTTCTTCGCCAATTGGGAAGCGCTGACACACGACGAATCGGCCGCCGATCGCATGCAGCGGTCGTTGCTGTACCGTCTCATGCCGGCGCCGTTCGTCCTGTTCGGGATGCTCGCGGTCTGGCGCCTGTGCCGGCGCGAGCAATTCGACATCATCCACGTCCATTGGCCCGTGCCGCTGGCATTGTGGGGCTGGGCCGCCCGCCGGGGGGGTGGGGCTGCCCGGCGGGCCGCGGTCATCCTCACGTTCTACGGCATCGAGCTGCGGTGGGTGAAACGCTCGCTGCACTTTCTCAAGGGATTTGTGCGCTGGGCCTGCCGGCGCGCCGATCGCGTCGTGGCGATTTCATCCGAAACGGCGCGGGAAATCCGCGAGCTCGTCGACGTACCAGTCGCCGTCATTCCCTACACCACGCCCTTCCCCGGCAACATTGCCCCGCGCGCCCTCACAGCGGGCGACGGGAAACGACTGACCATTCTCTTCGTCGGCCGGCTCGTGGAGCTCAAAGGGCTGGCCTACTTGATCGAAGCCGCGGGGCTGCTGCGGGGACGCGTCAACACGCGCATCGTGGCGGTCGGCATCGGCCCAGAGCGCGAGCGGCTGGAAGCGCTGGCCAAGACCCGCAACGTCGACATCGATTTTCGCAACAAGGTCCCGGACGCCGAATTGC
>WNFW01004748.1_pt1 | contig 11682 bp, 15 predicted proteins | sample 5400131 | NCBI WGS metagenome assembly WNFW01 (sample SAMN13153362, study PRJNA577476) | soil metagenome | isolation source: 20 cm soil or saprolite under grassland replicate 1 | place: USA:California | collected 2016-06-15
GGTCACCACGGCCCGAGAACGGACCTCTGCCGTCGTGCTTGCCTACGAGTCAGGTCTAGTTGTCCGGGGCGGCGGAAGCTGCCGCTTCTCCAGCGGGGCATCCTGTGCGACCCGAATACGGGTGACGGACGCCCAGCCCGGCCGCGCACAACTTGGGTTTCAGTGCCGCATCAGGCCCCTTTCAGTGGTGGCTGTCAGGGTCTGACCATGACCGCCTGACTGATGACCTCCGAAGGGGATTGAGTCGCAATGAGAATCCGCGAGCTCCTGGGCGGCAGCGCCATGGCCGCCACTCTCGCTGTCGCCGGGCTCGGCCTGACGGCCGCGCCCGCCAGCGCCTCGGCTAACTGCCTGTACTACCTCAACCAGTCGAATTTCTACTACGGGCTCGCGTTCCAGAACTACAACCTGGGATTCGTGGCTCAGGGCCAGGGCGACATCGCCGGCGCGAACTACTACTTCAGCCAGTTCACCATCAACTACGCCACCTCGGTGTCGTTCACCCAGCAGTACCAGCGCTGCAACATGAAAGAGCCCTAGGCGGCCCGCCTGTCGGCCGGTCACAGGAAGTTGCGGGGCCAGATCATCGTCCGCCACGTGCGTGCCACGGCCCGCCGCTGATACGCATGACGGCTCCCTCGCTCCGCTTGGCACCCGCTTACCCTTACGGGCCACAGGCCGGCCCGGTTCACCCACGCGCCGGAATGGTGTCGCTGGCCGGTCGACGGCAGACCATGGTGGCGTGGCACCATCGGCGAGGAGCGCTTCCCGCGTCCAAAGGTTCAGCCTTGTGGCTCTGGCGCGGGCTGGCTGAGTGCTTCTTCGGCTCCCTGGCAGGCGAGCTCGTCGGCGCGCTCATTCTCCGGATGCCCCGCGTGGCCTTTGACCCAGAACCACTCCACGTGGTGCTTCTGGGCTGCCGCGTCAAGCCGCCGCCACAGATCGGCGTTCTTGACCGGCTTCTTCTCGACGGTCTTCCAGCCGTTGCTCTTCCACGTCGGCACCCATTGAGTGATGCCTTTGCGTAAGTACACGCTGTCGGTGAAAAGATGCACCTCTGACGGGCGGGTCAGGATCTCAAGCCCTTGGATCGCTGCCGTTATCTCCATGCGGTTGTTGGTGGTAGCAGGTTCGCTGCCGTAGATCTCTTTCCTGTGGCGCCCGTAGCGCAAGATGACCCCCCAGCCGCCAGGACCCGGGTTGGGCCAGCATGCACCATCGGTGAAAATCTCGACAAGCGGTGTCGCGGGCCGCTCCGGCCCGGGAACGCCACTGGGCTCGTCTTCCCTCACCGACCTTCACCTCCGCACGTGCGGGCCGCGGTGTAGCACGCCAGGCCAGTCGCATGGGTCGGTGGACCACGACTTCGGGTCAGGGTCTGCGTGCGACGCCGCCGAACATGGCGACCTCGTCAGGTTCGCCGTCGGGCGTGGCCTCCGGGCGCCAGCGTGAACACGACACCACCCCGGGCTCCAAGAGTTTCAGCCCGTCAAAGAATCGCGCGATCTGCTCATGGGTGCGCTGGGTCAGCTTGGGCGTGCCGTGCTCGTTCCAGAATGCGACTGCCGCATCAACATCGGGCATGTCGGGGCGGGTGATGGTATGCGAGAGCACCAGGTAGCTGCCCGAAGGGAGCGCGTCGAGGTAGCGGCGCACGATGCCGTACGGGTCCTCATCATCACCGATGAAGATCACCACGCCCAGCATGGTCAGGGCGATCGGCTTGCTGAAGTCCAGCGTGTCCGCGGCCCCGGTGAGAATACCGTCGACATCGCGCAGGTCAGCGTGGATGTAATCGGTGGCACCCTCGGGAGTGCTGGTGAGCAGGGCCCGGGCGTGCGCCAAGACGAGCGGGTCGTTGTCGACGTAGACGATTCTGGATTCTGGCGCGGCTGCCTGTGCGACCTCGTGAGTGTTGTCGACCGTCGGCAGGCCGGTGCCGATATCCAGGAACTGGCGGACCCCTCGCTCGTTGACCAGGTACCGCACGGCCCGGCCAAGAAACTGCCGATCGGCGCGGGCGTAGTCGCCGATCATGGGATGCAACTGGCGGATCTGCTCCCCCACCACACGGTCGACCTCATAGTTGTCCTTGCCGCCCAGCCAGTAGTTCCAGATCCGGGCCGTGTGCGCGACCGCCGGGTCGACCGCGGTCTCGATGCCTTCTGGATTGGGTGCGCCATCCGCCACGGGAAGCATCTCCTGCCGTTTCGATGAGGCCGTAAGCCCGAACCGATTGCACTGGCAGTGTATTCGCGAAGACCATGGTGCCCCGGGCTATTTCAGCCCAATCATGCCCATTGGCAAATGCGCACGGGCGCTGCCGGGCAGCTCCAGCGGTCACTTGGCGCCGGTAATGATCTTCGGCAGGACCGGGCCGCGACGCGCGTGACCGAACGACCGAACTTCGGTGTTCAGCCGGCAGGCTGGTGATCCGCGGGGGGCCTCAGAGCCGTATCAAGAGTGCGAGGAGCGAGGAGGGACAGATGCAATCGACCAACGGGGGCGCGGTGGTGATCGGTGCCAGCATGGCCGGGCTGCTGACCGCCCGGGTGCTGGCGGACCGGTTCGATCAGGTTACCGTCATCGACCGCGACGACCTGCCGCCCGGGCCGGATTCGCGCAAGGGGGTGCCGCAAGGCCGGCACGCGCATGGGCTGCTGGCTTCCGGGGAGCTGGTTTTCAGGGATCTTTTCCCTGGGCTCATGGAGGATCTGGTTACGGCTGGCGCCGAGCGTGTCAGTGTCAGGCAGGCACGATGGTGGCAGTACGGGGGCTACCGGGTTGCCTGTCCTGCTCCCGAGGGCACTTTCTTGTCCCGGCCGTTCCTCGAGGCAGGGGTGCGCCAGCGGGTTCTGTCCCGGCCGAATGTGACGCTGCTGCGGGCGGCCGCATACGGGCTGGATGTGCGGGATGGCCGCGTCGCCGGGGTGGTGACCGGGGGCGCGAACGGCCCGGTGACGGTGCCAGCTCAGTTCACTGTCGACGCCTCGGGCCGTGGCAGCCGGGTGGCGCAGTGGCTGCGTGAGGCGGGTTACCCCGAGCCGCCGGTCGCCCGGGTCCACATGGACATGACCTATGCCACGCGGCTCTACCAACGGACCGCTGGGCGGCTGCCGGAGGGCACCTGGATCGTCACCATCAGCGACCCCGACCAGAGCAAGCGGCTGGCGGTCGCGTTCCCCATCGAGGGGGACCGCTGGATCGTCACCCTAGCGGGCTTTCACGGCGACAATGCCCCGGCCGACGACGCCGGATACCTGGCGTTCGCCGAGTCGCTTCCAACCGATGACGTGGCGGGGATCATCCGGGAGGAGGAGCCGGCCAGCCCGATTGTGACCCACCGGCTACCGTCGAACCAGTGGCGGCACTTTGAGAAGGTGAAGGCTCACCCCGGTCATTTCCTGGCGATGGGCGACGCCATCTGCAGCTTCAACCCGATATACGGGCAGGGCATGAGTTCGGCGGCCCTGCAGGCGGCGGCGCTCGGCGCCTGCCTCGACCGGTACGGCCCCGCCTCGGACGGCCTGTCACGCCGCTTCTACCGAGCCACTGCCAAGATCATCGCCAATCCGTGGGCGATCGCGGCCGGCGGAGACTTCTGCTACCCGCAGACCACCGGGCCGAAGCCGCCCCTGGTGGACCACCTGAACCGTTACGTGAAGAAGGCGGTGATCGCGGCTCAGCATGATCCCACTGTGGCGACCGCCATCTACCAAGTGCAGAACCTGCTGGCGCCGCCGCCCTCCTTGATGAAGCCACCGATGATCATGCGTGTGCTGCGGTCGGCCCGGAAGGGCCCCACAGGAGGCGCGGTTGAGCTCTCCCACCGCTGCGCTGCTGGCCGAAGAACCCGCCGGGTAACGACGGGGTTAGCCACTCCAGGCAGCATAATCACCCTGCCGCCAGCGGGCCTCGCCGCGGCCGTCCGCAGCTCCCGGCTGACCTGAGTTGATCCAGGTCGGCCGGGCAATGTGCGGCTGTAGGCGGCAGAGTGATCGTCAATCCGAACGGCGGCGCATCCGGGCCGCCTCATCGGCACCGAACGCGCCGCGCAGCCACACCAGGCCGCGCCCGGCGAACTCCGCGCGGCTCTGCTCGCTGAGCATGCCTCACCATCGCCTGGCCTCACCGTCGGCCGCAACGGTTTTCGCTCGCGGACCACAACCCGCTGACCGCTGATTTTGTTCGCGGGAAGTGACCGCGGGGATGTTCGCAGGTTCTGACCGCACCGGAGGGCCGATGCCGCAGTGCACGCGTCTCATCAGGATTCGGGTTGCGGCTGCGGCTTGCCGGCGATGTGGAGGTGCCGCAACACCTGCGCATAGGAGGCCAGCAGCCTGGTCTCGCAGTAAGGAATGCCGCGGGAGGCGCAGAACGCCCGAACGGGTGCCTGTGCGCGCCGGAGGCTTGGCCGCGGCATCGAGGGGAACAGGTGATGTTCGATCTGGTAGTTCAGCCCACCGAGGACGAGGTCGGTGAGCCAGCCGCCACATATGTTCCGTGAGGTCAGGACCTGGCGCCGCAGGAAGTCGAGCTTCTCGTCCTCGCCGAGAACCGGCATGCCCTTGTGATTGGGAGCAAACGAGGAACCCATATAGATCCCGAACACGCCCTGCTGCACCGCGAGGAACACAATCGCCTGCCCTGGTGAAAGCACCAGGAACACCGCGGTGAGATATCCGCCGATGTGGGTCGCGAGCAGGCACGCTTCGGCCGCCTTGACCTTAGTGCCCCGGCGGCCCAGCAGCGCCCGTACCCCGGCGGCGTGCAGGTTGATTCCTTCCAGTAGCAGCATCGGGAAAAACAGCCAGGACTGGCAGCGGGCGAGCCAGGCACCGACGCGGCTGCGGTCACGCGATTGGCCCGCCGTGAAGGCTAGCGCCCGGCCGGCGATGTCGGGATCCCGGCCGATCTGGTTCGGGTGGGCGTGATGGCGGTTGTGTTTGGAGACCCACCAGCCGTAGCTGAGCCCGATCAGCAGGTTGCCATGGATCCGGCCGATGAGGTCGTCGGCGCGCTTGGAGCCGGAGATCTGGCGATGGCCGGCATCATGCCCGATGAACCCGGTCTGGGTGAACATGATCCCGAGAAAGACGGCGACGAGGAGCTGCCACCAGGACTGCCCGAGCATGGCGAACACCGTCCACCCTGCGGCGAGCAGGAGCAGGTTCGCCGCGATCTTGATGCTGTAATAGGCCGGCCGCCGCCGCAGCAGGCCAGCCCGCTTGACGGCGCGGGACAGTTCGGCGTAGTCGCTTCCCGCGACGAGGGCGGGGGTACCTGGCGGCCCCAGGCGGCCGACCGCCAGGCCCGCGTCGTCAGCGGTCAACCTTTGTCCTCCTGCGGAAGAGTTCGCGTGAGCCGCGCCGCCCGCCTGGCCGCGTCATTGCAGCGGCGGCGCCTGCCGCAAGCAGTGGCAGTACGCGAAAGCCATCCACGGCAGGCCCGGCCCGCAGGGGCCGGGCGCGCCGCATTGGATGGATGTGGTCAGACCGTACGAACCTGTGTGGCCTGCGGGCCCTTGGGCCCTTGCTGCACGGTGTATTCGACCTTCTGGTTCTCGTCCAGCGAGCGGTAGCCGCTGGTGTCGATCACCGAGTGGTGAACGAAAACGTCAGGGGTGCCATCATCGGGGGCGATGAAACCGAACCCCTTGTCTGGGTTGAACCACTTCACGGTTCCTTGAGCCATCTGCTGTCTCCTTCAAGACGAGCCGTAGACCCGCGCGATTACGCGGACCAGCTGGGTTTGCCCGCCACACGAGGAGAAGTCCAGGGAACGGCGCGGCGCCCACTGCCAAAACTGCGGGCGCCTTCAACGATCGCAAACTTCGACAACAGCCGCTCTTTCCAGCGCGGTGGGCGGCCAGCATATTCCAGCTCTCCCACACGACTGCAATCCCTTGGCGGGCCGGGCGCGATGCGGGCGCCACGCTTGGCGGGATTCCCCACGTGCTGCACTTGTACCGGCATCAGTGCCGGCGCCCGCGATAGCGCGCCGATGCAGCGACTGCTCCACGCCCGGTGGCTGGCATGGCGGCGAGCGCCAGGGCGGCAGCCTGCTTAGGCCGGGGGACCGGCCGGGCCGGCGGGCCCGCGATCGAGCGCAGCAATGGCGATCGCGGGCTGACGGTGGCGGCTACCGGGACCACGCCCGCGCGCCGCATCAGGGCGCGTACCTCGTGGGTTTGTGCCGGGGTCTGCAAGGTGATCACCACTCCACCCGCGCCCGCGCGTGCGGTGCGTCCTGACCGGTGCAGGTATGCCTTGTGTTCGGCCGGTGAGTCAGCATGGATGACCAGGCCGATACCGTCCACGTGGATGCCACGGGCCGCGATGTCGGTCGCGACGAGCACCCGGACCGCCCCCGATGTGAACGACGCGAGGTTCCGGGTGCGGGCGTTCTGCGGCAGGTTGCTGTGGAGTTCGGCGGCGGGCACGCCCACGGCGGTCAGTTGCTTGGCGAGCTTTGCCGCACCGTATTTGGTCCGGGTGAATACGAGCGATCTGTTGCTCCCGCCCGCCAGGGCGCGTACCACGCCGACCCGGTCCGCAGGTGCGACGGTGAGCAGGTGGTGGGCGATCTGGGTCGGCGGGGCGGCCGAGTCGACGGCGTGGCGCGCCGGGTTGTCCAGGAAGCGCCGCGCGAGGACATCGACGGCTCCGTCGAGGGTCGCGGAGAACAGCATCCGCTGACCGCCCGCCGGGGTGGACGCAAGCAGCCGCCGGACCACCGGCAGGAATCCGAGGTCCGCCATGTGGTCCGCTTCGTCGAGCACGCTGATCTCGACATCTCCCAGGTGGCAGTGACCCTGCTCGATGAGGTCGGCGAGGCGCCCCGGACAGGCGATGACGATGTCGGCACGGTTGCGCAGGGCGGCGACCTGCGGGTTCTGTGGGGTTCCGCCGAAGACTGCCGTGGTGCTCAGGCCCATGACGTCGGCTAGCGGCGCGAGCACGGCCTGTACCTGGCTGGCCAGTTCACGGGTTGGTACCAGCACCAGCCCGCGCGGCCGGCACGCCATGGTATGGCCGCCCGACAGCCTGGCGACAAGCGGGAGGGCGAATCCGAGGGTCTTACCCGAACCGGTGCGGCCACGGCCGAGGATGTCCAGGCCAGCCAGGGCGTCGGGCATTGTTGCGGCCTGGATCGGGAACGGGGTGGTGATTCCGGCGCTGGCAAGCGCCGCCACCAGCGGCGCGGGAACGCCGAGAGAAGCAAAGGTGACGGCGGGTCCGGGAGTCTTGGGGGTGCCGTGCCGGCGCCGGGCAGCACGGGTCGGCTCACTGAGCAAAGCTGGCAAAGAAATCTCTTCCGTACTTGGGGTGGCCGCATAGTTAGGCCACCACAGGTCCGTGGAAACCAGCTCGCTCACCGGCGAGGCACGACCGGCGTGCCCCGATGGCTACGCCTTCATACTTGCGGTCCCAGGCTACAGCACGCCACGGCCGCGCCCGGCAGGCGCGATCCGGCAGCTCCGCGCGGCAGGCGTTATGTATTCATATTCTTAACGGCTGCCGCGGCGCGGGTCACCCGGGCGACGCCAATCTGGACAGAAGCCGGGGCGTTACGCCGTCGTCTCTCGCCTCCCTCTGCGCAGGTCAGCGTGGTGACCTGCGTGCGATAGTGAAGGGAGGAGGCACAACATGGACGTGTGGGTGACGAAGGACGACGGGACTGAGATCATCCGGGCCCGGGACATCGCCGCGGTGAGCCTCGACTACAACGGGAACGTTACGGCGCGGCTGGCTGGCGGGGACGCCGTGCTGGTAACGCTGGTCGCGCAGAGGACGCACCACGACGAGCACCGGCCGGAACAGTTTCACCGCGAGCTGATCGGTGTCATTGCCGAACTGTCCGATGCCTCAGGTGCCCACCTTGTGCGGCCCGTGCGCACCGAGGCACGCGGCTGGGAGTGGGTAAGCGAGCCGGTCTAGACGAATCAACCACCACCGGGCGCCATGCAGCGGCGTGCGCCAGGTGGTGAAGTGATGTCGTGCACGGTCATGCTCGCCCGGCCCGTCTCGGTTCCAGAGGGAACCGGTTTCGCTGTGCGCCGGGGCGACGCTGACGCGACCGTCAACATGCGGGAAGTCCTCGGTTCATCCGCCGTTACCGCCTGCCTTTGCCGCAGCCAGCACCTGCGTCATCGCGTATTCGCGCGGTCCGGCCACGAATGTTCCTGCGATGGTGCGAGCCCGGCGAGGATCGCTGAGGCGAGGTGGGCGCATACTTAAGGCAATGAACTCTTACCGCGCTCTTCCGCGGCGCCCCTTGCCAGGTAGCCCGTTCAACGTTGCAGAGACCGCCGTGCCGCCCAGCGAGGCGGAGCGATACTCGGTCAATGACAAGGTGACCCACGACAAGTATGGCCTCGGCACAATCATCGGTGTTGAGGAGGGAGTGGGCGTGTTTGTTGATTTCGGGTCGCACAAGCAGCGCCTGAGAACGCCCTGCTCCAAGCTGGTCAAGCTCTGAACGTCCAGCCGTTTGTGCGCCGAGAGCGCTGATGTTCCCCGGGGCGCGGGTGGCACCCGCGGACTTGCGCGGGCAAGGATGGCCACCGGGGGTCAGGCCGGCGGCGGTGATAGGACAGGGCCCGGTGGTGTACAGAACGAAGGCGGGCCGTCTGCCGAGGGCTTCGCCGTAGCGGACGACGGCGTCGATGGTGGCGAGTTGGAGTTACTGTCGGAATAGGAGTTACTGTCGGAATATAGGGACGCCGGAGAGTCGCCTACGTTCGCTCGGTCCGTAGACAGCTCCCCGCCGCGCCCGCTCCGGGAGTGACCAATGGGGTCGTGGATTGTCTGGCTGGTCCTGGCGGCTCTGCTGGGGTTTGCCGAGGTCATGACAACCACGCTGGCCCTCGGGCTGCTGGCCGCCGCGGCGGTGGCGGCGGCCATCGTAGGCGCTGTGGGCCTGGGCCTGCCCTTCCAGCTCGCCGCTTTCGCCGTCGCGGCGGGAGCCGGTCTCGGTGTGGTGCGGCCACTGGCGGTGCGCCACATCCGGCAGCCCCCGCTGCTGCGAACCGGAACATCCGCCCTGGTCGGAAAGTCCGCCACCGTAACCGAGGAGGTCACGGCGCTTGGTGGGCGGGTCCGCATCGGCGGCGAGGTCTGGTCGGCACGCTCCTACGAGGAGTCCCAGGTCATCCCCGCGGGCTCGGCCGTCGATGTCTATGCGATCGAGGGCGCCACGGCGCTTGTTCATCCCAGGGAGTAGCCATGGAAATAGCAGGGCTGATCGCCGCTGCCATCGCTGTCGCGCTCATGTTCATCTTGGTGTACAAGACGGTGCGCATCGTGCCGCAGGCGCGGGCGCGCAACATCGAGCGCTTCGGCCGGTACCGCACGACCCTGGAGCCAGGGATGAACTTCATCATCCCGTTCGTGGACCGGGTCAAGCCGCTCATCGACCTGCGCGAGCAAGTGGTGGCTTTCAGGGGGCAACCGGTCATTACCGAGGACAACTTGGTCGTACTCATCGACACCGTGCTGTTCTTCCAGGTCACCGATCCGCGGGCGGCCGACTACGAGATCGTCAACTACATCCAGGCGATCGAGCAGCTCACCGCGACCATGCTGCGCAGCGTGATCGGTTCCATGGACCTGGAACAGACCCTGACCTCGCGGGACCACATCAACAACATGCTGCGCGGGGTGCTTGATGAGGCTTCCGGCAAGTGGGGAATCCGGGTGACCAGGGTGGAGATCAAGGCGATTGATCCGCCCAAGAGCGTCGTGGACGCGATGGAGAAGCAGATGCGGGCCGAGCGGGAGAAGCGCGCGGCCATCCTCACCGCCGAAGGGCTCCGCCAGTCCAAGATCTTGACTGCGGAGGGCGAGAAACAGAGCAGCATCCTGCGCGCCGAGGGCGACAAGCAGAGCCAGATCCTGCGCGCCGAGGGCCAGGCGCAGGCAATCGGCACGGTGTTCCAGGCCGTGCATCTCAACGATGCGGACCCCAAGGTGCTCGCCTACCAGTACCTGCTGACGCTGCCGCAGCTTGCACAGGCCGAAGGCAACACGTTCTGGGTGATCCCGAGCGAGGTGACCACGGCGCTGCAGACGCTGAGCAGCGCGTTCGGCGGCGACAGCCCGGGCCAACCCGCGGGCCCCCAGGCCAGCGCCGGCCAGGTGACCAGCGTTGCCGCCGCGGCCCTGCCCGCCGAGGGGGTGGGGCAGCCCGGCCCGGTCGCGGACGGGAAGCTAGCCAGGGCGGAGCAGGCGGTCGCGGAGGAGGCGGCTCGCACGAGGGACGAGGTCGCACAGGTGGAGCAGGAAGTTGCGGCGGTCCAACGGCAGGTGGCCGAGGCGGAGGGGACCGGCCATCACCGGTGAGCGGGATGCAGGTGCCGGTCTCGGGTCAGAGATTGACCGCGGGGCAGAGGGCGAGCAGCGCGCTGGACTCCTGCTGTAGCCGGGCCGTCTTCTCCAGGACGCCGGTTGGCGCTGGGCCGTGCACGGGGAAGCTCAGGTGCGGCTCCCACGCCAGTTGTGTGTGCTCTTCGGCAGCCGCACTCGCGTACTGTGGGCATAAGCCCAGGCGGTCGGGCCGGGATGCCGGCGAGAGCATCCGCATGGGTTGCATGGGAGGGCATCATGCCGCTCTCTGAGCATGAGAAGCGTCAACTCGAGCAGATCGAGCAAGCGCTCCGCGCCGGTGACCCGCGGTTTGCTGACGCCGTACACGCGGCCGATCCGCGGGTGCACTACAGGCGACGGATCATCGTGGCGGCGCTCGGGTTCGTGATCGGCGTCGGGCTGCTGCTCGCCGGGGTCGTGATCGATGTCATCCTGATCGCAGTGGCGGGCTTTGTGGTCATGCTCGCCTGCAGCCTGTGGGCGGTGGGCAGTTACCGGCGCATGACCGGCGGCGGCCCTGGGCGCGGCCTCGCTCAGGCCAGACGGCCTGGCAAGCAGGCGGGATCGGGACTGATGGCGCGGCTGGAGGAACGCTGGCGGCGTCGCCAGGAGCGCGGCCGCTAGCGCCGGGACGCCCGCTGCCTGCACGGGTAATGAGCCGGGAGGCTAGCGAGCCCCGTGCCGACGTCGCCAAACACCAACTCGCCGATCACGCGAGGCGAGGTGAAGTGCTGCCGGGGGCACTGCTGGTGGCAGGAAGCATTGCGCGCTTGGCAGCTAACGTCGCGGTTGTCGAACCGACCATTATCAGTCGGGTAATTGCAGCGTAGAAATCACCGCATACATTGCCGGTTTACGGGTTCCGCGGATCAGGACAGCGAGGTTGCCGTCATGGCTGCGCACGGTTACCGCAGCGGACTGAGCGGCGGGGGTGATGGTCATAGCCTGTCCTTTCATGGTGGTTCGGATAACGCTGGGCGTTACCTGGTGCTGGGCTTGTGGTAGCGCAGGATGACCAGGCCGGAGTCGAAGCGGCGCACGTCCTCGAGCTGGAGGCGGCATTGGGCGCCGACGGCGCCGATCTGGTCGCTGGCGTCGGAGTTCCCGACGAGGAGGGGGTGCAGCCAGATATGCAGTTCATCGAGCAGGCCGTGCTCGATGAGCAGGCGGGTGATCGGTCCGTAGCCGTATTGAAGGATGACGCGGCCCGGCTGTCGCGTCAGGTCGCGGATCCTGCCGGCGACGTCGTCCCCGGCGAGAACTGTGGTGTTTGCCCAGCGTGGTTCGCTCATGGTGTGCGAGAGGACGTACTTCG
>WNFW01003015.1_pt1 | contig 11675 bp, 10 predicted proteins | sample 5400131 | NCBI WGS metagenome assembly WNFW01 (sample SAMN13153362, study PRJNA577476) | soil metagenome | isolation source: 20 cm soil or saprolite under grassland replicate 1 | place: USA:California | collected 2016-06-15
CATTTACAAACTCGATGTGAACGTCATTCCGACGAACCGGCCCGTAGCGCGCAAGGATCACAACGATCGCATCTACAAAACACGCCGGGAAAAATACAACGCGGTCATCAATGAAATCAGAGATTGCCACGTCAGGGAACAGCCGGTGCTGGTCGGCACGGTGAGTGTAGAAGCCTCGGAGTTGCTTAGCCGAATGCTCAAGCGGGAAAAAATTCCGCACAACGTGCTGAATGCGAAATTTCACATGCAGGAGGCGGAGATCGTTCAACGCGCCGGACAGCCGGGAACAGTCACGATTTCGACCAACATGGCCGGCCGCGGGACCGATATTAAACTCGGTGCCGGTGTGGCCGATGCGGGCGGGCTCTTCGTTATCGGCACGGAGCGCCACGAAGCGCGCCGAATCGATCGACAATTGCGCGGGCGTTGTGCGCGACAGGGCGACCCCGGCGGATCGCGATTTTACGTGAGCTTCGAAGATGATCTGATGCGCAACTTCGGCGCGGCGGATCGAATGACGCGAATCATGGAGCGCTTCGGCCTCGAAGAAGGCCAGGAGCTGGAGCATCCGTGGCTAAACAAGTCGGTCGAGACGGCGCAGAAGCGTGTTGAGCAACGGAATTATATGATTCGCAAACGAACGCTCGATTTCGACGACGTGATGAACATGCAGCGCGAAGTCGTTTACGGTTATCGCAACGAAGTGATCGATTCGGAGGAGCCGCGAGCGCTCATTTATGAAGTCATCGGCGAAGCAGTGCCGGCCAAGGTGAAGGAATATATCGAGGACGATGAGCCGAATTATTCCGGCCTGATGAATTGGGTGAACACGACGTTTCCGCTTGGCCTAACGAAAGAGAAAGCCGAATTCGAAACGCGCAGTGTCGATGAAAACGCGCAGTTCTTGATCGAGAAGATCAAGGATGCGTATCAACGCAAATCGAGTCACGAAGAACCGGCGGCGGTGAAAAGCCTGGAGCGTTACATCATTCTGAACGCTATCGACCGTCTCTGGCAGGAGCATCTCTACGCCATGGACGCGTTGCGTGAAGGCGTGTATCTGCGCGGTTACGCGCAAAAGGATCCGCTGATCGAATATAAGACGGAAGCCTACGACATGTTTGTCGAGCTAATGGCGAACATCAAAAACGAAGTGTTGCACAACCTTTTCCGCAGCACGTCGAACTTACAGGCGTTCGAGAATTTCCTGGCCAGTCTCCCGCAATTTCTTTTGCGCGAACACGCGCCTACCTCATCAACGGCGAATGCCCCAGTGCGCGAACGGCAGCGTGTTGGCGCGATGGCCGCCGTCACCGGCAACGGCGATGGTGAAAGCGAAATGACTCTCGATCTCCCATCGCGCCGGGCCATGCCGAAGGTCGGCCGCAACGAGCCGTGCCCGTGCGGCAGCGGGAAAAAATATAAGAACTGCTGCGGACGAGTAGCGTAAGATCGACAATCGCATGTCAACGATGGTGCAAACCGGATACTTCAAAACGCCTGAGGAGTATCTTGAGGCCGAGCGCGTCTCAGAAGAAAAGCATGAATATCTCGCGGGGGTGATCTACGCGATGGCCGGTACGAGCGCGGACCACGACCGTATTGTCCTAAACATTTGCCGTGAGCTTGGTATCCAGTTGCGCGGAAAGAAATGCGAGGTGTTTTCATCCAATCTCAAGGTGCAAATCCGAAAGGGCGGCGCGCATTTCTTTTATTATCCCGATGTGATCGTGGATTGCTCCGGCGTGGCTGGAGATTCGTTCTTTGCCAATGAGCCGCGAGTCATTTTCGAGGTCTCATCTCCGAAAACAGAGCGGATCGACCGCGAAGAAAAGCGGTTAAACTATCAGTCGCTTTCTTCGCTCCAAGTTTATGTGCTGGTTGAACAATCTCGCCTCGCGGTGACCGTTTATCGCCGTGAGAATGCTGATTGGGCATTAGAGCTCCTCACGAACAAGCAGGACAATCTTCAACTCCCCGAAGTCGAGTCCGCTCTGCCGATGACGGCGATTTACGAGCGCACGCATTTGGTGCGCTGAGTTGCTGGCAACCGCGCGAGTTTCTTCCTGCTAAGGCAGCCCCATTTCGGACTTGGTTTGCACGCCGCAGGCTCGTGCTACCTCCGAGTATTTTTCACACGCGCTGGCGAAAAACATATCGGCGGCGCATGAAGCGAAGAGACTGTAGAGACCGGCGGCATCAGCCATGCGGGCTTTGTCGATCAATTGCACGGCATCGGGAATATTTCCTTCGCGGATTCTTAGCGCGGCTGCAGTCATCAACCAGTCCACGGGCAACTCTCCGGCGCGCTGTTTCGCTTCGACCTCTTCACTAAGCGAAGGGCTCTCGCCAGCTTCAATCATGCTCATGCGCGCTTTGAATTGATACACTGCCCTTTCCTGTTCGCCGCTAACACGAGTCGCGCCTCGCTCATAGATTGGGATTGCTTCTTTGGGATGATGATCCCGGCGGAGTGCATCAGCCCAATTGTAATAATGAACAGCGGCGAACGGCTCGGCGTTGGCCGCTGCTTCGAAAAAGCCTTCAGCCGCTTGAAGATTGTTACGGCCAGTAGCGATCATCCCGCGGAGATAATTTGCCGCAGCCACATCCTCGCCCAAAGCGATCGTGTTCTCGAGAATCTTGTCGGCAAGGTCGAAACTAGCGTGATCATAATGAAGTTTACCCACCCGAAAGAGAATGCCTCGATAGCCAAGATTCTTGCGCTTGGCAGACAGGTAACGCTCAGCTGCCGCCGGCCAGTTGCCTAACCGTTCGGCGGCGAGTCCTTGCTCGACTAAATCCTCGGCGGATAAACCCGGGAATTTATCCTGAGTGGTGTCGGCGAGTTTAGGTTTGTTTGCCGATGAGATCAGGTACTTCAAATATTCGAACTTCTTTCCGACGTAGAACACGCCGACAAGGAGAAATAATCCGCCGATAATCAGCGCAACGGTCTGCATTTGCGTTGCGTGCGAGAGCTGCCTCGCGGGCGCGAGCACCCCTGTCGATCGAGTGGACCGAGGCACGGGCTCCTCTTCAGGAAGTTTTTGCCGGACGGATCTTGGGCTGGGCCTTTCCTCTTCCTCTTCAAATTCAGGCTCCAGCTCGGCGGCCGTTTGCTCTTCTATTTCCGGTGATTCGCTCTCCTCTGTCTTCTCTTCTTCTGTTTCCGGCCGGTCATGAAGCGAACGGGCCGGTCCAAGAAAGCGGCGCAATTCCGGAGTCATCGCTTTTTTTCGGCGACGTCTCGCTTCTTCTTCAGGCTTTTCTTCCATCATCCCAGAATTCCGTAGGAAAGATATTTCCGCACAGTTCCCGCGAAGCCGCAATTAGATTTCGTAGGTTGTGATCTCTAATTTGTGGCCATCGGGATCGTTGAAGTAGATGGAATGCGCGATCTCATGGTCTTCGAATTCAAATCTAATGCCTCGGTCTTTTAGTTCTTCCCGAGCCGCCTGAAAGTTCGCGCGGTTGGCGCGAAAGGCGAGGTGAAGCATTCGGATCTCACCGCCGGATGAAGCCGCCTTCGCCGAGGCTTCGGCGGCCAGGGATGTCGATCTTGTCTTGGCGGGAAATAGCGCGATCGCCGTTTCACCTTTGCCAATGAATGTCGGAACGTCGCCCCAGACGTCCGCATGCTGTCGCTCAAATCCCAGAACATCGATGTACCATTTTGCCGCGCGCTCAATGTCGCGCACGGTTAGAGCCACATGATCGATTCCTTCAAGCTGCATGAGGCACTGGAACAGGGCGAATGGAATTGTCGAGAAGTGGATTTCCGTCATCCTGAGCGGGGCGAAGCGAAATCGAAGGATCCCGTGGTTTACTGACGGGTTTCATCACGGGATTTCTCGACTTCGCTCGAAATGACGAGAAGCAGCGTCTCGACAACAGCGAAGCGGCTACCAGCAAATTGCCCTTGCAAAGCGAAAACGTTCCGCTTGCGTATTTCCCCATGCGTTTTCTGACGTTTCTAGTGATCGGATTATTAATTGTCGATGTTGCGTCGTCGCAAACTATTGTGACGAGCCGGACACCTTCGGCTGCGCCTCCTCCGAAATATCAACCGGTGTTACTCGGCAAAGGGCCGAATTCGCTCGTCGATCAGATCGATACCGCCGCCCTAATCGCCAAAGGCCAAAAGGATGCCGCCGTTATGTTCTACAGCATCACCGATAAAACGGGCAAAACGGTCTGGAACGAGACCTACCGCGGCACACCCGGTTCGAAGTTACTTGAACAAGAAGTACAGAAACGCTTGGAAACGGCGAAATTCAGTCCCGCAATTTATGATTACAAACCGGTTGATGCCGTTTACTACGGCACAGTCATCTTTGCCGTGGTTAACGGTAAACCGAGACTCCGGATTTTTTCCAATCAGGAAGCGGAAGAGTTGAAGAAGGAAAGCGATTTCATCAGTCCGCAACCGTTTTTCGGCGGGGGATCGAAATTTCTCGGGACCCATTATCCCAAGGATCTTCCCGTGGAACCGAACGGTATCGTCGAACTCGCCGTGACCGTGGATGCATCCGGTAATCTCAAGCAGATCGAGGTGAAATCGGAAGAGCCGCCGTTTTTGGGGTTCGGCGACGCTGCTCTCGAGGATTTCCGAGCCGTGAAGTTTATCCCCGCGTTTAGAAACGGTCAGCCGGTGGAGAGCAAGGTGACGCTTCCCGTTCATTACATCCCGAAGCCGTGGGGCGTTCAGCAGTAAAAACTCTCTCGCGACGCGGGAGCCGCAGCCAGATCATCCAAACTTCGTTTTTCCAGCGTGACCCGCTGACCTGCGCGCGCGAACTCATTGGCGCGGAATTGATTTGGGGCGGTTGCTCGGGGATCATTGTTGAAGTTGAAGCTTATGCAGCAATCGGTGACGAAGCAGCTCATACCTTTACTCGACCGAGCGCGCGCAGTTTTATCGAGCGAAACAAACCGGGCGCGGCTTATGTCTACTTCAACTACGGCGTTCATTGGATGTTGAATGTCCTGGTGAAGGGAAAAGAGAACGGTTTTGTTTTGTTTCGCGCGATCGAGCCACGGCATGGCCTCCAATTGATGCGGAAGCGCCGCGGCGTTGACGATGTTCGCAGACTTTGCTCCGGCCCCGGGAAATTGACGCAGGCGCTGTCCATTACCGGCAAGCATCATGAAATGGATCTGTGCGCGGATCCGCAACATTGCTTCCTCCCGCGTTCGAAAAATGATGTCGATGTTGTTGCCGATGCTCGCATCGGCATCACTCGTTCGGCGCATCATCCGTGGCGTTTTACATTGCGTGGCAGCAAATTCGTAAGCGTGCCGGTGAAAAGGTAGCGGAAGCTGTCGGCGTCTCCTACAGTTTCGACGTGTTTGAGCTCTTCGCACAAGATCGACAGACGAAAGCACGGCGCGGTCGACTAACGACTGCGCATGGCATGATTGAGACGCCGGCGTTCATGCCAGTGGGAACCCAGGGCACGGTGAAGGCTGTAACTCCGCGCGAGCTGCGCGAGCTCAAGGCGCAGGTCGTTCTCGGAAACACCTATCACTTATTCGTTAGGCCGGGCCTGGATGTGATCAAAAACTTTAGCGGCCTGCACAAGTTCATGAGTTGGGACGGGCCCATACTGACCGACAGCGGCGGTTACCAAATTTTTTCATTGGCGAAACTGCGCAGGATCACGGCAGAAGGCGTGCATTTTCAAAATCACATCGATGGGACGCCGGCGTTTATTTCGCCGGAGATTGCGATGGAGATTCAGGCCGCGCTGGGAAGCGATATAGCCATGGTGCTGGATGAATGCCCGCCGTGGCCATGCGAGCGCGATTACGCGGCGCGGAGCGCGGAGATGACGACGCGGTGGGCGAAGAGATGCAAAGAAGTGGCATCGGCTTCAAGCCGATGTTTGGCAAAAAATCATCGGCAAGATGCCGATGCCACTCAACTGGTCTTCGGTATCGTCCAAGGCGCGACGTTTGATGATCTGCGGCGGCAAAGCGCGCAGGCGATTGTCGATCTTGATTTCGATGGCTACGCAATCGGCGGCGTGAGCGTAGGCGAGCCGGAAGAAGAGATGATGCGCGCGGTGGAATCGAGCGAGCCGTTTTTGCCCAAAGATAAACCGCGCTACGCGATGGGACTCGGGACGCCGCCGCAAATGTTGGAGATGATCGGGCGTGGCATCGACATGTTTGATTGCGTGTTGCCGACGCGGCTCGCGCGAAATGGGACGGCGTTTACCTCGATAGGCACGTTGAATCTAAAAAACGCTGAGTTTACTCTCGACAAAAATCCAATCGAAGAAGATTGCGCGTGTTACGCCTGCCGCGAATTTTCGCGAGGATACATCCGGCATCTCATCAAAGCGGAGGAAATTCTTGGTCTGCGTCTGATCACATTGCACAACTTGCATTTCTATTTGGATCTCATGCAGCGAGCCCGCGACAAGATCGACAACGGAGACTTCGACGAATTTCGACAGCGCTTCGCTTCTGATTACAAAACCCGCGATCAGCCCGCTAATTAACTCACTGTCCCGCTGCGACTCCTCCACCGCCAGTCGCCTTGGGAACAGCCCTTGGCAAAATCTCGTCGTATTGATCGATCACTTTCCTGGCCCACGCTGCGCCCGATTCGCGATTATAATGAATTCCGTCGCCGCCCGTTTTTCCGGGCACGTACTGCGTCAGTCGGCGCGAATTAATTGTGAAGTCGCCCGAGTGTTTCTCTTGCATGATCAAGCGATAGATTCTCGCCTGCACTTTAGAGAATCGCGAAGAATCCGGGGGAGTGATCCAGATAATCTTGCGCTTAGCGCCTCTATGCGCAGCGGCGATGAAGTGGTCGAGGATGGAGCGAATCTGGTCGTCCGATAGCGGCCGGTCCATCCAATTGGTGCCCAGTTGGACAATCACAATCGTTGGTTTGTATCTCGCGATGAGTGTTTCGATCTTTGGCGTGCTTGTTGGCGGCGGTGGTTTGCCATTTAAACGGTCGCGATAAATATCGGTGGTCGGTGTGCGCTCGCGGTAACCGCATTTCGTAAAGAAAACTGGCTCGCCCCTTAACCAATTCTCGGGTGACGAGCCGCACGATGCGAACGCAGCGACGTTCTCTCTCCCGTATCTCTTTTCGAGATGTTGCTGGAGTACTTCGCCAAAACTTCCCACCGAGAGTGAATCTCCAATCATCAGCACTTTCGGTGGCGAAGGCGGCGTGGGCGCTGGAGCAGGCTTCTTCACGTTCGCGGCCAGAACGAAAGAACCAATCATCACCAAGAGACCGAGAGACGATGAAATCGATCGGATCATCGGCGACCAGTCTCGCTTAATGTGCATTTTCCGGATATCGGGCTTCATCCTGGGTTCGAATGTAAGGCTGCAAATCGATTCGGCCGGAATCGTCCTTCGATTTCACCGTGCTCCAAAGCGAGTCTTCAAGCTCGCGCAGTTGAAGCTGGTAAGTCCGTCCAATGTGATATCGCGCGAGCGATTGTTTTCTCAGGCCGATGTACGCCGGATGCATCACAAGGATCTGTTTGTCGGAATACTCGCCTTGAATCACTTCTTTCACATCATAAATAAAGCCCACTAGAAATTCTTCGTACGGGAGCAATTCCTTTCGCTGAATCGGCTTCGATCTGGAGACGAGCTTGCCACGAATGACTAAGCCGGGAGCTTTTGATGCTTCTGCGATTGGCGGCGATGGCGTTGGCGCTGGAACGGGAGCACTGGCAATTGAACCACTAAGCGGTTTCAAGCTCGACCACGATTCCGCCGAGAGATCGCGGTCGATGACCGCAAAAACTTTGTCCGCCCACGTGTTCATGTCTTCGCCGATAAAATGTTCGTGGTCAGGCTCCATGTGTTTATAGGGATAGGAAACCAGCGCGCGACTGTCGATCACGTTGGCGACGCCGCCGATACTCTGCTGGGTTTGGTCGAAAACAAACGCCTGAACATCTCCTGACACTCGTCCCGAGGTGGGCGGCGAAACCCAGTAAATTTTTCGCAACCTCGAAGGCGGCGCAGTCGCTTTCGCCACAAAGGGCACGATATACTTTCGCAACGTCGGTGCATCGCTATCAGGTTTCACTTTTGCCCGCCCGGAAAAAAGACCAAAGAGATTGCCGCCGGTCTGCATGACCAAAATGTCGGGTTGCGTCATGGCGAGAAGATCCTCAAGTTTCGGAACCGGATGAGATTTTGGCCGATGACCGCGCGTCATTCCGTACACATCCGGCAGTTCCTTGATGCCATTTGAATCTGGCAAGGATTCGATACTCCAAAAACCGCAATGCGTCTGGACGTGTGCGTACGGTCTCTCCTTCAACCAACTCAGCGGATTCGTGCCGCATGTGATGTAGGTGAACGTGGATTTCACCCGTGGATCCGCGCGGAATTTTTCGTCAAGGCGCTTCCCGAATCCGCACAAGGCGAGCGAATCGCCGAGAATCAGGACGGTGAGGTTGCGCGCTGGATCCTGCGGTGTCGGATTTTTTTCAGCGACGGAATGAGATGCAAGTCCCGACGCGATTGCCACAGCCACCAGCCATTTCGGAAAACGTTCAACGCTCAACTTCCAACGCTCAACGTTTAATACAGAGCCCCGTTGAACGTTGAACGTTGAGCGTTGAATGTTGAACGTTTGCTCTTCTCGATCCTGTATTCTCATCGCTCCCCCACCGGTTCTTTTTCCCATCCTTGATCCGACTCGGTGAACTCGCGCGCGGCGAAACACCAGACAATCACTTTTTTCTTCGAGAGATAATCTGGGTTTTTTCGGGCGTGCCGATACAGACTGATACGAACCGCAGTCGCGCCCGAGCCGCGCGTGCCGATCAAATCGGGCGCAAATCCAAGTTCCTGCGCGAGTTGATCGACCAAGCCTGATCTCTCCGCGTGGAACTCGTGGAAAACAAGCGTGTGACTGTCGCCCAGAATCAACAATGGACTATTCGCATCGGGAGTCACCGCCGCGCCGGTTTCTTTATCGCTGATCGTTCGGACCGAGACTTTCTCGGGCTCTGCCTTTTTTGTTTTTGAACCGAGAAGATCGACAAGGTCGCCTTTGATTTCGGTCTCTTTCCATTCCGGCGCGTAATTCTTGCGCGTTTGCGCGGTGAATTTTTGCCGAAGTTTATCGGCGATTGCCTGAGCGGCCAGAACGCATCCAAAGCCAGACCAATGCGAATCGGTCTTGCAAAAAACCGGGCCGTGTTCGCTTGTCCGATTCTGCAATAACGTCGGGGTTAGATCGACAACGTCGATTCCGCGATTGCGAAGTTCGCCGTAAAAGCGCACGAGAAATGGCATCGCAGCTTCACCGCGAAGATCGACATCGGATAAAAATTTTTCGGGATAAATCGCCGCCTTGGGAGGAACGGGCAACAGAATCAGATCGATGCCGCGTTTTTTTAATTGTTCGTGAAAATCGACAATCGCCGGCATCGCATCGGACGATTCGGCTTTGTGCGCACGACTCACTTTGGCTGCTTCATCACCCCAGAATTGGCCGACCGAGAGAAAACGAATTTCGCTGGAGAGAAACAGCCAGCCATCGACGCTGGCGATTGCCCCGGCATTTTCTTTCTCCACCGCGCGCGATTTTGCGGCAAGCTCGTTCAGAAATTTCTGCTGCGATTCCGAGAGCGAAATCGAATCGGCGCCGAAAGTTCTCGGGGCGATCAGGCAAATCAAAATTGCGGTGCAAGAAAATCGGATCGAGTTCAAAGGAAGTTTTTTCTATAGCCGTGTGGCGAAAAAAAGCACCAAATATCAGCGATGGTCTTTAGCTCCCACATTTTCATCTATTATTTTCTGCCGTTCGCGCTGCTCGGTTATTACGCGCTCGTGAAAGCGCCGCAACGCTGGCGCAACGCGTGGCTCATTCTGACCGGCTATCTATTCTATGGGTGGGCTGAGCCGCGATTCATGGCGCTCATGTTCCTCACCACCTTCATCGACTGGCTGATGAGCCTCGTCATCGCGCACAATTCGTGGTTCGTATGGCGCGTCTGGCATCAGCCGGCGAAAATTGTCGATCCCGCGCATCGTAGAACGCGCACCCGGCGAATCGCGATCACTACGTCGATCGTTTCCAATCTCGTCGTCCTCGGTTTTTTCAAATACTTCAACTTCGGCGTCGATAGTTACAACACGCTTGTCCAGGACCTCGGTCTTCCTGGCGCGCAATGGAATACTTTCTTCCGAGTGGTGCTGCCGCTGGGCATCAGCTTCTACACGTTTCAGGCGCTCAGTTACACCATCGATGTCTATCGCGGCAAAGCCGAAGCGATGGCCAACTTCATCGATTTCTCCTGTTTCGTGTCGATGTTCCCGCACTTAGTCGCGGGTCCGATTCTGAAATTTTCGTTTCTCGCCGATCAACTTAAACATCGGCAGCTCACGACGGACAAATTCGCGCGCGGCATCGCGTTTTTTCTGCTCGGCCTAGCGAAGAAAGTTTTGCTGGCGAATCCGTGTGGCAAGATCGCAGACACCGCTTTCGATGCCGGCTCGATTCAAACACTCGACGCCTGGTTCGGCTCACTGGCCTACTCGTTTCAAATCTATTTTGATTTCAGCGGTTATTCGGACATGGCGATCGGGCTCGGCCTGATGTTCGGATTCGTGTTCGCGAAAAATTTCGATTCGCCGTATCTCGCGCAATCAATCACCGATTTCTGGCGGCGCTGGCACATCTCGCTTTCGACCTGGCTGCGGGAATATCTTTACATTCCGTTAGGCGGAAATCGCCGCGGCCTCGCGCGCATTTACGCGAACCTCATTATCACGATGTTGCTGGGCGGACTCTGGCACGGCGCGTCATGGAATTTCGTGATCTGGGGCGGGATTCACGGCGGGATGCTCGCGTTCGAACGCAGCCAGGGCCGGGAAAGTTTTTATCACAATTTACCGAAGCCGCTGCGGATCGGGCTCACGTTTCTAATTGTCCTTCTCGGATGGGTTTTCTTTCGCGCGCAGAATCTACGACGTGCCATTGAATATCTCGGCGCGATGTTTGGCCTCAATCACCCATGGCCGCCTGCATCACTCATCGGCGGCGTGATTTACAAACCATATTATTTTTTGTCGATCCTGATTGCCGCCATCGTCGTCTGGCTGGGCACTCAGACGTGGGATTGGACACAGAAAATGACGTGGCCAAAAACCGCGGCCTGCTTCGCGCTGGGCTGGCTCGCGCTCATCGTGTTGGCCACTCAGGAATACAATCCGTTTATCTATTTCATTTTTTAAAATGCGCCCAAACCGCGAGGAACCAGACAAGCCGAAGCATTCTCTGCCGAGCTACGGCGAGCCCACGCCGGAAATGCATCGGAAAATGTCGCGCGAAGAAGAAGCGGAGCTGGCTCTGAAAAATACCGTTTTCACGAGCGGCACACGTCCATTTCTTATCGCGTGCTTTCTGCTCACGATCGCGGCAATTCCCGCGAGCCAATTTTATGCAGAGTTTCGTGTCGCTGGCGCAATTGGTCGGTTACCAATGTTACTGGTTTTCAAATCGCTGCCGTTGCTTCCGCATCCCACAGATCTGAAACGAACGGAGCGCACCTTGGAAAACGATTCAGTTGTTTCCCAGTGGCTGTTGCCGCGGACGCAACTCGTTCTCAGCGGATTGCTCCGCGCCGGCAACGAACAAGTTTATCTGGGACGCGATCACTGGCTTTTTT
>WNFW01003018.1_pt1 | contig 11667 bp, 10 predicted proteins | sample 5400131 | NCBI WGS metagenome assembly WNFW01 (sample SAMN13153362, study PRJNA577476) | soil metagenome | isolation source: 20 cm soil or saprolite under grassland replicate 1 | place: USA:California | collected 2016-06-15
CTCGCCGCCGCCGTGCTGCTCGCGCTGCCGAGCGCCGACTGGGACCTGCTCGGCTCGCGCCGCGTGAACTTCGCGCTCGATCACGACGCCATTTTGGTCGGCGCCCGGGAGGGCGGATTCACCGCGCTCAAGCTCGAAGTCGTCGGCGGCACTCTCGAGATGTACAACATCAAGGTCACGTTCGGAAACGGCCAAAGCTTTTCACCCGAAACGCGCGTCCAGTTCCATCAAGGCTCCTGGAGCCGCACGATCGATCTCCCGGGGCCCATCCGCATCGTCCGCCGGGTCGATTTCTGGTACCGCAGCCGGCTGCGTCGCGGCGCGGCCACCGTGCGCTTGTTCGGCCGGACGTGACGGCAGCAGTCTTCCTGTACGCCATTCTCAGTCGCATCGCGTACGTGCTGTTCGTGGGGTACGTGCTGCGCCGCGAAGCGCGCGAGGGCTTCTACGCGCAGCGCTTCGGACCGGTCCTGGGTTTTCGCCGCTTCCGGCGCCGCGCAGCAATCGTCATGTACCATGACGCGCTCGCATTCATTCTGCTGTGTCTGGTCACCCGCAACACGTGGGATCTGCCGCTGTCACAGGCCGTCTCGTTCGCCGCGGGCGCCCTGCTCGTGATCGTGGGACTCGGCACGAAATTCTGGGCCGCGCGAACCCTCGGGATCGAGGCCTATTACTGGCACAACTTTTTCGATCCCGCTGAGGCGGTAGGCCCGGTCTCGAGCGGGCCGTACCGCTTTCTCTCGAGCCCCATGTACACGATCGGGTACCTGCAGACCTACGGACTGGCCCTGATGCTGCGCTCGCTGCCGGGTCTGATCGCGGCCGTCTTCTCCCAGGCGGGAATTCTCGTGTTCTACTTCGTCATCGAGAAACCGCATTTCCAGCGCCTGCACCGCTCTGGCTGATGCGACGCGTAGCCTTTCTACTATATGTCCTTGCTGTCGGCTGCCGCGGCAACGCGGGAGCCGCGGACGAACAGGACATGGCCGCGCCCGAGCAGCATCCCGACGAGCACGCCACCGCGGCCGCCGAGCATGAGATGGCCGGGATGGTCTCGAACGAGGATCTCCACATGCGGCTCACGCCGCTGCGGCCCGTGGCGCCGGGCGACTCCGCGCGCGCGGCCGAGGTCCTCGCCGTCATGCGACGGGAGCTTGCGCGGTATCGGGACGTCCGCGTCGCGCAGGGCGATGGCTTCCGGCAATTCATTCCCGCGGGCGACGCGCCGGTACAACACTTCACCAAGCTGCGCTGGGCCTTGCAGGCGCGGAACGGGCTCGATCCCGCGCGCCCGACATCGCTGCTGTACGAGCGCGCACCCGACGGCACGCTCGCACTCGTCGGCGCGATGTTCACGGCGCCGCCGCAAACCACCGACGCTGAGCTCAATGCGCGGCTGCCGCTCAGCGTCGCGCGGTGGCATCAGCATGTGAACTGGTGCCTGCCGCCGCTCGCGGACGCCCGGCGGCGCTGGCGTGAGACCAGGGACGGGCAGCCGGTGTTCGGTCCCAAGTCGCCGATCGCGACCGCCGAGGCGTGCGAGGCGGTCGGCGGGCGCTTCCGGCCGCGCCTGTTCGGCTGGATGGCGCACGTGATGGCGTTTGCCGCGGACGATCCCTGGAATGCGCATCATCACTAGCGTCGCTTGACGGTCGGAGCGGCGGGCGGTAGCACTAGGGCGACGCTTACTCCCCAGAGGGGCATGAATATGCGACGTGTTGAGAATTTACTCGCAGCGCTGTCGGTGCTGCCGGCGTTCCTGCTGGCGCAGGGCGGATCGATCCGCGGCCGCGTGGCGGATGCCGCCGGCGCGGCGCTGCCCCGCGCGTCGGTTTCGGCCGAAGGCTCGGGGTTACGTGCCACCACCGACGATCAAGGCCGCTATGAAATCCGCGGCGTCTCGGCCGGCACCTACACGGTCCGCGTTCGACTGCTCGGTTACGTCCAGCAGTCGGCTCGCGTGACCGTCGGGCAGGGGCCCGTCACGCAGGACTTCGCGCTCGCCGAGCAGGCGATCAGCCTCTCACCGGTCGACGTCGTCGTCGGGTCGCGCGCGCGTCATACCGCGGCCGAGGAGCTGGCGGTCCCCGTCGACGTGTTCACGTCGGAAGAGATCGCGGTGCAGGGGACCAACGAGACAAGCCAGATTCTCCAGAACCTGGCACCGTCGGTCAATTTCCCGCGCCAGAGCGTCACCGACGCCAACGACATCGTGCGGCCGTTCACGCTGCGCGGTCTCAGTCCCGACCACACGCTCGTGCTGCTCAACGGCTGGCGCCGGCATCAGATGGCGGTGCTCAACACCTTCGCCTACGGCATGGGCGCCGGGTCGAGCGGTGTCGATCTCAACGCGATTCCCGGCGGCGCGGTCGACCGCATCGAGGTGCTGCGCGACGGCGCGTCGGCGCAGTACGGCTCAGATGCGATCGCGGGCGTCGTCAACGTGGTCCTGAAGGAGGGCGGGTTCACGCCGTTCCTCAACGTGGATGGGGGCCAGTACCGGACGAAGGGCTACCCCAACGACGGCACCACCGCCGATCTCAACGGCGGATTCGGCGTGGGTCTGGGACGCGGCTCGTTGGCGGTCTTTGGGGAATATCTGCATCGGGACCCGACCAACCGCGCCTGGCCCGACATCTTCCTGGCGGACCAGAACGGCGTGAAGGATGTGATCGACACGTTGACCGGCCGAATTCTGAAGAAAGACAATTCGCTGACGCAGCCGAACTACCACTGGGGCGACGGGCTCGAGAAGGACCTGATGTCGTTCGCCAACTTCCGGATGCCGCTGAATCCGGGCGGCACCAGCGAGCTGTACGCGTTCGGCGGCTATAGCCATCGCCGCGGGACCGGCAACGGGTTCTTCCGCTACTTTGATTCGAACAAGAACTGGCAGGAGATCTATCCTCAAGGATTCCTGCCGCAGTTCCACCCTGACGTGGCTGACTACTCCGGTGTCGGCGGATTCCGGTCCATCGTCAGCGGCTGGTCGCTGGATCTCGGCGGCTCGTTCGGCGAGAACCGGTTCGACTACGATCTCGAGCACACGCTCAATCCATCGCTCGGCCCGTGTCTCGACACGCCGTGCGCGCCGGGACCGGACAGCCTGCTGGGCACGCCGGACGATCCCGGGATTCCGAACCAGACGTCGTTTTTCGCAGGCCGGCTGATCCGCTCCGAGGCGATCGCCGCGCTGAACGTCGCGAAACGGGTGAACCTGGGCCTGCCCGCGCCGGTGAACGTCGCGGTCGGTGCTGCGTTCCGGCGCGAAGAATTCAAAATCGAGGCGGGGGACTCCGCGTCCTGGATCAACGGCGGCCACCTCGCGCAGGACAGCGCGAGTGGCGGCGGCCTGGCACCGGCCGGCTCGTCCGTCTTTCCCGGGTTCGCGCCGACTGACGCCAGCGATCACCATCGCACCAATGTGGGTGCCTATCTCGATCTGGAGAGCCAGCTCAGTCCGCAATTCCTTGCAAACGTCGCGGGACGGTTCGAGAGCTACAGCGATTTCGGTGAGCGACTGACCGGCAAGCTCGCGCTGCGCTATCAGCCGACGCAGCGCTTCGTGCTGCGCGGCGCGGCGAGCACGGGATTTCGCGCGCCAGGCCTTGCGCAAAGCTTCTTCAGCCACACGACGACTAACGTGATCGGCGGGCAGTTCATCCAGGTCGGCAACTTCCCGGTGGACAACCGCGCGTCGCGCATCTTCGGCGCGAAGCCGCTGAAGGAAGAGACGTCCGTCAATCTGAGCGGCGGCTTCGCGTTCACGCCACGCGACAACGTGACGTTCACGGTCGATCTCTTCTATATCACGATCGATAACCGCATTCTGCTGGGCGCCACGTTCGGCGATTCGGTGTCGCAGGCGATTCTCGCGGACTCCGGCTTCTCCACCATCGGCGCGGTGCAGTTCTTCACCAACGGCCTCGACACGAAGACGAATGGTGTGGACGTCACCGGCAGCGTGCAGCAGCAGCTGGGCACGGGTGTGCTCGATCTCAGCCTCGGCGTGAACTACTCGAAGAACCGGATCACGCGCGTCGATTCACTGCCGCCGATTCTGAGGGGGACGCCCACGACGCTGACCAGCATCCTGGATCTCGTGACCAAGGTCGGCATCGAGGAAGAGCGGCCCGACTGGCGTGGCACGCTGACCGCGATGTACAACCTGCGGCGCCTGCACGGCCTGGCGCGGATCTCCTATTACGGCGGCTTCGCCTCGGCGCAGCCCAGCTTCACGGACCGGGAGACGTACGGCGCCAAGACGCTCGTCGATGCGGAGATCGGCTACCAGTTCAGCGCTGTCAACCTGTCGATCGGGGCGCGCAATCTATTCGACGTCTATCCCGACCGGGCACATGCCGAGTTCAACAACAACGACAACACGTTCCCCTGGGCCGCAGCGTCGCCCTTTGGCTATAACGGCCGCTACTTGTACGCACGAGCAGAGATGCGTCTGCTCCAATAGGGAGGGAGGTCTATGGTTAGCGCTGCAAGATTGCTGAGCATTGCCGCGGTCACCGTTCTGTTCGCGGCTGTCCCGGGGGGGGCGCACGCCCAGAACGGCCGGATCCGGGGCGTAGTGCGCGACGCCGGTGGCGACCCGCTGACGGGGGTAACGATCAGGGCCCAGGGGGCTACAACGACAAAGCGTGCGACGACGGGCACGGACGGCAGTTACAGCATCGCGAACCTGTCGCCCGGCAGCTATACGGTTTCGGCTTCGCTGCCCGGCTTGCGTACGCAGTCGCAGCAAAACGTCCAGGTCAAAGCGGATGCGGAGACGGTCGCCGACTTCGTGATGCAGGCGCTCCAACTGGAAGCGGTGACGGTCACCGCCATGCTGCGCGAGCAGCGGCTGGCCGACGTACCGTTCTCGATTGCGGCGCCCACCGAGCAGGCGCTGCGCATTCGCGGCGCAGACAATATCGAGCAGGTTGCGGCCAACGTCGCGGGATTCAGCGTGCAGAACCTCGGTCCAGGCCAGAGCCAGGCGGCGATCCGCGGAGCCTCCTCGGGTCAAATCGCGCGCGACCAGCCCGGAGTGAAGGAAGAGGTGGGCGCCTACCTCGATGACGCCGTCATCTCCCTCTCCCTGTTCACGCCGGACCTCGATCTGTTCGACGTGGGTCGCGTGGAGGTGCTGCGCGGACCGCAGGGCACGCTGTTTGGCGCCGGCTCCGTCTCGGGCACGGTGCGATACATCAGCAATCAGCCCGAAATCGGCGTGAGCAGCACATTCGGCGAAGTCGGAATGAATTTGATCGATGGCGGGGATCCCGGCAGTGTCGCGAAGCTCGGGTTCAACGCGCCGCTGGGCGACAAGGCCGCGTTCCGCATCGTGGGCTACAGCACGCGCACGGGCGGCTTCATGGATGCCGTACAACCGACGCTGAGCGTCAGTAACGCCGTCAACGGCAACGGCCGCGCCGGCTTCCGGGCAGCGGTCCGGCTGGGGCCAACGGAGCACTTCAGCATTACGCCGCGCGTGGTCTACCAGCGGGTGAAAGCGGATGGCTGGAATCGTATCGATGCCTTCAACATCTTGGCCAACCCGTTCACCACCACTCGCGATTCGATTACGCTGGGCCCGCGAGAGCAGTACACGCAGATCCGGGAGCCCTTCAGCGACAAGTTCCTGCTCGCCGACGTCAATCTGCAGTACGACCTGGGCTCGATGAAGCTGACGTCGATCACCTCGTACACGCACCGCGACATTCTCGTGGTGCGGGACGCGACGGCGCTAACCTCGAGCGTCACAGGCGGTACGATCGGCCTTCCGGCATCGATTTATACGCTGGACTCACCGCTCGACGATGCCACGAAGTCGAAGGTATGGACGCAAGAGTTGCGCCTGTCCGGCGCCGCTGATCGCCTACGCTGGGTCGTCGGCGGTTTCTACAGCAAGAACACACGCGACTACGGCCAGGACCTCAGTGACATTGGGTTCGACACGGCCGCTGCGCCAACCCTCGCTGCCCCCTTTGGCTTCACACAGGGACTGCGGGCTCCCAAGGATCATCTCTTCTGGTCCAACCTCCACAACGACCTGAAACAGGGCGCGTTGTTCGGTGAAGCGACATACTCGGTGACTCCGAAGCTGGACCTCACCGGCGGCCTGCGCTATTACAACTTCACGGAGGACCGCGGGCTGATATTCGATGGGATTTTCACCAACAACAACACCGGGACGTCGCTGGTGACCGACACCGGCACCACGAAAGCGAACGGGCTGGCGCCGCGCTTCATCGCGAGCTACAAAGTGTCCGACGGGCTGACGCTGAACGCGCAGGCCTCACGCGGCTTCCGCTTGGGTGGCATCAACGATCCGCTGAACTATCCGAATTGCCAGGGAACGGACTCGGCCACGTTCAGCGGCCGCCCTACGTGGAAAGATCAAACGGTATGGAATTACGAAGCAGGAGTGAAGTCACAGCTGTTTGGCGGCCGCGGCAGCCTCAATGTGTCCGCATTCTACATGGATATCCACAATCTCCAGCTGAACGTGACTGCGGGTTCCTGTTCATCTCGGTTGGTTTTCAACGCAGCCAAGGCCCGCAGCCAGGGCGTGGAATTGGAGGTCAACGCTTCGCCGAATCAGCACGTAGACCTCGCGTTCTCGGGTGCGTTCAATGACTCCAAGCTGCAGTCCACCGACACAACGGGCGGTGTTAACGTCATATCGGGCATCCAGTCGGGGAATCGCCTGCCGAGCGTGCCGAAGATCCAGCTAACGGGCTCGCTCACATATGCGTGGGACGTCAGCCAGGGGTCGCGCGTGTCGATCACCGGCAGCTTCCAGCACATCGGCTCGCGATTCACTGCCATCAATGACCAGGGTGTGGGTGTGTGTGGGGCCGGAGTTCCTTTGACTTCCTGTCCCTTCGGTATCGTCGACCTGAACAAGTTCGCGTCAGACGAGGGTGGAGCGACCATCGGCGGGCCACTGAACGATAGCCTCTTCATTTTCAAGCCGGAGTTGCCGGCGTACACGTTGCTCAACGTGCGCGTCGGGCTGCGCCGCAGCGGTTGGGAAGTTGGGCTGTTCGCCAACAACCTGACGGATGAGCGGGCGTTGCTGGCGTTGGATCGCGAGCGCGGCGCGCGCGCGCGTGTGGGCTTCCTGACCAACCAGCCGCGTACATTCGGGGTGTCTCTGCGCTTCGACTATTAGCAGATTCGCAACTTGAAGCACTAACCGCCGGACGGCCCTGCCGCCCGGCGGTTTTCTTTTTGTAGGTGAACCACTGAGAGCTGTGTAAGCATTTACGCGCGGTTCGGTCTTGGCAACTGTAGCTAAGGCGCAACCACAGCATCGATGGTCACACGATGTCGAACGGGCCGTCATCCGGAGAGGCACTCCGGGCACCGCAGTGGGTAATGTCTACCACCTGTTTACCAGCTCGCGCGTACTCGAAACGCGAGGTCGCGGGCGGATCCAAGTCCAAAGGAGGTCTCTATGCGGACGAGCCCAATCTCCATCATCAGCGTAGTGGCTCTGATAACTGTGAGCTGTCGAGAGGCACCGCCTGCGCTGACGGCGCCGGATGTCGTGAGATCGTTACCGGCGCAGCAGCTAAGGGACGAAGGAGTGATCGTGTTACTTGCGAAGCCGAATGCTGATCCTGAAGTGTTCGCACGGGCGTTTATCTCGGCGCACGGTGGCAAATTGCGCTTCCTTTTCAGGCATGGCACGAAAGGCTTTTCGGCAATTTTGCCATCGCCAGCGGTCGACGTCTTACGGCAGGATCCAGCAGTCAGGATTGTGGAACCCATTCAGTGGTTTGGAGTGGTGGCTGGCTGCCCCTCGGTTGGCTATGCCGATTTCTGCCAGTCTGACCCGCCTTGGGGGCTTGATCGCATCGATCAACGGGCTGGTCTCGGTGGCACCTACAACTACAACGAAACGGGCAGCGGCGTCACGGTATACGTGTTCGACACAGGTATTCTCACGACGCACTCGCAATTTGGTGGGAGAGCGGCTGTTGCCTATGATCTCACCGGTGGCAATGGCCAGGACTGCACCGGACACGGAACCCACGTCGCCGGTATCATTGGCGGTAGCACGTACGGTGTAGCGAAGCAGGTGCAATTGAGAGCCGTGCGAGTCCTCGATTGTGATCCGAACACGCGGGATTCCACTGATAAATGGATGGCGGGGATCGACTCCATCGTTGCGCATCACGTGACCCCGGCTGTGGCAAACATGAGCCTTGCCGTGGTTGACCCCAATACCGGTCTACAAACCACCGACTCAGCCGTAGACGCGAAGGTCTCTGATTTGATCGCGGCGGGTGTGCCTGTCGTGGTGGCGGCCGGGAACGATGCTGTTGACGCGTGCAACACTTCGCCGGCACGCGTAGAATCCGCCCTTACCGTCGGTGCCACCACGTCGTCGGATGCTGGTGCCATCTTCTCGGACTTTGGATCGTGCCTGGATCTATTCGCGCCTGGGCAAGACATCATTTCTGCGTGGTGGACCAGCAATACGGCCACCAACACTCTCAGCGGCACATCGATGGCAGCACCGCACGTCACCGGTGTTGCTGCGGCGTACTTGCAACGGGTACCAAGTGCATCTCCGAGCCAGGTCGCGTCCGCCATCACTTCACGCGCGACCGCTGACGCTCTTTCGAACATTGGGACGGGATCGCCAAATCTACTCTTGCATACGTTCTTCGATGACGCGTCCATCTCGGGACCGGGCCTCATGAACTGCACCGATACCTACACATGGTTTACGTCAGCGTCCGGAGTCGGGACGAGCTTCACGTATGTCTGGTACCAAGGGAGTCCTTCAGGATTCGGAAACGGCATGATTTGGGTGCAAGTCGGCACGGGACCGTCGTACACCCGGCAGGGCTGTCCGGTCGAAGCTTACCTTTGGCTACGTGTAAAAGCCACTGATGAATTCGGGTTTCACAGGCTCGCGTATAAGACGGTTTCCAAACAGTAGGACGCTTAAACCTCGTGTACAACCAAGAGGGCTGACCGCGAAAAACAGGCGCGGCGGGTAGCACCACCCACCGCGCCTTTCTTGGGCGCCGTTAGATCACCGCATCCCCGCTCCAGCCATCGGTGCCCCCGCCCCCATCCCGGCGCCTTCCGTATAGAACTTGGCGCCGATGGCGGCCGCGACCGGCCACTCCACGAGGGCAATCAGTGTCGTGATGACGGTGAGGTTCTGCGGCATCAACGCCATCGGCCACATGAACAGCGTCGGCAGCAGTCCCCCGAGGACCCATCCGGCGACTCCGGCCTTGACCGCCGTTCCCGGCCCCGCGCCGAACCGCGGCCGGATGGCAGCGTAGAGCCACACGAGGACGATCCCGGCGACAAAGTCGAGGAACACGAACCACGGGACCTGCGCATTGGTCATGGCGGGCTTGCCGAGCGCCTGCATCGCCGCGGCCATTTGCGCTTTGAAAACCATGCCGAACACTACGAAATCAACCACATTCAGGACGAGGCCTGCGATCAGGCCTCCGATAAGCACCTTCTGCATGTTGATCTTCCCCATCGTCGTACCCCCTCCAAAAGAGAGGACAGCGTCCGACCGGAGCACTCCTGCCGCCGCCACGGTAGGGAGTTCGACAGGGCTCGTCAAGTCACAGCACGTTCAGCACCGCCAACAACCCCCCCATGCCATCGGAAATGACGGCCACACCGGCCGGCACAACCCATTCGTTCCCATCGACTACCAGATTGAAGTAGTACGTCCCGGGCGCCAGCAGCAGCACCGCTTCCCAGATGTCGTCTCCGAGTCCGCGCAGCGGCGCCTGAGTCCAGCCGTTCCAGCTACCCGCAATCGCGACGGACTGCGCAGCGGGCATCCGGAAGCGCACGACGACGCTGTCGCCGCGATGCTGGGCGACCAGCGGCTGGAGCAGTGGTCTGGGGGGGGGGGCAGGGTTCGAGGGCGCCGGCGTGAGCGCGCGCCGCCCCGTGAAGATTCTGACGGCGCCGGCCGCAAACCCGGCGCGGGGGAGACCCTGAAACGGGTCGCGGAGGTAATTACCTCCCGATGCCTCGACGGCGATCGTCGGCGTCAGGAAGTACTGCAACGAAACGCTCGCCGCTCCACTCGAGGCGGAGGTCCGGCTCACCCGTCCGCTCAGCCACAGGGAGCCCACGACGCGCGGCCGGTCGACCGTCACGCCGCCGACCAGGTCGCTGTACCACGCGTCGAGCAGCCGCGTGGCTTCGACGCTCAGCGAGAGCTGCGATGCAGCGACGAATTGCCGCCAGCCGCGCGCGCGCACCCGCAACGCGCCGACACCCGGCTGACCTTCGATGACGCCAGTCACGAAACCCGCGCCCACAGCGCCGTTGCCGGAGACCACTTCGAGCAGCGCCGCGCCAGACCCTGCACCGATTCCATCGGATCGCGTGCTGGCCGCGAGTGTTGCGCTGACAGCCGGGCGCGTCCCCGTGGTTTCGTGCGACAGCGTCGCCCACACGTCGGCACGCGCTTGGCCGGCCCATGCGCCGCGCTCGAGCAGCGACAGCGCTCCGCTTACGCCGACGTAGGAAGAGGCGGTGATCCGCTGCGCGGCCGGGGAGGCCGTCACAATACTGAAGCTCGACCCTCCCGTGTAGCGCACGGCACCCATTCCGATCCCCAGCGATCCCTGGCGCTGAGCGGAAAGGGCGGGGGGGGGCAATAGGGCCAATATCGCCGCAAACGAAACCGGTCCCATTCGCATGGGACCGGTAAGATACAGCGACTCGACCGTCCGCTAGTTACGGCCGGCGGGGATTATTCCCACGGCCCTGTCCACCCTGGCCCGCGTGGTCGGGTCGATGTGAAGGGGATGCCGGGACCGCTGGGGTCGCCGGCGTAGCCGGTATGGCGGGCGTCGTAGATCCATCGGGATTGTGAACGGCCGGTGTGGCGCCGGTCGACGGCACCGCGTGCGTTGCAGGCGTCACGGGCTGGTCCAAGCCCACCGCCTCACCTCGGACATGCGTCGCCCGCTTGGGCGTCTGCGCAGTCAGCAGCGCGGGCACCAGCAAAACGGGACTGAGCATGACGATTCGCTTCAACATCCCTACCTCCTTCTTACAGGTGAATCGCGCAACGCCCGCTCGGCGCGGGCCAACTCTCTCGCCATGTCACGCAGCATCGTCCAGGGGCTGTCGCCGCCCGTGTACTGCGTCGCGGCGAACCAGAGCTGCGCAAATGCATCGCGCACGACCCGTTCGGCCGCGTTGGCATCCGTCAGGATGCCGTACGCCTGCGCGTACAGCGAGCCACGGTGCCGGCGCTCCAATTCCACCAGGGCGGTGGAGTCCCGCTTTGCCAACCGGTGCATCAGCACCGCATCGGCGACGATCGGGGTTTGAGGCTCTAGCATCGCGGTCATACTTGGTAAAGATTGCCCACGGCGCCCGAGGTAACGCACGTCAGCGAGGTAACGCGCGTCACCACAGATCGCCAATCCGTTACCATTCCTCTATATCGCTACTCTTTAGCGGAGGAACCGGTTGCGCGCTGGAACAGAGGCGGATGGCGACGTCGTTCGGGCGGTGCTCGCGGGCGACCGCGAGCGCTACGCACAACTGGTCGAACGCTATCGCGACCGCTATGCGCGCTACGCGGCACGGATGTTGGGCTCGACGGATGCCGCGGAAGACGCCGTGCAGGATGCCTTCGTGCGCGCG
>WNFW01003735.1_pt1 | contig 11665 bp, 11 predicted proteins | sample 5400131 | NCBI WGS metagenome assembly WNFW01 (sample SAMN13153362, study PRJNA577476) | soil metagenome | isolation source: 20 cm soil or saprolite under grassland replicate 1 | place: USA:California | collected 2016-06-15
GCGAACGGAGGAACACACCCGCGGTCACGTCCTGGTGGTGATGCTGGCCTACCTGATTCGGCGGGAACTGGGCCGCGCCTGGACTTCGCTGGACGTTACCGTCGAAGAGGGACTGCGCCAATTGCAGACTCTGTGCTCGTGCGGATTCCGGACGAAATGGGGCACTGATTCCGACGGGAAGTGGGGCGCAGTTTCGAACGAAGTGGGGCGCGGTTTCGACGGGAAGTGGGGCACTTTTGGGCTCGCGGTCGTAACGGTGCCCCACTTCCTTCGAAACGGTGCCCCATCTATTTCGGAACGCTGCCCCACTTCGATCGGAACGGGCGGGCAGGGTTAGGCGGCGCTGGGTGATCACAACGGGGGGCATGCATGGTCTCTTGAAACGGAAGGAGACCATGTTTTGCCTCAGGAGAGAACACCCATGCGAAAGATCAGAGAAGTCCTCAGATTGCACTTTGAAGCCCGGCTCAGCGAACGCCAGATCTCGAACATCTGCGTGCTGGGCAAGGGAACGGTGCGACGTTTCTTAAAACGGGCGGAAGCGGTGGAATTAAGTTGGCCGCTGCCGCCGACGTTGGATGACGCCGCGCTGGAAAAGAGACTGTTTCCCCCGCCCCCGCCGCCCTCAGCGGGCCAGCGGCCCCAACCGGATTACGCCACCATTCACAAGGAGCTCAGGGGCGCCAATGTGACCCTGCAACTGCTCTGGGAGGAGTACAAACAGGAGCATTCGACCGGCTACAGTTACAGCCGTTTCAGCGAACTATACAGCCAATGGTCGCGGCGACTGGATCTGGTCCTGCGACAGGACTATCGCGCCGGAGAGAAGATGTTCGTCGATCATGCCGGCCAGACGGCGGGTGTCATAGACCGGCTCACCGGAGACACGCGCGATGCCTATGTGTTTGTGGCGGTGCTGGGCGCCAGCAGCTACACCTATGCCGAAGCCACATGGACGCGCGGCTTGCGGGACTGGATCAGCTCGCACGTGCGCGCTTTTGATTTCTTTCAAGGTTGCACACGGCTGGTGGTGCCGGACAACTGGAAGTCAGGCGTGAAACAGCCCTGTTATTACGAGCCGGAATTGAATCGGACGTACAACGATCTGGCGTTGCACTATGGAGTAGGCATTCTGCCGGCGCGGCCCTATCATGCCCGCGATAAGGATTATGTTTCATACTGCACCTTGTCCTGCTTGTGCAGAGGTGAGGATAGGCTGCTTGGCCGCTCGGCCTCCCTGGCCTTTGAGAATGGCGTTCTCGTCTAGCGGCTCGTAGAGACATCGCCGGACATTGTCGTAGTGGTGCTTTTGCAGCAGCCCCTCTCTTCCCCAAGCATTGATTGTAGTGAACGTCACACCGTGCCGCACGCTCATCTCTTTCGCCGTGAGTAGTCCCTTTGCTCGCAAGCGGCTGTAGCGGCTTTTCAGCTTGAATGCCTCCCGGATATGCGCGATCTTTTTAAGGTTGAACGATTCACCCTGCCAAGTCCGCCGGCCTTGTCGATTCAGAACTTCTGCGACTTCGCGATCACAGTAATGATCAAGCAACCCGTCGATCTCGGCGACCACCTCCGGCTTCGTTTTACGAATCTGCGCGATCGGCAATGGCTTGGTGAGAGTGAGAGTTCGAGTGGCGCCGCCGCGGAGGCGCACATGAGCCTGGATCATTTCTCCGTTGATCAACGTCACATCCTCGATGAGCAGACGCAGAATACGTTTGCGCTCGCGGGGTTCGACGCACGGATCATTCCAGACACGTGGAAAATCAGTCGCCAGGGACAGTAGTTGCTGCTTTGTCTGTGCGTCAATCAACAGACGAAGTTTCTGTGTCTGTTGCTCGTACTGTTCCTGCGCCTCGGCCAGAGTACGGAGGTGGTTATTCCACTCCGCTTCCAGACTATCGGCGACGAGCCGATTATCGGGGTCGACCTTCATGTAGCGACGGCGAGCGAGTTCAGCCTCGTATTGTGCCCGCTCAACGTGCTTCCGCCGCAACGCGTCGGTTTCGGTAACCCGGGCCTCAACTTCCTGCTGAACTGCGAGGGCGACCTGTAGGGTCATCGGCTGCATCAGTTCCAGCAAGAGGTTGCTGATCGCCTGATCGATGACACTGCCCGGCACGCGCTGGCAGACCTTCTCTGCCGTTCGTACGGAGGCTTCCTGGCAGACATAAGTCGGGACCACCTGCTGGTACGCGATGCTGTAATGAATGCTCATTCTCTCTCCGCAAATTCCGCATATGACGCGGCCTTGCAGAAGCGCCGGGCCTTCGCGTGCCGGCCCGGCTTTCCGTTCTCCTCCGAACCCCAGCGCGTTCTCGGCGAGGCGCTTTTGATTCGCCTCAAACAGCGCCCAACTGATGTAGCCGACATGAACATCAGGAATCACGAACTGCCACTCCGCCCGGGGAACCTTGGTCGTGCTGTGCTTGCCGTCTGGCAGAAGACGGGTGCGGACGCGACCATAGACGAATGCGCCGGCATAGCGAGGATTATGCAACACCTGGAGGATGCGAGAGTGCGCCGCCCGCACCCAATGCAACTCGCCCTTGTTCAGTCCCTTGCGAATGCGGCGAGGAAACCGGAGACCTTGCTCGCCGAACAGCTTCGCGGTTTGCATCGCTGATCCGGTCCGGTCGAAGGTCTCGAAGATTAGGCGCATCGCAGCTTGTACTTCCGCGTCTGGGTCGAGAATCAGAACGCCGTCATCACGATAAACCAGACCGATGGGTGGCCGCATCTCAAGCTCGCCACGTCGAGCTTTGTTGATCATTCCGCCTCTCATTCTCGCCTTGAGGAAATGAAGTTCCGCTTCGGACAAAGTCCCTTTTAAGCACAGAACAGACAGCACCATATGTTGCACTCTGCGGATGTGCGGTGACGATTGTCGCTGAAGAGAGCCCCAACTGCGGCGAGTCGGGCCGCGTGCTCCGGGTGTTTTGGCGTCAACTCCTACCTTGGGTCTTGGTGCGACTGAACAGTGCGAGGACGGTAGCCATTCCGTGGTGTTGGACGAACCTACCCAAGGCACAGAATGGGGATCCCCCATCGAGCGCCAGCTCAGCGGTTCTGTTGTCGGTGTCCGCGCTGGAAGATTTGTTCCGTTTTGTTCGCGAGACCAAGCGTGTCCGGCGGGCAACTGACAAAACATTTTGATTATGAAATGTTTTATTATATTTTTTAAGAAAATAGCGCTTGTCGCTATGCAGTCGCGGTCTGCACGTATTCCAGGACTGTCCTTGGGACTGCGCCAAGCCAAAGCGGGCGTGACGTTGGCCATGGGACAACGACGGACCTCCGTGGCGAGTGTGACACAACCGACGTGCCGGGAAGGGTGGCGCCAGCTTCCTGACCCTCGACGAAGAAGGATAATCCCGCAAAAGAGTCTTGGCATGGAGTGGGCGGTCGCTGCCGGGGCTGAGGCCGTCGGGCAACGATCGCAGATCGAATTACCAGATGCCGAGGGTTTCTTTGCCGACCTGGTATTGCGCTTAGTGCGAGCGAGCCACCGGTCAGCGAGTCTGGCGGAACGTCATGGTCCGCCGGATCAACGGTTCTGCGGCAGCGTGTTCCAGGCAGCGCCAACCATTCCCACGAAACTCGCCTGGCCCGTCGAAAAGTCATTGGTCGGTGCCGAAGACACCCAACCCAACACCGATGGCGAGTCATTAGAAACCCTGCTGACGGAGTTAGCGCACCGTAACGCGCAGATTTTCGCGGTGGAGGCGAGATCCACATGACGACGACGAAGATCCAGAACACGCATCAGGAGCGCATGGCATACGTCTATGTGCGGCAATCGACACCGATACAAGTGATGGAAAACCGGGAAAGCACCGAGCGGCAATACCGTCTTCGGGACCGGGCCATCGAGTTGGGTTGGGCCCCCAGTCGGGTGGAAGTCATCGACGAAGATCAAGGCCGCACAGGGAGCATATCGGCCCACCGCACAGGATTCCAGCGATTGGTCTCTGCGGTGGGATTGGGTGGAGTAGGTATGGTGCTCATGTTGGAAGCCTCGCGCCTGGCGCGCAACAACAGTGACTGGCATCGATTGATTGAGATCTGTGGCATCAGCGGCACGCTGATTGCGGACGAGAGCGCGGTGTACAACCCGCGGGAGCCAAATGATCGATTGTTGCTCGGGGTAAAAGGGACGATTTCGGAAGCGGAACTATTCACTCTGCGCACGCGATTATACGAGGGGCGCTGGAATAAGGCGCGCAAGGGATTGTTGCAGTTCTCGTTGCCCGTGGGCTATGTACGCGGCGTGGACGGCAGTTGGGAACTGGATCCGCATACACAAGTGCGCGAGCGGCTGGCCTATGTCTTCGAGTTATTCCGTCGCCATGCGGTCGCTCGCCGGGTGGTTCGCGATCTGCGGCAGCAGGGGTTGGATCTGCCGACACGAGTAGTCAGCAAGGAGGGGTATGGCATGCTGACTTGGAAAATTCCCACCCTCAGCGCGGTCATGCGTATCCTGCACAATCCGGCCTACGCAGGGGCTTACGTGTTCGGCCGCTGGGACTACTCCGGGTCGCGTCGCTCACCGAAGAGCGGCAAAGTGTTGGCGCATCCGCTCGCCGTGGCACAATGGCCGGTGACCCTGCGGGAACATCATCCGTCGTACCTAGACTGGGGGGAATTCATGAAGAACCAGGAGCGCTTACGCCAGAACTGGAACCGCGGAGGCGGCCGAGGAGTAGAGCGGGAAGGCAATGCCCTGCTGCAGGGGATGGTCTACTGCGGCGTCTGTGGTCAGAGCATGAGTGTGCAGCACCGCGCTGAGACCGAAAAAAGATCGTCCGCCTACATCTGTCAGCGAGGTTATCAGTATGGTGAAACCGGGGTATGCCAGACGATGACCTCGCGTGCTGTGGATGCAGCCGTAGCTGAGGCGTTCTTGGAAGCAGCCTCTCCCACCAGCCTGCAGGTGGCCACCCGAGTGTTGGATCAGATCGAACAGGAGCTGGCAGCCCAACGACGACAGCGGGAGATACAACTGAAACAAGCGCGTTATGAGGCGCGGCTGGCACAGCGGCAGTATGATGCCGTGGATCCGGAAAACCGACTGGTCAGCGCCGAGTTGGAGAAGCGATGGAATGAGAAGTTAGAGCGTGTCGCGCAACTAGAAAAAGTACATGCCCAAGCAGAGCAGGAACACCACTGGCAACTCTCCACGGAGGAGCGGACAGAGATCGCCCGATTGTCGCGTGATCTGCCGGCGATCTGGAAAGCGGGAACCACGACCAACCAAGATCGAAAACGTCTACTGCGCATGGCGATTGAGTCCGTGCAACTCGATGGAGTCAGTATTTCCGGGCAAATCGAAGTGCAAATTCGATGGCGCTCCGGTACCGTTACCCGCCTCATGGTGAAGAGGCCTGTAATCGGATCATGGTCCCTGAAAACGCCACAGGAGGCTGTGGCCAAGATCCATAGCTTGGCGGAGAAGCACAGCTATAGCTACCATGAGATCGCGGAGAAGCTCAACAGAGAGGGCGTGCACACCGCCTTCGGTCGCACCTTCACCCATATGCACGTAGGCTACATCTGCCGCCGAGATGGGGTTACTCGAAAAAACCGGGAGGACAAGCCTAACCCCAACGGTGATTCAAATGGAATCAACGATCTTCAAGAAAGTTAAACTAGGGGTGCATTGTGAACCAGGTCTATTCAAACCGAGCAGGAGCCTGTCATTAAAGTTCGCTGGGTCATAGATTCCATCCTCGTCGAGAATGAGCGCGCCAGCCAGCGAACACAACTCGATCAGCCGGTGCCAGTCGGCGGAGTTCCGGGCCAAGCGCGAGACCTCCAATCCCATCACCAGGCCTGCATTGCCGAGGGCGACCTCACTGACCAGCTTCTGAAACCCATCACGGCCGGCCGACTGCGAGCCCGACTTGCCGAGATCGCAGTCGAGTACGTGGATACGTTCGAGTGGCCAGCCCAGCGCCACTGCACGATCGCGCAAGGCATATTGGCGTTGCGTGCTTTCCGTATTCTCCAGGACCTGGCGCGGTGTGGACTGTCGAACGTAGAGATAAGCATCGTGCTCAAGATGCTGCTGGGTAACTTTCAGTTCAGGCATGCGGAAAACCCTCCTGTCGAGTGCTGAGAATCAGACCTGCTACCAGGCGGACAAGTTCGGCTCCAAACGAGTCGAGGACTGGCGCTTGGGGCCCAGATGGAAACTGCGATTCGGGTGGACGTGCCAGTACCGCCGCGGGCCTGCTCTGTGCCCAGGTTGCCAAGCCACAGCGCATGAGAACGCCGCGCCCTTCCAGGTGTTCTCCTCGTCCGTCTGGTTGGACTACTTGTCGGCGGAGTCCTTCGTAGGCTTCGACGGTTCCGTCCGGAATGGGTGATCTTACACCGGATTGCGCGGTTTTTTTTTGCTCGCCAACGCCCGCTCCAGACTGCGGCGATGAACCGTGATACCGAACTTTTCCTGAACGGCCTGGACACAGGCGACTGTCGTCAAACCGGGTTCGGCAGTCCGCAAGGCCACCACATAGTCGATGACTTCGGCGGACAGCTTGTGCCCTTCTTTGGGTCCGCGGTGCTTGGGAAGCAAGCCGCTCAGGCCGGCTTGCTGGAATGCAGCCTGGGCCTGATAGACGGTGGGGCGCGAAACGCCAAACTTGGTAGCCACATCGACGATCGAGACTCTCTCCACGCTGTGTCGGCGCAGCATCTCGTAGCGGACCTGGAGAAGATCCTTGGGATCGAAGAATGGATTCTCTTGGAACAAAGTGTCGGAAACAGAGTCGGGGCGAGGGTTGAGGGCGCCAGTCCGTTTCAGCTCTAGCGTTTTCTGATCGGGCTTTTTCAGTTTGGCCATCCGATCGCTCGGCGTTAGATATGTAAATAGTATTATGCCTCATATGTCAACCATGTCAAGAGAAAACGCACTCCCCATAGAAATAGAAATCCTTCCCCATGCTGCAACTGTCTACCATAAATGGGGAGAACTTTGATAGGTGGGTCTGCAGAAGCCATCCGGCTACTCTCTCCCGGTGCGGCGAAATTCTTCTGTCATATGCGGCGATATTATCCTTACACATCCTGCGCTTCTTTCCCGGACTGTTTGCGCTTGTCGAAAAGGCGCCGCAGTTCCAAGAGGTCGTCCACACGAAACGCTGAACAGCCAGCGGAGATGCGATCGAAGGCATCTGTCGAGGCCACGTCCGTCACATTGGTCAACAAGGACTTAAGCTTCCCGTTTGGGGCGTAATAGAAGACCCGATCCTCACCCCAGGTGAGCTTCCGCGTCACCAGCTCGTACTCGGCGCCACGAAGGGGATGAAAAGGATGGGTAATGCGGAATCGGCCTGCGGTGAATCCCACACAACCTGCATTCGATGACTCTCGCCAAGGCCAAGGTCGAAGCCGGAGTGCAGGTCGTACAGCGCTGGGTGCTGGCTGCCTTGCGCAAACGGCAGTTCTTCAGCCTGGCCGAACTCAACGAGGCCATTGGCGAGTTGATCGGAAAGCTCAATCGGCGCCCCTTTCACAAGCTGCCCGGCACGCGCGAGGAACTTTATCGCAGCATCGATGTGCCGGCCCTGCAGCCGCTGCCCGCGCAGCCCTACGTGTTCGCGGAATGGAAACGGGCCCGCGTATCGATCGATTATCACATCGATCTGGAACGGCATTACTACAGCGTTCCGTATCAACTGGTCGGCAAGCAAGTCGAGGTGCGCTACACGGGGACGACGGTAGAGATCCTATATCAGGGCAAGCGTGTAGCTTCGCATGCGCACAGCAACCGTCCGGGCAAGCACTCCACAGTTCCGGAACATCGGCCCAAAGCGCATCAGAAGTACCTGGAGTGGACGCCTTCGCGGATCGTGGAATGGGCGGCCACGATCGGACCCTTCACGGCGCAACTGGCAGGGATGATCATGGCTGAACGGCCCCATCCGGAACAGGGCTATCGCTCCTGCATGGGTTTGATCGGGCTGGGACGGCGCTACGGCAAGGACCGGCTGGAAGCGGCTGCCCAACGCGCCATCCATCTCCAGGCGCACACGTATCAGAGCATGAAATCGATTCTGGAGCGGGGCCTGGACCGGCAAACGGTGGTGGAGTCGGTGACGCTCACGCCGCCAGTGGAACATGCTAACATCCGCGGCGCCGGTTACTACGCCGGCTCGCTGTTTGAGGAGGTGGCCGAATGATGAATCAGCAAACGCTGGATCGGCTGCACTCCCTGCGCTGGTTGGGGCTGGCCGAGGCTTGGCGCCAGCAGATGGAGATGCCGGAGGTCGCCTCGCTGAGTTTCGACGAGCGCTTCAGTCTGCTGGTGGACCAGCATTGGACTTGGCGGGAAAACCAGGCCATGGCACGTCGCCTGAAGAAATCCAAGCTGGACGCCGAGCCTTGCGTGGAAGATATCGATCTCCGGCATCCCCGCGGGTTGGATCGTTCGTTGATCCGCACCCTCAGCAACTCGCAATGGGTGGCCCAACATCACTCCCTGCTATTTACGGGCCCGACCGGGATAGGCAAGTCGTGGTTAGCACAGGCCCTGGCACAGAAGGCCTGCCGGGATGGATACACCGTGTGGTATCGGCCGGTTCCGAAATTGTTCCGGGATCTGATGATCGCGCGTGCCGATGGAAGCTTGGGTCGGGTGTTGGAAACCATCGCCCGCACGGATGTCCTAGTAGGGGATGACTTCGCCATGGCTCCGCTGAACGAGCAGGAACGCCGCGATTTCCTAGAGATCTGCGATGACCGGTATAACCGCCGCTCTACGATCCTGACCAGTCAGTTGCCAGTGGCCAGTTGGCACCAACAGATTGGCGATCCCACCGTAGCCGACAGCATTCTCGACCGTCTGGTGCACAACGCCTATCGCATCGAGCTGTCCGGTGACTCCCTCCGCAAGAAGAAAGGCCGGGGCTCATCGGGGGATCAGCCGGGAGGTGGTGGCGCATGAGCACAGCCCGGTTAATTCTCAAGCAGCCCAGCGGCTGGTTTGCGGCCGGACGGGAAGTGGCGCAGGCGCTGGCCTTGCTCTCCGACGGAGCCTTCAAGCTCTACATCCACCTCTGCTTAGAGGCGGACCGGCACACGGGCCGAGTGGGGATCGAAATGGCCGAGTGGATGCGCGTCTTGCGCAAAGATCCGGCGTCGATCGAAGCCGCCTTCGGCGAGTTGCAGGGCCATGACATATGCCAACGCCACAACCATCACGTGGAAATCTGTGACCGCTTCTGGCCGTATCAGAAACAGATCGCCGTAGCCACCGCTCATGTGCAGGCGGAGTTTTTGCGGCAGGCGCGGGCAGCCTTTCTGGCGCCGGCGTGCGTGCGCTCCGCATTCACCTCGGCTGACGAAAAGCTGGCCTTGAAGCTGGGCCATCGCGGGGTGACATTGGAACAACTGCGCCAGGCCATTTGGTTAGGATGCGTTCGCAAATATGCGGCCATGTTGAACGGTCAAACACGGCTGCCCATCACCAGCTTGGCGTACTTCGCATCCTTAATAGATGAGGTCACCCAGCCCCAGATCCCCGTCAGCTACTGGGACCATGTGCGCCGCAAAATGGAGGAAATGGAAAAGCGCTGGTTACAAACCGCGAACTCGGTGCCGAAAACGGATGTCGGTCCCGCGGAACCATCGCTGCCAAAGATGCTCTGACCACCCGTGGGGCAACGGATCGGTTGCCCCACTTTGGTCGAAACTGCGCCCCACTTCGTTCGAAACTGCGCCCCATTTCCCGTCGAAACCGTGCCCCACCTTTGGTCGAAATCGCGCCCCACTTCGATCGGAACTCTTATCCCGAAACAGAGACGAGATGATGATGATGGAAACGAAATGATGCCGATTGCGATTGCCCTCACCAACCACAAAAATCTTGACCCAAGTGGGGCACTTCGGAGATCATAGCTGTAACCAGCGTCGCTTCGCCCTGACGCTGCCCCACTTGCATCGGAATCGGTGCCCCACTTCATCGGAATACGCAAGCAGTTGGGTGATTCGCGTGGGACGCGACGGAAATCGCGGCAGGATGCCACCGTGCGCTTAGCTCGCCGATGTGTTGGCAACGTCGAGCCGGGAGTCGGTAGCCGTCCAGATTCCGGGATACGCTACCGCCGGCGCTAATGAACAGCGCGGCAGAATCGTGAGGAACACCTGAAAACACTGCTGACCCAATTTTTTTGTGATGAGCAAGGACAGGACCTGATCGAATATACACTGCTGCTTGCTTTTATGTGCCTGGCGCGTTCGCCTCAAGACGAAGGGCCAGCCCTTCTATAATGTGTCGTTTGAAAACGCTGTGAGATGAGAGGGGAGCTGGTCCTTTCGGGCCGCTTTGTTGCGGGAACGTCAGGCAGTCGCTTAGACCGCGATCTGCGGTTCGAGTGCCATCCGTTGCAGGTAGAACCGGTAGAAGAGATAGACCAGATACATCAGCGGCAGCACCAGCAGCGATGCCTGCCAGCCGACGGCACGGCTCGACACAGTGACTAGACCAGCTATTACGGACCCAACCAGATAATACGGAAAAGACCACAGGTAGCACTGCTGCCAAATCGTCGCCAGCGGCTTTCTGTCCAGGCGGCATAGCACGCCAGAAATCAGTAACGTGTTGCATGGTTTCCGCCAGCGTGGAGTCCGCGATGCCGGTCAGGATGAACAGAAAGTTCACCGACATCGTGCCGGTAATTAAAGGAAGCCGTACTTTCAAGGTCGAAGCGAGGACTGCCAGCAACAAGTAACTGAAGTAACGCGGCAGATCCGGAAATTCAGCGCGGAAAACCAGGCAGCCCACCAACACCATAAATCCCAGGATGGTGATCAGCGCGATGTAGCGTGTGGCCTTGTTGGGCATGGACTAGTTCTCCCCCTGGGTCAGCACGCTCAAGCTTTGGGCTTGCGTTGTACTTCCCCAGACAACGCTGGAGCCCCAAATCACGCTGAATCCGCTCTGCGCGCTCGATCCCCAAACAACTGAGTCGCCCCAGACCACCGATTGGCCATCAACCGTCGCAGTGGAGAACACCGTTGATCCCCAGACTAAGGACTGGGCCCAACCAACTGAGTCACCCCAGACTACTGAGCTATCGGAAACCACGTAGACGCTTCCGCTAGAGGGATCGTAGGCCGCGATCGGTGACTTGGCTGTGAAACTGGGCGGCACTACATTTGTGTTCAGCAACGCGCCCTCTACATCCAAGTAGCCAGCCCCAACAGTGAAAATGTCGTAATAGTCGATGTATGTCTGTCCGGTAGTTGGATCCGTCGTTATACTGTCGACAGGAAACGACTTCGTCGCGCTTTCCATCAGCCGAGCCTTCACCGTATCCGGCGTCAACGTGGGATCAGCTTGGATCATCAAAGCGGCCGCACCGCTCACCACGGGAGTGGCCATGCTGGTTCCGCTCAAGCGCATGTATGCCGGAGAGAGTGTAGAGGTCTTGGTTCTGGTCCAATACTCCGAAGTAAGCACAACCGCGGCTGAGTAATTCTTTGGTAGTTGCGAGTAAGGCGAAAGCAGCGATACCACTTGGTTGCCGGGCGCGACAATGTCGGGCTTAACAACGTGATCAAAAGCAGAAGGCCCCTTCGAGCTGTAGCTCGTGACCGTATCATCGCCACGAGGGGCAGTATTGGCGGTCCTCATTGCGCCGACGGTGATCACATACGGATC
>WNFW01003021.1_pt1 | contig 11662 bp, 10 predicted proteins | sample 5400131 | NCBI WGS metagenome assembly WNFW01 (sample SAMN13153362, study PRJNA577476) | soil metagenome | isolation source: 20 cm soil or saprolite under grassland replicate 1 | place: USA:California | collected 2016-06-15
GCGCGAAGCCGCGGGCAGACCGCTTCCCGAAACTTTTTTCTCGCGCAATTGTTCGATGACAGAATCAAGGAGAGGAAGATAAGCGCGGTTGCTTAGATTCAAGTGCGCAATGCACTCTGCCGCGGACCAGCGCCCTTGCCCGGGATGGTGTTGCAGTTGTCCGGTCGTGTTGGAACCGAACATCAACTCAGCCTGCCGCGAATTCTCGCGCAGTTGTTGCAGGAGAGATTCGATTTGGCCGGCGGCTGTTGGCATGGAGATTTGACGCTTCCGGTAGTCTAACAGGTTGCGCCCGCGGATTCCGCGTGGACGCGGCGAAAGAATATTTTTCCGGAGGACATTTTGTCCCATCAAGAGAAGTCATCACTCTCGGGAAAATGGTTTGGGAAATGGGCGCTGATCACCGGAGCCAGCGCCGGGATTGGCGTGGCCTTCGCGGAAGAATTGGCGTCCGGCGGAACAAAGCTCGTGCTCACGGCGCGCCGCAAAGATCGCCTCGAGGAATTGGCGCGCAGACTGACCGCAACCTGCAAGGTCAGCACCGAAGTGTTCCCTGCTGATCTAGCGGATCCGAGCGCCCCGGAAAAGATTTTTGCCTTCACGAAAGAAAAAGGCATCGAAATCGATCTGCTGATCAACAACGCCGGTTTCGGTCAATACGGCGAATTCACCGCGGTTGAAAAACAACGCTTGCTCGACATGGTGCAGGTAAATTGCCTCGCGGTTGTGCATCTCACCCGGCTGTATCTGCCGGAAATGGTCGCGCGCCGGCGCGGCGATGTGCTCATTCTTGCGTCAACCGCCTCCTTCCAAGCCGTTCCCTATATTTCGACCTATGCGGCCACAAAGGCCTTTGATCTGCTGTTTACAGAAGGGCTGGCCGAAGAGATGAAACCATATGGAATCCGCGTGTGCGCTCTTTGCCCAGGCTCGACGGAGTCCGAATTTCACGCCGTTTCCGGCCAGGAGAAATTCCAACGCCGTGTCGAGACAGCAGAAAAAGTCGCGCATACAGGACTGAAAGCCCTGGCGGCCGGCAAGAGTTACGTCATCTCCGGCCTCGGAAATTATCTCGGCGCTCACGCCGAGCGCCTGGTCCCCCGGCGCTTCGTAACCAGGATGGCCGGGAAAATGTTCAAGCCCGGGAACAAATAAAGAGCCCCTTCTCGCCGGGCGGGCTAACGATCGTGAATGCATGTCGCAGCCCCCCACTACCGGCAGGCGATTTCTCGACACGCGAGGGCCTTCACGCGCGTCTAACCCATTGTGAAAACAAAGACTTTCAAGCCTTCCATCCCGGTGACTGCTTCGGACGGGAACTTTTTCACCTCGCGCCGGGAATTGATACTTGAAACCGGCCAGAACGTCTTATCAGGGGAGATGAGGATTGCCGACCAAGAGAGAGACGACGTTCTGTTGCGGCGGGCCGCCAAAGGGGATGAGGAGGCATTCACGCTCCTATACCGGAGGCACCAGGCGGCCATGTATCGCTTTGCGCTGCGCATGACGGGAAACACCTGGGCCGCGGAAGAGATTGTGCAGGACGTGTTCATGACCTTGATGCGCGATCCGACAAAATATGACGCCACACGCGGAGCGCTAGGAGCATTCCTTTACGGAGTGGCGCGCAACCGCGTGATGAAACACCTGGAACGTTTGCCGCGGGAAATCCCGCTCGAGGAGAAGAACGAAGACGGCACGGGTGCCGGAATTGTTTTGCAGGACGCGTCCACGCCGGCGATGTGGGTGGAGAAACGCGAACGCAGGCAGCAAGTGAGGGCTGCCGTGCTGGAATTGCCCGTGGAGTTTCGCGAAGCCGTGGTGCTATGCGAGCTGGAAGAAATGAGTTATGAGGAAGCCGCGCAAATGGCCGGATGCCCGATTGGCACGATTCGTTCGCGGCTGCATCGCGGACGGGCTTTGCTGATGGCCAAACTGGAAATGCTTCGCGACGTCCCCCGGCGCGCGAGCGCGGCGCGATGAAGGATTTTTTGCCGTGCTGAGGAAGCAAGAGATGACGTGCGAAGAATTTGAAGCCATTGGATTGGACGCGGAGCGCGACGCTTCGTTGAGCGAAGTTGAGCGCGTGGCGGCTCGTGAGCACGCCGGCACGTGTTCGCGGTGTGCCGCGTTGCAGGATTCCTGGCAGGCGGCTGGGCTTGAACTCCGCGCGTTCGCGGAAGATACCGCCATGACGCAGGCGCCCGCGCGCGTGGAGATGCGTTTGCGCCAGGAGTTCCGCACGCAGCACGTGACATTGAAAGTGCGGCGCGCCGCCGTAGTTGCTGCGTGGGCACTGGCCACTGCGGCTGTGTTGGCCGGCGCGGTGAGCTGGCGCAATTGGCGCCACAACCAGCATGAAGAGGCTACGAACCATCTGAATTCCGTGCCGGGCGCGAACAATTCTCCGGAGAACAATTCCGTCGCCGGAGCGAATCATCAAACTCCTGCCGAGGTTCCAAATGGAATCCAACAGCGGGGTTCGGCAGGAGCCGGCAGTTCCGAGACGCTTATGGCTGACAATGAACTGAGCGGCTTCACGTTTCTGCCCGGAGCCTTCGCCGCGGATACCGATGAGGCCGAGATTCTACGCGTACGCCTGCAACGGGGCGCGCTGGGCGCGCTGGGCTTGCCTGTTAACGAAGAGCGCGCCAACGAATGGATTCAGGTCGATTTGCTCGTCGGCGATGATGGATTGCCGCAAGCGGTGCGGCTGCCGCAATAAGCGTTCATGAGGAACGGGGGGAGACACACCGATGGGAGTAGCGGCCTTTTGGGAGAGGTTGAAGCCGACGGATGGAGCAGACCTGAAGGGACGGGAAGGGCCGGTCGGAGCATGGATCGCGCGGTTGAAAAAGGGACTGGCCGCGATTGCAGCAGCAAAGAGTTCGCAGCAGTTCGGGAGAGAAGAGGAGAAGGGATAATGAATCGCAGAGTATGTATGAGTATGGTTCTGGGCGGAATTTTCATGTTGGGTGCCGGATTGGCAAAAGCGCAGAATGCGGCGCCACTGCCACCCCCGCCGATGGCGTTGCTGCAAGTCCCCGGACCGGAAGCTGGCATGATCGGCGAACGCATCGAGTTGTTGGGATTTGAAGGGTTGCACGGCGGAAAAGTGGTGACCGGCGTGCCGTTCAGCGCGGTCGCGGTTTCGGAGTCGACGCAAACTCTCGCGGACGGAAACCATATCGCGCGAAAGACGCAAACGAACCTCTTTCGGGATAGCCAGGGACGTTTCCGGAAGGAAGTGACGTTGCCTGCGATCGGGCCATTGGCGACCTCGGGACAGCCGAAGTCGTTCGTATTCATCAATGATCCCGTGGCGGGGACCAATTTCATCCTGCACGCGGACACAAAGACGGCCGAGCAAATGGGGAGACCGTTCGCCGGAATGAAGGGGCCATTGAAAGATGCGCTCAAGGACAAAATGGAGTCCCGGCAACAGCAGGAGATGGCGAACGGTAACCTGAAAAAAGAAGACCTGGGCACGCAGACGATCGCCGGTGTGAGCGCACAAGGCACGCGCATCACCCATACGATTCCTGCGGGGCAGATCGGAAACGAAAAAGCGATTACCATCGTATCCGAGCATTGGTATTCCAATGATTTGCAGGTGGTGGTGATGAGCAAGCGGAGCGATCCGCGCTTTGGCGATACCACCTACACGCTGACGAATATTCAGCGCTCTGCGCCGGCTGCGTCGCTCTTCGCCGTGCCGTCGGACTACACGGTGACACAAGGAGGACCGGGCAGGCACGGAATGCACATGCAGAAGTTCAACGGCATGACGGACGCGCCGCCACCGCCGCCCGGCATTTGAGTTTTTATCTCCAACAATCTTCTCTCCTGAAGACGGCACGCCCTTTTCGCAGCAGTCCCCACCGCTGCGGGAGGGGCGTCGCCGTTTTTGGAGACGAAGAAAGGATGAAGTAAAGAAATAACGAAGTAACGGAGCGCAGCGTGCGTGCAGTCCGCCGTTTCGCGTCTTCATGGCTGCATGCTTCGATCGATGAGTTCGACGACGTGGAGGACCTCCTGGTTGGTGTGGTGGATGGCGGCGCCGGCGCGAAGTTGCAGGAGGCAACCGGGGTTGGCGGTGACGATGGTTTGCGCGCCGGTGGATTGGGTGTGGCGCATTTTTTCGGCGAGCAGTTTGAGGGATGCTTCCGTTTGCGTGACGTTGTAGACTCCGGCAGAGCCGCAGCAGATTTCCGAGTAAGGCAATTCCACAAAATCGAGATTGGGAATGGCGTGCAGAAGGGCGCGCGGAGCTTCGCGAATTTTTTGGCCGTGAAGAAGATGGCAGGAATCCTGGTAGGTGACCTGGATTGGAAGCGGTTTCAATTTTGCAGTGAAGCCGAGAGCGGCGAGGAATTCGGTGACGTCGCGAGTCTTGGCGGCGGGGACATTGTCGGGTTCGCTGCGAAGGAACGATGATAAGGCCGCCAGGGCCGCTTCGGAAGTGCCACGTGGGTGGATTGAATTAACTTGTGGCTCGTGGCTCCCGGCGTGAGGGGAAAGGCCCCGAGAGGGGGTCACCCGGGGGTACACCCCCGTACACCCCCGTACCCCCCCATCAAAATGGATCGTTTTCAAAACAAAGGAGTTGCGGGAAAAGCATTTTGTAACTTGCTGAATTTAAAGAGGATGGACGACGGTAGATTTTGTTACTGGTGAAGATGCAGGAACGAGTACCGTACTTGTCAAGATAAAGTCGAGGGCAATTTCGAAGTGATTGACGGAGCAGGGGTTAGGGCAGGGATGGAAAAGGGAAATCAGAAAGGAAAGAGCCTGCGATAGGGGCCCAAGTCAAGTCCATAAAAACAAAGAGGCTAGCGAAAGCCAGCCCCGCCCGCCGGAACAGCGCGGCACTTCTAGAACAAAGATGTTGCAGATGTGTTGGAGGAGAAAACCCACGCGTAAGACTGACGCGTGAGGCACTCGACAAGAAGGGTGTAGTCGAAGCCGTAGCAATGCTTGCCGTCAGCGATGTTGATGGTCATTTTACCGGTGAGACCGGCCAACTGGCCGGCCACTTCAATGCGGCACGTCAATTGCGCACAGGACTGCGAAGCGGTCAATAAGGGGCATTCCCGCATGGACTATTTCTTGCCCGAGCCAAAGGCATTTCCATAGAATCGGGAGGCCTTCCGCTGGAGCTTCCTCCAAAGGGTTGGAGCCCGGTAGAGGATGGCACTGCCGCAGTCATCACAAAGGACCTGTTTCATGCCTGCGATTCCGGGAGAATTTTCCTCGTCTTCGATACCGTCAACCCACTTATCGCAACGATTACAATAAAAGGACGGTTCTACCTTCGAGGTCAGTATTTCCATTTTGAGTTTAACCTCCGGTCATCCCGACCATCCGAATTCGGCTCACTGTCCTTGTGGCCGAAACGAAATATTTAGACTTAGTTTAGCCGAAAATAGGCGCTCGAGGCGCGGACGTTATCCGCTGTTCAATCTTGGCCGCATCTTCGTTGCGGCCTAGACCGCGCAGAGCTTGTGCCTGGCTGGTCAGTGTGGGGACGATGATGGGGTTATCCGGGCCGTACTGTTTTTCCAGGATGGCGAGGAGTTGACCCTGGCACCGCGCGACTTTCTCGGGCTTAGCCAAACGATCGTAAATGCTGCAAAGGACTGACAGATTCGGAAGAGCTTCGGCACCATCGGGACCGTAGAGCGTTTGGTCGATTTTCACGGCGCGGAGCATAAGAGGTTCCGCTTTCGCAAGGTCGTTCTCAATAATATAAGAAGTTGCCATCATTCGAAGGCTGGTGGCAACACCTGGACTGCTTTCGCCGTAAGTCTTTTCATTCAGGTCAAGAGCGTGAACGAGGTTGTTCTGCGCCGAAGCAGAGTCGTGTTGATAGGCTGCCATCATGCCAAGGTTCTGCAGTGGCTCGCCGAACATGGGAGATTGGGCGCCGTAGACTTCCTCGCTGACCTTCAACTGGCGATGGAAAAGAGTATCGGCTTCTGCCGAGCTCGCCGAGAGCGATGGCCAGGCGGCCGTCGTGGGGCTGTAGCTTCTCGCTTAGCTCTCGCTTAGCTCTATCGCTTTCTTGTGGTTTCTGATCGCTTGATCCCATTGCCGTTGCATGAATGCATCGTAGCCGGCCTGCATGGCGGCGTCCACTTTTTCAGTGATTCCGGAGCCGGCCTGGGAGGTCGCAACACAGGCCTCACGTTTTGCGGCTTCAGCAGACTTGCCTGCCGCTTTGGGGGACACGAGATGCTGGTTGAAGCGTTCTTGAGCCGATTTGTACTGGAGTTGCGGGTTGGGAGTAATAACTTGAAATACGCCGTTTCCGAGCGGAACAGTTGAGCCGGCGAGCGAGGCCCGGCGATATTGATCGAGCGAGCCGGGCCAGTCGCCTTTCCTTTCGAGCAAGGCCGCGAGATTGACCCTGACCTCAGGTTGTTTCGGATCGAGCAAGAGAGCCTGCTTGAATTCGGCAACGGCAGCGTCGAGATTCTCCGAACCCTTAAGAGCCTGGCCATAAACGTCGTGAATATACGCGTCGCTTGGCGCGAGAGCCGCCGCCTGCCTTAACTCATTTACCGCCTCCGCGAAATTCTGCTTGACCAGCATGATTCTGCCAGCGTTTCGATGGGCGTGCGCGGAGTTTTCATCCAACTCTTCCGCTTTGCGATATTCTTCCAACGCGGCATCGTAATTCTCCTGGTCTTCCTGAACAGCGCCGCGACTGAGATGATGCTCAGCGTCCGAAGGATCGAGCTCCGAAGCTTTGCGAAACTCTTTCTCCGCTCCTTTGAAATCTGAAGTCAGGTGAAGAGCGCGACCCAAGGCCTGGTGGCACAATGCGGAGTCGGGGAACATGACCTCCAGTTCGCGAAGCTCGACGATGGCGTCTCTGTTGAAATTGCCCTGAACGAGTGCGGACGAAAGGTTCATTCGCACGTCAAAGCGGTCCGGGGCCAGACGCTTGGCTTGGCGAAACTCGCGAATTGCCGAAGGGAGGTCGTCCTTCTCTTCCAACTCATTCGCCAGATTGTAGCGCGCGTTGATGTCCTTCGGGTCGAGCGCAAGGGCTCTGGAAGGATCGGGGGCGAAATAAAGACCGTGAGGCTCGGCGGCGCGGGTGAGTTCGTAGTTGACGAGGCCGGGTTGAACAACGGCGCGCTGATTTTCGATGTCGAGTTCGAGAATGCGATTCATGCGCGCGAAGACGAGCATCACGCCGCCGGTGCGGGCAAGCGCGCCGCCGGAAAGTCCCGTGCCGGCGCCACGACCGACGATGGGGAGGTTGTACTTTGCGGCGAACTTTGCGATGCGCGAACGTCTTCGGTGGAATCGGGGAAAACGACGAGGTCAGGACGGCCTTTTTCGACGGAGCCGTCGTACTCATAAAGAGGAAGGTCCTCGGGCCGGTAAAGAACGGAAGAAGGGCCGAGGAGTTTCTCGAATTCGCGAACGAGGCCGGAGTTCATAGGGCGCAGGCTTAGGCGCACCTGGAACTATAGTGAGAATTCCGGGACGCGCGCAACGCCAAGTTATGGCGGGAGCGCGGCGGTGTGTTAGTGTAATTTTCCCAAACTTGCGAAGAGGATGCGATGCCGAAACCAAGAATGTTTGCGACCCACAGCTTGTTCGAAGTAGCCAGGCAAATTCTTCAAGAAACCTGCGAGGTGGAATACTGGGCGAAGCAGGAACGTCCGCCGCGGGAAGAAGTTTTGCGACGCGTGAAGGACAAAGAGGGGCTGATTTGTCTGCTCACGGAGAAAATCAACGAGGAACTGCTGAGCGTGGCGCCGAAACTGCGTATTGCCGCAAACGTGGCGGTGGGATTTGACAACATCGACGTGGCGGCGTGCACCAAGCGGGGCGTAGCGGCGACAAACACGCCCGGCGTGCTAGATGAAACGACGGCGGATTTTGCGTGGACGCTGCTGATGGCGGTGGCGCGGCGACTGAGCGAGGGCGAAGAGCTGGCGCGTTCGGGAAAATGGAAAAACTGGGATTTGGATCAGCTCGTAGGGACAGACGTGTGGGGGAAAACGCTGGGCATTGTCGGGTTCGGGCGAATTGGACGAGCGGTGGCACGGCGCGCGAGCGGTTTCCAGATGAAGGTGATTTACACGGATGCGCAACGCGCGCCCGCGGAAGTGGAGAGGGCGTTAAAGGCGGAGTTTTGGGAAATGAATGCATTGCTGGCGGAGTCTGACTTTATCAGCGTGCACGTTCCACTGCTGCCGGAGACGCGGCGATTGTTCGACGCGCCTAAATTCAAACGGATGAAGCCGACGGCGTTCTTGATCAATACATCGCGGGGGCCGGTGGTGGACGAAGCGGCGCTGGTGGCGGCGCTGGAGGGCGAGCAGATTGCGGGCGCGGGGCTGGATGTTTATGAGAACGAACCTTTCATTCATCCCGGGCTGAAGCGCGCGAATGTCGTACTTGCGCCGCACATCGCGTCGGCGTCATTGGAGACGCGGACAAAAATGGCGTGCATCGCGGTGGAAAACGTCGTCGCTCTTTTTAGGGGACAGCGGCCACCGAACATTTTGAATCCAGAAGTTCTGAAAGCATCGTAACGAATTTTCAAGCAGGCCCCTCATGCCGCAACTGAAGCAGTTTGCCCGGCAGATCTTCCACGAAACATTGGCGGCGATCGATATTCCCGCGACGATGCAGCGGAAGCTGCGGCGCAAGGGAACGCTGCTGGTGTGTGGTGAAACGAGAATCGATCTTCTGGATTTTGAAAAACTGCGCGTGGTGGCGATCGGGAAAGCAGCGCATGCGATGGTGGAAGGGCTGGCGCTAGTGCTGGCCCCGTTCGTGCGATTTGGGGGAGTGGTATCCGCGCCCACGGAGGCGAGAAAACCGCTGGCGGGAATGAAGTACTTCGTAGCAGCACATCCGGTGCCCAACGCCGAGAGCTGGAAGGCGGCGGAAGCGATTCTAGCGCTGCTGAAGAAATGCGATGAGAAGACGCTAGTTTTCTTTTTACTTTCGGGAGGCGCGTCGGCGCTCGTGGAGTTGCCGCTGGACCCAGCGCAGACGCTCGAGGACGTACAAAATATGCACCGGACGCTGGTGACCTGCGGCGCGCCGATCGAGGCAATCAATACGGTCCGGAAACACATCTCCGCCGTGAAGGGCGGCCGGCTCGCGGCGGCGGCGAATAGTGCAACGAAAATCACGCTGGCGGTGAGCGATGTTCCGGTGGGAAAGGAGTCGGCGCTGGCGTCAGGGCCGACTCTGCCTGATCCGACCACGGTTGCCGACGCAAAGCGCGTCTTCGCCGAGCATTCCTTGTATGGTAGGTTCCCGCCCTCATTGCGACGCTGGCTGGCCGAAGGAAAAATGCCTGAGACACCGAAAGCTTCTGCCCCCGCATTTCGAAACTCACATTTTTTGCTGCTGCTGGGGTTGGATGACCTGTTTCATCCGGCGCATCGCGCGGCGGAAACGAAAGGATTTATCGCCCGCTGCGACAACACGACCGATGACTGGCCTGTGCACAAAGCGGCGGAGTACCTGCTAGAGCAGTTGGAGGAGCTGAGGAAGGCGCACGCGGGGCAACCGGTAGCGCTGATTGCGGATGGGGAGTTGAGTTCACCGGTGACCGGGGATGGAATCGGAGGGAGGAATTCCGCGTTTGTGCTGGCGTGCGTGGAGAAGATCGCGGGGAAAAAGATTGCGGTGCTGAGTGCGGGCACCGACGGAATCGACGGGAATAGTCCGGCGGCGGGCGCAGTAGCGGATGGGGAAACGCTCGAACTTGCACGCGCGCTTGGTCTCGACCCGGCTGATGCGTTCCGTCGAAGCGATGCCTTCGCATTTTTTTCACGATTCGAGGACGTAATCGTTACCGGGCCGACGGGAAACAATCTGCGTGATCTGCGGATTTTGATTGCGGAACCTTAAAAAGCCGAATTCGAGAGAAAGATTTAACACAGAGAACACAGGGTCCACAGAGAAGAGGGAGGGCGGCGGACTGAAGTCCGGCCCTACCCAAGAGGTATCTGCCGCTTATTGCTTTGGGGGCGGGAGGCGCTTCTCCATGGATTTGAGACGCTCGCTCATTTCTTGAAGCAGGTGTTCGAGTTTTTCGAGCCGTTGTTCGGTGGTGAACTTTTCACCGCCGCCTTCGGAGGATTCTTCGCCGGAATCTCCGGCACCAGGATTGGCATCTGGTTTTCCATCCGCGGGTTTCTTCAGGCGCGCGATCTGCGCTTTGATCATCGGCGCCATCTCGATGCTGAGGTCGTCGTTTTTCAGCACAGCTTCCAGCGCGGGAATAGCAGTGGCATCGCCGCGCCCACCCAGGGCATAGATCGCGGCCATGCGAACGGGAAAGTGCGGTTCGGAGAGATAGGTCGCAATTTGCCTGGTGATGTCCTTGTTGTCCTTCTGCAGACGCCCGAGGCTGTTGACGGCCGCAGTGCGCGAATCGAGGGGCTTGCCTGCGGCAGACCACTGCAAGAGAAGTGCCACGGCCTTATCGTCTCCCAGCGAACCGAGAGAGCGAAGAGCGGCGTTACGAAGGAAGCCGTCCGGTGAATCGGCGACGACGGCGGCCTCGAGCGTCGCGAAGGCATTGGGTCCCTTAAGGCGGCCGAGTGCCTGCAACGCGGCGGCGCGGGCGCGATAGGATTCGTCCTGCTTTGCGATGGAATTGAGCTTCGCCGCAACGGCCGCGTCGTCCTTGAAATTGCCAAGTGCGCTGACGAGGCGATTGCGGACCCAGGGACCATCATGCGAATCCAGCGCAGCTAGGAGCAGCTTGGATGCGGAAGGGCCGCCCATTTGGCCGAGGGTGTCGGCGGCGATGGCGCGAACTCCCCATGCCTTATCGCTGCGCAGAGTCTCTCCGAGGGTGCCGATGACTTCTTCGTCGTTCTTCATCTTGCCAAGCGCGACAACGGCATCGGTGCGATCGGCGAGATCCACGGCGTTCTTCAATTGATAGAGCCATTCTTTCTTTTCTTTGTGGAACTCAGCGGACTTGAGGATATGGCCGCCCTTGTCGAAGAGAACCATCAGCGGAGCAGACTCCGCAGGCAGGGGGAAAGCCTGATGGTCTTTCGAAACGGTGACGTCGTAAAGCTTGGGTCCCGACGCCGTGGTGATTTCGACTTCGGCGGGAACGCGGAAGAGGCCCACGCGGCCCTCGACTTTTTGTTTCTGTTTGACGACGAGGATCACTTGGTGTTTTTCGCCGTCGTAGGTGTAGCTCAATTCGAATTTCGGCCCGCCTGCACCGTACAGCCATTGGCTGAAGAATTGGTCGACGTTGGTGTGCGTAGCCTCTTCGATGGCTTTGGCGAGATCGGATGTGACAACGTTTTTGCCGCGATTCACCTCTAGATAATGCTTGATGCCGCGGTAAAAAACGTCTTCGCCAATTTGGTGGCGAAGCATGTAGAGGACCCAGGCTGCCTTATTGTAAGCGTTGCCGTCGAACTCGCTGGAATCATCGAAGTCGTGGCGCACGATCGGTTTTTTCCAGAGATTGCTGCTTTCGAACCACTCGCGCGCATTACTCCAGCGCTCGTAATCCGCTTGATCCTTGCCGAAGTGCGCTTCGGTCCATACCGCTTCCAAGAACGTGGCGAAGCCTTCGTTGAGCCAGATATCGCCCCAATCCTTGCAGGTGACGAGATCGCCGAACCACTGGTGACCGAGCTCGTGA
>WNFW01024936.1_pt1 | contig 11659 bp, 12 predicted proteins | sample 5400131 | NCBI WGS metagenome assembly WNFW01 (sample SAMN13153362, study PRJNA577476) | soil metagenome | isolation source: 20 cm soil or saprolite under grassland replicate 1 | place: USA:California | collected 2016-06-15
TTTTATATCAGCCACTCCCGTGAACACAAGTTCCGGGTCTTGGACGTATGATGAGAATTACGCCGATTACAATCTTTGTCGTTGCTCTGTCGTTGCATCTAGCATACTTCGCCCAGGCGCAGCAGCCAACGAAGGTTCCCCGGATAGGATTCCTAGGCACTGCCTCTCCATCCACTATCTCGGCCCGGCTGGAGGCCTTCCGGCAAGGTTTGCGCGAGCTTGGGTACGTGGAGGGGAAAAGCATTGTCATTGAATGGCGATCCGCTGAGGGGAAACTCGATCGCTTCCCCGCGCTCGCGGCTGAGCTAGTGAGTCTCAAGGTAGACGTCATCGTCACCGGCGTCCGACAGCAACCGGCCACGCTAAGAAAGCAACTGTTATGATTCCCATTGTCATGAGCAATGATAACGATCCTATTGGGAACGGATTCGTTGCCACCCTCGCGCGACCTGGAGGGAATATTACTGGATTGTCCACACTGCTCTTGAAGGAGATCGTTCCTAAGCTCTCCCGCGTGACCGTCATCGGAAATTTGACCGAACCCGGCAACGCGCAAAGGTTAAAAGAGATAGAGCTCGCCGCAGGGGCGTTGAAAGTGAAGCTTCAATACCTAGACGTGCTGAGTTCCAAGGACATTGAGACTGCATTCCGAGCCGCGGCCAAGAGGCGCGCTGATGGAGTCGTTATGCTGGGGAGCGCCGTCTTCAACACTCATCGAATACAGATTGTAGAGCTTGCGGTAAAGAGCCGGCTTCCGGTGACATACAGCGGGCGACAATATGTGGAAGATGGGGGTCTTGTGACCTACGGTTTGAGCTACCTCGACTTGGACCGCCGCGCCGCTACGTATGTGGACAAGATTCTGAAAGGCGCGAAGCCAGCGAATCTTCCGGTCGAGCAGCCGACAAAGTTCGAGTTCATCATCAATCTGAAAGCCGCGAAGCAAATCGGTCTGACAATTCCGCAGTCGATGCTGTACCGGGCGGACAAGGTGATTCAATGAAGGGTAAGGCGTCAGGGAAATTCTAAATTTTTGTTTAGCAGAAGCCAGGAGAGATCGGACCCGGGCTCCAGGCCTAGAAATTCCTGATAGCTGAATGTCTGAAACAGAGGTGAGTATCTTGATAGCCAGCTTTAAAGAAAATCGGACAGGACCAGCACTTCAACCGCATCGACTTTTTTTACGCGCTTATCGTTGGTCAAAAACAGAGTGGCTTCCCGTTGAATAGCCGCGGCGACTTGAAGGGCATCAGGCAGTCGGATCGTGTAGCGTGCGCGAATGAGCGCCGCGACTTCCCCCAGCTTCTCGTCAATGGACGCGACCGAAAGTGAAGAGAAAGACTTGAGCGTGAATTTGATTTCATCAGCCAGAGAGAAGTTTTTATCGGCAAACGGCTTTGTAAGAATCTCGGCGAATGTCACGGTCGAGGTAACGGCGCGCAGAGCATGACTTTCCAGCAGGCTAAATACCGGATCGAGGAGATCGGCGTAGGGGGCAACGTCCTCGATAAAATAAATGAACGGTGCGGTATCGAGACCGATGATCTTGTGCTTTTCGACGGCTCGTCGAAGCTTAAGCGCGTTCCCATTCATCGCGCAGCTTCTCAATGTAGGCGTCGATCTTGGCTCGATTGCCCCAGGTTCCTTTGCCGAGGCCGCGCAGGCGAGCAGTTGGGCTCTTGAGTTTAGGCCGGAGGACGATTTTGTTGCCCTCTACGACAGCGGCTAACTGGTCGCCGGGTTTCAGACCCAAGCTCTTACGAATTTGCTTGGAAATGACGATTTGTGATTTTTGATTAAGTTTTAATACGTTTTCCATGTTTGTAACTCGGTTTTTAATTTGGGGTAAATTTACCAAACGTGTGTGACCGCGTCAAGCGACCGAATAGTTAAGCGAAGCGCAGGCGTGCGACATCAGGCAAGGAGAAGGAGCTTCATGAATAGAAACTTTGTAGCATGTTTACTCGGCGCTTTTCTCTTTGCGCTCTGCCTTCCCGCCGAGGCCCAGCAGCCGAAGAAGGTCTCGCGGATAGGGTATCTATCGGTGCTCGACCCAGCTCGTGAGTCCGACCGTGCCGAGGCAATTCGGCTGGCTTTGCGCGCGCTGGGCTACATAGAAGGACAGAACATCGCCATCGAGTACCGATATGCGGAGGGTAAAATCGACCGGTACTCTGAGCTTGCGGCCGAGCTGGTGCGTCTCAAAGTTGATGTCATCGTGGCAGCAGCAGGGGACAGTCAGATCCTTGCGGCCAAGAATGCGACCAAGTCGATTCCCATCGTTATGGTGGGTCTTGGGGCCGATCCTGTGGAGGCAGGCCTGATTGAAAGCCTTGCCCGGCCCGGCGGCAATGTCACCGGCCTTACTCTCTCTAACAGAGAACTAGGCGGGAAGCGGCTGGAGCTGCTCAAAGAAGCCGTTCCAAAACTTGCCCGTGTCGCGGTTCTTTACGATCAGGCCAATCGTACGCTTGTACTCGAGGCGAAAGAAAAACTCCCAGCCGCAGCACGTGCGTTGGGGTTGACTATTCACCCTTGGGAGGTGCGAGATGCGGACGGTTTCGAGAAGGTATTCGCAGCGCTAGACAAGCAGCGCCCGGATGGACTCTACGTGCCGGGGGGCTCGCTAATGTTTGCTAACGGAAAACGGATCGTGGGCTTTGCGTTAAAGAGCCGGTTACCGTCACTGTACGGCACTAGAGCACCTGTAGATGCCGGCGGGCTCATGTACTACGGCGCGGACCAAGCGGACAGCTACAGGCGCGTAGCCACTTACGTGGACAAAATCCTGAAGGGAGCCAAGCCATCAGATCTGCCTGTAGAGCAACCGACGAAATTCGAGATGGTGATTAATCTTAAAACGGCGAAGCAGATCGGCCTGACGATTCCGCCGAATGTCCTGGCGAGAGCGGACAGGATAATCAAGTGACAGCGGTCGGCGATCAGAGGTCAGAGATCAGCAAATACGAAGAGATAAAATTCATGAATAAAAAAATCTGTCTTCTCGCTCTTTGCGCTATGCTCTTTGCGCTTTGCTTACGAGCGGAGGCGCAGCAACCAACGAAACTCCACCGGATAGGTTATTTATTAGGAGCCTCGTCTTCTTTCTACACGGCCCGAATCGACGCATTCCAGCAGGGACTGAATGAGCTTGGCTATACTGAAGGAAAGAATATCGTCATCGAGTACCGATATGCGGACGGAAAGGCTGACCGTCTCCCCGCCCTGGCGAAAGAGCTTGTTGGTCTTAAACTGGATGTCATCGTTGCTACCACTACGCCCAGCGTTCTGGCCGCCAAAAAGGCGTCCGCGACGATCCCCATTGTCTTCGTTTCGGTTGCTGATCCTGTTGCCAGTGGGCTCGTCGCCAGCCTCGCACGACCAGGCGGGAACATCACAGGACTGACAATACTTGCACCGGAGCTAAGCGGGAAAAGGCTGGAGTTGCTGAAAGAGGCCGTTCCAAAGGCTACCCGTGTGGCATTCCTATGGAATTCAGCCAATCCAGCTCAAGGACTACTGTGGAAAGAGAGCCAGGCCGCAGCACAGGAACTACGCCTCCAGCTCCAATCCCTGGAAGTGCGAAGTTCCAACGATTTTGAGAATACATTCGAAGCAGCGTTAAGGGAGCGCGCCCAGGCTCTCATTACGGCGCCCGAACCCCTCATCAATACGCACTTGAAGCGTATCGTGGAGTTCGCGGCTAAGAACCGGCTGCCCGCGATGTACGCTGGCCCGGAGGTTGTGGACGCTGGTGGTCTGATGTCCTATGCGCCCGACTATACCCACCAGTACCGTCGCGCTGCCACGTACGTGGACAAAATCTTGAAGGGCGCCAAGCCCGCGGATCTGCCTGTTGAGCAGCCGACGAAGTTCGAGTTCATCATCAGTCTCAAAGCGGCAAAGCAAATCGGACTCACGATTCCGCCGAACGTGCTGGCGCGGGCGGATAAGGTGATCAAGTAATTTTAGATTGCCGATTTTCGATTAAGGAAACCAAGCAAATGAAGAGAATATTTCGGCGTCGATTCTTCGCTTCTCAATCCGACAATCTAAAATCCAAAACCTGTACTGAGCCACGTCGAAGTATCGAAAATCCAAAATGGGTGGGGATCTTCACTATCGCTCTTACATTCGGTTTCGGTGGGGTTGTGGCCACGGCGCAGCAGCCGAAAGTCCCCCGGATAGGATACCTCATTGGTGCTCCCGCTTCCGCTAACTCGGCCCGCATCGAGGCTTTCCGGCAGGGTCTGCGCGAGCTTGGATACGTGGAGGGGAAAAATATTGTCATTGAATGGCGATCCGCCGAGGGAAAACTCGATCGCTTCCCCGCGCTCGCGGCCTAGCTAGTGAGTCTCAAGGTAGACGTCATCGTCACCGGCGGTCCGACAGCAACCGGCCACGCTAAGAAAGCAACTGTTATGATTCCCATTGTCATGAGCAATGATAACGATCCTATTGGGAACGGATTCGTTGCCACCCTCGCGCGACCTGGAGGGAATATTACTGGATTGTCCACACTAGACTGCATTCCGAGCCGCAAGCAACGGGCGTGCTGACGCAGTCCTCGTGCTGCCGGCCGGCGTCTTCAGTTCTCAGCGAACACAGATTGTAGACCTCGCGGTAAAGAGCCGGCTCCCGGCCATATACTTCCAGACAGAATTCGTGGAAGCCGGGGGGCTTATGAGCTACGGCGCGAGCTTTGCCGACTTGTACCGCCGCGCCGCCACTTACGTGGATAAGATTCTGAAAGGCGCCAAGCCCGGTGATCTGCCCGTGGAACAGCCGACAAAGTTCGAGTTCATCATCAATCTGAAAGCGGCAAAGCAGATCGGCCTGACGATTCCACCCAATGTGCTGGCGAGAGCGGATAAGGTGATCAAGTGAAAATAGGCGTGAGGCACGAGGCAACAGGCAACAGTGAATTCGTTCCTTCTATGATTGCCGTTCTGCTCCTTGCTCTTAGCGCTTTGCTCTTTGCGTTTTGCTTGTCTGCTGAAGCGCAGCAAGCGGCCAAAATTCCTCGGGTCGGGATTCTCTTCATCGGCGGGCGCGATCAACCACACGTCGAAGCATTTAAGCAAGGACTTCGAGAGCGTGGATACACTGAAGGCAAAAACATTGTTCTGGATTACCGCTATGCGGAGGGCAATGTGGATCGCCTTCCTTCGCTTGCGGCTGAATTGGTTCAGCTGAAGGTGGACGTCATTGTTACGACTTCCGGAAATAGCGCCCGAGCGGCTACAGAAGCTACAAAGACGATACCCATTGTAATAACAACCGGAGCAGACCCGGTAAAATCAGGTCTCGCCGAGAGCTTGGCGAGACCCGGGCGCAATGTTACGGGACTCAGTATTATCGAGGAAGATTTAAGCGGGAAACGGCTGGAGATTCTGAAAGAAACGTTTCCGAAAATGACGCGCCTGGCGTATCTTTGGAACCCCCTTGCCGTATCTTATTCGGCGGCGGGCACGACGAGCGGCAATCCATCTTATGATCAGGCAGAAAAAGCGACGAAAACTCTCGGCGTACAGCTTCTTTCCTACAAGGTTCGGACTTTCGCTGAAATAGAAAAGGCATTTGCCGATATGCCAAAGGTTCGGCCCCACGCGCTACTTGTATTACAAAGTCCGGTGATGACTCTTAACTCAAAGCGGATCGTCGAGCTGGCGCTTGAGCAGCATTTGCCCGGCATGTACCCCTCGAATCAATTCGCCCAAGAAGGAGGTTTGATGGCCTACGGTCCAGTGATAGCCGATCTTTACCGGCGCGCCGCCACCTACGTGGATAAGATACTCAAAGGTGCCAAGCCGGCGGACCTCCCTGTCGAGCAGCCGACGAAGTTTGAGCTGGTCATAAATTTAAAGACGGCCAAGCAGATCGGTCTCACAATTCCGCAGTCGGTTTTGTACCAGGCGGAGTCTTGCGCTATGCGCCACGCTCTTTGCGCTTTGCTCGTCCGCTGAGGGGCAGCAAACGAAGAAGATTCCACGCGTCGGTTACATAGCTACGCGCTCCGGTCCGGGCCCCAGTGAGAAAGCGTTCCTGCAGGGTTTGCAGTCACTCGGTTACATCGAAGGACAAACTATAATGATTGAATGGCGCTTCGCCCAAGAAAAGTTCGACCGGCTACCCGAACTTGCAAGCGAACTCGTGCAGCTAAAGGTCGATGCCATTGTGACCTCCGGTGGCAATCCGACTGTCCGGGCGGTTAAGAACGCGACTACGACGATCCCTATTGTCATGGCCGGTGTGAGTGATGCGGTTGAGTTAGGATTTGTCGCCAGTCTGGCGCGCCCAGGCGGGAATATCACGGGGACATCGGTTCTCGCCCCGGAGTTGAGTGGGAAACTACTGGAGCTGACAAAGGAAGCTATTCCCAAAGCTTCTCGGATGGCCGTGTTAGCGTATTCGTCTAGTCCAAATTGGAAACTTTATTTCAAGCAGATGGAGGGCCCTGCCCGCTCTTTGGGGGTGCAACTTTTAGCCTTTCAGTTGGGTGCGCCCGATGAGATTGATAGCGTATTTGGCACGTTAAGAAGCAAGCGCGCCGAAGCTGTCATTATCCCGGCATCTGGTTTCCTGTCTCTTTATAGAAAACGAATTACTGAGCTTGCGGCACAGAGCCGTTTGCCAGCAATAGGCAGTAATGCGCCGTGGGCAGAGGAGGGGTGCCTCCTGGCCTATGGCCCCATTAGCGGCGAATCGTCTCGCCGCGCTGCGATGTATGTCGACAAGATCCTCAAGGGTGCCAAGCCCGCCGAACTGCCCGTGGAACAACCGACAAAGTTTGAGCTGGTTATCAATCTCAAGACGGCGAAGCAAATCGGTCTTACGATTCCACAGTCGGTGCTGTACCGGGCAGACAGGATAATCAAATGACAGAAGTCAGAGGTCAGAAGTCAGAGGTCAGCAAAGGCACTGCGCTTAGCACTTTGCTCTTTGCGCTTAGCTTTTTGAGCGCTTCGCTCTTGGCCCTTTGCTTGCCCGCCGAGGCGCAGCGGGCGAAAAATGTTTCCCGCATAGGCTTCATAGGTGCCTCATCTTCTTCGACCGGCGGTCACTACCTCGAAGCGTTCCGACAGGGTTTGCGCGATCTAGGCTATGTTGAGGGCGAGAACATCGCGATTGAGGCTCGATGGGCAGAAGGATCGGCCGAACGCTTCCCCCACCTCATAGCCGAACTGATTCGGCTCAAAATAGACGTCATGGTTATCGGCGGGGCGGCCGGTGCTCTGGCGGCGAAAAATGCGGGGATCACGGTCCCTGTCGTCTTTGCGGCAGTGACGGACCCCCTTGGGTATAACCTCATCGGCAGCCTCGCTCGGCCTGGCGGCAATATCACCGGGGTAGCACTGGCGGTAGGAGAGGGGTTCAGCGGAAAGTGGGTCGAGCTGCTCAAGGAGACCCTCCCGAAGATCGCAAGGATGGCCGTCCTGCGAAACCCAACCCACCCGCTTGCCGAGGTTTTTCTCAGAGAAACGCAGGCGGCGGGCCGGGCGCTTGGCGTAAGGCTCGATTTTTTTGAGGCGCGAGATCCCAGTCAGCTTGGCGGCGCGGTTTCCAGGATGGAGAAGGAACACACCGGGGCTCTCATTGTAACCCCAAGTCCTCTCTTCACGAGCCAACGAAGCCTTATCATGGATTTTGTGGCACGGCGTCGTTGGGCATCGATGTTCTTTGCCAAGGAGTTTGTGGATGCCGGGGGCTTCATGTCCTACGGGCCGAGCTTTCCCGATTCGTATCGTCGAGCCGCCATCTACGTGGATAAAATTCTCAAAGGTGCCAAACCGGGTGATTTACCCGTGGAGCAGCCGACAAAGTTCGAGTTCATCATCAATATGAAGGCGGCGAAGCAAATCGGCCTCACGATTCCGCCGAGTGTGCTGGCGCGTGCAGATAAAGTGATCAAATGAAAGGACCGCGCACGTTCAAATGGTTCAAACCGTTCAAACGTTCAACCTGTTTGGGAAACCATAACACAAGCCACAGCGCATAGAGGTAGAACGGTAGTCAAATGAAAGACCACAGTCGTCCATCATCATCGGTCTACAAGATATCCCCTTGTCTTGCTCTGAGCGCTTTGCTCTTTGCGCTCTGCTTTTCTGCAGAGGCGCAGCAGACAGGGAAAGTCGCCCGCATCGGGTTCCTCGATAATAGCACTGCTTCTGGCAGCGCGGTCCTCTTGGAGGCGTTTCGGCAAGAGCTGACGAAGCTTGGATGGACTGAGGGAAAAAACATCACCATCGAGTATCGGTTTGCCGAGCAAAAGCTTGAACGGCTGCCTGAGCTTGCAGCGGACCTGGTCCGTCTTAAGGTTGATCTAATTGTAGCCTCAGGGGGACCGACGCCGTTAGCGGCGAAGGGAGCCACTAGTACCGTCCCCATCGTGATCACGAGCGCTCCGGACCCCGTGGGTTCAGGTTTGGTTGCCAGTCTGGCGCGACCGGGAGGCAATATCACCGGGACCGCAAGTTTAACGCCCGAGCTAAATACCAAAATGTTAGAGATACTCAAGGACGCAGTCCCCAAGCTCGCCCGAGTTGGATATCTGCAGTTGGCGGGAGGTAGCATAAGCAGATCGTCGAGCTTGCCGGCAAATACCGGTTGCCTGCTATTTACCGAGAGAAAGAGTTTGTCGATGAGGGCGGACTCATGTCCTATGGGGCGGACTCCACTGACCAATTTCGGCGCGCGGCTGTTTACGTGGACAGGATCTTGAAAGGTGCCAAACCGGCTGATTTGCCGGTGCAGCAGGCAACGAAGTTTGAGTTTGTGATCAACTGGAAGGCAGCGAAACAGATCGGACTAACACTTTCGCCCGACCTGCTCGCGCGGGCGGATAAAGTCATTAAATGACAGCGAACAGTGAGCGGGTAGTAGTGAGCAATCAAAGAACCGGAGAAGAACGCATGATCAAAAATGTTTTAGTTTTTATCTGCTCACTGCTTACTGTCTTTCTGCTTACTGTTTCTCTCGCTCAGCCGCAGCAGCCGAAGAAGGTCTCTCGGTTAGGGTATCTTTCGAACGGCGATCCAGCTAGTGACTCCACCCGTTCCAAGGCAATTCGGTTGGCTCTGCGCGAGTTTGGCTACATCGAAGGACAGAACATCGCCACCGAGTACCGATATGCGGAGGGGAAGCTCGATCGGCTCCCTGAGCTTGCGGCCGAGCTGGTGCGTCTCAAGGTTGATATCATCGTGCCAGCAGGAGGGGCCTTACCGACCCGGGCGGCCAAGGATGCGACCAAGACGATTCCCATCGTTATGACTGGCCAGGGGGCCGATCCTGTCCAGGCAGGCTTCATTGAAAGCCTTGCCCGTCCCGGCGGCAACGTCACCGGCATTACAAACCTTACCAGAGAACTAGGCGGAAAGCGGCTGGAGCTGCTCAAAGAAACCGTTCCCAAAGTTGCCCGTGTTGCGGTTCTCTACGATCCGGCCAATACGGGCAGTGTGCGCGAGGTGAAAGAGGTTCTCCCAGTCGCGGCGCGTGCGCTGCGGTTGACTATTCAGCCTTGGGAGGTAAGAGCTGCGGACGATTTCGAGCGGGTTTTCACTGCAATGGGCAAGCAGCGTCCCGGTGGACTCTACGTGCTCGGGACCGCGCTAATGAATGATAACGAAAAACGGATTGTCGGTTTTGTGTTAAAGAGCCGGTTACCGTCGATGTACTTCACCAGAGGAGCTGTAGAGGCTGGCGGCCTCATGTACTACGGGGCGGACACCGCGGAGAGTTACCGGCGCGTCGCCATCTACATAGACAAAATCCTCAAAGGAGCCAAGCCCGCAGACCTTCCCGTTGAGCAGCCGACGAAGTTCGAGTTTGTGATTAATTTGAAGACGGCGAAGCAGATCGGCGTCACGATCCCGCCGAGCGTGTTGGCGCGGGCGGATAGAGTGATCAAATGACAGAAGTCAGAGATCAGAAGCCGGACGTCAGAGATCGGAAAAGCAGGACGGACAGGAATGGCTAAAAAAATCATTCTCCTTGCTCTATGCTCCCTGCTCCTTGCTCCGTGCTCCGCAGTCGATGCGCAGCAGGCGGAGAAAATCTTCCGCATCGGTTTCCTGGATAATAGCACTGCTGCTGGAAGCGCGAGCCTCCTGGAGTCGTTCCGGCAAGAGCTGCGAAAGCTTGGATGGATTGAGGGAAGGAATATCACCATTGAGTACCGGTTTGCCGAGCAAAGGAATGAGCGTCTGGCTGAGCTCGCGGCGGACCCGGTTCGTCTCAAAGTAGATTTAATTTTGGTCACCGGGATACCGTTGGCGTTGGCGGCGAAGAAAGCGACTTCTAGTATACCCATCGTGATGACGAGCGTTACGGACCCTGTGGGTGCAGGATTGATTGCCAGTCTGGCGCGGCCGGGAGGCAATGTCACCGGGAATGCGAGTTTAGCGCCCGAACTAAATACGAAAAGGCTGGAGGTACTCAAGGACGCAGTCCCGAAGCTCTCTCGAGTCGGACTCTTGCGGCTGTCGGGAGACAGTATAGGACAAGACCTGCAACTGAAAGATCTCAGGCCTGCGGCGCTGGCACTGAAGGTACAATTGGAGGAGATCGATGCTCAACCCGACGCCAAAGGTTTAGAGAGCGCCTTTCAAACCGCGAAGCAGAAGCAGGTCAACGCGATTATGACGACCACCACTCGCCCCTTTTTCGGCGAAAGAAAGAGGATCGTCGCGCTTGCCGGCAAATACCGCTTACCGGCTATTTACTCACAGAAGGAGTATGTCGATGAGGGCGGCCTGATGTCCTATGGGGCGGACTACGATGACCTCTATCGGCGCGCCGCTGTTTACGTGGACAAGATCATGATCAAGCAAATTCTTATCTGCCTACTGCTTACTGTCTTTCTGCTTACTGGTTCTCTTGTCCAGGCGCAGCAGCCAGCGAAAGTCCCCCGGATAGGTTATCTGGTTGCTAACTTCCCTTCCACTAACCCGGCTCGCAGCGAGGCATTCCGGCAGGGTCTGCGCGAGCTTGGGTACGTGGAGGAAAAAAACATCGTCATTGAGTGGCGATACGCAGAGGGAAAACTCGATAGCCTCCCTGCGCTCGCGGCCCAGCTAGTGCGTCTCAAGGTGGACGTCATCGTCACGGGTGGTTCGATAATAACCCGGGCCGCCAAGGAAGCAACTGTTACGATTCCTATTGTCATGGCGCAGGATCCCGATCCTATTGGAAACGGGTTCGTCGCCAGCCTTGCGCGACCGGGCGGTAACATTACTGGACTGGCAACCCTTGCCCCGGAGTTAAGCGGAAAACAACTGGAGCTTATGAAGGAGATCGTTCCCAGGCTCTCGCGCGTGGCCGTCCTTGGGACTTCAACCAGGCCGGGCAACGCACAGTCGTTAAAAGAAACGGAACTCGCCGCAGGGGCGTTCGGAGTGAAGCTTCAATACCTCGACATACTAGGTCACAAGGATATTGAAACTGCGTTCCGGGCCGCAAGCAAGGGGCGTGCTAACGCAGTCCTCGTGCTGACGAGCGCCGTCGCTATTTCTCAGCGAACACAGATTACAGACCTCGCGGTAAAAAACCGGCTACCGGCGATATACGACGGGGCAGAATTTGTGGAAGACGGGGGCCTCATGACCTACAGCGTGAGCCAGAACGACTTGTACCGGCGCGCCGCTACGTATGTGGACAAGAT
>WNFW01011705.1_pt1 | contig 11645 bp, 9 predicted proteins | sample 5400131 | NCBI WGS metagenome assembly WNFW01 (sample SAMN13153362, study PRJNA577476) | soil metagenome | isolation source: 20 cm soil or saprolite under grassland replicate 1 | place: USA:California | collected 2016-06-15
CTTGAAGCATGTACGATATCCCGATCCTGTCGATGTTGGATTTTTTGCCGGCCATATTTGCCGAGGCGCGAAGACGTGACGCCGCCGCGCCGATCGATCGTCCGATGCCAGCCCGGTTTTGCTGCACGGTATTCAGCGTATATGCGCCTGTTGACATCGACGCACATACGCGTATATGCACTCTTGTCGAGGAGGATTCCAGCGATGCCTTTCGAAACTCGGTTGACGGCGCAAGACTGCAATTGCCTGGCGGTCCGCCAGGCGGCGCGCCGCGTCACCCAATTCTATGACCGGTTGCTGGCGCCGGCCGGGCTGCGTACCACCCAGTTCTCGATTCTTGCGCGGCTGGGACGGAAAGGTCCGATGCCGATCAATGCGCTCGCCGCCGACATGGTCATGGACCGCACCACGCTCGGACGGAACATCCTGCCGCTGGAGCGCGACGGGTTGATCGGGATCAAGCCGGGCGCCGCCGACCGCCGCAGCAAGGAAATCCGCCTGACCAAAGCCGGCCAAAAGCGGCTCCGGGTAGCGTTCAAAGGATGGACGGAAGCGCAAGCCCAGTTCGAATCCGCTTTCGGCAGCGCCCGCGCGTCGGACTTGCGCGCGCTGCTGCGCGCCGTGGTCGCCATTGATCCCGCCCGGGCGGAATCCGCCGTCACCCGATCATCAGACGGATAGGAAAGCCATTGCCCTGTTTGGGAAGGCCCCATGTCTGCCTGGTCGCACTTCTCGGGTCGGACCAACGCTGCATCGAAGCACCGCGGCTCCGAAAGGATTGCCATGTCACGTCAACGTAACTTCTGGATTCCCGTGATTTGCGGGGGCATGATTCTGACCATCGGAATTGGCGCGCGCCAGAGCTTCGGGATTTTTCAGAAGCCGATCGCCGCGGATCTCAATGTCGGCCGCGAGTTGTGGTCATTCGGCACCGCGCTTGCCATGTTGCTGATGGGTGTGTTCTCGCCGTTCGTGGGCAACCTGGCCGATCGTTTCGGCACCGCGCGCACGGTTGCGGCCGGCGGCATGCTCTACGTGGCCGGGATGCTGATGATTGCGCTGGCGACCGAGGGCATGATGCTGACCCTCGGCAACGTGCTCTCCGGCATCGGCATGGCGGCCGCGGGGTTCGGCCCGATCTTCGGAGCGATCGCGCGGCAAACGCCGGTCGACAAGCGATCGGTCGCGCTGGGCGTCGCGACGGCGGGCGGCTCGTTCGGCCAGTTCGCCATCGTGCCGCTCGCTTCGATCCTCCAGAGCCGCTTCGACAATTGGCATACGACGATGTTCGTGCTGACCGCGCTTTCGGCATTGATGGTGCTTCTGGCGTTCGGCTTGCGCGAAAATCGTGCGGCAGGTTTCGGCCCTCTCGGTGCGGCGCGCACGCAAAGCACCCAGAATGCGCTCCAGGAGGCGTTTCGCACCCAGGGGTTCTGGCTGCTCACCATCGGCTTCTTCGTATGCGGCTTCCACGTGTCGTTCATCGGCTTGCACCTTCCCTCCTATATCTCCGACAATGCCATCGGCATGGCCTTCTTCGGACGTCCGATATCCGCGATCGAACTCGGCGGATGGGCGATCGGCCTTGTCGGGCTCTTCAACATCGCCGGATCGCTGCTGTGGGGATGGCTCGGCGGGCACCATCTGCGCAAAGACATGCTGGCGCTGCTCTATGCATTGCGCGCCCTGGCGTTCGTTGTGTTTCTTGCGCTGCCGCTGTCCTGGGTGTCCGCGCTGGTGTTTGCAGCGTCGCTCGGGTTCCTGTGGCTGGGCACCGTTCCCCTGACCAGCGGGTTGGTCGGCTATATGTTCGGGCCGGCACACATGTCGATGCTGTGGGGTGTCGTTTTTTTCAGCCACCAACTGGGGAGTTTCCTGGGCGGCTGGGGGGCCGGGCGCCTCTACGATATTCAGGGCAACTACAATTCGATGTGGTGGATATCGGTCGGGCTCGGGGTGTTTGCGGCGCTGATTCACTGGCGTATTCGCGAACAGCCGGTTGAGCGGCTCGCATTGGGAGTAGCGCCGTCATGAATGGCGGCAGCACGGACCGTACCGATGGTCCGGCGGCGCCGGATGCAGGCGATCCCGCACGGGTGCCTCTAGCGGAGCCATTGCCGCGCAACCGGCCCCGTTGGCTGCTCTGGGCGGGGGGTGCATTGGCTCTCGCAATATGTCTCGCGATCTTGCTGATATGGGGAATTCTCGGTCCTGCGTATATTTTTGATCTAATTGCCGCGTACTGCGCCTAGAGCGGAATGACTTTCAGCAGGCCGTGGCATGGCGACGGGTCGCACGCGTGGACGATCGCTGCCTCGGGATTCGCGCGCTCGCCCCCATCCTCCTGCCGGCATCAGTCTGTGGATTGTTGTGCATGGCGCGGAATCGGATTGACGCGAAACCGGGCCGCGCTACACTTGATCCTGCACGGGCGACCACGTGGCGAAGAGTGGGGTGAGAGGACGCAATCCCCACCGCGCAGCCTTATAGTCGCACCTCGGAGTGGCGCCCGTGCGCCTTTCAGCTTTCCCGGCCGCCGCGTGCGGCCGTTTTCGTTTCGGCGAAACCGCAACCCACCGCCCGGCGGCGTGACTGGGAATTGTCGGGACTGGACAAAATGGCCATTGAATGGCTATATTGCTGGGCATGGGCACCCATAGCGTGGCCGAGGCCAAGAACCGATTGCCGGAGTTGATTGACCGCGCGCTTGAAGGCGAGGACGTGGTGATCACGCGCCACGGCAGGCCCGTTGTGGAGCTGAAGCCTATTCCGGAAGCTGCGCGGTGTGTGTCGCCAGAAGATCTGGATTGGCTGGCCGCGCGCCGGATCGGCAGGCTATCGCCAGCGGAAAACGCAGGAAGCCTGGTGAGCAGGATGAGGGATGAGGAAGAGCGTTGAGTCTCTACCTCGACGCCAGCGTTCTCGTTGCCCTATTCACAGACGATCCATTCACCCGTCGAGCTGACAGTTTCTTGCGCGAGAATGCGTCGGTTTTGATGGTCAGCGATTTCGCGGCTGCCGAATTCGCCTCAGCTCTTGGCCGTCAGGTACGGACGAAGGAAATTGCGCAACGGCAGGCAAGGATCGCGCTCGCTACATTCGACTCGTGGACGGCGCGGATCGCGCGGCGCGTCGAGATCGGGCCAGCGGACGTAAAGGCGGCCGAAGCCTTCCTGCGTCGCCTCGATCTCAAGCTGCGGACGCCGGATGCGATCAATATCGCGATTGCACAACGCATCGGGGCCGCTCTCTTCACGTTCGACGCGGCCATGATCAAGAGCGCGCGCGCGCTCGCAACCCCAGTGGCTGGAATATGAGCTTTCTCTGTGTTCGGATAGGGCGGTACACGCCGCGATGATGCGCGCCCGTTCTTCCGCCCAATCGCGCGCCATAGTGCCAGCCGAATGACCTCAGGAGGCCTGCTTGGCCCGGATCGCTTCCTTGATCGACACGGCCGCAGAGGATTTCCGCGCCAATGCCGCGCAGATGCGCGCGCTCGCGCTCGCGCTCGAAGCGCGACGCGCCGAAGCGGCCGAGGGGGGTCCCAAGCCCGCCCGCGAGCGCCATCTCGAGCGCGGCAAGCTGTTGCCGCGCGACCGCGTCATGCACCTGATCGACCCGGGCTCGCCGTTCCTGGAGCTCTCGCCGCTCGCCGCCAACGGCATGTACGAGGATGCGATCCACGCCGCCGGCGTGATCACCGGGATCGGCCGCATCGAGGGACGCGAATGCGTCATCGTGTGCAACGATTCCACCATCAAGGGCGGCACCTATTACCCGATGACGGTGAAAAAGCACCTGCGCGCCCAGGAGATCGCCCGGGAGAACCGGCTGCCCTGCATCTATCTGGTGGATTCCGGCGGCGCCAACCTGCCGCACTGGACCGAAGTGTTTCCCGACCGCGAGCATTTCGGCCGCATTTTTTACAACCAGGCCACGCTCTCCGCGCTGGGCATCCCGCAGATCGCGGTGGTGATGGGCTCGTGCACGGCGGGCGGCGCTTATGTGCCGGCGATGTCGGACGAGACCATCATCGTGCGCAAGCAGGGCACGATCTTCCTCGGCGGTCCCCCGCTGGTGAAAGCCGCCACCGGCGAGGTCGTCTCGGCGGAGGATCTCGGCGGCGCCGACGTGCATGCCCGGCATTCCGGGGTGGCCGATCATTATGCGGCCGACGACCGCCACGCGCTCGCCATCTGCCGCCGCATCGTCGGCAATCTCAACACCAGGAAACGCATCGACCTTGCGCTCGCCGAGCCGCGCGAGCCCGCCTACGACATAGCCGAGCTCGACGGCATCGTGCCGGTCGACCTCAAGAAGCAATACGACGTCCGCGAGGTGATCGCGCGCCTGGTCGATGCTTCCGAGTTCGACGAGTTCAAGAAGCTCTACGGCACGACGCTCGTCACCGGCTTTGCGCATCTGTGCGGCATGCCGGTCGGGATCCTGGCCAATCAGGGCATCCTCTATTCGGAAAGCGCGCTCAAGGCCGCGCATTTCATCGAGCTCGCCTGCCAGCGAAAAATCCCGCTGCTGTTCGTGCAGAACATCGCGGGGTTCATGGTCGGCCGCGATTACGAGGCGGGCGGCATCGCCAAGGACGGCGCCAAGATGGTGACGGCGGTCGCCTGCGCGCAGGTGCCGAAGCTCACGTTGATCATCGGCGGCTCCTACGGCGCCGGCAATTACGGCATGTGCGGGCGGGCCTACTCGCCGCGCTTTCTGTTCATCTGGCCCAATGCGAGAATTTCGGTCATGGGCGGGGAGCAGGCCGCCTCGGTGCTCGCCACGGTACGCCGCGACAACATCGAGGCCAAGGGCGACACGTGGAGCGCCGAGGAGGAGGAAAAATTCAAGCAGCCGATCCGCGACAATTACGAGCGCGAGGGAAATCCCTATTACGCCACCGCCCGGCTGTGGGACGACGGCATCATCACGCCGCAGGAAACCCGGCGCGTGCTCGCTCTCGCGCTCTCGGCCGCGCTCAACGCGCCGATCGAAGCGACGCGGTTCGGGGTGTTTCGGATGTAGAGCTTGGTCGTAGGGTGGGTTGAGCGGAGCGAAACCCACCACGCCGAGCCAGCGGTTGGAACGGTGAGTTTCGCGCCCGCGGCGCTCGACCCGCCCCGCACTCGAAAAGGCGCGGTTCGCAGTCGAGGAGGAACCTTGATGCCTGGTCGCAATAGCTCCCTCGCTTGCTTCGTTGCTGCGCTGAGCGCCATCGCCGGCTGTGGGGCTGCCGCCGCCCAAGGCGCCTCACCGCCGCCGGCGGTCGCGGTGACGCCTGCGGCCAGCCGCCAAGTGACGGAGACCGGCGATTTCATCGGCCGCGTGACCGCGATCGACAAGGTCGACATTGTCGCGCGGGTGCCCGGGTTCATCCAGGACCGGCATTTCACCGAAGGGCAGCAGGTCAAGGCCGGCGACCTCCTGTTCCGCATCGAGCAGGCGACCTACATCGCCGCGGTCGACCAGCAGCGCGCCAATCTCGCCAAGGCCAAGGCCGCGGAGGTCAACACGGCGCTGCAGCTGGAGCGCGGCAAGGAGCTGGTGCGCAACCACAGCGCAGGCCAATGTGTTGCAGGCGGAGGCGACGCTCCAGCAGGCGGAGATCAATCTCGGCTACACGGAGATCCGCTCGCCGATCGATGGACGGATCGGATTTGCGAATTTCACCGTGGGCAATCTGGTCGACTCCTCGTCCGGAAAGCTCGCGACGATCGTCAGCCAGGACCCCATCTATGTGGTCTTTCAGTCGAGCGAGCGCGATATTCTCGAGTACAAGCGCAGGATCGGTGCATCGACCGACAAGAACGTGCACCTGACCGTTCACATCAGGCTGCCCAACGGCAGCGCCTATCCGCATGCCGGCCTCACCAACCTACTCGATGTCCAGGTCGACCCCGCCACGGACACCGTGGCGGTGCGGGCGCAACTGCCGAACCCGGAGGGTCTTCTGATCCCCGGCGGGATCGTCGGCGTCACTGCGGAGCGGGGCGCGCCGCGATCGGCGCTGGTGGTTCCGCAGTCCGCCGTCCTGCTCGATCAGGCCGGCCGTTATGTCCTGGTGGTCGACGAGGCGAAGAAGGTCGAGCTGCGACGCGTGACGACCGGCGTCGAGCAGGGCAGGGACGTCGTCGTGACGGACGGGCTCAAGGAAGGCGAGCTGGTGATCGTCGAAGGGATCCAGAAGGTGCACCCCGGTCAAGTCGTCGCCGCGAGCGTCGTGCCGAGAAACTGACACCGATGTTTTCCAGCCTCTTCATCGACCGGCCGCGGCTCGCCTTCGTCGTCGCCATCGTCATCACGCTGGCCGGCATCATTGCCGTCACGGTGATCCCGATCGCACAGTTCCCGGACATCGTGCCGCCGCAGGTGACGCTGTCCGCGACCTACCCGGGCGCCGATGCCGAAGTGATCGAGGCCACGGTGGCGCAGCCGATCGAGGAGCAGATCAACGGCATCGACAACGCGCTGTATTATCAGTCCGCCAGCGGCGCCGACGGCAGCTACACCCTCAACGTGACCTTCGCGCTCGGCACCGATCCCGACATCAACACCGTCAACGTGCAGAACCGCGCCAGTCTCGCCACGCCGCAGCTGCCCCCGGAGGTGTCGCGCACCGGCCTGACCATCCGCAAGAAATCCGCCGCTTTGCTGCAGGTCATAAGCATCTACTCGCCGAAGGACACCTACGATGCCATTTATCTGAGCAATTACGCGACCATCAACATCATCGACACGCTGGCGCGGATCAAAGGCGTCGGCCAGGCGACTCTGTTCGGGCCGCTCGACTATTCGTTGCGCATCTGGCTCGACCCCGACCGGCTCACCGAGCTCAACCTGACGCCGAACGACGTCATCTCGGCGGTGCAGAACCAGAACGTCCAGGCGGCTCTCGGGCGGGTGGGCGCGGCACCGATCACCAACGAGCAACAGGTCCAGATCACCATCAAGACCAAGGGCCGGTTGTCCCGCCCGGAGGAATTCGCCGCCATCGTCCTGCGCACCAATCGCGACGGCTCGGTCGTCCGGGTCAAAGACGTCGCCCGCATCGAGATGGGCGCGAAATCGCAGGACCGCCACAGCCGCTTCAACGGCGCCCCCGCGGCCGCGATCGGCATCTACCAGACGCCGGGGTCCAACGCCGTCGACGTGACCCGCAACGTTCGCGAAGCCATGAACACCCTGGCGACGCGTTTCCCCAACGATCTGGCCTACACCGTGTTCTTCGACACCACGGTGTTCGTCACCGCGACGATCAAGGAGGTCATTCGCACGCTGGCCGTGGCCATCGCCCTGGTGGCTCTGGTGGTGTTCCTGTTCCTCGGCAGGTTGCGGACGACGCTGATCCCGCTGGTCGCCGTGCCGGTGTCGATCATCGGCACGTTCGCCGTGATGCTGGCGATCGGCTATTCCGCCAACACCGTCTCGTTGCTGGCGCTCGTGCTCGCCATCGGCATCGTGGTCGATGACGCCATCGTCGTCGTCGAGAACATCGAGCGGGTGATCGAGGAGGAACCCGAGCTGTCCGTGCCGGAGGCGTGCAAGAAAGCCATGGCGGAGATTACCGGCCCGATCCTCGCCATCACCCTCGTGTTGTTGTCGGTATTCGTTCCCGTGGCCTTCATCCCCGGCATCAGCGGCCAGCTTTTCCGCCAATTCGCGGTGGCGGTCTCGGTATCGATGCTGATCTCGGCGCTCAACGCGCTGACCTTGAGTCCGGCGCTGTGCGCGGTGCTCCTGAAGCGCGGCCAGACGAGCCGCGGCCCGATGCGCTACGTCCTGGGCGCGATCGACGGTGTCCGCAACGGCTACGTGGCGGTGGTGCGCCGGCTGGTACGCGTGGCGATCGTCGGCGTCGTGGCCATCGCCGGCGTGCTGGCGACCGCGGCGTGGCTGTTCAACAAGACGCCGCAGAGCTTCTTGCCGGAAGAGGACCAGGGCGCCATCTTCGCCGCCCTGCGGCTTCCGGAAGGCGCCTCGATCAACCGCACCGAGGCGGTGGTCAAGCAGGTCGAGGAAATCGTCACGCCGATCCCGGGCGTCGAAGGCGTGATTTCCGTGGTTGGCCTGAATTTCATCGACTACGTCGCATCGTCGAACCAGGCGTTCTTGGTCATCCGGCTCAAGCCCTACGAAGTGCGCACCGATCCGGCACAGGGCGCCGGCGCGATCATCGCGCGGCTGCGGCCGCAGATGGCGGCCATCAAGGGCGCCATCGCCTTTCCGTTCAACCTGCCGCCCATCCTCGGCCTGGGCAGCACCGGCGGCTTCCAATACGTGCTGGAGGCGTTGCAGGGCCAGCCCCCTTCCGACGTCGCGGCGACGCTTCGTGGCCTGCTGGTGACGGCCAATGGCCAGCCGGAGCTCGCGGGCGTGTTCAGCACGTACGCCGCCGACACGCCGCAGATCTACCTCGATATCGACCGCGACAAGGCGCAGGTGCTCGGCGTCAAGATCAGCGACATCTTTAATGCCTTGCAGTCGACGCTGGGCAGCTTCTACGTCAACGACTTCAACGTGTTCGGCCGCACTTGGCAGGTCAACGTCCAGGCCGAGACGTCGTTTCGCGACAAGGTGGACGACATCAATCGGATCTATGTGCGCAACGCCCAGGGGGCGATGGTGCCGATGCGCGCGGTGGCCGAGGCGAAGCTGGTGCAAGGGCCGCAAACGGTGCTGCGTTACAATGGATACCGCAGCGCGACCGTGAACGGCGCGGCGAAGCCCGGCTTCAGTTCCGGCCAGTCGCTCGCGGCGATGGAGCGCATCTCGGCCACCACCCTGCCGGCCGGCTACAGCTTCGAATGGACCGGCACCGCGCTGCAGGAGAAAGCGGCGAGCGGACGCACGGGTATCGTGCTCGGCCTAGCCGTGCTGTTCGCTTATCTGTTTCTCGTTGCGCTCTACGAGAGTTGGAACATTCCGGTTTCCGCCCTGCTGTCGGTCAGCGTCGGGATACTCGGCGCGATCGGCGCGGTGGCGGTGGCGGGACTGAGCTTCGACGTTTACGCGCAGATCGGACTCGTCGTGCTGATCGCGCTCGCCGCCAAGAACGGCATCCTGATCGTGGCATTTGCGGTAGAGCAGAGGGAGCTCGGCAAGGACATCGAGGCGAGCGCCATCGAGGCGGCGGGCCTGAGATTCCGCCCGGTGATGATGACCAGTTTCGCGTTCATCCTCGGGCTGCTGCCGCTTGTCGTCGCGCGCGGGGCGGGGGCCGCCACGCGCCATGCGGTCGGCACCCCGGTGTTCGGCGGCATGATCGCCGCATCCGTGTTCGGGATTTTCGTCATTCCGCTGCTCTACGTGACCGCGGAACGTCTGCGCCGCCGGACGCGAAGCCAGAAAACGCAGTGATCGCGGCCCGGTCGAAGAAACAGCGGGCGCACGGCGTTGGCTGCGAGCAAATATCCGAGAGGCGAACGGATCGGTTTCGCGCTTGCGGCGCTCGACCCACCCTGCGATCGGAGAGATTCGGACGGCGTCAGGTGCGCTCGACCAGCCGGTTCCAGGTATGCCGGACCCGGTCCGTGAACACATGCCAGTTATGGTCGACCACGTCCCAGTTCACCATCGGCTTCGTCACGTCGCCGGCTGGGGCCTGCGCCGTGGCCACGGCCGTTCCGACCGTCATGGAGTCGTAGATGTAAGCTCCGGCGATGGTGATGAAAATACCGAGAAGGACTCCCAAAAATACCCGCATCGGTCTCTCCCTCGAAACGCGGTCCGGCTCTCAACGCGGGTGCGCCGGCCCGGTTCCCGCGACAGGGGCTATTTGGCGGATTTCGCCATCTCCTCGCGCTTCCACAGATCCCAAGCGCGCAGGTGAACCTGATCGATCACCTTGTCGGCCTTTTCCGATTCCTCCGGCGCCAGGAAGGTGATCGGGCCGCCGATCTCGATCGCCTGCGTCTGCAGGCGCGCATTGACCTCGGTATAGATCGCGCGGAACACGGCGAGCGGCAGGCTCGGCCCCGCCACCGCCATGCCGTGCCCGCGCATCAGCACGACCGCGCCGCGACCCAGCGCCTCGGCCAGCGCTTTTCCGAGCTGGGCGTTCGAGACCAGCATGTCGGTCATGCCGCCGACCTTGCGGATCTCGAACACGGGCACCTGCGGCGAGAGAAACGCGGAAATGTGGAACATCGGCTGCATCGGCACCTGGGTGGTGCCGAAGGGAATGACAGCAGGGGAATGCGAGTGGATCACCGCCTTCACGTCGGGCCGGGCCTTGTAGATCTCGGCATGAATGAAACGCTCCAGGTAGCCGGCGCGGCCGCGCGCATCGACGGCATTGCCGTCGAGATCGTATTCCAGGACGTCGACCGCCGTGACCAGGGCCGGGGCGAGCGAGCGCGACATCAGGAACCGGTCGGAATTGGTCGGATGGCGAATGCTGACGTGACCGAACCCGTCGAGCACGCCCTGACTCGCAAGCACGTGGTTGGCGATCACGAGGTCGTCCAGCAGCGCCGGTTCGACCGGTCCGCCGGAAGCCGGCGCGGGATTGCCGGCCGCCGTCTGCGCGCTGCTCGAGCCGACGGTGCAGCTGAGGGCGAACCAGCCGGCAATCAGGGCTTGAAGCACATGCAGGCTCTTCATCGGCAGCTCCCATTTTGTCGCATGGGCCGATGCCCAGCGCGGATCAACGCGCGGCAGCACTCGGCGGATCTAGCCTCGTGCCGCGCCGAGGATACTCCGGGTCGCCGCCTTCACAATGGCCGTCGCGCTCGCGGTATGGTAACGCCTACCGCGCTGCGCCATACTGGCGCGGGGAGCCGCAGCGGTGGATCATTGGCATGCCTTTCCCCGACATCGATGTTGCCGCCGGAACCGTCACGCTTGCGATTTGGCAATCGGCAATTCTCGCCGGACTGCTGCTTCTGTTGGTTTTTCTCGCGGTCTATCGCGCCCAATGGCCGACCGTTGTCGGACCGGCCGTTCGCCTGAGCCTGGCCTTGTTCGGCATTGTGGCGGCCTGGACCGTGGTCGATCGATTGGCCGAGCGCGATCGCGCCGATGAGCGCCGCGCGCTCGATCAGCGCATCCTGGAACTGAGCGCGCGCGCATTGGCCCCCGGCTCTGCGCTCGGATGCCTCGAACCGAACTTGGGCGAGACGATCGATGCTGCCTGCGAGAAGGCGGTCTTTGCCGACCCGGAGACGATTGCCGGGGCAACCGCCTATGTTGCGGGGAGCTTGTCGCTGCTGGCGGACGCCGCGGCGAATGGATGGGACGTCTACTACGACGCTGCACTCGCCGCGCTGCGCCACCGGCTCGAGATCGACCGGTTCGGCTTGGTTGCCCAGGTGCTGGCCGGGGAGGGCTGTAGCGCGGCGAAATGCGAGAAATTGGCGCTGTTCGCCGATGCGAATCGCGTGAGCGCCAATCTCAAGGCGCGGACCTTCGAGAATCTCGTCGCGCGGAATTCCGCCGGATGGCCGCAACCGGCATCCGCCGCGGCCCCCGCCGCTCCGGTCGCGGCGGCCCCGCCCCCGCAATGACCTGCCGGACGTTCTTGGCAGCGATTTCTCGAATTTCCGGGTGAGTCGACACCCAATGTTCGCATCGGTCCTCATCGCCAACCGCGGCGAGATCGCTTGTCGGATTGCGCGCACCGCCAGGAAGCTCGGGCTGCG
>WNFW01003026.1_pt1 | contig 11644 bp, 9 predicted proteins | sample 5400131 | NCBI WGS metagenome assembly WNFW01 (sample SAMN13153362, study PRJNA577476) | soil metagenome | isolation source: 20 cm soil or saprolite under grassland replicate 1 | place: USA:California | collected 2016-06-15
AAAGGCTTCGCAATCGCACTTACGCTCGGCATTTTAGCCTCTTTGTTCACCACCTTGATCGTTGGCCGGAACTGCCTCGGCTGGCTTGTCGACACTGGACGGTTGAAGCGCATTTCGATGTTGCATTTGATTTCATCGCAAAACATCAATTTCCTCGGTAAAGGCTTTATCGCCTGCATGTGCTCGCTTGCGTTGCTGCTGGCCGGCGCGACCGCCTTTTACCTTCGCGGTGAGAGAAATTTTGGCGTCGATTTTCGCGGCGGCGACCTGATTACGCTAAGCGCGCCGGGGAAGATCGACATCGGACAAGTGCGCAACGCGCTCAAGCCAATCGGACTTGCCGACGCCTCAATCCAGGAATCGACGCAAAGCGGCAAGAGTTACATCACGATCCGCACGCCGTTGAACACCAGCGACAAGGTAGAAAAGCAAATCATTCAGACAGTCCCAAACGCCGGATTTAAAGTTGAAGGATCGGAACGCGTCGGTGCGCTTGTTGGCGGTGAGCTAGCAAAAAGTTCATTAATTGCGCTCGGCCTCGGCATCCTCGGCATTTTGATTTTCGTAACGTTCCGGTTCGAACTTTCGTTCGCCGTAGGTGCGATTGTCGCGTTGTTACACGATGTGCTGATGACGGTCGGTATGTTCGCGCTGCTTGGTCGCGAGCTGACTCTTACTATGGTCGGAGCAGTGCTGACCATCGCCGGTTATTCAATTAACGACACCATCGTCGTTTACGATCGGATACGCGAAGGCTTGGCCAGCGGCCGGCGGGGAACCATCGAGGAGATAATGAATTCGAGCATTAACCAGACGCTCAGCCGCACCATCCTTACAAGTACGGTCACGCTGGTCCCGATTCTCTGTCTATTTTTCTTTGGCGGCGCAGTGTTGCGCGATTTTTCTCTCGCCATCATCATCGGCGTGGTTGTTGGCACATACTCTTCGATCTTTATCGCATCGCCCATTGTGCTGTGGTGGACGCGCCTCCGGGGCGGCAAAGAGAGCGCTTTGCGTCGCGAGATCACCGAAAAAGCAGCGACCGCAGCAAATCCTCTCGCTCAGCGCTAAAACGACTAACTCGGTCCCCGTTTCCCGGAGATTTGACGAGTTCGTGCGGCCCGAGTAGGCTCGGGCTCGCCGGTTAAGAGTTTATTTCCAATTCGGAGAGTGATTATCGATGCCAGAAGTGATTGTTCGCAAAGGTGAGCCCGTCGATCGCGCGTTGAAGCGGCTGAAAAACAAGCTGGATGCCGAGGGTATTCTCGAGGAGGTCCGTCGTTTGCGCGCCTTCGAGACGCCTTCGCAAAAGCATCGCCGGAAGGCGAAAGCCAACGCCAAGCGCGGTAAAATGAGGTTTCGGTTTAATCCCAGTTAAACAGTTAGAGACTTGAAGAGTTAAACGAGTAACCTGAAGCCGCGGTTCTCGTTCTCACTGGTCAACTGTTTAACCCTTCAAGTTTTTGACTTTTCAGCAAACAGCTGCCTGATGGCGCCCACAAGACCGTCGATATCGTGCCGGCGCGCCTCGACATCGACTTTGAGCCCCTGATCGCGCACAGTTTTTGACGTGATCGGCCCGATGCTGGCGATTCGCATTCCCTTCGGCCAAGGCAGCCCAAGCGCGACAAAGTTTTCCACGGTCGAAGAACTGGTGAACGTGATCAAGTCGGCCCCGTCCTGCGCCAGTTGCCGTCGTGCGCCACTTGTGTCACGCATCTCCGGCACCGTCCGATACGCAAACCCTTCGTCCACGATCGCTCCCATAGCCGAGAGTTCTTTGGGAAGCGCGTCGCGCGCTTTCTCCGCGCGCACCAGTAGAATCCGCAAATTTTCGATGTTTCCCTGCTTTTTGAATTCGCGCGATACTGCTTCCGCTACGAATTCTTCCGGCTGAAGATCGACGTGCAGGTGAAAGTCTTTCACGCGTTGCGCCGTCGCTGGGCCGATCGTAGCAATGCGCACGGCGCCGATCTCACGAGCATCATCGTACAGCTTAAAGAAAATGTCGAAGAATGCTTCGACGCCGTTCGCGCTCGTGAACACAATCCAATCATACATATGCGCGTCCTGCACCAATTCCGCGAATTCGCGTAGATTGGTTGGCGACTCGATTCGAATCGTCGGCAGTTCGATCACGTGAGCCCCCAACGCACGCAATTTGTTGCTCAACACGCTCGCTTGCTTTCGTGTTCGCGTAACGACAATTCTTTTTCCCAGCAGCGGCCGCTTTTCGTACCAATTGAGATCGTCACGCAACCCGACAACTTCTCCAAACACCGCCACCGCCGGCGCTTTGAAATCGCTGGCTACAGCTTTTTGGGCAATATCTGAAAGAGTGCCTGTGAGCGTTTCCTGTTTTCCGGTTGTGGCGGAGCGAACGAGCGCGACTGGCAAATCGCTGCGCACGCCTTGCTTCAGCATTTCGTTCGTGATGGGTCCGAGACGTTCCACACCCATCAGCATGACCTGTGTTCCGCCGAGTCTTGCCAGCGCCGCATAATCGATTGCACTTTCTGCCTTGGCCGGATCTTCGTGGCCTGTAAAAAACGTGACGTGCGAATTGAGCTCCCGATGGGTCATGGGAATACCAGCATAGGCCGGCCCGGCGATGGCCGAGGTGATTCCGGGCACAATTTCAAATGGGATTCCCGCATCGGCGATGGCCTGCGCTTCCTCCGCTCCTCGACCGAACACGAATGGATCTCCGCCCTTTAATCGGACGACCTGCTTTTCTTCGCGCGCTTTCTCGATTAGCAGCGCGTTGATATCCTGCTGGCTCAGCTGCGATCCGCCAGTTTCCTTCCCAGCGTAAACAATTTCTGCATCATCTCGCGCCCAACTGAGCGTCTCTGGATTTGCCAGATGATCGTACACAATCACATCGGCATTCTCGATGCACTCCTTTGCGCGCAGTGTCACCAAGCCAAGATCGCCCGGTCCAGCGCCGACCAGACAGACTCTTCCATTCTTACTCACGCTCATGCTCACCTGCCAAGCCGTAGCTTTGAGCGGAGGCTGATGTTCCTAATCGATTTAATAGCTCCGCCGCGAGGTGCTCGCGCTCGTCGGGATCGCCTTCCACCTGACCTTGATGCGGCGCCACTGCGCCCTGCAAAAAAACTTGCGCGCGCATTTTCATCTTACCGTCCTGGATGTTCGCAAGGACGCCAACGGGGCAATTGCAATCACCCTGCAAACGGCGCAGAAACTCTCGCTCGGCCTGCAAACAAAGCAACGTTCCGCGATCGTTTACGAGATCAACGATTGTCTTTGTGCTTTTATCGTCACTACGAACTTGAAGGACAATGATTCCCTGGCCGCCTGCCGGCAAAAAGATTTCGCAGGGAAGGATCTCAGGAAAAAATCGGTGGCCTTCAAAACTGATTTCAGTACGGGCGTGTAACAGTCCCAGGCGTTCAAGCCCCGCGCGAGCTAAGACGATGGCGTCCCACTCGTTTTCGGCCAGTTTTCGCAGCCGGGTCGGCACGTTCCCGCGAACATCGATGATGTCGAGGTCCGCGCGTCTCCACAACAGCTGATGTCTCCTTCGCACACTACCGGTTGCGACTGCGCCCTCCCGAGGAAGCGACGAAAGACCGCCTGGGTGTTTCGAAACCAGCATATCGTCCATCGGCGCCCGTGGAAGAGCTGCCACAATTTCTGCGCCGAGGCCGGTTTCACTCGGCAGGTCCTTCGCACTGTGAACCGCAATATCCACATCTCGGGCAAGGAGGGCACGCTCGATTTCGACCGTGAACAATCCTTTTCGCCCTGCGCGAGGATCGACAACTCTGACTTTGTCGCCCTTTGTCGCGACAATCTTCGTCTCGATTGTGACGTCCGGATCTGCATCTCGAATCACTTCTTCGACTAACCGAGTCTGCGAGCGCGCGAGTTCGCTGCCGCGCGTTCCCAAGACAATCTTTTGGCGTTCGGCGCTCATAGAGCGCCGCTACAGCTCAGACGCCCGTAGCGAATTCTCGCTAATCGAGGCATGCTCGGCCGTTCGAGCGGCGTGATGCAATCCTCCGGAAATTAAAGCAAGAAAATCCGCGACATGCTCGGCAACGATCGCCTCCGCGGCGGCCACCTGCTGGCGTCTTAGGGCGAGCGATTGCTCTGCGACAGATTGCAGTGAATCGATATCGTAAAGATAAACGCCTTCCATTTCATTTACGCGGGGATCGACGTCGCGTGGCACGGCGATGTCGATGATGAAAAGCGGACGATCTAAGCGCTCGCGCAACATAGGCGCAAGTTTCTCCGGTGTCAGTAATGGCGTTTCTGATGCTGTAGATGTGATGAGAATATCGATCTCGCGGCATTGCGGGGCCCACTCGTCAAATGAAACGGCGCGGCCGTCTACCGCCTGTGCCAACTCGACGGCCCGATCCTTCGAACGATTGCTTACGCGAAGATCGCTGACGCCACGGGAAATAAGGGCGCGCGCAGTACGTTCGCTGGTTTCACCCGCGCCGAGAACGAGCACTTTGCAATCGCTTAATTTGCCAAAAATTCGTTGAGCTAGATCGACAGCGACCGAGCCAACCGACACCGTGCCGCGCGCAATGTCCGTGTGCGTGCGCACTTGTTTCGCGACACGAAAGGCGCGCTGGAACAAACGATGCAAATAGGGACCGACTGCGCCGGATGTTCTGGCAGATTCGTATGCTTTTTTCGCCTGCCCCAGTATCTCGCTCTCGCCGACCACCATCGAATCAAGCGCGGAAGCGACCCGGAAAAGGTGCTGCACGCATTTTTCGGCCTCGTACCGATAAAATGGAGGCGCGTAGTCGTGAGGATCGGCATCCATTTTCCGCATGAGGCAATGCGCAACTTCATCGGTGGAAATGCGTTGCTGCGAAACAGCGTAAACCTCCACCCGATTGCACGTCCTCAGCAACAACGCTTCAGTGCAACCGGCTTCGCGCACGATCGATTCAGCCGTTGCGGCGCCCGCGAACCGCTCGCGCGTTGCCACGTTCGCTGCGTGATGGCTCAAACCAATGCAGAAAAGATTCATGGTAGCGGATGCATCTGCGCGGTGAATGTGATTCCCCAGAGAAGCGTCAACGCAGCGCTAAAACCAACGATGCATAGTGCAGCCACACGTTTTGGCGCGAGCCAACGAAGGTGACGGCCTTGCAAGATCGCTGCGTAAAGCAGCCACACTCCAACAGCGGCCCCGACTTGCACGCGCGGCAATGGGTGGCCGGTAAAAAAACCACTCACAATTCCCAGCGTGTAAAGCGCAAACCCCAACCAAAGCAAGCGGGTGATGGCAGCGAACAGATCAGTCAGCGGCGGCAGATGATAAAAAATCGAATGCAGATGATGTGTTTTGAGCTGACGTTCCTGCACCAGATACATCACGCCTGCGATGCAAGCCAGCGCGAACGCGCCATAGGCCACGAGAGAAATGGATGCGTGAAATTCCAGCCATGGATTTGCCGGCACCTTAATCGGGTGACGAATGTCGACCGGCGCAAGCAGCGCGAAACCCTGTAGCAAGACCACCAGCGGCGCGGTAAAGGCGCCCATGAGCGAGAGCCGATAAGCCGGGCCGACGAGCATGTAGATCGCAGCTACCGACCACGCAAGAAAGATAAAAACCTCAAATAAGTTGGTGAGCGGACAGCGTCCCAACGCATGGCCGCGCACCGACAAGAACGCCGTCTGAAAAATGAATCCCAAACCAACGGCGAAAAAATTGAATCGCATCGGCCGAAACACCCCGGCACGCAGCTCAATACCCGTGTGCATAACCGCTGCGAGAAAACAGAGCGTCGAAACGATGAGTAGATATCGATCCACCGGGACAGCTTTATCTTAGATTGCTGTCGCGACTTGGCAATGCTGCATAGCGTTCGCCACGTTTCTGGTGAGCACTATCGCGATCCTTGGTTTTGGCTAGCAATTACCCACGGATTACCCAGATTGACGTCTCACTACAGCCAGCTAGCGTTCGCGCCAATGGCCACGTCGATCATCGAGAAGCTTCATGCCGCTGTGCGCGATGTGCCCGATTTTCCAAAGAAAGGGATCGTGTTTAAGGATATCACGCCCATGTTGAATGATCCGGCGTTGTTCCGTGCGTCGATTGATCTGTTTCTGGAACGGTGTCGCGGCCTGACAATCGACAAAATTGTCGGAATTGATGCGCGTGGGTTTCTTTTTGGATCAACCATTGCGTATGAACTTGGCGTCGGTTTCGTTCCGATTCGCAAACGCGGCAAGCTTCCCTATAAGACAGAAATCGCAAAGTACTCGCTCGAGTACGGCGAAGCTGAAATGGAGATGCATATCGATGGTATAAGCGCAGATGAACGGGTTGTGCTCGTGGATGATTTGCTCGCGACCGGCGGGACTTCCGCTGCCGCTGCCGTCCTCATCCGTAACGCCGGCGGACACCTGCTCGAAGCGCAGTTTCTTATTGAGTTGGAATTCCTTCAGGGCCGCAAGCGGCTCGAGCCAACGCCGGTAACGGCCTTTTTGAAATACTGAGTTGATTGCAGCGCAAGCGGAATCGCGCGTGTTGTGTTACACGCCCTCTCACAGTGTTATTCTGATCCCGCAGTCGCGGGAGAAGAATCTCGGATCAATTTTGCCTCGATGTTCCCCAACGGAAATAAACCAGAGATGTTTCGCTTCGCTCAATTCGCCGCAGGACGAATCCGACGTGGCGGACATGATGGCGTCACTTATGAGGCGACTTTTAGACGACGAATCTTGTTTCTGGCGAGGTTGCACATTTTGGATTTTGGATTTCCAATTTTACATTACGCGTAATCGAAGTTCGCGATGACAATGTCCCGACATCTGGAACAAGTTTTGGCTCACGCCGAAAGTCGCCTTGCCGCGACCGGGACCAGACGCCCGACCGAGGCTCTCCCACTTTACAAAAAGTTTCTCAAGGTTGAAGAGCATCGCTTACGCCTGAATCACCAAGCCGGCGGAGGTGGCCGCGAAATTTGCGCGCGCCGGGCTGAACTAGTCGACGTTTTGTTACGATACGTCTTCGGCGGCGCTGCCGCTACTACGTCCGGAAATGGCGAGCGCAGCATTCCGCTGGCGTTGATCGCTCTTGGGGGATATGGCCGCGGCGAGCTTAATCCATTCAGCGATATCGACGTGATGGTTTTACATCACCAACGGGCGGCAAAGATTTCGCCGGACCTGGAGGAGATGGTGAATCAAGTTCTCTATCTGCTATGGGACAGCGGTTTCAAGGTTGGACACTCCACGCGTTCGATCAGGGAAGCGATTGCCCAGGCTAACACTGATATGCGCACCAAGACGGCGATGCTGGAGTCACGGTTTCTGGCCGGCGACAGTGAGCTGGCGCGGAAATTTCGTGAGCAATTCCGTTCAAAATGCGTTGGGGCGCACGAACGGGAATACGTCGCAATGCGCATGCAAGATCAGGTCGCCCGGCACAACAAGTTCGGCGACAGCGTGTATCTGCAGGAGCCAAACTTGAAGAGCGGATGTGGCGGACTGCGCGATTACCAAAATCTGCTTTGGATGACCTACTTTAAAGAGGGCTCGCTGAGCACCAACCAGCTCGTGGGGAAAGACTGGTTGAGCGAAAGCGACCAGCGACGGATCGAGAGAGCCTACGATTTTCTCCTGCGCTTGCGCACGGATTTGCATTACGCGACCGGACGCGCGACCGACACACTGCACATTAACCTGCAGGAACAAATCGCAAGACGGCTCAATTATTCTTCTCGAAATGGACAGCTACGCAGCGAGGCGCTCATGCGGGACTATTACGAGCACGCGCGAAATATCTTTCGAGTGACGGAACGTATCACGGAACAATTTGTGAGCGGGTATGTCACGAACAAGACACGTGCTCTTTTCAGTTTTCTTCCCTTAATCCGAGCCGACAAAACTCCCATCGACGACTCCTTCTTCGTGCGGAAAAAACAACTACACGCAGCGCGGCGCGATGTTTTTCGCAAAGAGTCGGAGCAGATGATGCGGGCATTTCAGCTTGCGCAGGAGCGCGATCTGGATCTGAGCCCGGAACTGGCAGATTTGCTGAGCAGAAGCCTCCGGCACGTCACCCGTACTTATCAATATTCACGCGGCCCACGCGAGATCTTCAAATCGATTCTATCAGAAAAAGGCAGAGTAGGGCGCATCCTGCGAATGATGCATCGAGTTGATTTTCTCGGCCGTTATATTCCCGAATTCGGTCAGCTTACCTGTCTCGTGCAACATGAGTTCCTACATCGTTATACAGCCGACGAGCATACATTAGTATGTATCGACAAACTCGACGCGCTCGCGGAGACGAATGATCCGAAGTTGATTGCTTATCGAAATATTCTGGAGCAACTCGACGACCCGCTGGTTCTCTATCTAGCGCTTCTTTTGCACGACACCGGCAAAGCCGTTGGTGCCAGGCCACATTCTGAAGGAAGCGCGCTCTTCGCCCAGCGCGTGGCTGCCCGTTTGCAATTATCATCCGAGCAGCGCAAATCGCTCATCCTGCTGGTTGACCATCATCTTACCCTGTCGAGGAGCGCGCAGCAGAGAAACCTTGACGACCCAGCCACAGTGATGGAATTCGGCCACATCGTGAAACATCAGAGAAACTTGAACGCACTCATGCTGCTCACTTTGGCTGATGGTCAGGGGACGAGTCCGGAAGCTTGGTCGGATTGGAAAGAGTCGCTGGTGTGGCAATTGTTTCACGAAACCTCGCGTTATTTGGCCGACCGGAAATCGTACTACGAACAAACAAGAATTGAACGCGAAAGCCTGCAGGCCGCCGTTGCCGAGAACCTTTCTCCAAATTACGCCGAGGAAATCGAAGCGCACTTTGAATTCATGCCGGATAATTATTTCCGCGCGAGCAATCTCTCCGAAATTGTCGAGCATCTGAAACTGTTCCGCTGCTTTCTGGAGAATGTTTCCAGAGGAGAGTTTCCGCTGGCTTCAGCAATAAAATGGAAGGTCGTGTCCCAGCAGGGGCACAGCGTTGTCACCTTCTGCACCTGGGAGCGTCAACGGTTGCTGGCAAAAGTCGCCGGATCATTCTCTGTTGTGCCACTGAACATTTTGAGCGCCGACGTTTTTCCGCGCGGCGACAGCGTGGTGCTTGGCATTTTTCGTGTGTGCGATACGAAAGGTCGCCCTGTCACCGACCCGCGCGACGTCGAGCTGGTGGAGCAAGCCTTGCAACGAGCCCTCGAAGACGAGAGCTTCGATTTCCTGTCATTAATTGAAAAGGCGAAGCGCCAAAGCCGTCGTGTTCTGCCAGGCATTGAATTTCCAACACGGATTGCCATCGATAACAAAACGCATCCGATGTACACTCTTATTGAGATTCAGGCGCCGGACCGGATTGGTTTGCTCTACGACGTGTTGAGCTGCCTTGATCGCGAAAATATTTTGATCCCGCTTTCTCGTATTACCACTCAGGCTGGCGCTGCCATTGATACGCTGTATGGGGTGGACGGCTCCACCCATGCCAAAATCACCGATCCCAACCGCATCCAGTTGATTCAGAAGCATCTCAAAAACGCAATTCTCAGTGGAGGCGCTGCGAAGTCGCAGTAAGTAAAAGCAGGCGCGCGCCATTTGGCATCATTTTGATCTCATGAACGCTCTAATTTTAGCCGCCGGATACGCCACGCGACTTCATCCGCTGACGCTCAACAGGGCAAAACCGCTGCTCGCGGTAGGTGGCAAACCGATTATCGAATGGGTGGCGGACAATCTTGTGGGTGTTCCCGATCTGGAAACGATTTACATCGTCACAAACGACAAATTTGCAGCTGATTTCGAGGAATGGAGCCGCCGCTATCAGGCCGTGCATCCAGAATTCAGATTCAAAATCGTCAACGACGGCTCCACGAGTGATGAAGATAAGCTGGGTGCGATCGGCGATATCAATTTTGTAGTCACGCGCGAGAACTTGAGCCAAAGCGGCCTCTTAGTCGTTGCTGGCGACAACCTGTTCACTGAATCGCTGGCGAATTTTGTGGAGCGTGCGAGAGAAACCGACGCAACAGTAGCGGTCTACGACGTCGGGGATCTCGAAGCGATCAAGAAGTACGGCAACATTACCGTTGATCCTGAGGGAATCATCACCCGGTTTGAGGAAAAACCGAAGAAGCCTCAGGGAACCCTTGCCGCGATCGCTCTTTACTATTATTCGCCTGCAGTTCTGTCTCTGTTAACGACCTATCTCGCCGCGGGGAATAATCCCGATCAGCCAGGCCGGTTTGTGCAATGGTTGTACACACACAAATCGGTAAAGACGTTTGAGATCAAAGGGAAATGGCTTGATATCGGCAGCAAAGAAACGCTCGACAAAGCAGACGCGATTCTGGCAAGTCAAAACGTGAGTGGTAATGACGAAGTTCGAACGACGAATGACGAACGAATGACGAAACCCGAATGACAAAATGCTCTGCAGCCGACCGCTTTCGGATTTCCTTCGTCATTAGACATTCGTCATTTCAATCGTCCTTCATCAAACTCGATCAGATCGAAATAAGTCCGAATGTCCTTGCGACCTTCGCCGCCCGCCTCTTTGAGAAAATGGAGGAAACGCGCCTTTTTGGCAGCGGTGTCGGGATGCCGCGAAATCATGGCCTGGTTCCATTGTTCAACTGCTTCGGGAGAATGTCGTGCTCCGTTTTTCTGCACCCATTCTAGAATTGCGCCGTCCTCCTCCAGCTTGTTAGCGATTTCTTCAAATGCGTCGCCATCGAGTTTGAGAAACGCGAGGAAATGTTTATCGAATCCAACGGTTTTGTAGTTGTAACCGTCAAGTAATCCTTTGCGGTGCAGCCTGGCCTTGTCGATCAAACGCGGTAGATGAACAAAACCGCCCAGCTTCTCGTAAGGACTGCGCGGATGCAGTCTTTGCATGGAGATCATTATTAGGTCGCAGTGAGAGGCCGCGGTGCGGCGTCTGGAAAATGGGACTCCGGAATTCTCGCAACGGCCGGTTCTTGCCTCTGCAACAATTCTCCCTGTGTAATGCTGACGTCCCCGATCACAAGCTGACCGGAAAACATCCCGCCTTTCTCCACAGTGATAGCCCTCGCCGTAACATCGCCTTCCAGTGAACCCTTTTTGTGAACGGTCACCATTGTTTGCGCAATGATCTCTCCTGACATCTTGCCTTTGATTTCGATGCTTCCCGCACGAACTCTGCGGAAGCAGTGAATGTCCGCCTTGCGTTCAACCACGATGTGTCGCGCGCTGATACCGCCGGGAATCTTGCCCGAGTAGTTGATCGTTGCAGTGTCGTCGCAATGCAGATTTCCGCGCAGCCTGCCTTCGACCAAGGCGGATCGGCAAACTACGCTGCTGCTGCCCAGATCGCTCCTGCCAGTCAGATGCACGTCGCCGCGTGTTCGAATGCTTCGGCTGAAACCGCTCGTGATTTTGTAGTCACGCAGATCAATATGCGCGCTGCACGCAGGGCAGATTGTCGAGGTCGCCCCGCCACAGACCTCCTGTTTCCGTTTACACTCAAAGCACTCGACAATCGAACTGCGTTGCCGCTTCCAAAAATCCTCGAACCTGCCAAAAATGGAAGGGCTCTCCGGCGGGGGAGTTTCTTCTTTTGTCCGTAGTTTCAGGCCAGGTTTCGGAACGAACGGAGAAAAGG
>WNFW01003028.1_pt1 | contig 11643 bp, 9 predicted proteins | sample 5400131 | NCBI WGS metagenome assembly WNFW01 (sample SAMN13153362, study PRJNA577476) | soil metagenome | isolation source: 20 cm soil or saprolite under grassland replicate 1 | place: USA:California | collected 2016-06-15
AGTCGAAGCTGGAGGAAATTGTTTTGGATGAAGTGATGTTCGACGGTACGCCCCTGCCGGAGGTGCTGAAATCTTTGGACGAGGAATCGCGCAAGCGCGATCCGGAGAAGCAGGGGATCAATTTTCTGATCAATCCGAACGCAACACAAGTCACGACCACCACGGCCATAGATCCGAACACTGGCCAACCGATTCAATCTCCGCCGTCCGAGCCGCTCGACATGAACAGCGTCATCGTCCGATTCAACCTGCCGTTGCGCAATGTCCGATTGAAGGACGTGCTGGATGCGGTTGTGAAGGTGTCCGACAAACCGATCGAATACTCGATCGAAGATTACGGCGTGGTTTTTTCGCAAAAGTTAAAGCCGTCGGACGGGAGCGGCTTCGTAGGAGCCTCCGGGCCGATGCCGTTGCAAGTCCGCACGTTCAAGGTCGATGCTGACAAGCTCCTGCCGGGTATGGAGAGGGCGTTCGGAATCACGAGTGATCCTGAGAAAATTCGGCAGACAATCAGTGAGCAGGAGAAAAGTCTGGCTGAATTGCTCACACGATTCACGGACAAACATCCCGAGGTCGTAGAGCAGCGCGCGGCGATAAGTGCGCTCAAGGAGTCGCTGAAAAGGAAACTGAGCGCCCAGGACGGCAAAGCGCCGGAGACTCAGGTCGCCCTCCGACGGTTATTGACTCAACTGGGCATCAACATGGACGTGTCAGGCAAGGCCGTGTTCTACAACGATCTCACCGGCATCCTCATGGTGCGAGCGACAGCGGAAGACCTGGCGATTGTGCAAGCGGCCATTGAGACCCTTGGGGGATCCGCCGGCGAGTCAGCCGTGTCTCCGGGTTCGGCCAGAGATGGAACGACTCCATTTCGTTACAATGAGGAGATGATGCGTCGCTACGGACTTCTTCCTCCCAAAAGGTGACCCCGTCCAGACAAACGAGTCGCAGAGCGGCCTGCGTGTCACTCAACGAAAGGGACGAAGACGAGAGTGTTGCTCAAATCGATAGAAACAATCGGCTATGGCGGTGGCCAAAACAAGGGGCCTGTTGCCCGGGGTTGTGCTCTCGCCGCGGGGCAGGGTGAGGAGAAGCCATCCACCCAGCTCAACGGGACAGCAATTTGGAATCACTGCTTGCTGGCTGTATATCCTTCTCGTTGCGCCTCTCGCGCTGTGGCAGAAGTGCGCAGGCTTCTTTGCACCCGAAGACGCGGCTGAGGAGGTAGCGATTGCGGGCCACCCAGGCGTAAATTTTTTCCGCTATCCAGATCACACCGGGAATCCACAGGAACAGTGCCAGCGGCACGAGCAACGGCATTCGCATTCCGACATAGCGGACGCAGCGCGCGCCGCGATACATTTTCCCGTCTTTGGCCAGGCAGTGAATGGCGGCTGACAAATCCTCGCGCGTCAAGCCAGGCGCGACTTCGGCCAAGCGCGGATCGGACATGGGCAGCAGGGTCGTGACATTGAACCAGTCGAGCCACGTCAGCAGGCGCATCTGAAACGTGCACATCGGGCATTGGTCGTCATACAGCACGATGTTCGTGGCGCCTTTCATGAGCAGGACCAATCTACAGGCAGAACCTGCCGACCGTCAAACGAGCAATCGGGAAGGGTAATGCCTTAATTTGATGGAGCGCGGCTGTGTCGAAGACCAGCCGCAGAGCTTGGCTTGCATGCTGCGACTGGTGCTACGCACACAGTCGCGCTCCGAAAATTGAAATCACGACGCTGCCATCGGGAAGGCGACGTCTCAATTTGTTGTGGCGTCGAGCCTGTGGCTCGAAATCTGGCACGCAGCGCCGACGCTACCCCAACTGAATCAGGACACGGCCAACGGGAACCCGCCCGTGCCGGCAAACGTCGTAACTCAGAGTCGGTTTGCGAAAGAAAATACTGCGATCCAAACTGGTGCGCGACTATTCGCTCGAGTAAATTGTATCATGTTTATCACGGGACTGAGCACCGCCACGCCGCCGCGCCGTTACGGACAACGGGAATGCTGGGAAGCGCTCCAGGTCGCTGAACCATTTTCACTTCTGACGAGCCGCTCGAAAGTAATTCTGAAGAAAATCCTGTTGGGCGACAATGGCATCGACACGCGGCATCTGGCGCTGGACCCGTTGACCGAAGCATTCGACCTCAACCCGGAAGCCTTGCACGCCCGGTTCGTCCGGCACGCGCCCGCGCTGGCGACGCAGGCCGCGACGGGGGCGCTGACGGACGCGGGGCTTGGACCCGACGATTTCGACGCGTTGATCATCAGCACGTGCACCGGTTATTTGTGTCCCGGCCTTACCAGTTACGTGAGCGAACGACTCGGTTTGAGAGCGGACGTGCTCACGCTGGATCTGGTCGGGCAGGGTTGCGGCGCGGCGTTGCCAAACCTGCGGGCCGCCGAAGCGTTGTTGGCCGCGAAACGTTGCGAAAATGTGTTATCGATTTGCGTCGAGGTGTGCAGCGCGGCGTTTTACCTCGACAATGATCCGGGCGTGCTCATCAGCGCCTGTCTGTTCGGCGACGGTGCGGCGGCCGCGGTCCTGACCCGCGAACCAGATCCCAATCGCCGTCGCGTCGAATGGAAAACGGCGGGTTCAATTCTGAGCGCGGAACACCGCGATTATCTCCGCTTCGAACAGCGAAACGGTATGTTGCGAAACATACTCTCCCGACAAGTGCCGTCGCTTGCCGCCAAGCACGCCGCGCGGGTTTTTTCTGAGGTGGCGGGCAAAGCCGGCGTGGCACCCGGGCAAATTTCTGCCTGGATCATGCACGCGGGTGGACGCGATGTGCTGCTGGCGATGCAGGAAAGGCTCGGATTGGCGCAGCAACAGTTGGAACGAAGCGCGGCCGTGCTGCGCGAGTTCGGCAACTTGAGCAGCCCTTTTGTGTTGTTTGTGCTGCAAACGGCGCTGGCGGACAATGCGCCTGCTGGACTCTGGTGGATGTCGTCATTCGGTGCAGGATTCAGTTGCCACGGGGCACTGTTGGAGGTGGAGTAAGAGGAAGGTGGAGTGATGGTTTGCGCGGTGTGCAGGACACAACTCCAATCCTCCATCATCGGGTTGGCTCGCATGGACCGCCAGATCGAACCGGAATGGCTGGACGAGTTGCCGGCCGGCGATTCCCGAGCGATTCGTTCGCGTCGGGATTTGCGCCGCGTGAATGCCTGGATGGGCAATGCTCGCGTCATCGCCGCGGCCTCGCGCGAAGCGTTTCGCGACCGGCCGCCAAAGCAAATCGTGGATTTAGGCGCTGGCGATGGAACATTGATGCTGCGAGTGGCGCGCCGACTCTTTCCTCGCTGGCGCAATGTCGAAGTCGCGCTGGTGGACCAACACGCGATCGTCAGCGCGGAGACTTGCCGTCAATTCGAGACGCTGTCCTGGCGCGTAAAAGCGATCGAAACAAACGTGTTAGACTGGCTGGCGCGACTTTCAAGCAGTCAGGTTGATCTGATTGCGGCAAATTTATTTCTGCATCACTTTCCGGAACCCTCGCTGGCCCGGCTGATGCAGCTGGCCGCGGAATGGACGGATTGTTTCATCGCTTGCGAGCCGCGACGATGCACGGCGGCGCAGCGCGCGAGCCGATGGCTTTGGCTCATCGGCTGCAATCAGATCACCTGTCACGATGCCGTTGCCAGCGTGCGAGCCGGCTTCAACGGCAAAGAACTTTCCGCGTTGTGGCCGCGGAACGGAGCCTGGCACTTGCAGGAAAAAGCCGCCGGTTGCTTCGGTCACTGTTTTATCGCGCAACGTTTCCGTGGCAGACGCACCTGCGATGGCTGAGAAATTTGATGCGATTGTCATTGGCGGCGGGCCGAGCGGCGCGACAGCGGCGCTGCTGCTGGCGCGCGCGGACTGGAAAGTCGCCGTCATCGAAAAGGCCCATTTCCCTCGGCGCAAAGTCTGCGGAGAATACATTTCCGCAACGAACCTTCCCTTGTTTCGGCAACTCGGCATCGAAGCAGATTTCCAGAAGGTGGCTGGCCCGCCGGTGAAACAGGTTGGATTGTTCGCGCGGGAAACGATTGTGAGCGCGCCGATGCCACGCATGCGCGATTCGCCCGGCGACTGGGGTCGCGCGCTGGGACGCGAGACCCTCGACGCGCTGCTGCTGAATCGTGCTGCAGAGACAGGCGCGCACGTGTGGCAGCCGTGGTGGGCGACGAAATTACGCAGGGAAGGAGGCGCTTTTGTTTGCGAATCGACGAACAAAGAAACAGGCGGAGCAAACGAGCTTCAAGCCGGCGTTGTCATCGCCGCCCACGGCTCGTGGGAGCCGGGCGCATTGCCGACTCAGCCCGCGCGGCGCGCGCTTCGCGCCTCGGACCTGCTGGGTTTCAAAGCCCACTTTCGTGGTTGCCGGTTGCCGGTCGGTTTGATGCCGCTGCTCGTTTTTCCGGGTGGTTACGGCGGCATGGTTCATACGAGCGACGGCCGCGTGAGTTTCTCGTGCTGCATCCGACGCGACGAACTGGAGCGGTGTCGGCGAGCGGCGCCGAGTGCGCCCGCCGGGGAAGCTGTATTGGCGCATGTCAGGCAATCGTGTCGCGGCGTTCGCGAAGCGGTGCAGGGAGCGTCACTCGACGGCGCGTGGCTGTCCGCCGGGCCGATCCGTCCTAGCATTGTCGCGCCGTTTTCAAAAGGAATGTTCTGCGTCGGCAACGCCGTCGGAGAGGCGCACCCAGTGATCGCTGAAGGCATCAGTATGGCGATGCAATCGGCATGGTTGTTGTGTGAGCGGTTGGTGGCGCGATCGAAGGAGGGATTGACGAGCCAAACGCTGCGCGAAATCGGAAGCGATTACGCGGCTGCATGGAGAAGAAGTTTTGCCCGGCGCATCCGTGTTGCTGCGCTGTTCGCGCATCTGGCCGCGAGACCCGCTGCGGTCGAGCTGTTGCTTCCTTTGTTTCGGCTGTTTCCCGCGACGTTGACTTGGGGGGCGAGGTGGAGTGGCAAAGCAAACGAGGTGGTGGAGCAGGGTGGACATTTTTGGTCCCAGCCTTTCGATCTCTTGAGGGACGCAGCGCCGGTGCGCCGCAGGCGATTGAGCCACATTTCCCGTCGGTGATGGCGAAGAGATCACCTTCCGCTCGGGCAATGTCCGATTTGCGGACAGGATTTACAGAAAAAGGACAGTGAAGGACGCAGCGTTGCGTTTGAGAGCCGCTTTTCTTTGCTGGCACTTTCAGTGCTTGAGCAGGATCAAGAACTCGTCGAATCCCTGTGCGTTCGCTGCGGTTGGAAACGTCGGCGCGAAAATCGGGTGAAGGCTTCACTCCGGTTCAGGGTTCGAGCGACTGTGTAACATTCAAAACATACCGTTCATGTCTGTTTATCAGAAACAAAGCTTACAGGTTCAATTCCTGAAATTCGGCGTGGACCACAACGGCATCATCGTACCCATTCTGAAGCGGGGCAAAGACCACTTTGTCCAGTTGCCGCCCGTGGCCAAGCGCGCGAATGCTCAGGACAAGAACACGCCGCCATCGCGTTAAGCTGCGTTGCGGACAATGCTCGACTCGGATTCAGCAGCTATCCTCGCCCATTTGCTGAGTGCAAAGCGAGTAACCTTGTGCGCCGACTGGCGACCGTGTTATCGTCGCGCGGGCGAACAGGACTGGCTGAAACTCCGGGTGGCTTTCCCCCCGGCACCGAAGATACAAGCGTGAATGACACTAACGGATTTGATCTCTATTTTCCTCGAGAGTATCTCAAGGCCGCTTTAATTGGTTCTTTTCTCAGCGTCAGCGTTTTGGTGGGCATTTTTTGCTACCTGAATCGCTACACGCATCGCCGCTACTTCAGCTTCTGGACGGCCGCCTGGATTTTCCACGCCCTCTGGCTGGGACTGTGCATCGCATCGTTAAACGTGCAGGAAGGTCCGCTGTTGATGATGCTCAAGCAATGGTGTGTGGGCGCGTCGGCGGTGTTTCTGCTTTGGGGCAGCGCCCGGTTTCTGAAGCAGCGAACCAGGCCCTCTCAACTCGCGCTGTTTCTGGCCTTTTTATTCATCTGGAGTTACATCGGGGTTTATCAGTTCGACAGTCTTCTGCAGATGGAGCTGCCTGTGTTCGCGCTGATGGGGCTGGTGAGCCTGGTGACCGCCGGGTGTTTTTACCGATTCCGCGCCGAACAGCGGTATCTCGGCGCCGGTCTGCTGGCCAGCGGTTTTGGCCTCTGGGGAATTTATATTGCGGCGTATCCGTTCTTTCAGAGCTCCGGCCAGATGATCAGCTCCGGCTACTTCATTTCCGCTGTGCTTCAGCTTTTCATTGCGGTCAGCATGATCGTCCTGGTGCTCGAGGAAGCGCGGAACACCAATCAACAGGCGTTGCGGAAAATCCGTTCCTACATGTCGAAGACCGCGTTCCTGCAAAGGAAGGTCACGTCCACCGAGGAACGCTATCGAAGCCTGTTCGATCAGGCCAGCGAGGGCATCGTCATCACCGACGCGGAAGACCTGCGCATTCTTGAGTTGAATCAGACCGCCAAACGTTTGCTGGGCATCAGCAGTGCCGACTCAAACACCCTGTCGAGTTTTTGCCAAATCCGTTCCGAGCCGCAGCCGGCGCCCCGGACAGGGCCCGAGTGGTTCGCAGTCATCTGTCGCCATCGAAATTTGAATCTCGTTCGCCGCGACGGCGGCATCACAGCGACCGAGGCGGATGGTGCGCCGATCAGCTTTGAAGGGCGGGCCGCCTACCAGTTCTTTCTGCGCGAGCTGACCGAACGCGCGCGGCTGGAGCAGCAGCTTCGCCAGGCGGAAAAGCTGTCTGCCCTCGGCCAGATGATTTCGGGTATTGCCCACGAGTTGAACAACCCGTTGGCGGTCATCAAAGGATATGTGGAACTCATCCTGTGTCGGGACGAGTTGGGCAAGCAAATCCGCGCCGATTTGGAGAAGGTCGCCCACGAAAGCAACCGCGCCGCCAAGCTCGTCAGCAACTTCCTGTCCTTCGCCCGCGAACAGCCGAGGCACCGCGAGGCTGTTGATTTGAATGAACTGGTCCGACGGGTGGCGGAATTGCGCAAGCTGGATTTGCAGAAAGCCCGCGTTGAACTGCGCCTGGATCTCCACCCCCAACTGCCCGCGACCCAAGGCGACCCCGACCAGATTCAACAGGTGCTGGTGAATTTGTTGAACAACGCCCTCCAGTCTCTGGCGGAGGCGCCGCGTCCCGGACGCCTGCATGTTTCCACGCAACGCAAGGAGAACCTTATTCAGATTCTGGTGGAGGACAACGGCCCTGGCGTGCCGTCGGAAGTGTTGCCGTACATTTTTGAGCCGTTCTTCACCACCAAGGAAGTGGGCCAAGGCACCGGCTTGGGGTTGTCGATTGCGCACAGCATACTGGCGGACCATCACGGGCGGATTTTTTACCAGCCGGCCACACTGGGCGGCGCTTGCTTTGTTCTGGAACTGCCAATGGTCAGTCCGAACACCGGCACACAACCGTCGGCGCCAACCGCCCCCCTTCCGGCACTAACGGACGCGCCGCGAACACAGTCGGCCCAAATACTGATCCTCGACGACGAAAAGTCGATTGCCGAATTGCTCGGTGAAATGCTCGGTCTGCTCGGCTATTCCACGATGTTGTGCCATTCCGCTCTGGATGCCCTGGCGTTGGTCGAGCGGCACGAGTTCGACCTGATCGTCTCCGACTTTCGCATGCCGAAAATGAACGGACAGGAATTTTATCAACAAGCGGTCCAGAAAAAGCCGGAGTTGGCGCGGCGCATCATCTTCCTGACCGGCGACGTCGTAAACGAGGAGACGCAGGCGTTTCTGCAATCCACCGGCAATCCCCATATCTCCAAACCTTTTCAACTTGCGCTCGTGGAGCAAACCGTGGCGCGGGTCCTGCAGCAGAACGCCGTGGCTCAATGAGTTCGTCAAGGTTGTTCGGGCCGCAGCCGGAGCCGGAAGCCCGACTCGAGCCTGCGAAAGTCTTGTTGACTCCACGTGACAATTTGATGCAACCTCCCTCCAGCACAAAGAACTTGCGGTGTCGGTGTCAGAAAGACAGATGTCAGTGAAGCAGTTAGACATTCAGCGATCCTGCCGGTGCAGAATCCCCCCCACTGGGTTTTTTGAGCGGGACAACCAATAGTATGAACAACGAATCCAGACTCTTCGTAGGTAATCTCTCTTACCAAACGATGGAAAATGACTTGCAGGAGTATTTCTCTCAGGCAGGCGTCGTTACTTCTGTGAACCTGATGCTCGACAAATTCACCGGCAAATCCCGTGGCTTCGCTTTCATCGAATTCTCCACGCCGGAAGAAGCCAACAAAGCGGTCGAAATGTTCCACAGCAAGGAATTTCAAGGCCGTCAACTCACGGTCAACATCGCGCGGCCTCGCGAAGAGCGTCCCCCCCGTTCCGGTGGCGGTGGCGGAGGAGGCGGCGGTTACCGCGGTGGCCGCGAAGGCGGCCGTCGCGAGCGCTACTGATCGAATAAGCATTTGACACCAACTGGCGCCAACCCTAGTTTGGGTTCAGAAAAAGTTTATGGCTGAGAACAACCCCAACAACCCATCGGGCGCCGTCCCGCCCAGACCGACCGAGGCCGCCAAAGTGCAGCCCAAAAAAGAGACGGTGCGAATCAATTTACCCCCGAAGCCGACTGCTGCTCCCACGATCAAAATTCCCGCGCCTGCTCCGACGGCGCCGGCGGCAGCCGTGGCCTCCGCCGCTGCGCCGGCGGCTTCAGCCGCGCCTGCTGCTGCTCATGCGCCTCCTCCCGCGCCGCCGACGCCGGCCCCACGGCCTACGGCGGTCGCTGCGGCTGGAAGGCCCGGTCCGGGTCCGCGGTCCGCGCCCGTTATGGCGGGCGTCACCGGCTTGGACAAAGCCCTCGCCATTGCGGTCGCGCTGATTGCCGTGGTGGTATTGGTTCGGGTTTTGATGCTGTAAGCCTCGGATTTCCGGCGATCGCTATCTCCTCGAACGCATCCAGGCCCGTATGTCCGCTAACAACATCGTCACTTTAACCGCAGGCAACTTTGAACAAGAAGTGTTGCAGTCCCCTACGCCCGTGTTGGTGGATTTCTGGGCCGAATGGTGTGGCCCTTGCAAAATGATTGCGCCGATCCTCGATGAGCTCGCCAGCGAATATGATGGCAAGGTAAAAGTCGGCAAAGTCAACATCGACGACCACCAAGCGATTGCCACGCAATACGGCATTCGCGCCATCCCCACCCTTCTGATTTTCAAAGACGGCGAAGTCGCCGAGCAGGTCGTGGGGCTGCGCAGCAAGCGCGACCTTAAGGCCAACATCGACAAGGTAGCCGTCTGAGCGTTCCGGGCGGACGGGAGGCCATGTTACTCATCGTCACGCCCCGACGACTCACCCAGCGCGCGGAACTGTATCATCAACTGGCCTCGTTGATGAGCGCCGGGGTCGGCATGATTCAGGCGCTGGAAATGATTCGTCACAACCCGCCCGGTTCCTCCTTCCGCCAACCGCTCTCTCAACTCATCGCGAAAATCACCGAAGGTGCCACGGTCGCGGAATCCATGCTGAGCCTGGGCCGTTCGCTGCCCTCCTTTGATCTGGCGCTGATTCAGGCCGCCGAACAAAGCGGACGCCTGCCCGAATGTTTTCGATTGCTCGCCAACTATTACAATGAACGCGCCCAGCTTGCGCGCCGGGTCATGGCCGATCTGGCTTATCCCCTTTTCATACTGCACTTCGCCATTTGCATTTTTCCCGTTTCTCAACTTGTCCAGTTGGTGAGCCGGTTCGACGTCTTCGGTTTTTTGCGGGCGAAGCTCATCCTGCTGGCGCCGGCTTACGCGGTCGTTTTCATTTTGATCGTGGCCTGCCAGGGACAACGGGGCGAGACGTGGCGCGCGAACGTCGAACGAGCGTTGCGCTGGGTCCCGGTTCTTGGCCCGGCTCGGCGCAATCTGGCTCTGGCCCGATTGTCCGCCGCTTTGGAAGCTCTGATCAGCGCGGGGGTCTCGATCTTCGATTCGTGGGAACTTGCCGCTGCCGCGAGCGCCTCACCCGCGTTGCGACGCGCGGTGCATGGTTGGCAGGTTGCTTTGCGCGCTGGCGAAACTCCCGGTGAGCTGGTGGCGCGCACGTCTGAGTTTCCCGAACTCTTCGCCAATCTTTATCAAACCGGCGAGGTGAGCGGACAACTGGACGATTCCCTCCGCCGGCTCCATCAGCATTACCAGGAAGAGGGCTCGCGCAAGCTGCACATCTTTGCTCAATGGGTGCCGCGCCTGATCTACTTTGCCATTCTGCTGGCGATTGCCTATCAGATCGTCAGCTTCTGGAGCGGCTATTACAACAACGTCTTTCAGCAACTCAATCTCTGATTCCATCCCGGAAGAGAGGCTTCATGGAGGGCGAATCCACCACCGGCGATCTGTCTTCATTGTCCAGCATGCTGACGGCTTCATCGAGACCGGTAAAACACGCGCAGAGCCAAATCCGAGCAAGAAATATCCCGGTGTAAATCGAAATTCTGAGTTAGCCTTCGCGCATGACATCCTCCGAAATTCTTTCTGACGAAGCGCTACGTCAGCACGAATTTCCCGTCTCACGCGAAAAGATTTTTCTTGCCCACGCCGGTGTCGCACCGTTGCCGCGCCGGGTGGCTGACGCGGTTCGCGACTACGCCGAGCTTTGTACACAGGGCGACCAGGAAACACTGCTGCCGGCGCAGCAAATGCAGCATTCGCGCGCGCTCGCCGCCCGTCTGCTCAACGCGCGGCCGGACGAAATCGCCTTCGTCGGCCCGACTTCGCTCGCGCTCAGCTTCATCGCTGCCGGGCTGCCTTGGAGGAAGAACGACAACGTCCTCATTTATTTCGATGATTATCCCGCGAACGTCTATCCGTGGATGGCGCTGGCTGAGCGCGGCGTGGAAGTCCGCTTCCTGAGTACGAGTGAACCGGGCCGCCTGCGTCCGTTGGAAGTGATCGGCCAGGTGGACGAACAAACGCGGCTGGTTGCGCTGGCCTCATGCCATTTCGTGTCCGGCTACCGGATTGACCTGAACGCCATCGGCCAGGCGCTGCACGAACGCAATATCCTGTTCTGTGTTGATGCCATCCAAACGCTCGGCGCTTTCCCGACAACCGTCGAGCACATAGATTTTCTCGCGGCCGACGCGCACAAGTGGCTGCTCGGCCCATGCGCCGCCGGCATTCTCTACGTGCGAAAAGGGCTTCAGGACAATTTGCGTCCCGCGGCTTACGGCTGGCACAACGTACTTTGCCCCAACTACGTCGCTCAGGAGCAACTCGTCTTCCGTCCCGACGCTCGCCGCTACGAAGCCGGGACCCAAAACCTTCTCGGCCTCGTCGGGCTGAACGCGGCGATGGAACTGTTGTTGGAAATCGGCATCGACAACATCGCCGCCGAATTGTTGCGAAAGCGCGCGCTGCTGGTTCCCGCGCTGAAGAACAAAGGCTATTGCGTGCTGCACGCCGACGCGCCGCCCGCCAACGCCAGCGGCATCATCACGTTTTATCGCGAGGGCGCCGGCATGGCAGCGCTGTACGAAAAGCTCGAAGCCGCCAACATTATTGCTTCGCTCCGCTCCGACCGCAGCGGCCGCCAGCACCTTCGACTCTCCCCGCACTTCTACAACACCGATGCCGAGTTGCA
>WNFW01009759.1_pt1 | contig 11636 bp, 9 predicted proteins | sample 5400131 | NCBI WGS metagenome assembly WNFW01 (sample SAMN13153362, study PRJNA577476) | soil metagenome | isolation source: 20 cm soil or saprolite under grassland replicate 1 | place: USA:California | collected 2016-06-15
ATCCAAGCAGTTGCTGCCGGTCTACGACAAGCCGATGATCTATTACCCGTTGAGCACGCTGATGCTCGCCGATATCCGCGACATCCTCGTCATTTCCACGCCGGATGACACGCCGCGCTTCGAAAAGCTCCTCGGCAATGGCGCCTCCTGGGGCGTGAGTTTCAGCTACAAGATACAGCCGGAGCCGAAGGGAATCGCCCAAGCGTTCCTCGTCGGCGAGAAGTTCATCGGCACCGACACCTGCGCCTTGGTCCTCGGGGACAATGTTTTCTACGGCCACGATCTGCAACCGACATTCGGGCGGGCAGCGAAAAAATCCTCGGGTGCGACGGTATTCGCCTACCGGGTGCAGGACCCACAGCGCTACGGCGTGGTCGAGCTCGATGTGAAAGGCCGGGCCATCAGCATCGAGGAAAAGCCGGCGAAGCCCAAGTCGCACTATGCGGTGACGGGTCTGTATTTCTACGATAACCAAGTCGTGCGCATCGCGAAATCGCTCAAGCCGTCGGCGCGTGGGGAACTGGAGATCAGCGACGTCAATCGCCATTACCTCGAAGAGGGCATGCTTCACGTGGAAGCGCTGGGTCGGGGGCACGCGTGGCTCGACACCGGTACCTACGAATCGCTGCTCGAAGCCAGCCATTTCATCGAGACGCTGGAGCGAAGGCAGGGCCTGAAGATCGGCTGCCCTGAAGAGATCGCTTGGAACAAGAAGTGGATCAACGACGCGCAGCTCGAGGCGCTGGCGGCGCCGCTCAGGAATAGCGGTTACGGGAACTACCTGTTGTCGCTGCTGCGACGCGGCCCGCCCGACTAATGAAGGTTACGCCGACCGGGCTTCCTGACGTGTTGCTCATCGAGCCCCGCGTATTCGGCGATGCGCGCGGGTTTTTCTTCGAGAGCTGGAACGAACGAGAGTTCGAGCGCGCGGGAATCCGCGTTCGTTTCGTCCAGGACAACCACTCGCGCTCAGGACGAGGCGTGCTGCGCGGGCTGCATTATCAAATCCGCCAGCCGCAGGGCAAGCTCGTCCGCGTCGTCGCGGGCGAAATCTTTGATGTGGCTGCGGACATCCGCCGCAGCTCGCCCACTTTTGGCCGGTGGGAGGGCGTTCGCCTGAAATCCGAATCGAATAGAATGCTGTGGATTCCGGCGGGGTTTGCGCACGGTTTCTGCGTGCTGAGCGAATTTGCCGAAGTGCTGTACAAGGCTACGGATTACTACGCCCCCGAACATGAGCGCTGCATCCTCTGGAACGATCCGGAGCTTCACATCGATTGGCCCTTCCCCGCGCCCGCACTATCGGCCAAAGACGCTGCGGGCGCGCGGCTGCGGGATGCCGAAGTGTTTCAGTAAGGATTCTGCTTTCAGTGAAGATTCTGCTGACGGGAAAAAACGGGCAGGTCGGCCGGGAGCTCGCGCAAGCCCTTGCACCGCTCGGTGAAGTCATCGCAGTTGACCGTGAGGGTCTGGACCTCGCGGTTCCAGACCGGATCGTCTCGGTCGTTCGCTCGGTGCGGCCCGAAGTGCTCATCAATGCCGCAGCTTATACGGCGGTCGACCGCGCGGAAAGCGAACCGGACGCTGCCTACGCAATCAACGCCGCTGCGGTCGGTATCTTGGCCGACGAGGCGAAACGCGCCGATGCACTGCTCATCCACTATTCGACCGACTACGTCTTCGACGGAACGAAGGATGCGCCATATATCGAGGAGGACCGCCCTAATCCTCTCAACGCCTACGGCCGCAGCAAGCTCGCGGGAGAGCGGGCGATTCATGACATCGGCGGCGCTCATTTGATACTGCGCACGAGCTGGGTGTACTCGGCGCGGGGCAAGAATTTCCTTCTCACCATTCGGCGTTTGCTTCGGGAGAAAAAAGAAATACGCGTCGTATCCGATCAGATCGGAGCTCCGACCTCCGCCCGGGGGATCGCGGAAGCGACAGCAGAACTTCTCCGCCGTCATGGTACCGCCACGCTCGGAGATGCGCGCGGTATTTACCACGCTACGACCTCGGGTTCCACGTCCTGGCACGGGTTTGCAAGGGAGATCGCTCGGCTTGAACGGTCCGGTTCTCCGGTCCGCATCGTGCCGATCGCGTCGAGCGAGTATCCTGCGCCGGCGCAGCGACCCAAGAATTCCCGCCTATCCAACGAAAAACTGCTGCGCACCTTCGGCCTTGTGTTGCCGAAATGGGAGGCTTGCCTTGAGGCCTGCCATGCGACGCTGAAAGCGCGCGGCGGGCGGGAACATGGTGCAACACATGCGCAATGATGCGCAGGGATTGCCTCCGAAGAAATCCGTACCTCAAGTACCTTGGAATCATATTTCGTTCGTGACCCGTCACATCGAGCCGCAGGCCGATTAAGCGATGTCGATCGTCAGGCGCAATGTTATAGCCAATGTCGCCGGCCGGGGATGGACGGCACTGCTATCGCTGGCGGTTGTTCCCGTCTACATCCATTTTCTCGGCATCGAAGCCTACGGCCTGATCGGGTTTTTCCTGTCGTTGATGGCGGTGCTGTCGTTGCTCGACCTCGGGCTCGGTACGGCACTCAATCGCCAGTTCGCTCAGTATTCCGCGCAGCCCGACAAGGCGCGGGAAATGCGCGATTTGCTTCGTACCCTGGAGATCATATATTGGTTGATCGGTATCGCGATCGGCACGACGATGACCGTCTTGGCACCGGTCATTGCGGTCCACTGGATCAAGCCGCAGCACTTGACGGCGGAAACCGTTACGCAGGCAATGGCGATGATGGGTATCGCCGTTGCCTTCCAATGGCCGCGGGCCCTTTATATCGGCGGACTGATGGGCATGCAGAGACAGGTGGCCTCAAATCTGCTCTCCTCGATCACCGGAACCGCGAACAGCGTCGGCAGCGTCCTCGTTGTCTGGCTCGTTTCGCCCACCATTTACGCTTTCATCGCATGGTCCATGGCGGTCGGCTTGGTCGATTCGCTTCTGACGGGGCTGCTGCTGTGGCGATCCCTACCCATGGCATCCGCGCGTCCTGCTTTCAACAGGTATTTGCTGGCCGATATATGGCGTTTTGCGGCCGGCATGACCGGGATTTCGATCACGTCCGTTCTCCAGACCCAGCTCGACAAAATGATCCTGGTCAAGATTCTTTCGCTGGACGCGTTCGGCTACTATGCTCTAGCTTGGCGCGTGGCGGAGGGGATCCGCTATTTGGTAGGCCCGATATCTGCTGCATTTTTCCCGCGCTTTTCACAGTTCCTCCTGATGAATGACCAGCAGGAACTGAGGCGCTTCTATCATCGCGGCTGCCAGCTGATAGCCGTGGTGGTGCTGCCGCCGGCGGTCGTTCTGATGCTCTTTCCTTACGAGTTGTTGCTCTTGTGGACGCAGGATCGCTCGATCGCCGAAAACACGCATTTGGTGCTGAGCCTGCTGACGGCGGGCGCTGCCTTCAACGCGCTCGCGAGTTTGCCGTATGCGTTGCAGCTCGCTAGCGGTTGGACGCGGCTCTCTCTCGTATTCAACACTGTGTCTACCTTGGTGCTTGCTCCACTAGTCTATTTCATGTCGCTGAAATACGGCGGTGTCGGCGCAGCGATTGTATGGGTAATTATCAATGCCTCTTATGTCTTGGTGGGTCTATATCTGATGCACCGACGCTTGTTACTGGGCGAGTTATTGCGCTGGTACCGCGTGGACGTCGGGCAACCGCTGCTAGCAGCGGCAGCGGTAGCGGGTGTCTGGAAATGGCTGATGCCTTTCTCCGAGACTGTCTGGTGGAGCTTCCCCAATATGATTCTGGTTTCGGCCGCAACGTTCGCGGCCGCCACCATTGCAGCACCCGAAATTCGAACATTGGCGATACGATGGCTAATACCGAAACCAGGTTCCGTGAAATGATCGTGGCGCGTCTAATTTCAACCTGGTCGTAAATCTAAGACTTATGAAAACACTTATTCGGCTGGCGTACGGTGGCGTCTGCGATTTCGCCGGGATTGCGTTGCTACTCTACGTGATCGGCTTTGTCACCAATATCGGCGTCCCGAAGACCATTGATAGTGGGCCAAAAGCTCCGCTTCCGGTGGCCCTAGCCAACAATACCTTACTCATTCTTGTCCTCCTCCTCCACTACAGCGCCATGGCTCAACCATGGTTTAGGGGTTGGAGTTCGCGGGTTCCGCATTTCCCGCTGACACTTGAGCGTAGCTCCGATGTTCTTCTCGCCAGCCTGCCTTTGATTCTCCTCATTTGGTTATGGCAACCGGTACCAATGATTGTTTGGGATACGCGCAGCGCTTCAGTACAGGTCATCCTCCTTGCGCTATGCATTGCGGGGTGGATAACGGTGTTGTTGTTCGCGATTTCAGTTCGCCACGCCGAGTTCTTCAGGATTAAGCGCGAATTCATACAATTCCAGAGCCTGGGATTTGGAAGCATGAAATTTCTACCAAGTCCGGTCTATCGTTTTGCGGCACGTCTAGTGACGGCGGGCATGCTGGTTGCAATCTGGGTGACTCCCACTATGACTGTGGGACACCTCTGGTTGGCTTTGAGCATTAGCGCGTGTCTACTGCTAGCTGCCAATTTTCCAAATGCAGAGAAGACCTGTGAACTCGCTGCGGCGATGCATGCCATGGGCAAGTCAAACGAAGCTCGAGAATTCCTAGTCGACGTTATCTTTCGGAATCCCGGGCACGTTAGGGCACAGAGTCAACTCGCGCGCATATTGAAATTGGATGCCCGCTTGGCTTCTGACGAAGCCAAAAGAGAGAACGAGGAGAGGCGGGCACTTATTGAGGCCGCGCGCGCCTCATTGGAGAATGACCCCTTTTTCAAACCGTCCCGATTCTGGGATCAAATTTGCGCCAAACACGAACAGATATTGGATCAGCTGGGCATCGATAATTTTAAGCGTTCAGTTACACACCAATACCAAAATTGGCTCATCCACAGCAACCAAGATATCCAATGGCGCCGGTTACGTGAAATATGGAAGGCCAATGGCACATGGCAGCCGGTACTAAACACTGTAGAGGTGGCCGACGACGCTGGATGGAACTTGGATCCTCCCTTTTACCCATTGAGCTCCCCGTCCTCAATGGCGATTTACAAGCTGGCGGTCGGGATACTGTGGGAACACGCCTTAGCGAGGGACCACCTTGGTTTTCTGAAAAATTTTGAGGAATCGACGGTTGGAAACCCGATACGCATTCGTCGCGACGCTTGCCTCATTTCTCAAGACGCTGCTCACTCCGCTCGAGAGCTCAATATCCTTTTCCGCGAGGCGGGCATCACCCGCGATCAATCGCTCACCTTCGCTGAACTCGGGGCGGGTCATGGAAGATTGGCAGAGATGATTGGACGTTTTACGAACTCTCGTTACCTGATCTTCGACATTCCGCCCGCACTGGCCGTCTCGCAGTGGTATGTGCAACAGCTTTTTCCCAATGAGCGTACCTTTCAGTTCCGTGAGTTCTCGTCATGGGATGAAATCAAAAACGAAGTTGATTCCTGTCGCTTCGCATTCTTCACTCCAAACCAAATCAAATATCTTTCGCATAGGAGCGTCGACGTTTTCATTAATTTTTGTTCCCTCATGGAGATGAGACGCGAACAAATCTCGTGGTTTCTAGATCGGATCGGTCAGATTACCCGACGCAGTTTCATGTCGAAACAATATTACGCGTGGAACAATATTGTGGATGGAATCGTCGTAACGAAAAGCGACCTCGCAATGAAGGCGAACTTCGAGCTCGTATATGACAAGCCCGATGAGATAAACGAAGATCTCTTCGTCCAATTGTGGACACGGCGGGAGCTATAGCCAAATCTGTATGACAGTTTCAGTACTTCGGACACACGCTCAGATTGCCGAGGCGCGCGTAAATCTCGTATCGCGTGGTCTTGCGTGGCGGACAAACTGGCTCAGAAAAGTGTTGCGGAGAACCAGACTGCTTTCTACGGAGCAAGAAATTGGCGACATTGTGAAGAGCTGGGACGTGTTGAAAACGGTGGAGTTCGCGGAAAAACACATAAAGAAGCACGAAGCAGTGCTGGACATCGGCGCGTTTGCGTCTGAAATGCCGATCGTCCTGCACCGGCTTGGTTTCATGGATCTGAGTGGAATAGACTTGAATCCAGCAATCATGGCAATGCCCTATCAGGACCGAATCCACTACAGAATCGGCGATTTCCTGAAGACACCATTTGCCAGCTCCTCCTTCGCGCTCATCACCGCCATATCCGTCATTGAACACGGCTATCGCGCCGACGAATTGCTGACAGAGATCAGCAGGCTTCTCAAGCCGTCGGGATACTTCGCTGCTTCGTTTGATTACTGGCCTGAGAAAATTGACACCGAGGGGGTCCAGATTTTCGGTCTCGATTGGCGCATATTCTCGAAAAGCGAAGTCGAGGACCTGATACGCGTCGCTAAATCGCATGGTTTGAGGGTACACGGCAACATAGATCTCAGGGCGGATCAAAAACCGATCCACTGTTTCGATCGCAGTTACACTTTCGCGTGGCTGGTGCTCCAGAAGTCGGATTGACGCGTGGCATCACCGGGTGACCGCCGATCAACAAGTCAAGCTTTCTGGCTCCGCCTTGATCAAGGTCCTCCTGGTCACCGGATCCTATCCGCCCATGCGCTGCGGGGTGGGGGATTACACGGCCGGGCTCGCCCGGGCCCTGAGGGATTCGGGCAAGGCGCGCGTCGCAGTTTTGATAGGCGAGGACGGGGAGGAGGACGCCGGCATCGAGATGATTCGGATCCGAGGATGGAGCTTGCGCAACGCCCTCGGTGCGCTGCGGGCCGTGGTCAAATGGAAGCCGGACGTCGTGCACCTGCGCTCCTGCGGCTGGCGCACGTCCGCGTCGTACAGACCTGGCACGAGATCATGCCGATGGGGCGGCGTAGCCTTCCCCTTTGCTTTACAGCGGGCGCAGTAGTCGTCGTTCGCCCCAACTACATCGAATCAACGGCCGGCTGGTGTCGCCGATTTCTGGCAAAGCGACGGATAGTCTTCGTCCCCAGCGCACCGTCGATTCCGCGCGCGGGCCTCGCCGAAAACGAGCGGGCCCGGCTGCACGCCGAATTGGCGGCGGGACAGGATCGGGTTGTGTCGTATTTCGGCTTCGCTTATCCGCACAAGGGAATCGAGGCCCTGTTCGAGGTTGCCGATCCCCGGAGAGATCGGCTGGTCCTGATTTGCGACCTGCGGGAGGGCGATCCCTATCACCGGCTAATTCTCGACAGATGCAGAAACGCGCCATGGGACGGGAAAGCTTCGGTCACGGGTTTCCTGCCCGCCGAGGAGATCGCGAGCGTATTGTCCGCATCCGACGCGGTGGTCCTGCCTTTCACCGGAGGGGGCGGTGACTGGAACAGCTCTCTGCAGGCCGCCGCCATTCAGGGAGTATTCGTGGTGACGACGTCCTCGACGGCGCGAGGCTACGATGCAAAACACAATGTCCACTATTGTCCGCCCGGAGATACCGCGTGCATGCGCTCCGCGCTCGAGTCCGGGATAGGGCGTCGGATCGAGCCCGCGGGCGAGGCAAATCGTGAATGGGCGAGAATCGCCGGGGCGCATCTCCGCGTTTACGGCGAATTGCTCGCCCCTGCGTCGCACTACCCATGAACCCTCCGCGCCTGTCGATTTGCATTGCGACGAGAAACCGAGCCAGGCTCATCGGCGAGGCGCTCGAGCACGTAGGCAGACAATTGACTGCAGAGACCGAAGTCGTGGTCGTAGACGGAGCGTCTACCGACAACACGGCCGAAATCGTCAAAGCCAAGCGGCTCCGCTTCCCCCAGATCCGCTATTGTCCCCAGTCCTCGAACTCCGGAATCGACGGCGATTTCGACAGGGCGGTCGAGCTCGCCGGCGGAGATTATTGCTGGCCGATGTCCGATGACGATCTTCTAGCCGACGACGCAGTGAAACGCGTCCTCGGATTGCTCAAGACGAATCCGGAGGTACTGATCGTCGACGTCGAGGTCTGGTCGGACGATTTCGGCAAAATCCTGATCGAGCGCAGATTGCCGTTCAGCGGGGAGCGACGGTACGGGGCGCGCGACCTTGAAAAGCTGTTCGTGGAGTGCGCCCAGCATCTGACATACATCGGCGGGGCCATCGTGCGCCGCGCCGCCTGGATGGCCAGACAAAGACGCCCCTACTACGGAACGGAATTCATTCACTTCGGAGTAATCTTCCAGGCGCCCCCGCCCGGTGCTGTCGTGGCCACCGGCGAGCCCCTGGTAAGGCTTCGGTACGGCGTCGCCAGCTGGACGTCCCGTTCTTTCAAGGTATGGATGTTCACATGGCCGGCGCTCGTGTGGTCGTTTTCGCACATTTCGGAAGCGGCGCGCGCGAAAGTGACCCCACGCGAGCCTTGGCGCAGCCTGGGCACTTTGCTCCTGTTGCGCGCCAAGGGCTGGTATTCGTGGAAGGAGTACCAGGCTTGCATCCGCCCCGCGCTGCACTCCTGGCGTTCGCGCTGGCTCCCCGCGATGGTGGCGCTCGCGCCCGGGCGGTTATTGAATCTGCTGGCGCTTGTCTATGGGTTCTTGTTTGCGCGCTCGCGCAAAGGGGGCCTCTACGATCTCCGCCACAGCCGCTACTATGTCTGGGGGCGGCCGCATGAGTGAACGCGATACGAAGACGGCCCTGATAACCGGGGTGCTCGGCCAGGACGGTTCCTATCTCGCGGAATTGCTGGCTGCGAAGGGCTATCGAGTCATCGGCACGTCCCATCGCGGCGCACTGAGGACCCGGCTTGCAGGTGCAGCAAGAGAGATCGAAGTGCTGGGGCTGGATCTTGCGGACGGCGAGGCGATCCGCGCACTGGTCAAGCGATACCGGCCCGATCATCTCTACAACCTCGCGGCGCGCGCATCGAGCGCCGAGCTTTTCGACGATGTCGTGGCCACAACCCGAATCAACGGGCTCGCTGTCGTTCACTTGCTCGAGGCGATACGGACCGAGTCCGCGCGGACGCGCTTGTGCCAGGCTTCAAGCAGCGAGGTGTTCGCCAAGGCGGCGCGGTCGCCGCAAGACGAGCTGACTCCCCTGCGACCGCGCAATGCGTATGGCGCGGCGAAGGTGCTGGCCCAGAACATGGTCGAAGCCTACCGCGAACGCTACGGCTTATTCGCGTGCACCGCGGTGCTGTTCAACCACGAAAGCCCCAGGCGAGGGCTGGATTACGTGACGCGCAAAATCACCTCGACCGCGGCCCGAATCAAGGCTGGGCTGGAAGACTCGCTGGTTCTGGGAAACCTCGACGGGCGAAGAGACTGGAGCTTTGCCGGAGACGTTGTACATGCGATGTGGCTGATGCTCGAACAGCCCGAGCCCGGCGACTTCGTGCTGGCGAGCGGCGAAACGCATTCCGTGAATGAACTGTGCGAGCTCGCGTTTGGCCGTCTGGGCCTCGATTACCGGAAGCACGTCGTGGTCGATCCTCGCCAGGAGCGCGAAGCGGATGCCGTCGAATTGCGCGGCGATTCCGGAAAGGCTCGTCTGCAGCTGGGGTGGCGGCCCGCGATCGGTTTCAAGGAGCTCGTCTACATGATGGTCGACGCCGACTACGAGGCTCTTTCGCCCAGCCGGGTTCCAGATGAAAATCCGTCCCCCAAGGGGCGCACTCGTGCATAGGGCGGTGAAGCGCTGCCGTATCTGCGGAAACGGCAAGTTCCTCGAGGTGCTCGATCTGGGTGTGCAAGCTCTCACGGGGGTCTTCCCAGCGACCCGGGAGCAGGCTGTGACCGAAGGGCCGTTGAAGCTCGTCAAGTGCACGGGTGAGGCCGGTTGCTGCGGACTGCTTCAGCTCGCCCATTCCTACGACCACGACGAGATGTACGGAAGCAACTACGGATACCGGTCCGGGCTCAATCAGAGCATGGTCCAGCATCTCCACGGGAAGATAAGAAAAATACTCGGGCTCGCCGATTTGTCCGGACATCCGGTCGTTTTGGACATCGGCAGCAATGATGGCACTACCCTGAGCGCGTATTCCACGACGCATTGCGACCTCGTCGGCATCGACCCGACCGCGGACAAATTCCGCCGCTACTATCCCGACAAGGTCACGGTCGTTCCGGAGTTCTTCTCCGCAGCGACCTACCTGAACGCCGCGCGGGGACGCAAGGCGCGGATTGTCACCTCGTTTTCCATGTTCTACGACCTGGAAGACCCGCTCGCATTCATGAGAGAGGTGGTCGAAATACTCGAGGACAACGGCCTGTGGGTATTCGAGCAGAGCTACATGCCGTTGATGCTCGAACGGAATTCCTACGATACCGTTTGCCACGAGCACCTGGAGTACTACGCGCTCGCGCAGGTCAAATGGATGTCCGATCGGGTCGGGCTGCGGATCGTGGACGTGGAATTCAATGAAACGAACGGGGGCAGCTTTTCCGTGGCGGCCGCGAAGATTTCCTCGAACTACCCCGAGTTCCCGCGATTGCAAAAGCTTCTCGACGGGGAAAGACGGGCCGGCCTTGACGGTCCGGAACCGTACCGGGCGTTCGCCGCCCGTGCGGCAGCCAGCCGGGAAGAATTGCGCTCCTTTTTCTCGCGGGCGAGCGCAAGCGGCCAGCGCATCGCCGGCCTGGGGGCTTCGACCAAGGGCAACGTTCTGCTGCAGTATTGCGGCTTGTCGGATCGCGAGCTCTACGCGATCGGGGAGGTGAACGAAGACAAATTCGGCTGCTTCACGCCCGGCTCGCTGATCCCGATCCGGCCGGAGCGGGAGCTGCTCGCGGACGAGCCGGATTTTTTCCTGGTCCTGCCGTGGCACTTTCGGGATTTTTTTCTCCGCAAATACAAACCGGAGAAAGCCACGCTTGTATTTCCGCTTCCGAAGCTGGACGTGGTGCCGCGTTCACCTTGAGATGATCGCAGAACGCACCGAAACGCCGAGCCAAATGGACTCTCCAAGCATCGACGTCCTGCTCGCCACTTACAACGGAGCGCGCTATCTTCGGCCCCAAATCGAATCTGTACTGAATCAGAAAGAGGTGTCGTTTCGCGTTCTCGTGCGAGACGACGGGTCCGTGGACGATACACCCGCCGTCATCGAACACTACAAGCGCTTGAGGCCCGAGTGCATCGTTCACCTGGGCGGCTCGGACAATCTTGGCGTGATCGGGAATTTCGCCCACTTGCTCGGAGAGGCAACCGCTCCGTACGTCGCTCTGTGCGACCAGGATGACATCTGGGAGCCGCACAAGTTGCGCATTCTGCTGGAAACGATGCACGACCTGGAAGAACGCCATGGGATCGATACGCCCTTGCTCGTCCACTGCGACCTCAGGGTGGTGGACGACGCGCTTCGGGAGCGGCATTCCTCGTACTGGCGTTTCGCAGGCGTCTACCCCAGCCGCTCGAGCCTGCCGCGGCTGCTGCTCAAAAACACCATTGCGGGCTGCGCGTCCCTGGCAAACAAAGCTCTCGTCCGGTTGGCGCTGCCCGTACCGCGCGCAGCGCTGATGCACGACTACTGGCTTGCTTTGGTGGCCTGCGCTGCGGGACATGTCGGCGCGGTGGAGGAACCGCTTATGCTTTATCGTCAACACGAGCGCAATACGATTGGGGCTCGCCCTTACAACTGGAGGTCCTTCGTCGACCGCATCGCCGATGGCC
>WNFW01010440.1_pt1 | contig 11634 bp, 8 predicted proteins | sample 5400131 | NCBI WGS metagenome assembly WNFW01 (sample SAMN13153362, study PRJNA577476) | soil metagenome | isolation source: 20 cm soil or saprolite under grassland replicate 1 | place: USA:California | collected 2016-06-15
TTAGCCAATTGGATGAGCGACTTCACCTCCTCGGCCGTAAGCGCGAAAGGTTTTTCCAGATAAACATGGCTTCCCGCCTCGAGACATTGTCTGGCCAGCGAGAAATGACTTTGTGGCGGAGTTGTAATGTGAACGACGTCCGGGGTCGCCGCTTGCAGCATTTCTTGCAAATCGGAAAAGCATTCAGAGATGCCAAAGCGGCCCCCCAGTTGCTTCGCCATGAGCAGTTCCCGATCGCAAAGGGAAACAATTTCGCAATCCGGGATCCGATGGCTGGCCTGCACATGTTGATCGGCAACCTTGCCGCAACCGATTATCGCGATGCGCAGCGGCCGAATGTTGATAGGTGATAGTTGAGAGTTGATAGTTGGGACAGAAATCAGTTGAGAGTTGATCGTTGATTGTTGAGAGTTTGAGACATCGGCTGACATCTGCCCTCCCGTCGGGGCGTAGGCCCCTCTGGGCCGGAGGCTGTCCTCTGTCGTCCGCGCTATCCGCGTTATCCGCGGTTAGAATCAGATTCAAACTGCTGGAGAAACAACGCCATCGCGTCTTCCATGTTCACCCTCGGTTTCCATCCTAATAGATCGTGAAGTTTTTGATTGGAATAACGGTTATCTTTCCACTCGGCCGCACAACGGCGACGATTGAACACCGGCGGAAGCTGACCCTTAGACCAGTTCGAGTATTTCTCCCAAAGAAGACTTAGCGTGTAAGCGACAGAATACGGAATCCGGACGGAAAATTGCCTGTCCTTCTTCTTGTATTCTCTTAGAAATTGTCCGCTGGTGAGAAGGTCGTCATCTACAACATTGAAAACCTCTCCCTCGACACCGGGCGTGAGACCAGCGAGCACGATGGCCTCCGCACAGTTGTCGACAAAGGTCAGCGGCAAGATGTGTGATCCGTCTATCTGGATAAAAAATCCGAAGGTATTAATCCCGACGCGGCCGTTTAGCTCTGTCTTACCTGGTCCGAAGACATATCCCGGACGGAGAATGACATAAGGCAGCTTATATTTCTCACCATACTCTCTGACGAGTTCCTCTTGTTTGAGTTTTCCAAAACCATAAGCATCAAATCGTTTCTGAGGTGCATCCTCTAGTGGACAGCTCTCATCCAGGAGGGCGCCGCGTCTCAGGCCCAAGTTCGAATAGACGGCAAACGAACTGATATTCACAAAGCGCTTGGGCTCTCCGAACTGGAGAAATGCATCCATCAGGTTACGAGTAGCCAGCGCCGAATTCATAAATGCGCCGGCAAAGGATTTTTCCATGCCGGCGGCGAGATGATAAATGATTGAAACGCCTTCGGCTGCCTTTCGACAATCGTCCTCTGAAAGGAGATTGCCGGTAACCAATTCTACATCCCTGTCCGGAAATCGTCTTATCAGCTTCTTTAAACACGCCAAGCGACTGGACGGCCGAACAAAGCAGCGGAGATTGGCAAATCTATATTCGAGGAGCTTCTCGACCACTTTTGAGCCGATAAAACCGTTGGATCCTGTGACTAGGATGCGATCACCAGGCAAGGCGATATATTCCGAACTCATCCCTCGAGCCTACTTCAGCTTTCAGGTTCTGGCGGGTGCTCCTGCAACCGCGGCGATCTTTAATCGTTGTCCCCCGAAATGTCTCGGTGCCTAATCTGGAACAGGAACGGTTACGGTCCCGTAACCCGGAGATTTGAGGGCGCGGGAGGTGTCGGCGTTGCTCCGCTTACCAAAGGATGCGGATAGGTGTAAGGTTGATAGTATTGTGTCCAGGTATTGGTTGCCGTGCAAACGTAGAACGTCTTCGTATCCGTGGCCCAATAGCCAACCCCAGGTGGGTTGCTTCCTCCAGCGATATCCGTTCCTGCCGAACACTGCGTTGGCCGCTGCGCGAACGTTCCTACGCCAACGCCGGTTGTCAACGGATTCCCAGGCGTCCATCCCGTATTTTGGTTGTAATAATCCCGGTTTGCTTGAATGGCCGGACTAGCGCTTCCGAGGGTATTTACGTGTGCTCTGCTAGGAGTGTATATATCGTTCCATGAATATACTGGCTCTAAAGCTTGATGCGGCCAAGCTGGTTTCCCCGTAACGCTATTGATGGTGTTCGCCGCAGTTGTGCCTGTAAGTAAATCACACTTTCCACGGCCTTGTTGGTCGATCAGGACCAATGCCTTGTGGATTTGGTATTGGTTGTTAGCTGCCCAAACCGCGTAACGTGAATCTCCCATATAAACAGCCATCGTCAGGCTGTTGGACGTGTTGGCCAGAATCAAACCAACTTGACTATCAGAAAGTCGCCTGGCGGTAAAACCCACCCACTGATTTGTTGCCCAACTTTTGGTAGCGTCCGTCAAGGTATCAACTGTTGTTCCAAGTCCGGGAGCCGGACTCGTGCCACTTGTCACGGTTCCGCTATCGTACAGTCCATGGGCATCGTTAAAGTCCCAGGGACTATCCCCGCTGCCTCCGCCCCACGGAACAGCAGTAGTCGAAGTAGTAAAGTAGCCTCCGGAGATCGGCACAAGCGGCCCCCAACTAAAGAATGACCGGAACGTTTGATTCGGCATCCCTATAGGTGGCTGGACTCCGTCAAAGGTGTTATCATGTGTAAGCAAACAGCCCGAGCGAATACCGCCAACTTGATGGGCTGCGGCGTTATGGAAATCGTTGTTATACATTTCCAGAGCCCTGCCTCCACGATAGCGACCACCCTCCGTTCCGTGATTTGCTATCTCAATATCGTAGCAATGATTGTAACGCCACACATAACGGCAACCGAACGTTCCGTCGGTAATGCCTATAAGTCCATTAATCGGAGTATGAGCGTTACTGACGTAGTTATCTTCGCAGAAAAAGAAGTTCGCCCCGCCGAAATTCGTTGGGCTAGCCCATACACCGTCACCATTTATATCGGTGCTGGTAGTTCCATTATTAAATACAAATGACCCTCCGAAAAAGCTTCCCATCTCCATAACGTTGTGGTCGGCCACTCCCGCGCACGTGCCGTAAACCGCAATTAGCGGTGATTGCGCTATGTTCGGTCGAAAATGGCAATGATCCAACCTCATTCCAGTGCCGTTACCGGCCATTCTAATCATGCCATTGCCAGCGCCAGTGGTATTCAGAGGCGCGAAAGTAAACCCGGTAATGCGATACGCTTTACTGCCACTGGTAGCAACTGTGATTAACGCTGCATTGGGGCGAGTCACGTTATCCTGTATGATCGTACTGTCGACGGCAGTGCCAGCAACCGAATTAGTCGTGGTCTGTCCTATCAGGCTAATGCCCTTGGTGATGGTAAGAGTGCTGGTCCAAGCTGCCGTTCCAGCTGGCACGATTACGGTGTCGCCGTCTACGGCGACGGCTACGGCCGTGGCAACATCAATTTGAGAAGGGCTGGCCGCGTTAATGATTTTCGCTTGCGCCGCGCCAGAAGCGGCGAAAAGCAACGCGGCGAGGACCAAACTCAGCTTCCTGCCTCTCCGAGCTGTCGCTCGACGAGCAGAAGCCGGAAGGCTATACCGCCCGGAGGGAACCGCATAATTCGACTGCGGCCGAAACGGCGAATCGGAGTCGGAAGGTTGGCGGCGTCCCGCCCGGCCGGCAGCGTCACAACGCGCATCCAATTGAGCCGGAAGCCGTATCTGAATCTCCGTTGCCGTTTGTCCGAGACCAGCGCAATTGACAAGATATACCATATTCGCCATATTCATTTGAGGGCAAGATCTGTGCCAAAAACGACGCCCGCGTTAGGATTCTCCTTCGGCATACGCGAATTCCCTGCTCTCTTCTGATCTCGCAACCCCGACAGATGATTGCGCAGTCGTGAGGTGAGTTCGTGGGTAGTCCATAGCAATGATATAGAAAACAAACCAGACAGGATGCAGCATTTTGAAGGCTCCTTCCGTCCAGTTGTACAGTACTACTGCCGCGAGGAAGCCCAATCGATATCGCCCCCATTCAAAATTTCGAAAAAGCTCCCGACGTATTTTCCAGAAAGTAGCGACGATCCATCCTATCAGGATGAAGAGTCCAACCAGCCCCAAGTTCAAATAGGTTTCCAAATAGCCATTATGAGCCTGGTTTGGTGCGAACCAGTCAATCTCTTCCATTCGTTGTCGCCTTTCTCCCAACCAGAAGCTTTCGAACCCCGTGCCAAGGATGGGATTGGTCTGAAATTCTAGAACCTGCCTCCAGAGCTCTGTTCTTCCCGACAGGGTCGACTCCCTACCCAGAGCCTCGGAAACCCGTCCTGAAATCCCAAATGTCAGGTCTGCTGCGGCATAGAGAACTACTACTGCTAACAGGTACGTTCCAATAAAATTCTTATTTATAGAACGGATCCCGACAAACACGACCATCAGTGCCCCGATAAACAGACATATGACAGATGTGGCACTGTGCGACTGTGAAAAAAGCCACCAGATGCTGATCAGGAACCCGGCGATCAGCCGAAGCTCATTTCGTCTCCAAGTGTTCCGCTCCGTTCGCCAGGTTTGCAGCCAATGCCAAAAGAAAAAGAAACCCAGGATCAGACAATCTGCACCCAACAGGTTCTTGCCTATCGCGATGCCGTTGTTGGCCGGCAAGCCGCTCCACTCCTCGAAGGATCGACCCCATTGAGGATAGTATTTGATGAAGAGAATGGAAACCGGGACGACCACATAGGCGCATCGCTTCATCAACCGTCTCAGCGCTTCCTCGGGATCCGGTTCCGTAAGGACGATGAGCGCCATGATTGGATTACCAAGAATTTTGATCCACCGCTTGAGAGCCACGAAGGGAAAATCAGACCAGGCGATGGAAATGAAACAATAGAGCAAGAAAGCGATGAGCCAACCGTCGTTCCGAATGATTTCCGAAAGACGGATTTGCCTCTTATTAAGGACATAAAAGCCCGCCGCAATCAGGACAAAGTAAAACCAAGCATCCAGCGGACTTCCCTCTTCCACTGATGTCCCGCCAGCCACGGGCAGGCCGAAGATGTTGAGCCATTGGGAAAGGCCTCTTGAGCAAGTGATCATCAGCCAAATAAGTGGGAGCCAGAGCGCGCCGCTGACATCGGGGTTTTCCCGAATGTCTCGCCGGAAAAGGAAGACAATGAAGGCAACTGTGAGAAGCGCCGCGACGATTGGAGGGGTGTGGATGCCCATGATTAGCTTCCGAAAAGTAGTTAAATCGTTAAAAGGTTAAAACAGCGCCGAGCACCGACATCAGCCTCCGAGGGCAGATGAGGGCTTGAATCAAACCAATGCGTAACCGCCAATCTCGAGGCGCTGCAACATCGCCTGGAATTGGTTGCTCATTAGATAGTCCGATTCCATCCGGACGATCGGATGAGTCATCAGCTCAACATTGTTTGACGTCGCCAGTGTTGCCACTCGATCTAATTTCTTCCCCTGAAGGCACTGCGTTAGATCAAAGAAATAATCCGGGAGCTGGTATCTCCTGGAGAGCCAGCGATCAACAAGCGCTCGATAAGCTCTGTTAAGGGGACTCTTTTCGCCGGGCCAGAATGAGAAATTCCGGCGAATTTTCATACCAGCTGGAATTATTTTGCTCAGAAGGATGTTGGCGCAAAGATGCAGGTGATGATGTCCGTCGATGTGTGACGGCGGTTTGCCATACAGCCGGACGAATTCCCGAGCCTGTGCTTCGTATGAAAAGGCGAATTCTTGCCGCAAGATAGGATTATATAAAAGCTGCGCGTACTTGTTCCCCATGAGATAGCGGACAGTCCTTCCATGATACTCTGCCAGTTCAGCGGGAGAATTTCCTCCCGTGAAAGGCTCGTCAAAGTTGAGATGCAATCCCACATCCAAGTCATTTTGTTTGGCCAGCTTGGCAGCGCGCTCGGAATCCTCCATGAACATCATCGCGCTGACAGACGTGACTCTCCCTTTCTGATAACATCCGAGTGCGGCATCAGTCTCGGTCGCCGATCGCCCAAAATCGTCGGCGTTGATTATCAACATAGCTCAAGGATGTCGATCCAGAGCAAGCAGCCGTCTTGTCTAGCTGCCAATGGGTTCACCAGGTCGGAAAAAGTTTTGGAGCGAGAAAGGGTCGAACTTCCGTCTTCACGCTTTAACTCTTTAATACTTTAACGAATTAACGGTCCTCTGAGTCACCCGCCTACGTCCCGCAGTCGCGGGACTACGGCGTGGCAGGAAGACGACGCAGCAGTCGCGCCGGATTTCCGGCGTAAACACCAGACTCGGTGATATCTTTGGTCACAACGGCCCCGGCTCCGACGACTGCTCGGTCACAGATAGTGACTGGGAGGATGGTGGCGTTGGTTCCAACACTTACCCGATTGCCGATGGACGTATTGCGCCAGTCTTCGCGTTTTGCGGCAGGACCTCCCGAATCGAAGAGGTCGTTAATAAACATCACTCCATGGGAAACGAAGCAGTCGTCCCCAATCGATACGAGCTCGCAGATAAACGCATGGGACTGAATCCTGCACCGCTTGCCGATGACAACTCCCTTTTGTATTTCCACGAACGGTCCGATGAAGCTATTGTCACCTATTTCGCAGCCATAAAGGTTGACCGGCTGGACGACCGTAACGCTTTTACCAAACGTTACGTCAACAATCCCGGCTTGCCGCATTACTGCCAGCAGCGTTTCATATGCAGTCGCTGGTCTGAGTCCGGTTTTCTCAACGCCAAATCGTCCTCAGCCTACAATGAACTTGCCCTAGCAGGCGCTTCAAGCCAACGCCGTTAGCCTCCTGCATCGCATTTTCTCCACCAATGATTCCAGCCTAGCGAAGGAACGATCGATTTCCTTCGAAGGCGCTTCGGTCACCAGCAAATCCCTTCGTACTGCTTTGGCCTCTCAGCGGATCGGTCGAAAGCTCGCACCAAGTCAATGACGGTTCGTCCATCTGCGAACTTTGTAAGAGCCTCCCGAATCGGAGGCGTCTTTTTGCTGGCAACTACCACGTCGCTGCCCTCGATGACTTCTTGAGGAGAGGAGACCATCAAGGAGGAAATGTGGGGTATTGTCTCTTCGATATAACGCTTATTTGCTCCTACCAGCTTTGCGAGAGCGACTTCCTCATCGTAAATGACCACTTTGTAACCCTTCCCGATCAGCGTCTCAATTAGAAGCACAATCGGACTTTCCCGGAGATCATCTGTGCCGGCTTTAAAGCTTAACCCGAGTACTCCTACTCGTCGTTTTTCCGTTCGGCGGACGAGGTTGAACGCCAGTTCCAACTGCCGGAAGCTCGACGTCAACTTGTTTGGCTTGGTAAAGAATTGCTCGTAGATCTTTTGGCAGACACGATCCGCCGAAGGCGAAACCCGGTTTTAAGTAATAAGGCGAGAGATTCAGTTTGTAATCTTTGCAGAAGATTTCCATCACCTTGTGGCTATCAATGCCTAAGGCTTTGCACAAATTACCGATTTCGTTCGCAAACGAGATTTTTACGGCATGAAATGCGTTGCAAGAATATTTGATCATTTCGGCAACACGAATAGTGGTGCGCTGGACCGGCGCCGGTAGGTCCGAATAGAGCATACTGACTTTGTCTGCCGATTGATCGTCCAACGCCCCAACAATCGTGAATGGAGGATTTTGGAAATCGTGAACAGCGGTTGTTTCGCGCATGAACTCCGGATTCATACAAAGCCCGAAATCGCGGCAGACCTTCTTTCCGGAAGTCTCTTCGAGCAATGGCAACACCGTGCCTTCAATAGTTCCAGGGAGCACCGTGCTCCGAATCGCAATCACCGGGAATGGGTTGCAAACACGTAGCAATTCGCCGATCGAAGCAATGACGCGGCAGACTTGAGCCAGTCCAAGGCTGCCATTTTCGTTGCTCGGCGTTCCTACGCAAACCAATGCGATGTCGCCGAGCGTGTGAGCGTTCGTCAGCGCGCGTAATCGTCCGGCCGTGACGACGCGTTCAATGATTTCGGAGAGCCCCGGCTCGATGATGGGAGATTTGCCGGTGTTAAGAAGACTGACTTTGCTCTCATCCAGATCCACCCCGGTCACGTTATGGCCACGGTCGGCTAGGCAGGCAGCGGTGACACAGCCGACATACCCCATTCCCAAGATCGTGACGTCCATATTCGACTAATCCTTAGCTCGAAATCCCGAAGCGCGGGAACCGACTCGCTTGTCGCGGCTCGGGTCGGTGCACAACGCCTGATAAGCCGCCAATAAATTCCGACCGGTAACGGACCATTGAAGGTCATTTTGGACCCGTTCGCGACCGCGCGCGCCTAGTTTCCGTCTGAGTTCCGGATCGTCCATCAGCAGCATAATTGCGCGTGCAAATGCCAGTTCATCGTTTGGAGGAACAAAGATGGCGGCGTCCTGCGCGGAAAATCTGGTCTCTTTAAGGTCGAAGCTAACTATCGGCTTACGGTGCGCCATGTACTCCATGACTTTGATCCAGGTGGACACGTTATTAAGCGGACTCGAAGGATCGGGGTCAACACAGATATCGGCGGCGGCGAGGTTCTCCAACAGCTCTCGATCGGGAATGAATCCTGTGAATTCTATGCACCCATTGAGACGAAGCTGGCCGGCTAAACACCGCAAATCGGGCAACGAGTCACCGTCTCCGATGATGAGGCAATAAAAGTCATGCCTCTGTAAATCGTTTTGCAGCCGATTCAGCGCTCGAAGCAAATAGTCAACGCCATCCTGCGGATTGAGACTACCAACATAACAGAGGATCGTCTTATTCAACCGACGCAGGCGTTCGGAAGGAGACTTCGACTCCATTCGTTCGTCACTTGGCCCGTTCCGCACGATGAAAATACGATCTGGCTGCAGCCCCCCGCGGCCGATCTCGATCTGTTTGTAGCTCTCATTGGTCGCAATCGTCACGTCGGCTAGTTTGAGACTGCACCACTCAAACGCTCGCAAAAGAGCGGTGTATATTCCAGGCTCGGCCGAATAGCGAGATTGATATAATTCCGGGCATAAATCGTGATGATCGAAAACGAACCTTTTGCCGAGCAACTTGAAGGGTAAGGCGACGAGGAAAAGTGTGTCAGGGGGGTTGTGCGCGTGAATAACATCGAAACCCGATCTCACGAAAATGCGCGCGCAGTGGATGAAGCACGCAATTGTGAAATAGAAGTATTCGACCAGATATCCGACAAGAGAGCGAAACCGCAGCCAAAAGAGTGAGAGGCGGCTCCTTTCCCCAGATGGTGTTTTCCGAAAGAGCTCAAAACGCGAGATGCGATGCACGTTAACGCCATCGACCTTCTCCTGACGGGATTGGCCCGCTTTTCGGTAGCAAACGACCGTTACATCACAACCGGCGGATCTAAGTAGCAGTGCCTCGTTTCTGACACGGGTATCTTGCGGGAAATAGTTTTCGACCAACATCACAACGCGCGCCGCTAATCGCAATGGCTTGGTCGGCGGCGTGAGTTTATCCGATCCAGCGCGTGACCGAATCGCGTGAGCATCGTTGGACCCGTTCACAGCCATCGCCCGTTCTAGGCGACTCCCGCCATTCGCATTCGTCGCAAACTGCTTCTGCTTTACGTATGCTGCAACGTTTCGCGGCAAGGCGTTCCAATACGCGTTGCCATAACGGGACCTAACCTCAGCAAGGAAAGTCTTATAGATACTGCTGCTATATCTAGTTTTGTTGCTGTGAGGAGGAGCTGATCCAAAATCCATGTAGTCGGGGTGCACATTGAGCAAAGCCATACCACCGTGTTTCGCGATCCAGTCCAGTTTGTTCAACCACACGTCGTGAGTTTGTTCGCCGAGTAGAAGAAAGAGAGTTGAATCCTGCGGAAGCGTGTAAGGAAGCTCGACATAGCCGGCGCGGGAAGCGCTGGATGCTGCATGCTGGATGCTCGATGCTAAATTGGGACGCGGTACCCAGAAAGGAAAGATGGTATGATGCCCCTCCGGCTGAGGCTCGAACGGATCGGTGTCGAACGTCGATGCGTCATATTGAATATCGAGGTCATGCAACCAATCGAGCTCGCGCAGCATAAAGCCCGACCTAAAACCGGCAGCTTTCCATTCACGAAGATAGTCATTGATCCGAGCGGCGCTCTGTTTGAACTTGCGCCGCGACACGAACAGCCGGCCATCATGTCTAAGATCGTGAATCCCAACCTCAAATCCATTTTGCGCTAGTTCTTCTCTTAGTTCCGGCGGAACCCGATAATCGCCCTCCGGAACAAAGTTAAACGAGGAACGAAACCCCGCCTCCATCTCGAGTTGCATTAGCTTCCGGCATTGGCGCAAACCAACAGTATTTTCCACATCGTGGGTGAGAACGAGCGCGAACTTCTTGTTTTCAGGCCAGCCGGGCCAACCTTCCGGCCGACGTTCGGAGCCCGGCGCAATCGGCCAAACACTACCAATCCGATCCAGCAGCCGGAAGGCAATCCTCCGCCGGACCGCCGTCCGAAGCGACTGCGGGATAAACGGCTTTAGTCTATAATATAGTCTGTTCCGAAGCATAGCCTAAGTCAGCCCCAGAAAAGGCCGACTGGGTGAAAGGTTGTTGAGCCGCTAGAAGCTAACATTGCTTCCAGAGTAGACCTGCCGGAAGAGGTTAGATTGCCGGTTCCCTACCAACCCTTTTACTCAAAGCGCTAAGGCTTTAAACTTTGCGCTCAAGCCATTTCGGGACATAGGAGCGAGCTTTATTAAAGACGACTGAGACGTTGTCTCGGCTGGTCACGAGGGCCCGATAACCTCGCTTGACCACATCGCGTTTGTCCTTTTCCGCTTCGACAATAAGCAAGACCTTATCCATGAATGGAGCCATTCCGACCGTAGGGCTCGTCTCACTCAGGGGAGGCATGTCGAAAATGATATAATCGAAATCGCTTGCTTTTAGGTTGGGCATGAGATCGAAAAATTTCTTCAGACCCAGCTGCGCAGGTCCGGCATTAGGAGGCGCGACCGTCGCCAAATAGAGATTGTCTGCGACGGAAGCGAGACCGTCAGCCGATCGCAAAGCTGTTTTTAAAGAATGGGCAGGCTTGCCTCGATAGAAGGGATGGACATGCTCCGGCCCAAGATTGACATCAACCAGTAAAACTTTGCCGTCTCCTGTTTCAGATAGAGCGGCCGCCAGACCGGCCGCCAGCGTGGAAGTTCCCGTCGCTTCGGATAGACCGGTTACGCCAACCAGCTTTGGTTTGTGTGTTAGCTGATGGAGCTCGAAATAGAGACCAATCCGGTCGCGTATCGCCTCGCAATAGGCACGGACGAAGTGGTCGGCGTCCCACGGAGCAAGGCTTGCGCGCTTGGAATCCTTCACAACCAATGCTGAGCCGTTCCTATTTTGGCTCGGCCCGGAACGTAGCCTCGCGTCTGGTATCGACAGCATCGGCGCGATGCCCACGAACTTTTCAAGCTCAAAGGGTCGCTTGATCGTCCGATTCAAGACGAGCTCGTTGAGCAAAGAGAGAACAACGCCCAGGGCCAACCCGCCTCCGGCGAGGCCCAGGGCAAGTTTGTCTCGCGCCTTCGTGACCTTGATTGGCGCTGACGGCTGTTGGACCGCGCTGATGTTAGGAATCTTTGATGGATCAAGTGCTTCATCGATGCGTGCTTTGTCAAGGCTAGCCGCAAAATATTTGTAATTGGTTTCTTCAAGTTCCTTCTGTCGCTCAAGATCCGCTATT
>WNFW01006261.1_pt1 | contig 11633 bp, 11 predicted proteins | sample 5400131 | NCBI WGS metagenome assembly WNFW01 (sample SAMN13153362, study PRJNA577476) | soil metagenome | isolation source: 20 cm soil or saprolite under grassland replicate 1 | place: USA:California | collected 2016-06-15
GTGCGGCGGCTCGTCGGGATGTGTGTGTGCTCGGGGAAGAAGAGCGATTCGAACCCACGCTCCTCGACCGCGCGTCCGAGCGTGACAGGATCGATGGCGTAGTCGGTGGGGAACATGACGATACCGAACTTCACGAGGCGACCTCCTGCTAGATGGAATGCAGCGGAATTATATCAGGACAGCTCGACCGTGCCGTTTGGCGTCTCCAGCGTTGCGATGAGTCGCGGTGTGTCACCTTCCGAGACGCGGAACTCCACGCCGAGCGCCTGAAGTATGTCGATGACGGTGTCCGGCTGCGGATGTTCCGCCCTTAGCGAGACGAACCGGCAGCCCTTCGGGGCCGTCGCGGACGGATGCGGTTCCGACAGCCAGCGAATGAGAAACGGGACGATCCCACCGCCCGCCGGTTCTTGCCTTACGACGAGTTGCCAGCCGAGATGGCTGCCGTCTGGAAGATCGCGGCCGCCGGCAATCATCTCGCCGGGGTCATAGCCGGCCGCCCGCGCCCCCTCGACACGCTGTTCGATGTCGTCCACAGGCACAGCCCACGCCACAAGCCGCGGCTCCGTAAGTGTCTCGAGGCCGAAGGGCAGAGCTCCCGATGGCGCCTCGATACCCGGCACACGAGCGATGACCTCCAGATAGCTTCGGGCTCCCAGTGAAAGCAACGCGTTGTGCGTTAGCCCTCCGCCGTGAGTGCCGCCGGAAGCAGGCCTCACCCCAACCTGACGCTCGATTTCGTCCACAGCGCGTTCGAGGTCGGGTACTCCATACACGAGGTGGTCGAGCATCAGGGCACCGATGATAGCAGACGCCCATTTACCACGTGGCGCCCGCTCACGTTTATCTAGAGTGGCACCATGAGCAGACGAAGGTATACCTATAGCTACTCACCGTCCCCGAGGCGTGAGCGCCGAGTCCGGCAGAAGACTTCCGCACACCGTGGTTGGCTCCTCCTTCTGGCGGTCTTTGCACTGGTCGGTGCGGTGCTCGCGCGGCAACTGGTCGCGGGCGATGACGGCTCGGCCGCCGCGCGGTCGAACTGCTGGACTCAGGTCGCTTGCTCAGCCGAGCGGGTCGAGTCTAAGTCCGAGAATTCTGCCGGCCCCGCCAGCGGGACGGATGGTCAACATGAGAAGGAGCCGCCGCCGGCCATCTCGGCCGCCGCCGTCGCCGTGCTCGAAGAGCCATGCGGCGCGCTCGTACACAGCTTTAATGCCCATGCCCACCTCCCGCCCGCGAGCCTCACCAAGATCGTCACTGCGCTGGTTGCCGATGAACGCGTCGACCTCGCTCAGACCGTGCAGGTGACGGTCGACGGCGCCGCGTTATCGGCCGCCACCGATGCGACCGTGATGGGCCTTGTGCCGGGGCAGACTCTGGGCATGGTCGACCTCCTCTACGGCCTGCTGTTGCCTTCGGGCAATGACGCCGCGCTACAGATCGCCCAGCAGGTCGCGGGTAACGTGAAGGCGTTCGCAGACCTAATGAACGCCCGCGTCGCCGAGGCCGGGCTCAAGGACACTCACTTCGTGAACCCGCACGGACTCGATGCGGCCGACCACTACACTTCCGCCTACGATATCGCCGTGCTCGGCAATCTGCTTCTACAGAAACCAGACCTGGCGTTCATCGTGGGCACCCGGACTTATCAGCCGAATTGGGACGGGCCGCGCGTGGACAACCTAAACCAACTCCTCGGGCAATATCCGGGAGCCATCGGCGTCAAGACAGGCTACACGCTCACGGCCGGCCATACGATTGTCGCCGCGGCCGAGCGTAATGGCAGGCGATTCATCGTCTCCGTCCTCGGGAGTGGCGATAATTTTGGCGACGCGACGAAACTGCTCGACTGGGCCTTTACCAGTGCGCCCTCGTCTTGCGCAAAGGCGGGCACGAGCCAGGTCGCGGCACGCTAAGGACCTCGCTCAGTTCACGCTTGCGGGCACGAACACGGGCAACGGCTGCTCGGGATAGTCTTCCCACTCGAGCGTCACCGGCATATCGATGATCGAGCGTTTGTCGGGCAGGCGGGTTTGAGACCTGCCCCTACGGCAGGCTCTGTAGAAACTCCAGGAGCACCCGATTGAAGGCGTGCGGCTGGTCCATATTCGAAGAGTGACCGGCGTCCTGGATAACCTCGAGCCGCGCGTTGGGGATCTTGTTCGCCATGTACTGGCTGCCCGCCATGAAAGGCTCATCCCGCTCACCGATTACGATCAGCGCTGGGACTTTGATGTCGGCGAGCGAGTCGATCACCCGCGAATCGAACTGCGCCAGCATACCGCGTCCGGAGTGAGCCAGCCCCATCGCTGAACGGTGGTCCCTCAACGTCGCTCGCACCTCCGGACTCTGGCTCGCCGCTTTCAGCCCGTTGTGCTCGAAATTGAGCGCCTGCTTGTCGGCCCGCCGGTTCCAGACCGCTCTTCCCTCCGGATTGCGATAGCCCGGGCCGGTATCGCACAGCACCAACGCCCGCACACGCTCCGGATGCGTCAGGTAGAACGCCAGCGACATGTACCCGCCGAGTGAGAGTCCGCCTACAACGGCCTGCTCCGTCGAGAGCATGTCCAGCAGCGCCGTCATGTCCTGCACGGTGAGCGCTTCCGAGTACTGCGCCGGATCGTCCGGGCTATCCGTGCCACCGTGACCTCGCATATCCCAGGTGATGAGGCGATATCCGGCGTCGTTCAAGGCCTGTCGCTGCGGCGACCACATCCGGCCCGTCGCGGCGTACCCGTGCGTCAGAAATACGGCCGGGCCGCTCCCGCTATCTTCGTATCGGAGGTTGATCTCGTTTATTTTCGCTTCTGCCATTGATGGTCGTTGTTCCTCGCTCCTGGCTTCGCGTCTCCTATTGGAATGGCGTGAAATATCGGCCAAGCGGCTGACTGCCCTCGAAGTGAGCACCAAGCGTAGTCGCCAGCGCTTACGCCGTCCGGCGGCTCCGTCCGCTATACTCTCAGGGGCGGTGGGCAATGTCCAGCCTGGAGAGCATCTGGGAGCCAGAAGAAGTGCCTCATCTCGCTGCAGGCCTCTACCTCCTGATCTTCAGCTATTTCGCCAACGCCCAGCTACTCGAGACAGTCGTTGGTAAGGACCCCCTCGGCCCCGAGGCGGTCGAGCGCCAGCGGCGATTCTCAAGACCGCGATCGCACAGCTTTTCGGCATCGACGGCTCGCCGCCGAAGGAGGTTAGTATGACGACAGCGGACGGACGCACAACTACTCTTGCCGACATCGACCTCTACAACCCGGACAACTTCGTCTACGGCGTTCCCTATCACCAATTCAAGGCCCTGCGCAAAGAAGCGCCAGTCTACCGCCATGTAGAGCCCTACGGTCCGGGATTCTGGGCCCTCACTAAGTACGACGACGTCGTCAAAGTGTCTCTCGACTCAGCCACATTCTCGTCCGAGCAGATGGGCACAAACATCCCTGACCCGCCACAGGACAGTCTGGCCTTCCTCCGTATGATCATGCTCAACATGGACCCGCCCAAGCACACCAAGTACCGGCGACTAGTCAGCAAAGGGTTCACGCCGAAGATCGTTGTCGCGATAGAACCGCACGTCCGGAAAATCGCGAACGAGATCATTGACCGGGTCGCGGCGCGAGGCGAGTGCGATTTCGTGAACGACATTGCCGCCGAGCTGCCACTGCAGGTCATCCTCGAGCTCATGGGCATCCCGGTCGAAGACCGGCACATGGTGTTCGAATGGAGCAACCGGATGATCGGCTTCGACGATCCCGAGTTCCAATCTTCCCCGGCGGACGGCCAGGCCGCCGCCACTCAGATGTTTATGTACGCGAACCAACTCGCCGTGGACCGCAAGCAACGTCCCCGTGACGACTTGATCAGCACGCTCATGCGCGCTGAGGTAGACGGCGAGGCGCTTACCGAACCCGAGTTCAATGCGTTCTTCGTGCTGTTGTCCGTCGCCGGCAACGAGACGACCCGTAATCTAATCTCGGGCGGGATGCTGGCTCTCCTCGAACACCCCGACCAGCGCGATCGCCTTCTCGCAGATTCGTCGTTGATACCGGCAGCGGTCGAAGAGATGCTCCGCTGGGTGACGCCCGTCATCTACTTCCGCCGCACTGTCACCAAGGACACGGAGATCCGGGGCCAAAGGATCCGCGAGGGGGAAAAGGTGGTGATGTACTATGGCTCGGCCAATAGGGACGAAGATGTCTTCCCCAATGGCGATATCTTCGATGTCTCTCGCGACCCAAATCCGCACGTTACCTTCGGGCCCGGCGGCTCCCACTTCTGCCTCGGCGCCAGCCTCGCCCGCCTCGAGATACGCGTGATGTTCGAGGAGCTACTCCGCCGCCTCCCGGGTATCGAGCAGGCCGGCCCCATCCGCAGGCTACGCTCCAACTTCATCGCCGGGATCAAGCAGATGCCTGTTCAGTTCGGCCGACAGGCAACTGCCAGCGGAAAAGACCGGATATGAGAACGGAGATCTGTGAGACCTTCGGCATCTAGTTTCCGATTCAGTGGAACTGCCGGTGACGGACAGGGCTACCTAGAAAGTGCGGCGAGGCTCCCTAGGCGGGCAGCTCTACAGTCACTACGGTCCCCTCGCGAATTTTGCTTTCGACATCTATAGTGCCGCTGTGGGCCTCCACAATGTGGCGCGCGATAGCCAGGCCCAGTCCAGTCCCGCCTGATTCGCGCGAACGCGCCTCATCCACCCGGTAGAAGCGGTCGAAGACGTGAGGCAGCGCCTCAGAGGGTATGCCCGGGCCGTTGTCCGAGACCGTGATGATCGCCTTCCTGTGCTCCTTCCGCACGGACACGTCAACCCGGCCGCCCGCATCTGTGTATTTGACGGCGTTGTCCAAGAGCACTGTCAGAAGTTCACGCAGCCGGCTCGGGTCTCCGCTAAGTGAGATGTCCGAGTTCAGCTGCGCATTTAGGGAGATCTCCCTGGCCTCTGCGAGTGATCTCATCGAGCGCGTCACCTGGTCTACGAGCTCGTTGAGCGAGACTTCTGCCGTCAACACCGTTCGCTGACCGGCATCCGCCTCCGCTAGCGTCAGCATCTGGTCCACCATCCGTCCCAGCCGGTCTGACTCGCTCAAGATGTCGTCCAGTGCAACTTGATCGCTGCCAGCCGTCTGCGCCGTATCCGGCTCGAAGTGTCGCTTCAAAAGCTCCGCATTAGTGCGTACGACAGCGACCGGCGTCCGCAGCTCATGCGAAGCGTCAGCGATGAAAATCCGCTGGGACTCCATCGCGGTCTTTATCGGGCGCAACGCCCGGCCCGAGAGGAGGTATCCGCCCGCAACGGCTGGCACAATGCTCGCGGCGAGCACCGCCAGAAGGATGATTCTCAGCTGGGACAGCGCTGCCTCTTCTGGCTCGGTGCTGCGCCCAATCTGCACCAGCGCTCCGCTGCCGCCGGACACGGTCACAGGAAAGACATAGACGCGCTGGGGCTCGCCCTTAGATGACTTTGTATCAGTGAACGTATCGCCGTTGTCAACAGCCTTAACGAGCGTTGCGGTCGAAGGCAACGCCTCAGAATCAAGGTATGGCGAGCTACTCAGGATCTGACCATCGGCATTTGAGATCGCGTAAAAATAGCCGCCCGGATCGAACTCGGACCCAGATCCGGGCGGCCCTCTATCGGGCTCTTCGTGGGGGCCGCGCTGGAACAGGACGAGGTCGCTTCGCGCCCGGTCCTCGAGGTCGTGGTCGACGCGACCGTAGATTACCGATCGGGTCGTCAGGTAGACGACTATCCCGCAGGCGATAAGCACAACGACGAGGACGCCGGTGAAAACGAACGTCAGCCGCCAGCGGGCCGCCGAGAACATTACTCGCCCAGCAAATAGCCGACGCCGCGGATGCTCTTGATTTCGACAGGTACCTTCAGCTGCTTGAACTTACGTCGGAGGTAAGTCACATAGACCGCCACCAGGTTCGACTCCGGCCACGAATCGTAACCCCAAACGTGGTCGAGTATCTGTGCCTGCGTTAAGACCCTTCCCTCATGGCGCATCAGGAACTCGAGTAACGCGAACTCAGTCGGACTGACTTCGATCATGCGCCCGTCATATTGGACACGACGCCGCCTGAGGTCCAGCTCGAGGCCATAAGCCTCCAGCCGATCCACTTCGCGCACCTCGATCTGACGCCTCGCTAGCGCCCGAAGCCGCGCCATGAGTTCGCGGAAGGCGAATGGCTTCGGCAGGTAGTCGTCGGCTCCCGCGTCCAGCCCCTGCACACGATCGCCAACCGTTGTACGAGCCGTCAGCATCAGGACGGGTATGTCGATGTGATTGCCACGGAGCGAGCGACAAACGGCAATGCCGTCGAGCTGCGGTAGCATTACGTCAAGGATGATGACGTCGTAAGGGTTCCCCAACCCTAATTCGAGCCCGCGCCGGCCGTCGTAAGCCGCCTCGACCTCGTGTCCGTCCTCATCGAGCATTGTGGACAATGCCCTAGACAGTTTTCGGTCGTCCTCAACAAGCAGGATCTTCACTGTGGTTGCCTCTGTACTTAGTTTCCGTCGTCAATATTAAAGAAAGATTGGAGTTCCATGCTTGATCGAGCCGTGCACACTTTACAGATGACAGAACCGAACGTTCGCCGAAGCGACCGGCTTTAGTGGCGCGGCGGGGAGGCATCACACCTCCCCGCCGGATTTGGTCATCCGTATAACATCACGAGGGCCATTCCGCCAGCTGCACCTGAACGGACATTTGGTTCCCATTGCGAGCGACCGTCAATTCCACGTTGTCGCCTGGCTTCTTATTCTCGTCCAAATAGCCGGCGAGCTGTTCGAGTGTGGAGACGTCTTTGCCATCGACCGCGAGGATCGCATCACCACCGGGCCGGACGGTCGAGCTGGAGGTTGCTTGGTTCTGTGAAGTGAACGCACCCTTTAGTCCGGCTTTCGAAGCCGGACCTCCGGCCGATACGAGCGTGACATACACGCCCTTCTGAGCATCGATGCTCGCTTCCTTAGCGACAGCCGGGGTGATGTCCACTCCCGCAATCCCCAGCCACGGGTGGCTGACAGTCTGGCCCGATTCCATTTGCGACACCGATTGCTTGGCCGTGTTGATCGCCACCGCAAATGCGATGCCAACGTTCACGTTATCGCCGGTCGGGTTTTCCAGCAGCGTGTTGATGCCGATCACCTGGCCCTGAGAGTTCAAGAGGGGCCCTCCCGAATTGCCGGGGTTCACCGCTGCGTCCGTCTGGATCATGTTCCGGATCGGTCTCGTGTTCGCGCCGGTGCTGTATGTCCGGCCGGTCGCGCTCACGATGCCCTGCGTTAGCGTGCTTTCGAGGTTGAACGGATTACCAATCGCCAGGACCGGATCGCCGACCCGGAGAGCGTCGGAATCACCCAGCTGCGCTGGATGCAGCTGGAGGCCCGAGTCGGTGGCCTGAATGACCGCGAGGTCATTGGCGGGGTCTGTGCCCAGAACTTTAGCTGACGAAGTCGATCCATCGTAGAAGCGCACTTGTATATTTTGCGCGCCGTCGATTACGTGATTGTTCGTCAATATGCGGCCGTCTGAATCCAACACGACGCCCGTCCCGGTGCCCTGGGCTTGCTGTCCAAAGGGGCCTCCCGATTGGAGCGTACTCGTGATCTCGACAACAGACGGGCTCACGTTCTGATAGATGTCCGCGGCGCTTAGACCTTCGCTAGATAGCGCCGCCTCGGACCGGCTCGTGTCAGAGCTGGAATTCGTCGTACTGCTCACGGCCGAGGTGGTTGTGCTGTTGCTGGATCCGCCGTCGAGCAACTTTGCGCCGGCAACACCGGCAACACTGCCGATGAGGGCGGCTGTCACTGCCACGGCGGCCAGATTACGTACAAACATGGCTCCAGTCCTCCTTAGGCGGCCGGTCGCCCGGCCATCTCCTTGAAATAGAGCGCAGGACGCGCCGCATGCGTAAAGCGGCCTGGCTCCTCAGGCACCATCCGGCCGCACTGAAGGCAGCGCCATTCCGCGCCATCAGTCAGATCCAGGAACGCATCTCCACCGCAGCGACCGCATGCCGCAAGCCTGAAGCGCGGCCGGCGGTGGGGCCTCGCCGGGTTTCGGAATTTGCTCATCGAGTCCTCCTCCTCTTTTGTGGTTCCTGCGTATCAGCGTAGGAGCGAAAAATTAAGAGCGGCTTGGAGAAGGATTAGAGTTCGTCAATGACCTGGCTCCTTTCGGAATGCCCCAGAGGCAAAAAGATAGGGGCCGATCGCTCGGCCCCTATCTCAGCCTCGGACAACGGCCTAGGTGCCGCTGCCAGCAGGCTCCCGCTGGAATGGAGCGCGGAACCGTGTACCCGGTCCACCGCTGCCGCTATCCGTGCTTCTGCCATGGAACCGCAGTCCACCCTCGGAGTTGATCTTGGCATCGAGGTTCGCCGTCTTTTCGTTGAACTGCTCCTGGGTGATGTTCCCAGCGTCAAGCTCTGCCTGGAGATCGGCGGCGACCTTCTCCTTGAGCGCTGCCTTAAAGTCGGCTGTGCTCATGCCGTGCGCCTCGGCGATCTGCGCCAGCGTCTGGCCTGACATTAGCTGCGTCCGTAATTCGTCTTCGCTAATGCCAAGGACCGCCGCCGCCGCTTCCTTCACCTGGTAACCTGCCCCGCCTCCACACCCGTGCTCCCCACCGGACTTCGGCGAAGTGCCCGGCGCAGGCGTGGGTGAAGTACCGCCACCGCTTCCGTCGGTCGCCTGTGGAGTGGGCGTGGGCTCGTCGGTCTGCGCGGAGGTCAAGGCGCCGGTCGAGATTAGGACTCCAGCAGCGAGTGCGAACGCCCCCAGGCCAGCAATCATCCAGCTCTGTAGCTTTGTCAATCGTCACCTCCTTTCGCATGGGTTGCATCGTGATCGGGGCTACGATATTCGGTTGTTATGTTTAAGCAGACACCTCCTCGACTCGTACGCGGTGCGAGTTTCACTTTAGGAAGAGACGATTAAGCCTTGATTGAAAGAAGGCTAAAGTTCTCCAAACAATCGTCTTCGGCTATCCGAGCTCGAGTAGAGGGAATGCGCGGTGACTGCGCGGCGGGACGAGAAAATTCTGACGTCGGGTGGCAGTCAGAAAGCGTTCGAGTCCGTTGTCCTCTTCCTCCACGCCGTGTGTCTCGACGAGATCATTCGCTGCCTGGTTGCGCCGCATTGCGGCGAAGAAGTTGGTAGTCGGGACGAAGACGGTAAACTGAAGCTTCGGCTGGCTGCTTCCATCGGGCACGTCCATCGTGTCGAACCCCGGGCCGTCCATTCGGATATGCAGGGGTGTGCCCTTGGAGGTGCGGGACGAACGGTGAAGCGCAGCCAGGTGCCCCATGCGCCGCTTCCCTTCGAAGGTGTCGACTGCGGTCGCGTTGTGCAGCGCATCCTCGCGGCCCTGGAAGTCCGCGGCGAGAAAGGTTGGGCCTCCGCCATCGACGAATTGATCTGGGTTTCCGGTTGAGGGGATCGGGTTCGATCGGAACATGTACTGGACCCGCTCCGAATACATTTCGTCGTACCATTCGGCAAGGTCCAGGATGAGGTGGGACAGGTGCTGAATCGCGCCGTCGAAGAAGTAGTCACTCGCGCTCGTATTCGTAAAGCGAGCTTCTTCGCTACCTTGGAAGGCAACAACGGGGGCCGGGCCGGCGCCTGTGACATGCTGGTCCGCGAATCCCATCCACATCGGGCTATCGGGTGGAATGCGGCTTGCGTAAGGCAGGTTGTGGGCCTCGGCCACTTTCCGTGGCAAGCCGCGTTGGGCAAACATCGTGCGGTTGGATGTGAAGTCGAAGAGGCCCCGGAATGCAGGCGTGGGGGAAAACTGGCCGTTCAGCCAATCAACGCCCTTCAGCCAGTTGTAAACGTCAAGAAGCGGCGAAAGAGTATCGCTGCGCATAGTGAACAGCAGATCGTTTCGCTCGATGGCCACGGGTACGTTAAACCGCACCTTCTGGACGCCGCGGTTCGTGCGAGAGACGTCCGTCGGCGATGGGATTGCTTCCTCCAGGGCGAAGCGGTTAGGGCTTGAAGCGAGCCGCGGCATGTGCTCCCGAACGAGCGCCTGGGGGAGCCGGCGGAAATACGGAAGCCCATAGGCTACGAACGTGAATACGCCTTCCGGCGAGAACGCGTAACGGTCCTCGATCATCGCAAGAGCCTCGCTAAGCACGCGCTGGTCGTCCCCGTTCGGCGTGCGCCTCAGGCGGGCTGTAATGAACGCGGTAAAGACTGGGCCAAAGCGGAAGTCGATCCCGTTGATGGTTTCGACCGGGCCGACGTACTCGCCGATGTCAAATTGCACGGACGGCAGCGCTTTTGGAGCGGGATGGGCGAGACGCTTCGGCACCCAAGCGGAGCCGATCGCTCCGAGCGTAGCCATTGTTAGGCCCGACGCGCCTAGTTTGAGAACAGATCGCCTGCTGACCTTCATTGTGCATTGTCCCCCGTGCGTCACACGATGGCCATCTAGCCATCCGCGCGGTCAAACGCTAGTGGAGGGAAATTAAGCTGAGGTTGGAAGAATCCTAAGATTCTCCAAACTAACGCCAGCGGCGAACGCGATTAACAATCGGTTGGCGTCGGGGAACCATGACTGCTATACGGAGTCGCCGGCTTGAGCTAAGGGCATGCTTGCCCGAACACGCCCACCATTCGAGTGACGTCCGTGATATCGACGAACGTGTCCGGGGGATCAGGCGCGATGTTGTAGCGCGCGGGTGCCGGCGGGACGCTTTCACCAAACACATTTGTCAGAACAGAAACATCAGTGATATCGGAAAAACCGTCGTTGTTGATATCGGCGGGCCAGGCGTTCGTGCCGCAGCGGACGAGCGGATTCGTGCCGACCGACGTCTCGACCACATCCGAGAAGGCGTCGTTGTCGTCGTCCGGATCGCAGGCATCGCCGAGGCTATCGCCGTCGGTGTCGAGCTGGTCCGGGTTTGCGACTGTGGGACAGTTGTCAACGGTGTTCGCCCACCCATCGGCATCTGTGTCTGTGCCGATCACTACGTCGTCGCTTACGAAGACAACCTGCGAACCACCATAGCTGAGCAGGCCATCATCCCAGGTGTATGTGTTTGCATGGGTGGGATTAGCGATCACCAGCGCGCCCGCCGGGGACGAGCTGCCGAAAATCGTGACTTTCAGCTCTTCGGGCGCGCACATATTGGGAGGCATGCTGGCGTTTGCCAGGGTCACCTCTATTTGCCATTCGCGCGGCTGCGTGGTCTGGTCCACCACGAAGAGCATCTGCCACGTCCCATCAATGGTCGCCAACCATTCAGCCTGGCTGGGATCCGTAGGCGCCAGCGCCTGGTTGATCAAGTTCCCTGGAGTTAAAGTGTCCACTGACCCGTTACAGCCCTTGTCTGCCTTGGCAGACACCTGCCCGACGACGTTGCCGACCGGATAGGTATCCCCAGCCGCGATCTGCCAGTCAATGGGAATAAAGGTATTAATGGAATCGATCAGGTTATTACCGACCGGCACGCTATGGACTATCGTCGTATTCGTGCGGACGCTCGTGTTAGCGTTCGAGACTGTCAAGTCGAACGACGGCGTAAATGGTGCGGCGAAGGCAGTGGAATTCCCAAGCAGCCATACGGCGGCAACTGACACGAGAACCAAGCCAACGCGG
>WNFW01009334.1_pt1 | contig 11631 bp, 10 predicted proteins | sample 5400131 | NCBI WGS metagenome assembly WNFW01 (sample SAMN13153362, study PRJNA577476) | soil metagenome | isolation source: 20 cm soil or saprolite under grassland replicate 1 | place: USA:California | collected 2016-06-15
ATGAACGACCGGACCCAGCCGCGGCTTGCGCTGCGAGTCAAAGCGCAGCGCGAATATTTTGCGCTGGGAAAGGATTTCCTTGAACGTGGAATCCAAAATAATCCCGATCGCCCTCAGCTCTATGAAGCGCTGGCCCGCCTCTACAAGGAGAAGTACAAGGATCATGAGCGCGCTTCGGAGTTTTACGCCAAGGCAGCCGTATTGCCCGATGCACCAACTTTCGACCGGCGTTTCTCAGCCTACGAGCTTTCCTACTGCGAAGGACGCGAACGCGAGGCGTATGCGCGCCTACGCGGGCTGTACGACGAGGGCGAGCAGGAACGGCTGCCGACTTTGATCGCGCGCCTGAAATTTCTCGAAGAGAAACTCAAGATCCCGCAGGATCAGCGAATTCCAGGTAAAAAAGACTCTATCGTCAAGTAGTCGAAAGAGTGAGCCGTTTGACGTGCTAAAGGAGCTTCAATGTGTCAGGCGCGCACTGATGCGGTCGGGCGAGCAGCGGCGTCAAAGCGCAGAGAGGACTGAAGCTCAGCGTCTTCTTGCGGGCATTGCTCCGTCAGCACAATATGAGACTAAGGTCTAATATCGGAGCGTTAAATCTTTTGAGCGTCGGAGCGATTTCGTTGTAAGGTTGTGACTTTTTAACGACTGAACGGGGGTCTATGCGCTTCGCAATTTTCAGCGATGTACACGCCAATCTCGAGGCATTAGAAGCAGTGCTGGCTGACGCACGCACGCGGAAATGCACGCGTTTCGTGTGCCTTGGCGACGTGGTCGGCTACAACGCTTCCCCGAGAGAATGCGTGGAACGCGTTCGCGAGCTGGATTGCCCGGTCGTGAAGGGCAATCACGATGAGGCGGCGTCGCGTCTCTCGCCCGCTGGCGATTTTAACGAAATCGCAGAGCGTGCCATCGCGTGGACCCGTGACCACTTGAGTGACCAGGATAAGGAGTGGTTGCGTGGGTTACCGCTGCAGACCCGTGTGCACGATTTCACCATCGTACACGCCACGCTCGATACGCCACAGCAGTGGGGCTACGTTTTTAACAACCTCGATGCGGCTGCGAGTTTTACCTATCAACGCACCAACGTTTGTTTCTTTGGACACACACATGTGCCCATGGTGTTTGTTCGGGATGAAAGCGTCAGGCGGGAAAGAGTCGAGCACGTTCGCATCGAGCCAGCCAAAAAGTATTTCATCAACATGGGCAGTGTGGGCCAACCGCGTGATGGAAACTGGCGCGCAGCGTACTGCATTTATGATACAGAGAATAACCTGATCCAACAGTTTCGCATAAAATATGATCTGGCGGCCGTCCAAAGGAAGATTGCCGAAGCAGGTTTGCCGCGGCTTCTGGCCGAGCGGCTGGCGATTGGAAGATAGAATCGGCACCGGAAAGCTATGTCCGATTGGGCAACCTTTGTCTTGACCGCCGACTTTGAATCCCAAATCGATCCTAATCATCAGACCGGGCTCCCTCGGTGATATCATTCATACGCTGCCGGCAATTGCATTGGTTCGCAAAGCGCATCTGCACGCGGAGATTACATGGGTTATTGACGCTGAGCTCGCTCCCCTACTCCGCGGAAATCCTGACGTTAATCATGTTCACTTCCTCCCACGCGGGGAGCTTCGAGCTCTCGGCGCACCGACGAGTTTGCTTCCGTGGTTAAAGAAGAGCGGGCAGATCCACCCCGATCTTGCGCTCGATTTCCAGGGATCGTTACGCAGCGTTCTCATCGCAAAGATCAGCGGCGCAAAAGAGATTTATGGAATGAGTAATGCACTCGCTGGGGCGACTTGGTTCTACGACCGCGTCGCACAGGTTAATCGCCACAGTCATCCTGTTGAGCGCTATCTAAGACTGGCAGAATGCGCCGGCGCCACGGTCGGCGAACCGCTTCGATGCTCGGTTCCAAGTGGCGATCCGCTGCCGCGCTTCGATGCGCATCCGCCATTCGTTCTTCTTCATCCTTTCGCTCGCGGACAGGACAAGTCGCTTTCAAACGCAGTGATCGAGGAATTTTGCCAGTCGCTTGCGCCAACTCGTGTCGTCGTCGTGGGACAAGCGCGAAACAAGATTAACACACCAGAAAATTGTGTTGATCTGATCAGACAAACTTCACTGCTTCAGTTAACCTGGCTTATCCGAGTCGCGCGATTTGTTGTAAGCGTGGAGAGCGGCCCAATGCACATCGCCGCGGCTGTGACGCCTAACTTGTTGTCGATCCATACCTGGACTGATCCGAGCCGCATCGGTCCTTATAATCCTGATGCCTGGGTATGGAAACACGGCCATCTCTCTCGCGTCGGCGAACTCGAAACTGCGAAGATTCGAAAGCGCGGACGTCGTTTCAGGCCCAAAGATGTCGCACCCGTCGCCGAGTTGATTCGTCCGCGGGTTCCCGTAGACCCGATGGTGGCTTAGCTTTCAGGACGCCCACGGTTGTGCAGCTCAACTCGCGTTTGTCCGGATTCGTTGCTTCAAAACAAATTCGGCAAGCGCCAAATCGCGCGGATAAGTGATTTTGAAATTTAAGTCTTGGTTTGGAACCAGAATAACCTTACGACCGAGCCGTTCGACCGCTGAGACTTCGTCGGTAACCGAAGCGTTCTCTGCGTAGACAGCTCGATACGCATCCTCGATCAAACGCCGCTCAAAAACCTGCGGGGTCTGCATGGCATAGAGCTGATGCCGATCTACTGGACCGGCGACGAAAAATTCGGAGTCAGCATATTTGAGCGTATCACTGATCGGCTCAGCGAGGCTCGCAGCGGCGTGCATCCGGCATTGCTCGAAGACGCGCTCGATCTGTTCCGTCGTGATCAATGGGCGAGCAGCATCGTGAACAGCCACGTATTTCGCACCAGCCTCGAGATGATCTAGGCCAACGCGGACGGAATCCTGACGATGTTTGCCGCCGGGAATGATCGACCGAACTTTTTTGAAATCTTTGTCGCAAACGATTGCTTTGATCTCATCAAGTCGATCTTTGCGTGCGACAACAATGATCTCGCCGACACAGTCGGCCCGCTCAAATGCGTGGATGGTATGCGCGATGACCGGTCTGCCAGCGATCGCCGCAAACAGTTTGTCGAAACCCATGCGGCGACTGTCACCGGCGGCGACGATGATGGCAGTCAGCATGACTGACGCGTTGAACCGTTGAAGGGTTGAACCGTTGAAGCGAGAAACGCTATTTTAACGCTTAAACGCTTCATCGCTTCAACGTGTCACGATAACTGTCGTGACACTTCAGCGCTCAAGGCTTTGCCGTCAACGCGGCCGGCAACTTTCGCCTGCAACGCTTTCATCACCGCGCCCATTTGGGCTCGCGAGGTCGCGCTAGCTTCGGCAATCGTTTCGCGCACAACTTTCGAAATTTCATCGGCGCTCATCGGCTGCGGCAAATATCCGTTTAAGATCGAGAGTTCCTCTTTCTCTTTTTCTGCCAGTTCGGCCCGGCCGCCTTTCTCGAAACTCTCGATGGAATCCTGGCGTTGCTTCGCCTGCTTGCGGATGACTTGCGCGGCCTCAGCGTCATTCAGCTCAGTTTCCGCGCCTGATTTTGCAATCGCGCCGTACTTCAAAGCAGATTTTAACATGCGCAGAACGCTCAGCTTGGTCGTATCTTTGGCACGCATCGCTTCTTTGAGATCTGAGTCGATCCGTTGGGAGAGTGTCATAGTGGAAGTTAGGCGATCAGATTCTGTTGTCATCTGATAGCCGGCAGGCATGAGATTTGTTCATGCGCACGCATCACACCACGCAGCATCCCTTTATACTGATGCTACGCCAGAGCGGCGCGCATTTGTGTGGCGCAATGATGCGCAGATTCCTCATCACTAACCGAGACCACGTTCAAACCTTTTTCCGTGCGCAGGAGCAAACCTGCCAGCACATTGCCCGGTCCCAACTCGATAAAAAACTCGCAACCACGCGCCAGCATCCGCCGCATGCAATCGTACCAGCGAACCGTCGCTGTCACCTGTTCCTGTAATGTACGTCGAATTTTCGGAAGCGTGTTGGCCTCTTCACCGGTGACGTTGCTGATGACAGGGAATTGCGGAATTTGCATCTCTACCTCAAGCAACACCTCTCCCAACTTGCGGTAAGCGCTCTCCATCAATCGGGAATGATACGCGCCGGCAACATTTAACATCGTTGCGCGCCGGATGCCGTATTCTTTAGCTACGCCAACCGCCGCCTCGACTTTGGCGAGTTCGCCGGAAATTACGATTTGTCCCGGCGAATTAATGTTGGCGATATCGACATCTTCGTCGGCAGCCAATCGCCGAACATCATTCTCCAAGCCGCCTATCATCGCCGCCATGCCACCAAGAGTTGCCGCGCAGGCTTCGTCCATCAGTTCACCTCGTTTCTGCACAAGTTTCAGTCCACTCGCGAAATCGAACGTGCCTCCTACGGCGTGCGCGGTCATTTCCCCGAGAGACAGGCCAGCCGCGCAATCGATTGGAAAATCACCAAACAATTCGCGAACGACGGCCAGTGCCGCCAATGAATGCAGGTATAAGGCAGGCTGGCAATTCGATGTCGTCGTCAGCGCTTCCGCCGGTCCGTTCCACATAATGTCAGTCAACGGCCGACCGAGGATTTCATCAGCTTGTGCACACAAGTCGGCCGCAACCGGAAAGCTCTCCGCGAGTTCTTGGCCCATCCCGACCGCCTGCGCGCCCTGACCAGCGAAGAGTAGTGCGATTTTTTTTCGCGCCCCTACCAGCACAACGCCGAATTCGCTTGCGCGCGCTGGTTCACTCGCCAGCGTAAATGTTGTTCTTTTTAACCTTAACCCTTTTAACTTTGTAACTTTTTTCATGCCTTTTACGACGCGTGAGATTGAATCGCCTGATCCCGTGACACGGACGGTGGCCGCTGACGCGGAACTCCATCACGCCGATGACGATATCGGTGAAAAAATGGTCCTCAATATGGGACCGTCGCATCCGGCCACACACGGCGTATTGCGACTCGTGCTCGAACTCGACGGCGAGATCATTACTAAAGCGACACCGGACATCGGTTTCCTGCATCGCGGCGACGAGAAAATCGCCGAGAACATGCAATACAACCAGTTCGTGCCTTACACCGATCGGCTCGATTATCTCGCGCCGCTCTCGAATAATGTTGCTTACGCGCTGGCCGTCGAAAAATTGATGGGCTGGGACATCCCGCCGCGCGGGAAAGCGATTCGCACAATTTGCTGCGAAACATCCCGCATCTCTTCACATTTGCTTGGTATAGGCGCGATGGCTCTCGATCTGGGCGCGATGACAGTTTTTTTATACACATTCACCGAGCGCGAGAAACTTTATAACCTTTTCGAGCTGTTGACTGGCGCGCGTTTTACTACGTCTTACACGCGGGTGGGCGGACAGATAAGGGACCTTCCGGAGAGCTTCATCCCGCAGCTCAAGAAATTCCTCGATGAATTCATTCCAAGCCTGGACGAGTGCGACAAATTGCTCACGCGTAATCGCATTTTTGTCGATCGAACAAAAGACGTCGGGGTGATCTCAAAAGAGCAAGCCATTGCGTACGCGCTTTCGGGTCCAAACCTGCGTGGCAGCGGCATCGAGCACGATTTACGGCGCAAACATCCATACCTGGATTACGCGCAGTACGATTTTGACGTGGTGATCGGCAGCGCCGGGGACTGTTACGATCGCTATTTGGTGCGAATCGAAGAGATGCGCCAAAGCGTTCGCATCCTGCGTCAGGCAATTGATAAATTGCCGGGTGGTCCCATCAACGTAGCCGATTGGAAAAACATGGTGCCACCCAAATCGCGGGTCATGACGAAGATGGAAGAGTTAATCCATCATTTTATCGTGGTGACGGAGGGACTCGACGCGCCGCCAGGGGAAATTTACTTCGCGACGGAAAATCCAAAGGGCGAGCTGGGCTTTTATATCAACAGCAGGGGTGGCGGCGTGCCTTATCGCCTGAAGATTCGCGCGCCATCATTTGTGAACCTAAGTATCCTCCCGGATCTTTTGCCGGGTTGCATGGTCAGCGACGTGCCGGCCGTGCTGGGGAGTCTGGACTTCGTCATGGGAGAATGCGACAGATGAACATGCTGCGATCCATATCTCGATTTTTGCTCGTCCTCCTGCTTGCGCTTGGAGTTTCGTGCACTCCGGGCAAGCGCATCGATAAGGCGAATGTGGACGAGGTAGAAGAGGGAATGTCGAAGAAACAAGTGGAATCAATCCTGGGGCACCCGACCTCTATCACCAATGAAGATCTCGTTATCATGAAAAAAACGACTTACGTTTACCGGCAGGGCAAAGATTCGGTAACAATCGTTTTTAAAGACGACAAAGTGCAATCGAAGGAAAGCACATTGTCCCATTAAATCTGACGCTATCGTGGACTCGACGAACCCGTGTGTTCCCGCCGAGTTAGAGCGGAAAATGGATGCGGCAATCGCGCGCTACCCTCACGATCACCAGCGGAGCGCGGCAATGCCGCTGCTCCATTTGTGGCAGGAGCATTTCGGTTTCATCAGCGATGACGCGGTAATCTGGATCGCCACGAAGCTGGGCCTCGAGCCGGTTAACATTCTCGAGCTGGTCACCTTTTACCCGATGTTTCGTCAGGAAGCCGCGGGCAAGACGCACATCCGTGTCTGTCGCACCCTCAGTTGCGCAATGGCCGGCAGCTTTCAATTAATGGAAAATCTATGCGCGGCGACTGGAATTAGTCGTGAACGGCAAAGCGAGGGAATGCATGATCCCATTTCCGTTAGTGCCGATGGCAACTACAGCGTCGAGTTCGTTGAATGCCTCGCGAGCTGCGGCACGGCGCCCGTTTGCATGGTGAACGAGGAGTTGCACGAAAACGTAAATCCCGTCTCCGTCACAGAGCTTATCCGAAATCAAACCCCAAAAATCGGGCATCGAACACCTCCCCATCCCCGGGAGCATCGATTGATTTTTAAGAACATCGGGCGCGAAGATTGGACAACCGACATCGATTGTTACCTGCGCGCCGGCGGCTATGAGCAATTGAAGCAGGCGCTAACGATCCCGCGCGCGGAGATTGTGAATAAAGTCAAGAACTCGGGATTGCGCGGTCGCGGTGGCGCAGGTTTTTCGTGCGGCTTGAAGTGGAGTTTCATCAAACCGGACGAAAAACGACCGGTATACTTAATCTGTAACGCTGATGAGTCCGAGCCGGGAACGTTCAAGGACCGCTACATCATCCACGAAGATCCACATCAGCTACTCGAAGGAATTCTGATCTCCTGTTTCGCGTTGAATGCCCGCACGGCCTACATCTATATCAGAGGTGAATTCCCGGAAGGCGCGAAAATCCTTGAACGCGCCATTGAAGAAGCGCGGGAACACAACTTCCTTGGAAAAAATATTCTCGGCTCGGGATTCGATGCCGAGGTTTACATCCACCGCGGAGCAGGCGCCTATATTTGTGGCGAAGAGACTGGCCTGATCGAATCGCTGGAAGGCAAACGTGGCTATCCACGTATCAAGCCGCCGTATTTCCCGGCCGTGCTGGGTCTCTACATGTGCCCGACAATTGTGAACAACGTGGAAACGCTTTGCCATGTGAAACACATCATCGCCATGGGCGGTGCGGAATATGCCCGGCTAGGCCGGCCTAACAACACCGGCACAAGAATCGTCTGTGTAAGCGGCGACGTGGAGCGGCCCGGTTATTTTGAGATTGAAGTGGGCACAGTGACCATGGGTCAGCTTGTTTATGAAATGGCTGGCGGATTGAGACCGGGCCGGAAACTCAAGGCGATCATTCCGGGTGGCAGCTCTGCGAAGGTGCTGCGGGCCGATGAGCGATTCAAACTGAAACAGCGCCAGCCTGACGGATCAATGATCGAATGCGAAAAGGCGATTGACGAAATCCCGATGGATTTCGATTCGCTAACCGCTGCCGGTTCGATGGCCGGTTCGGGCGGTGTCATCGTACTGGATGACTCCCGCGACGTGGTTTGGGTGCTCAATAACATCAACGAGTTCTATGCGCACGAAAGCTGCGGTCAGTGCACACCTTGCCGTGAGGGCTCGCTTTGGATGAAGAAAATCACAGACCGCATGTTGCGCGGCGGCGGTGTAACAGAAGATCCAAACACGCTAAAGAGCATTGGCGATAATATCGCCGGGCGCACCATCTGCGCCTTTGGCGAAGCTTGCGCCTGGCCAACCCAAAGCTTTGTCCAGAAATTTCCCGAAGAATTCGCCGCTCGCGCCCAAAAGCCGATGCCGCCGCCGCTGCCGCCTGAATATACGCCGGAGGAGCTCATTGAAGAGGAGTCGATTCCTACAGTTCCCCTGGCCCATGATCCGGGCTGGGAAAAAGCGGGAGCCGCGGGCACGATTTAAAATGAAATCTCATGCTCCTGCTCGTGATCGTAATCGAGAGTTTTCGATTATGAGCATGAGCAGGGTTACGAAAAGATAATGTCGGATCAAGCATCATCACCGCAGATGCTAAACGTCCAGATTGATGGCGTCTGGCATCAATTTCCAAAAGGCACGCGCGTGATCGAAGCGTGCGAACAGGCCGGCAGTTATGTGCCGCGCTATTGTTATCACAAGAAACTAAGCTCGCCTGGCAATTGCCGGATGTGCCTCACTGAAATGGGATTTCCAAAGCTCGGGCCAGACCGCAAGCCGGAGCTTGGTCCGGACGACAAACCGATCATCAACTGGATGCCGCGGCCGCAAATTTCCTGCGCCCAGGATGTCGCCGAAGGAATGGGCGTCAGGACTAATTCTCCCTTAGTGAAGGAATGCCAGCGCGGCGTGATGGAGTTTCTACTTATCAATCATCCGCTTGATTGTCCTATCTGCGATCAAGCGGGAGAATGCCGATTACAGGAGTTCAGTGTGGATTTCGGCACGAGCAAATCGCGTTTTCTAGAAAACAAAGTCAAGAAACCGAAAAACGTCGTGCTCGGACCGCGGGTCACCCTTGATGATGAACGCTGCATTCTCTGTTCGCGCTGTATTCGTTTTTGTCAGGAGATCGCGCACGATGACGTACTCGGGTTTGTCGATCGCGGCAGTTATACGGTGTTGACGGCGTATCCCGGCAAGCGGCTGGAAAATAATTATTCGCTTAACACGGTCGATATTTGCCCTGTCGGTGCGCTTACCTCCACCGATTTCCGTTTCAAGATGCGTGTCTGGTTCCTGAAGGAGACTAAAAGCATCTGCACCAGTTGCGCCACCGGTTGCAACACCGTCATCGGCAGCCGTGAAGATGTGATCTATCGACAAACACCGCGTGAGAACGATCACGTCAATTCATCTTGGATGTGTGATTACGGACGGCTGAACGTTAAATATCTCGAAGCTGAAAACCGTTTGCTCGAACCGCAGATCCGTTTCGGGAAAGAACTCATCCCCACTGACTGGTCTACCGCGATCGCGCAAGCCGCGCTTCAGCTAAAAGGGTTCTCCGGTCCGGAAATTGCCATCATTGCTTCTGGTCGGATGACGAACGAAGAGCTTTGGCTCACATCTCAGTTAGCGAAGTCGTTAGGTACGCAGCGAATCGACATTGTCCCCCGCCGCGAGCCCGGTGATAACATCCTGCTCAGCGAAGACCGTAACCCAAATACAAATGGCGCGCGGCTCATTCTAGGGTCGCGGTCTGAACCGGGCGCGAACCTGGTCGCAATCGCCGATGCCGTGAAAACCGGAGAAATCAAGGCCCTGGTGATTCTGAAAGAAAACACAATGCATTTGGGCATACCCGTTGAACAACTCGCGCAGCTCCCTGTGTTGATCATGATGAATGTTTTGCCGAATGAAGCGACCGAAAAAGCGACACTGGTTCTGCCTGGGTGCGGGTTCGCCGAAAAACGCGGTTCGATGGTCAATGGCAAAGGCCGGCTGCAACGATTAAACCGTGCGGTGCGGCCGCCCGGCATCGCTCGCGACGATTGGGAAATTTTACGGGACTTGCTTCAGGCAGTCGGCGGAGGAGACTCTCTTCTCTCCATCGACGACGTTTTCCGCCGAATCAGCGAGACCGTCCCGCAATTTGCCGGATTGACGTTAAGTAAAATCGGCGACCTCGGCGTGCACATCCTGCAAATGGAAGAATTGCCGCCCGCCCATCCCAGCGACGAAGAAAAAATCGAGCAAGCCGTCGCAATGCAGGCAAGACGCCGCGTAGTCCCGCCAAGATCGCCATGACTTCGGAATCCTTTTTTATCATCACTTCCCTGCTCAAGATCATCGGGATCCTTTTTATCGTGATCCTGCCAATGGTTTCCTACGCGGTTTACGCCGAGCGGAAGGTCAGCGCGGCAATTCAGGATCGGCTGGGACCGAATCGCGTCGGACCGGCCGGCCTTCTTCAGCCGATTGCCGATATGTTCAAATTGTTGCTGAAAGAAGATTTCACGCCGCGCGCCGCAAACACATTTTATTACTGGCTGGCGCCCTGTCTGGCGGTGATGCCGGCCATCATCACCATCGCCGTTGTTCCTTTTGGTAGCACGCTGTTCGGAGTCCCGATGGTGATCGCCGATGTGAACGTCGGAATTCTGTTTGTCTTCGCCATCGCTTCGCTTGGCGTTTACGGGATCGTCATTGGGGGTTGGGCGTCGAATTCCAAGTATCCGTTTCTGGGAGGGATTCGTTCCAGTGCACAAATGCTCTCTTACGAACTCTCGCTCGGTCTTGCTGTCATTCCCGTTTTTCTGCTCGTGGGCAACTTGCGTCTAACCAGTGTGGTGCGTTACCAAATTGAGCACGGCTGGTTCATCGCACCGTTCATCGGCGACTGGACGAACCCATGGAAATGGTTGCTAACCATTCCGATGATCATTTCATTCGTCGTTTTCACGATTGCAATTTTTGCCGAGACGAACCGGCTGCCATTTGATCTTCCCGAGGCCGAGCAGGAGCTGGCAGGCGGTTATAACACCGAATACAGCTCGATGAAGTTCTCTCTGTATTTCCTGGGCGAATACGCCGCCATGATCACTGGATCCGCTGTGATCGTGACTTTATTTTTTGGCGGCTGGCATCTGCCGGGAATTCCCGATGGGTCGCACGGATGGATCTTCGGCCTGATCAATATCGCCGTCTTCTTCGCAAAGGTCGCCATTATCATTTTCTTTTTTATGTGGGTGCGATGGACCCTGCCCCGGTTTCGCTACGATCAACTTATGCGTCTCGGCTGGCTTTTCTTCTTCGAGATCGCGCTGGTTAACATTTTCGTTGTCGCAGCAATTGTCCCTTTCATTCAGTAGACACGGCAAATAACTTCACCCGCGAATCACGCAAATCCCGCGAATATTTTTTGAGGCTTCTGTTTCATAAACCTTTCGCGTCAATTCGTGTGATTCGCGGGCACCCTTAATCATGGCCATCACCGTTTCACGACCAAAGCTGAACTGGCGCGAACGATTGTATTTGCCTGCCATCGTCGCTGGGCTGGCGATCACGTTTAAGCATTTCAAAAACCTGCTGCTGGGACGCACCAAGGTAACGATGCAGTACCCTGAACAAAAATGGGACGGCAACCTGCCGGACTATTATCGCGGTGCACCCGCGCTTGTCCGCGATGAAGATGGGCGCGTGCGTTGCGTGGCATGCCAGCTCTGCGAATTCATTT
>WNFW01003433.1_pt1 | contig 11630 bp, 7 predicted proteins | sample 5400131 | NCBI WGS metagenome assembly WNFW01 (sample SAMN13153362, study PRJNA577476) | soil metagenome | isolation source: 20 cm soil or saprolite under grassland replicate 1 | place: USA:California | collected 2016-06-15
TCGATCGCCCGCAGCGCGGCGGCGCGCATCGCTTCGTGCAACCGGTATTCGGGCTCGAGCAGCCCGGGCGAGTCGGTGAAGATGAACTGCGTATCGCCCCGCGTGAGCAGCCCGACCACGGGGAGGCGGGTGGACTGCGGCTTGGGCGACACGATCGCCAGGTGTTCGCCGATCACGGCGTTCAGGAGGGTCGACTTGCCGACGTTGGGGCGGCCGGCGAGGACCACGGTGCCGCACTTCGTCATAGCCGTCAAGCAACGGACCGGGCGCCGGGCCGTCAAGCAGCGCAGGGGCGGAGCGCACCGTCGCAGGAGTCGATAGGTTTCGGCTCCGACCGGAGGTGCGAGATGACACGAGGAACGCTGGTAGTCGTCGGGCTGCTCGCCGGGTACGCGGGGCATCTGGCGTCGAGCCAGTCGCCGCGGGGCGGCGTGACCCGGCTCGGCGCGGCCGACGCGTACGGGCCGGGCATCACGACCGTCTCGGCGGGCCAGGTGCAGTTCACGCTGGCGCGGCCGGCTCACGTCATCGTGCTGCGCGTAGCCCAGGACGGCGGCATCGAGCCGATCCTCCCGCGGGCGGGTGAGCCAACGCAGTACGAGGCCGGCCTCCACGGCGTCGAGGGCCCGCCGCTCGACGCGACCGGTGGGTCGCCGGTGCACGAGCCGGTGTTGCGGTCGGCGGAGGCGCTGGCGCGGGCCGGCCGGCGGGCGCCGCCGCCGGGCGCGGATCTGGGCGACTCGGTCAGCACGCCGCCGGCCTTCTGGTTGGTGATCGTGTCCGACGTCGCGACGAGCGCGAGTGAGGTGCGGGAACGAAGTAAGGCGTAGCACAACGACGTAGCACACAGACGTAACACGAAGGCGTCACGCAGAACCGTGGTACGGTTTCGCGTGACGCCTTCGTGCTACGTTGCTTGCGCGATGCCTCAGCTCCCGCCCTACCCACCGAGCGTCCATCGCCCAGCATGCCGCCGCGCCCGCAATCCCAGCGAGAGCGTGAGCACCTCGAACTGCTCCGAGCGAGCGGTCGTCGCTGGAAAGTTGAACCGCTCGATTCGATAGCTGAGAAGGAAGGAAAGCGGGAGCCCGCTTGGCGCGAGCGAAATCCCGACATCGCTGCCGAAAGCGAAACTTGGTCGCTCCTGCGTGCTGACTCTGACAACCGGCACGTAGGCGAGGCTGGCGAAGGCCCGCACCGCCTTGATCCCCAGATCGCGCGATGCGGTCGCTCCCACGCCCACGATATCCCACCGCTGGTAGCCCGCCGCTGAGCTAAACGCGCGGGCGACGTATCCAAGGTCGAGGCTCAGCCAGGGGCGGACCGCGTAACGGCCGCTCACACGGATTTCGCCGACATCCCGCTTAGGTACGGTTCCCGTTCCCGAAGGCGTCAACGTTCCGCGCGTACCGCTCGCCATAAACTGGAAGCGGCCAGCGTCAAAGCCCAGGGCGGCACCCGGCCACACCCCGACCACCCGCTCGGTCACGCCGCCTAGGCGCACGCTGCTTCTCGGCACGGCCAGCACCGCGCGGGCGGCGATCGCCTGGCCCGGGAGCTGCAGCCCGGTCAAGGCCAAGGTCGCGAGCGGCAGGGCTAGACGTATACGCGCGTTCATGGCTCTCTCGTCGCGCGGATCCGCAATGGCGCGATACGACGCTTGGTCGCATTCTCGACGGCGATGGTGCGATCGCGCGCCTCCCAGGCGGCGCGGAGCGAGTCGTTATATCGAGTGTTTTCCGGTATCCGGACGTTGGAGCGCTTGAGGGCAACAGTCGCCACGGCGACGGATCCCCCGATCAACAGCGCCGCGGGTGGGATCGCACGCCCACTCAAGTCACCATCGTTCACCGCGGCCGATACCAACAGCACGAGCGCGCCGAGGCCGATACCCTCCCGCACCGTGCGGAACGGCACGCTCGATTTCCTGGTCTCGGGCCGGAACGAGATGGCCGGAATCGGGGACCCGTGCGCGGCTGTGTCGACGGAGGCGCGTTCGACACTCACTTGTAGCAGGTCGCTCGCGCCGCGCCCGGAGGCAGCGACCTCACCCTCGATCGCATAGGATCCTGGTGCCAGCATGCTCCCAGTGGGAGCCCCGAGGGGGATTCTGGCGATCGCCACGCTATCGACTGACAGTACTGTCAATACCGAGTCGCGTGGCCGCGGGACTGTCAGGCGCAACAGGAGACGCACTTCCCCGGGCCGACCGACCGCGATCTCGATCGGCAGGCTGTCTCGGAGCGGGGTCAGCACGATGTCGCGCGGGGCCCGGATCGCGATCGCGGGGGTGTCCCGGCGCACTCGTCTGTAAGCCGTCTGCAGCTCGGGGTTGAAGGCGTCGCCGGGAGGCGTGGAGAACGGGTCGGCTTGGATGGCTTGTCGGAGTAGGCCACGTGCGGAATCCTTCGCGCCGAGGGACCAAGTCACCTCGGCCAGGCGCGCCAGGGCCCGGGCTCGCACGGCTGCCGGGAGCGGCGGTCGGTGCGGGGTGAGTACGTCGCCCAGCATCTCCGTCCCGCGCTCGACTTCGCCGGCGTCGAGTTTGGCGAACGCGGTGTCCACACCGTTTACCCCAGTCGTGTCCTGCCTCGCGACCCACGACAGCCGGACCCGCTGCCGCTCCGCAACTACAATGGTCGTGTCGGTGGTGGCTCCATGGTCTCGCTGCAGACGGACCTGGTGATTGCCGGGGGTAATGCGGTGCGCCGCAATCCTGGTGTAGCCGATGCGCTGGCCGTCGACCAGCAGCGTTCCCCAGGGGCGCGCTGCGACGTACAAGAGGCCCGCGGTCTCGGGAAGCAGGGACACGCCGACGACCGTGGTGACTCCCGGCAAGACCTCCACCGTGAGGCGGGTGGGCAAGTATCCCGGCGCAGAGGCGACCACGTCGTAGCTGCCCGCCGGGAGGCGCCGGGACTCGCCGCCCCGCAGGAACTGATCCCCGCCGATCCGCGCAGTGATCGGGATGCTCGCGGCCGCCAAGCGGACCGTTCCGGGATCTTTCGGTCGCACGGCCGGCGGCCACTCGAAGTCCGTTCGCGCGACGAACGGGTCGCACGGAGTCGCATCGACGAAAGCCCGGGCGGCCACGGCCGCGCGCACCACGGCGGGCGGGACCACGTCCGCATCCACCTCGAAGTCAGGAGCGAGGCGCGCCGCCCACCGCAACCACGTCGCCGCCAGCGCATCTTGGCGCAGCACCACGAGCACGTCCGCGAGGCGCTCAACCCCCTGCTTCCACAGTTGATCAGGAGACCCGGCTTTGGGATCGAGCCCCTTGGCCAGCAGCGGGACCGCGCCGGCGTAGTCCGCCAGCAGGTAGCGCTCGGTCCCAGCCGCCAGGGCTTGTCGACCGGTTTGGGCCAGCGCCGGCGGGGCGGCGGCGAGTAAGAGGATCGTCAACCAGGCGCAAGTTCTCACGGGCCCGCCCGGCGCATCTGGATCTCGACGACGTTGGTGCCGGGCCGGAGCGTGAGGGTGGTGTCAAACGGGGCGAACCCTGGGCGCTCGAACCGCAGGGTGTGCGTGCCGGGGGGGAGCTCCTCGCGGTGCACCGGTCGCTCCCCTCGCAGGTCGCCGTCGACGTAGATACGCGCCCAGCCGGCGGTGAGCCGGATGATGAGGAGGGCCGAGGGCGCTTGCCGTGGCGCGGTGGCAGGCGGGGGCGACGCGACAGGCCGCGTCCGCTCGACCGCTGATGGCAGGGCGGCCTGAGCGCGCGGTAGCGTGTCGTCGCCGGCTGGCGGGCGCACCCGCCCGGCATCCTGGGCGCCGCGGTGCAGCACGGTTGCCCCGGCGTAGACCGTCGCCGCTATCGCGACAACGCCGGCCCCCCACGGGATGAGGGGGCGACGGCGAAGCGCAGCGCGCCTCGCGGCGACAACGTCGTGTCCCCGCCCGGCGAGCGCGTTCACGAACTCGGCCACGGTCCCGAATCGGTCTGCCGCGCGCTTCGCCAGAGCGCGGTCGATCGCGGCGTACGCATGGGGCGGCAAGTCCGGCCGTAACTCCGCCAGCGGCGGCGGTGGCTCGACCACGTGCTTGTTCAGCAGCTCGTAGGCAGTCGCGGCGTCGAACGGCACGCGGCCGGCGAGACATTGGAACGCGAGCACGCCGAGGGAGTACTGGTCCGCGGCCCCGGAGATGTCGGCGCCGCGGTACTGCTCGGGCGACATGTAGTAGGGCGTACCGAGCATGTGCCCCGAGGCGCTCACGGACGCATCCTGGATCTCCTTGGCGATGCCGAAGTCCGTGACCGTGACGCGGCCGCGGTCGTCAAGCACGATATTGCCGGGTTTGACGTCGCGGTGGATCACGCCGTGCTGGTGGGCGTAGTCCAGCGCGTCCGCGACCTGGTCGAGGACGGCGACCGTCTCCTCGAACTCGAGCCGTTCGCGGTCCTTGAGGATCGTGTCGAGGCTCTTGCCCTCGAGCAGCTTCATGGAGTACCAGAGCAGCTCGCCGCCGGCGCTGACACGATAGATCGGGATGATGTTCGGGTGGTCGAGGGCGGCGGCGGTGCGGGCCTCGCGCCGGAACCGTTCGATCGCGCCTTGACCGTAGGTGAGGGCGGGAGGAAGCACCTTGATAGCGACGCGGCGGCGCAGCCCGATCTCGGTCGCTACGTACACGACGCCCATCCCGCCCCGCGCCAGCTCGCGGTCGATCTCGTAGTCGCCTGCGGTCTCCTCGCGCAGCAGGCGCGTGAGCTTCGCGACTCCGGCGTCATCCAGCGGCGCCGCGGGCGTTGACGGCGAATCGCGCGCGTCGGCGCCGCAGTTGGTGCAGAACACGCTGCCGTCTGGCAGGGGGCTCGCGCAGTGGGCGCAGCGCATCGGGGATAGGATACGGCGCGCTGCACGGCGCGGCCAGCATCCGGCGCTTCTCGCTTCATTTGTCGTGTCTCCGTAGCCTCGGCACCGAGCGATCTGGGCTTCCCTACCGGCGCCTCCAGGCGGGCCTACTGTCGCCACCCGGATTGTTGGTGATGTTGATGAGACCAGAGCCGTCGGCGTTCACTAGATAGATTTCCGCGTTGCCGTCGCGGTCGCTATAGCTTTGGAAAGCGACCTTCGTACCGTCAGGCGACCAGACGAGATCGTAGTTGGTGCTCAGGTTGTTGGTGAGATTGCGCCGAGCCGAGCCGTCGGCGTTCATCACGTAGATGTCGTAAAAACCATAGAAAGCGATCTTCGTGCCGTCAGGCGACCAGACGGGCGCGTAGTTGTTGGCACCGCCAGAGTTGCTGGTGAGATTGAGCACGCCCGAGCCATCCGCGTTCATCACGCAGATGTCGAACCCGCCCTCTTCTATGCGCTCCCTATAGAACGCGATCTTCGTGCCGTCGGGCGACCACATGGGCGCGTCGTCGCGGCCCGGATAGCGGGTGAGGTGGACAAGGCCCGAGCCGTCGGCGTTCATCAAGGAGATCCCTCGGTAGCCGTCGTGGTCGCTGGCGAACGCGATCCTCGTGCCGTTGGGCGACCAGGCGGGGGCGGCGATGCCCGAATGGCTAGTAAGGTCGACAAGGCCGGAGCCGTCGGCGTTCATCACGTAAATCTCACCGTGGCCGTCGCGGTCACTCATGAAAGCGATCTTCGTGCCATCGGGCGACCAAGCGTGCAAGTAGTCGTTGCTCGGGTTGTTGGTGAGATTCTGCGGGCCCGAGCCATCGGCGTTCATTACATAGATCTCCGGGTTGCCGTCGGCGTAGCTCAAGAAGGCGATCTTCCTGCCGTCGGGCGACCAGACGGGCCCGAGGCTGCCCTCGGGGGTGTTGGTTAGTTTGAGAGGGTTCGAGCCGTCGGCGTCCATCACGTAGATCTCATAGTTGCCGTCACGGGTGCTCTGGAAGGCAATCGAGTGCAGACACACAGACGGCGCGCCCGCAACCGACACCACCGCCGTATCGGACTGCCCGCCGTTCGCGAGTGTGGCGATGATGGCCGCGCTGCCTTCCCCGCCCGCCGTGACCAGGCCAGCGGTGTCGACCGTCGCCACGCACGACAGGCCGCTGCGCCACGCGAACGCGGCTCCGGCAACGGGATAGCCGTTCCGGTCGAGACCCATGGCGCTGAGACGCACCGTATCGCCCGCCCCCGTGAGTGCGACCTTGTCTTGCACGATCTGCGCGGTGGCGACTTCTTGGCGCACGACAACCGTCGCGAACGCTGACTGCCCAACCGCGGACGCGGTGACCAGCACGACGCCGTTCCTGACCGCCCGTACGAGCCCGGCTTGATCGACCGTGGCGACTGCGGCATCGCTCGTCACCCACCCGAGGCTGGGATTCGGGACGCTGTGTTCCAGACTACTATCGAGCGCCACCGCGACGACGCGCGTCGTGTCCCCGATCGCCGTCAACGTGTCGAAGCCTGGCGTGACGAGGAGAAGCCGGACCACCTGGGCTACGACGAGGGTCGCCGTATCGGCTGCGGCGCCCACGCGGGCGACGATCCGGGCCGTGCCGGTACCTTCGGCGGTAGCGCGTCCGGTAGCGTCCACTCGAACCACAGCCGAGTCGCTATTGGTCCAGCGCGGTCTGGCGATGTAGAGAAAGTTGCTATTCGAGTCGAATGCCAAGGCGACGAGCTGGATCGAGCGTCCGAGGGTCCGCAGGGTGTCGAGCTTGGGCGCGACCCTGACCATCGCGGCCACCTGCGTCACCGTCACGTCGGCAGTATCCGCCACGCCGTCCGCTTCAGCGGTGATGGTGGTCGAGCCCTCGTCCACCGCTGTGACGAGGCCGGTGTCGTTCACCGCCGCCACGGTCGGGTCTAAGCTGGACCAGGCGAACACCACGTTAGGTACGGGGGCGTTGTTCGCGTCCAACGCGATGGCGCTCAGTCGTGTCCTTACGCCGAGACGGGTAAACGCAAGCGCGGGCGAGTCCACCGCGACCCGGGATATGACGACTTCAACAGGGAACACGGTATCCGGCGTGCCGGTCGCCCCGAGGTACGTGACGCGCACGGCGGCCGTCCCGCGCATCAGGCCGCGCAGGCGGCGTTCCGTCGAATCCACGCGCACGACGCCGGCGTCGAGCGTCTCGAGCCGATACGAGGGGTTCTTGAGCACCTGACCGTCGGCCGAGATCGTGATTAGGGGTTCAGCGACCCCCGCGAGGGGCACACGATAGGGGCCGGTGGAGTCAAGCGAGAACCGGATGCGCACGCCCGATGGCTCTCCCGGCAGCACACACGCCGCGGCATACACGGTGGCCAAGACGCCAAAGAAGACTGCGAGAGTCGCAAATCGCCTCATGCTGATGCCCCCCTCCAATAGTGGCGAGCCCGACCGCGACCGTAAGTGGCGGTCGATGCGAGCCAAGAGTAGGAGGAGGCGCCCATGCGGCGACCAATTCTGAGGGCCGAGGCCACAAGTCATTGTGCCACAACCCCGGCGCTCGCTCGTCGCCGTAATGCTTCCAACAGGCTGACTCGCTCGGCGTCCGCTCCGGCAGCCCGCTCGGCGGTGCGGATCGCGCTGGACGCGGTCCGCTGTGCCCCCAGCGCCAACGCCCGCTCGGCCACCCGCACGGCTGTATCGAATCCTTCGGGCGCTCGCTCGGAGACAAGCAATCCCGCGCGGAGCAGCTGCGAGTCGATGTCGTCACGCGAGGCGAGCGCCGCGATGTACCGCTCGCGCAGCCGGCGCCGCCCCCCCACCTGCATGCACTCGCGCTCGATCACCGCCGCGATGAGCCGGCCGGTAAAGCGGTAGCGCCCGCCGTCGAACACGACGAACCGTTCGCGCTCGAGCCGGTCGAGCGCGGCATCGACCCGGGGGCCGAGCAGGCCCGACACCTCGGTGAGAACGAGCGGGTCCAGCACGTCACCGGCGATGCTCGCGGCCCGCAGCACCGCAGTGCTATCCTCGTCGAGCCGGGCCACGCGGGCCGCGACGGCGCTGCGGACCACGTCGGACACGGCAATGGGCAACGACGAGTCCAGCGTGCCACCTGCAGGTGGCCACTCCACAAGACCCTGGCGCAGCGACGTGGTCTGGCCGAGCTCGTGAAGTAGAGTCACGGCGAGGAACGGATTGCCGCCAGACTCCTGCGCAACGCGACGTGCGAGACGATCCCGCTCTTCTTTTCCAGTGCACCAGGGGGCGGTCGTCTCGGTAAGGGCCGCGATGTCCTCCTGCGTAAGTGGCTCGAGGCGCACAACCGCGCCGGGAATCTCACGACCCACGCTCCCGACGAGCGCCCGCAGGTCAACGGACAGTTCGGCGCCGTGCTCGATGGTAAGCACGAGCACCAACGCAAACCTCTGGTCGCGAGACGACACGGCGCGGAGCGCGGCGAGCGTCGATCCATCTGCCCATTGCGCATCGTCGATGAGGACGGCCAACGGATTCTCTGCGGCGACAGCGCCGACGCATGACGCCAAGGCATCAGACACCTGGGCAACATCGTGCGTCTCGAGCGGCGCCACCCGCTCGGCGAGCTCCGGCACAATGCCGGCGAGGACCCGCAGCCCGACGTGATCGGTGCCGGTGAGGCCCGGGGCGAGCTGCAGCCCGCCTCGCATCAGCGTGCGCAGCGTGCTCCACGGCGCATCGTGGTCGCTCTCCAGGAGCCGGGCCGTCGCCACTGTCGCGCCGGCCAGCGCCAGCCGCTCGGTGCACGCGGCCAGCAGCCGGGTCCGGCCGGAGCCCGGGTCCCCCACGATCACCAGGCACGCCGGGCCTTCGCGCGGATAGCGGTCGAGCCGGGCGAACAGCTGGGCGTGCGCCTCCCGGCGGCCGATCAGCGGGGGCTCAAGATCGGAGTGGCGCGTGCCAGGGCGCTGCCACGAGCCCGCGCGGATCCGGGCGGCGAGCGCGCTAAGCGCGGCGCTAGGGGTCTCGCCGATCTCCCGCGCCACGCGCTCGGCGATGTCGTGGTACAACGCCAGCGCGCCGATCGAGTCCCCTTCGAGCGCTGCGCTGCGCATGCCCAGCGCCCGGGCCGGCTCGCTGAACGGGTCGAGCGCCAACGCGCGCCGGGCGAGGGCGCGTGCCTCGACGTAGCGGTTCACGGCGAGTTGCTCTTCGGCCCGCGCGACGAGCAGCCCCGTCGCTGCTTCTCGAATTTGCGCTCGTTGGGCGCCCATCCAGTCCTCGAACACGGGCGCATCGTCGACGTGAAATCCCTCGAGGAACTCTCCGCGGAGCAGCTCCAGCGCGCGGAGCTGCCCTTCCACCCGCAGCGTCTCGAAATGCTGTATATCCACCTCGAGCTCGCTGGCGTTCAACTGCAGCGCGTCACCGCGCGTCAGCAGCCGCTCGGTGCCGAGGGCGGAGCGCAGTCGTCGAATCGCTTCATTGAGCGAGCGGCGCGCTTTGTCTTGGAGACTTTCCGGCCAGAGCAGGCCCACCAGGTGACTTCGCGAACGGGTGCCGTTCGGGGAGAGGGCAAGATAAGTGAGGAGCGCGACGTGCTTGCGCCACAGCACGTCCGGGGGCGCCTCGCGCCCGTCTACCCGGACCGACGGAGGGCCCAGGCAGTGGAGGGTGAGCGATGGGAGGGCGTTGGGCATGCGCAGGTTCAAGATGGAGCGCGGGCGCCAAAACGCCATGGGGAGCGCCGCGCCCAGCGCGACGCTTCCCCATGGCCGTTCCTATCGGGGCGTCAGCACGGAATGCCCCGATGCGTCCGCCTCAATGGTGAACCGCGCGACATTTCGTCCCAGCTCCTGACCGGCATCGATATCGAACCGGTAGTGGATGCCGCCGTACATGCGCGACAGCCCCGCCTCCGCGACCATGGCGTTCAAGTGATCGCGCTGCTCCGGAAAGAACGTGCTCAGTACGTCCCCACCCGCTGCGGAGAGGCAGCTGTGGCCGGAGGGATATGCCGGGTGGTTGGGTTTTCCGACGGCGGCGACGACCGTGATCAACGGGTCCGCTTGCCACGGCCGGATGAACCAGTACGTCTCCTTTGCATCCCAGCAACCGATCTGCGCGTCAAATATCGTCGCGCTGAGCAGGGCGTAGAGGTGTGTCGCCTCACGCTCAGACAGGCTGTGCTGGTTGATGCCGTCGGTCGCGACCTGGATCCAGAACCCAGCGGTCGTCGGCGTACCGACGCTCAGCGCCCAGTAGGCGGCGATCCCAATCTGCTCTGCCGTACGCGTATCGGAGATCTGCCGGATTTCATCGCGCGCGGCCAGGAACGCCGCCGACCCGAACGCCGGCGGTGGCCCCGGCCGAAACTGGCTCGCGGAGGTGAGGAACCACGGAGTCACCCCGGGCAACTGCCCTCCCGCGATCGTCGCCGGGGTGGTGTTGCTGATCCACAAGCCGGGGCCCGTTGGAATGGTACCGGTGAACGGGCGGTTGAAACCGTCAGTCTGGCCTCGCGCAACGATCTCGGCACCAACGGCGCGACCGACCGCCTCACCACGGGCGAACGCCGGGTGCAGACCGCCGGGGCCGGCCTTCGCCTGCGCATCGGCCATGTCCTCCAGCGCCTGAGCCTGGCTGGGGAACAGATAGGTCAGTACGGTGACCGACGCTCCTGCGACAGCACCGCGATCCAGTTCCAGTCGGTTTCGTCCCCCCGCCCCGATCCCCACGCCGGCGTGCTCGTGTGCGACATCCGTGCCACCGTCGGCGGCTTCCGCCCGCTGGAGAGCCAGGTACTGCGCGACACCAAGTAGGGGGTACGCGTGGGTTGCAGTCTGAGCGTTGAAGCCCGCCTGAGAAACGAGGGCGGCGGCTCTCTCCTGCCAAGCCGGGCTGGCGAGGCCCTCGGTAAACGGCAGGCCATTGTGCGACGCGGAAAGACCGAGCCCCATCGGCGTGGGAGCTTGGTCGGTGCAGGCGGCCAACAGCGCCACGCCGGCCACGATGGCGGATAGGCTCGAGAGTCTAGACATGGTCATCCTCCCTCACTGTTCTGGTAGAGTCGCACGAGGTGTCTGTCACGCGATAACCATAGGAGGGGCGGGCCAAGTACCGGCCATGTCTCGAACCGGGAGAATCAACTCGTGAAAATGCCAAGCCCGCCCCGGAGAACCCGGAGCGGGCTTCGATTTGGGAAGCTGGGCTGTCGCTTCTCCGGGATGGTCGCGTGTTAAGAACCCCAGAGGATCGGCTGATCCGGTTCGGCGCCGCAGTCTGCCGACCTCACCGGTCACCTGCCCGCGACGCCTGCCCCAAGCAGACTGCGCTCCAGATCGTGCGGAGCAGCACGTCCCGGTTCGCAAACTACGGTGAGGTGCAGGGCGCCGAGTCCCGTCGCGACTTCATTCACAAGCTCGGGATTGTGTCAAGGAACCGCGGGAGACACGTGCCTGGCTCAACTTCATCGTCAAGATGGAGCTGTGTCCTGAAGGGCCGGTGCGGCTCGGGATGCGGGAGTGTGAGGAATTGCGCGCGATCCTCGCGAGCAGCATCAGGACGGCGCGGCAGAACGGGCGAAATCGAATGTAGAATGCAGAATGTCCAATGCTCAGGGATCATTGAACATGATCATTGGACATTGGACATTCGCGTTAGCGAAGCTGGCGGCGGCCTACTCTCCCACGACCTCGCGATCGCAGTACCATCGGCGCTGACAGGCTTAACGACCGTGTTCGGGATGGGAACGGGTGTGGCCCTGTCGCGCTAGTCGCCAGCAAAATCGATGACAACCGACG